>Ga0302322_100000013_pt1 | contig 95167 bp, 65 predicted proteins | sample Fen_T0_2_FD_203757 | JGI IMG/M metagenome (GOLD analysis project Ga0302322, IMG submission 203757) | Peat permafrost microbial communities from Stordalen Mire near Abisko, Sweden - Fen_T0_2 | ecosystem: Environmental > Terrestrial > Soil > Wetlands > Permafrost | place: Sweden: Abisko...
CTTTCCCGTGGTTCACAACGAACCGATCGTCATCCGCATCCTCGGCGGAAAGGACGGCCAGCCGCTTGCACGGCGGCATCTGACCTTGATCGCCGGTTATGACCGGAGGGACATGAACGAACAGCTCTTCCGCGAGGAGGTGCTGACCGACGAAAAGGGGCAGGTGCGGCTCTCGAACCAGTTGGCCAATCTTCCCTGGCTGCAGGTCTGGGTCGAGAAGAAGACGCTTTGCCAGGAAAATCCACGCATTACACGCTTCAGCGTTGAGTTGATCCGCCGCGACGGTCTCAGCGCAGCCAACCACTGCGGCATGGCTACGGTTGAGGACAAGCCAGGCGTCTTCACGGTCTTTGTGAAGGGCAAGGGTGCGGCCCCGGCTGCACATGCGATTGCGACACCGGTCCCGGCTCCCGCGGCTGTTCCGGTCAACATCTCCGCACCAGCCAACGCTCAGCCGGGCGGCTCGCCAACGGTTTCCATGCCTTGCCCATCGGGACCGAAGAAGCCGCGGCGAGCCCGGAGTGCCTGCGGGCGGGTGATCTTCGCATTGCCTGGGCTGGCTCTCTGTCTTCGTTAGGCGGTTGGCGGCCTGAGCAATCATGGAAGGGAACCAGGCTCACCGCGCCGGCGTATCTTGAGAGGAAGCACTTCGAGCGCAAGGCCGCGCAGTGAGGACTCAAGCCATGGTCAAGTTTCTCTTGTTTTGCATTCTCTTCGTGCTGTGCTGGCCGCTGGCGTTGCTGGCTTTGGTGCTGTACCCGCTGGTGTGGCTGCTCTTGCTGCCCTTCCGCATCGTGGGAATCGCGGTGGGTGGCGTGCTCGAGCTTGTCAGCGCCATCATCACCCTGCCTGTGCGGGTGATTCGGGCCATCTAGGGCCTGCCCGACGCCGATCGTCTCGACATCCACCTCGAAAATGCAGTAGCGTGAGTCATGGGCCGGTTCATTCGCAGCCGGAGTACGTCCAACTGTTTGAGGAAGAGACTCATGCGCAGAGTTTTGCTGGCGGCGCTGGCGATCACGATGCTTGCCGCGCCGCTTGTTTCGCGGACGCAGACCGCCCCCGCCGCTCAGGAAGACGCCGCCCAAAAGAACGCGAAGCAGGCGCGCGCGGCGCTGGACGCCATGGTGCAGGCGCTGGGCGGGCAGGCCTGGCTCAACCAGAAGAACCGGATGCGGCAGGGACATATGGCAGCCTTCTACCAGGGCAAGCCTCAGCTTGGCACGATGGATTTCTGGGAGTACCATGCCTGGCCCGATCACGACCGCATCGAGATGACCAAGCACCGCGATGTGATGCAGTTTTACATTGGGCGCACAGGCTTTGAGGTGACCTACAGAGGCAAGACGCCGCTGCCGCAGGAGATTGTGGACGAGTATCTTCGCCGCCGCGACCACTCGATCGAAACCGTCATGAAAGTGTGGTTCAACGATCCCAAAACGATCCTGATCTATGAAGGGCAGAGGCTGGCCGAGCGCCATCTTGCCGATCAGGTCACGCTGATCTCCGCCGACAATGAGGCCGTTACGATCCAGATGGACAAGCAGACCCACCTGCCGCTGCGACGCACTTTTGAGTGGCGCGACCCGGTCTACAAAGACAAAAACCTCGACGCCGAAGAGTACGATGACTATCACGTCTTCGACGGCCTGCCTACGCCCTTCACCATCACCCGCTTCAAGAACGACGAGATGACCCGGCAGTACTTTCTGGACCGCGTGAGCTATAACCAGGAGCTGGCTGCCGATTTCTGGAGTGTGGACGCGGCCGACCGGCGCATCAAGAAGTAGCGTTGCGCGCCGGACCGGCAACTGCCGAGAGAGCGGTGCGTGCTTTTCGATATAATCCTTTGGAGCGCTTGAACAGGAAAACACCAGCGCCCCGGAGAGATGAATGACATTCGACATCCAGGAGATCCTGGGTTTGCTCCCCCACCGCTACCCGTTTCTGTTGATTGACAGAGTTGTTGAGTTTGAGCGCGGCAAGCGCCTGGTCGCCATCAAGAACGTGACCATGAACGAGCCTTTTTTTCAGGGTCACTTTCCGGGCTACCCTCTGATGCCGGGTGTGCTGATCGTCGAGGCGATGGCTCAGGCTGGCGCCATCATCATGCTCCACGAAATTCCCGACCGGGAGTCCAAGCTGGCGGTCTTCACCGGTATTGAGAAGGCCAAGTTCCGCCGTCCGGTGACGCCGGGAGATCAGTTGCGTATTGAAGTCGACGTGCTGGCCTTCAAGAGCCGCCTGGGACGCATGGAAGCCAAAGCGATGGTGGACGGCAAGGTAGCCTGCCAGGCTACGCTTACCTGCTCGATTGTGCCGCGCGTGCGCGAGAGTGCACCGGCCGGCGAAGCTCAGCCGGTGGCGGAAGCGGTGACAGCCGAGTGAGCATTCATCCCAGCGCGGTCGTTGCTCCCGGAGCCGTCGTGCCGGAGTCCTGCACCATTGGGCCGTTTTCGACGATTGGGCCTGATGTTGTGCTGGGAGAGGGCTGCACGCTGATCTCCCACGTCGTGCTCGACGGGCACACCCGCGTCGGCGCGCGCAATACCTTCCATCCGTTTTGCGCGATTGGCGTTGCGCCGCAGGATCTGAAGTACCACGGCGAACCGACGGCGTTTGAGATGGGCGATGGCAACACGATCCGCGAAAACGTGACGATCAGCCGCGGCACGACAGGCGGTGGAGGCGTGACGCGGCTTGGAAGCAATTGTTTGTTGATGGCCGGGGTGCATATCGGCCACGACAGCCAGGTAGGCAGCGCCTGCATCCTGGCCAACTGCGCCACACTGGCCGGACACGTCGTCATCGAGGACTTCGTGACCTTGGGTGCGTTCTGTCCGGTGCATCAGTATTGCGTCGTCGGCAAGTATGCCTTCATCGGCGGCGGGACGATTGTGACGCAGGATGTCCTGCCGTTTTCGCTGACCTCGTCGCGGCGGGAGAACAAGGCCTTCGGGATCAATAAAGTCGGCCTGTCGCGGCGTGGCTTTTCGCCCGAGCGGCTGCAGTTGTTGCAGAAGGCTTTCCGGATGCTGCTCGCGGCCAAGCTGAATACCACGCAGGCCGTTGAGAAGATCAAGGGGCTTGAGGGCGAGGACGCGGCGCTGCTGGCGGCTTTTATCGAACGCAGCGAACGCGGGGTGATCAAGTAAATCAACAAATGGGAGGCTTCATGCATTATCGAAGAATTTCATTTTTTATTCTTGCCATTCTGACGTTCTCTCATATCGTTTCGGCACAAGAGGTTGTTTCCGTTGATCAAATTACACTGAAGCAGCATGTGAGCCATCGAGTTGCGCCATTGTATCCGCCGATGGCAAAAGTTGCCTTGATCCAGGGAACAGTGAATCTGTCTGTTTTTATTGATGTCACTGGAAAAGTCAAATCAACGAAGGTTGTTAGCGGACCTGACAAGCTTCAGCGAGCCGCAATGGATGCTGTAAAACAATGGACTTTTCATCCGTTCAAAAAAGATGGAAAGATAATCCCGGTGACCGGCACGATTTCTTTGGTATTCAATTTGGAAGACTATGGAACTTCTCCCGAGAAAAAGTAGATTGCCCGCCCCGTCCCGTAGGGACGGTCGAAACTCACCCCCAAACATAACGCGGATCGTATTCAATTTGGTGTTTCTTCAGGAAGGCAATGAACTCAGTTTGGAAATCGCACGTCCGATGATGCTCTTGCTGGCCAGCGATGTACTCCAGCGTGGCGCTCACCTGGGGCCATCCAATGGAGAACGCGCCATAACCTTCCTGCCATTCAAAGCCTTCGATCTCGCAGGATTGGTTCATCCAGAGCGAAGAGGCACTCTTGATTTCTCTCATTGCTGTGGCGACTGGTACGGACGACGGCAAAGAGAGCAGAAGATGGACGTGGTCCTCCATTCCGCCGATGCCAAGGGCCTTCATTTGGTGTTCGCGGGCGATGCCGCCCATGTAGGCCCACAGACGGGGCTGGATTTCAGGTGTGATTATTTTGCGCCGCTCTTTGGTGGAAAAGACACAGTGGAAGAGCGAACAGCAATAGGTGTGTGACATGACAGAATCGTATCGCATCACGGACGGTTTGGAAGGTTTCGATCGCCCCTACGGGGCGAGGCATTTCAGCGGGTTGCGTACCCAGGGTTCCGTCCGCTATACCACCCCAGCGACGAAGACCTGTCGCTGGGGACCCCGGTTCCGCGGACTCCACCCTGGGCTATTCTCGTTGCTCCCTCCGGGAGCCATCGCGTTTTGCCCCTCGGGAGCCATTTACGGGGCGAGGCTTTTCGGCGGGTTGCGCACCCAGGGTTCCGTCCGTTTTACCACCCCGGCGACGAAGACCTGTCGCCGGGGACCCCGGTTCCGCGGACTCCACCCTGGGCTATTCTCGTTGCTCCCTCTGGGAGCCAGTGCACAGCAGGTCGGTCAAGAATGGATTGTGTTCAGGGGACGAGCGCGTTTCGAAAATTGCGAGACTGAGAGTCAACTGTTGCAAGGCAGGTGCGCATCATGAAACTCGGCCTCATTGCCGGCAATGGGCGGTTTCCGTTTTTGCTGCTGGATGCGGCGCGGGCGCAAGGGCTGGCCGTTGTGGTTGCCGCGATCCGCGAAGAGACCGACCCGGAGATCGACCGGCGCGCGGCTGAAGACGAGCGCATCACTGTCCACTGGCTCTCGCTGGGCGAGCTGTCGCTGCTGATCGAGACCTTTCACAAGGAAGGCGTGAAGCAGGCCGTGATGGCCGGGCAGGTGAAGCACAAGCAGATTTTTTCGAGCATCCGCCCGGACTGGCGGCTGGCCAAGCTGGTGCTGAATCTGCGCACGCGCAATACAGACATGCTGCTGGGCGCGGTGGCCAAGGTGCTGGGCGACGAAGGCATCGAACTGATCAGCTCCACCGCATTCCTTGAACCGATGCTGGCCGAGGCGGGCGTGCTGACAGAACGCGCTCCGGACGAAGAAGAACGCAAGAATATTGAGTACGGGCTGAACGTGGCTCGCGCCGTTGCCGGATTCGACATTGGGCAGACAGTCGTCGTGGCCGCGCAGGCCTGCGTCGCCGTCGAGGCGATGGAAGGCACCGATGCAGCCATCGAGCGCGCCGGACGGCTGATGAGTTCGCTTGAAGACGAAGTGGCTGATTCTGCAACGACACTCGAACGCCGCCTGACTGTAGTGAAGGTGGCCAAGCCGAATCAGGACATGCGTTTCGATGTGCCGGTGATCGGCGTGGCAACTATCGATGCGATGGCTCGCGCGGGGGCGAGTTGCCTCTCGGTCGAAGCTGGCCGCACGCTGCTTTTTGACCGTGCGCAACTGATCGAGCGGGCAAACCATAAGGGTATTGCCATTGTGGCCACTCCGCGTCCATACTGAGTTTTAGCAGGATTTCCCCGATACGCTCCTGCTGTTCCCCGTATCTCGTTCGACAAAGAGGGTTCGACAACCAGGAGGTCTCACGTGAGAAAGAGAGTTCTCTTTTTCGTTGCAGCGGCCGTTGTGCTGGCGGCTGCACTCGTCACAGTCCATGCGGCAGATCAGGCGCAGGCGCTGCCCGCGGTCGGCGATGCCGCGCCCACTTTTACGCTCCCTTCACAGGATGGCACGCCGATCTCTTTGGACAGCTACCGCGGCAAGTGGGTGGTGCTCTACTTCTATCCCAAGGACATGACGCCGGGCTGCACCATCGAGGCGCATAACTTCCAGCGCGATCAGGCGAAGTTCGACTCTGCCAACGCGGTGATTCTGGGCGTGAGCCTGGACACGCCCGACAGCCACAAGCAGTTCTGCACCAAGGAAGGGCTGCGCTTCCATCTGCTCGCCGATCCGGAGCACAAGGTTGTCGACGCCTACGGCTCGCTGGGCCACTTTGGAACCATGACGATTGCCAACCGCAACACCTTCCTCATCGATCCCACGGGAAAAATCGCGCAGGTGTGGACGAAGGTTGACCCCTCGGTGCATTCGGCGCAGGTGCTGACCACCATCAACGCGAAGCAACTCTCCGTCAAGCCGCCCAACACGAACTAGAGTATCGAACCGCAACGTCAACCGCCGTAAAGGAGCAGCTATGAGCAGATCCGTGAAGCCGCCGAACAATCAGGACGTACCGGTTAAGCCGCCGAATGATCAGATGGACGCTATGCTGGCGCCTGCGGCGCAAGCCGTCTCTGTCAAGCCACCCAACAAGCTAAACCAGTCTTCCGCCTCACAGCCATGAAGGAAGTTTCAGACCGCAGCAAAGGCCTCGCTTAGCGGGGCCTTTGTTCTTTTTGCTTCCGTTGAATCGATCCATGCGCGTAGCACTCGCCTCCGATGCAAGTCACTATAGGATGGAATCAAAATCCACTTCGATCTTGGAGAGAACGATGCCGACACAGATTGCCCTGAGTTTTCGTGATGACTTGAAATCGGTTTATGCAGCCCTGCTTGCACTCTCGCCGGAGATTGCGGATACGCCCTGGCGGGAAGGGGGCTGGACGCGCAAGCAGGTTGTCGGGCACATGCTGGATTCGGCGACCAATAATCGCCAGCGCTTTGTGCGCGCCTCTACAGACGGCCGCTTCGTTGGGGCGAACTACGGGCAGGACGGATGGGTCGCCGCGCACGGATACGCGAGCCAGCCCTGGGCCACTCTGCTCGACTGGTGGAGGGTGGAACACGAGATTCTCGCCGCCGTGGTGGATCGCATTCCCGAGGAGCGGTTCGATGCGCTCTGCACCATCGGCGAGGATGCGCCTGTAACGCTGCGCTTTGTGGTGGAGGATTACTTCCGCCATCAGCGCTGGCATCTGGCGCAGCTCATGGCTTCTATTGCAAACTGAGGAGCTTCATGGCAAGTCATCCATATCAGAGCGTTTTTAGGAATGGTGCAGACCGAAAAGCTGTAGGTCTCCCACCCATTCCGCAGAAAGAAGCGGAATGGATGGGGTACGGAAGTCTACAGTAAATCCGAAAATGCGCTAGCCTTCGACAGGCGTTTCGTTCTGCGGGGCGGACGGGCTGGAGCGCCGCGCGGGTTCCGATCGCTGCGGTCTCGGCTGCTCTGGATTCCGCTGCCTGGGCTTGGCATTGACGCGACGGCCTTGCGGCGGAGGCGCGGCGGTTGCCTGTTCCGTTGTCGCGCGCGCCGGTCTGGGCGGCACGTAGCTCTTGTAGACAGTGATGTGGAAGCAGGACTGCTGGAACTCCTCTTCCACGTCGATCTTGCCGGCGTCCTGGAGCGGCAGCAGGCGGGCGCGCATCCAGGCGATCTCCTGGCGGGTCAGGCCCTGCTTGGCAATATCGATTGTTGCGCCGGTCAGATGCGGGCTGGCGATGTCGCCTTCGGCCGCTGCGGCGTTGCCGTTGATTCTTGCCAGTTGCTTTTGGTAGGCGACGGTGCGCACAGCGGAGTTGACCTGAATAGGAGTATGAAACCGGGCCACATGGGCGCGCGCCAGGTCAGAGAGAAAATTTGCCGTCCAGGGCCGGCAATAGCGCCGGTTCTCCGGCAGGTTGCCGTTGATTGCGAGAGCAGATGAGACGGGAACGGGCACGAGCATTTTGCCGGCGATGCGATTGGCCAGATCTTCGTCGTCCTCGATGCGCTCTAGGCCGTCGGCCTCTGACTTTTCGTTTTGCCGCACCAGCGACTCATGAGAGCCGCGCAGGGGAGGCGGCATCACAAGCCGGGTCTTGGTAAAGGATGCGGGCGTGACGGCTGGCTGACGCTCAGCGGGAGCATCAGTCTCTGGCGCACGATGAACCCTGGCTATTGGCGCAGCTTTTGTGGCGGTCCGGGAACGGGAAGTCCGGCTGGTAGAGGCCGGATGCGTCTTGCCGCGCACGGCCGTGTGTTTCTCAGCACGCGCAGCCTTCTTATGAGATGTAGTGGCGGTGGCAGTGCTCACCCGCGGCTTCTTTGAGCCGTAGGACGCGCTCGCAAAGAGCGCCAGGAACACGAGAACCGCGATAGAGGTTCGCCGCATAATGAAGTTCGCGGAGAAACCAGAGCAATTCCAGTGTAGGACGGATTGGGCTCGGCTCCTAGTAGCAGTCAGGGTGCGGCTGGGTCCGATAACTGGAGGTTGGCGATTGCACCTTGAAGGCCTGTGCCAGGGGAGCGCTTCAACGTCTACAATGGGGCGTTCATTTTTATGAGGAGTTTGGCGAGCCGTGACGATAGGGAAGAAGCAGATCTGGTTGATTGTTATTGCACTCATTATGGTGCAAGCCTTGCAGACGGCATTTGTGATCCATCGCGAGTCGCTGACCTTTGACGAAGGCGACCACATGTATGCCGGCTACATGATGTTGCACGCCGGCGACTATGGGCTCAACCCCGAACACCCGCCGCTGGTGAAGATGCTGGCCGCACTGCCGCTGCTGGGAGAAAAGCTGTGGCTTCCGCAGCCGCGCAATCAATATTTCAAGGCCGTGGCCTATTTGGACGGACGCGATTGGCTGGCACACAACGACGGCGACAGCCAAAGGCTTGTCTTCAGGATGAGGCTGGCCGCCGGGCTGCTGGCGATTGGGATTTCGCTGATGGTGTTTTTTGCCGCGAGCGAGTGGTTTGGAACGGTTGCCGGGCTGGTGGCTCTGGCGCTGGTGAGCTTTGATCCCAACATCGTGGGGCACTCGGCTCTGGTGACGACGGACATCGGCGTTTCGCTGTTTTTTCTGACGAGTATTTATGCCTTCTATCGTTATGTGAAGCAGCCTTCTCTTTTAAGACTGGCGCTGGCCGGATTGGCGTCGGGGTTGCTGCTGGCGACCAAACACTCCGGGATTCTGCTGGCGCCGATGCTGATTTTGCTGATCGGCTGGGAGGTGGCGACCGCAGCGAAAGGCACACGCGGCCGGCTGGCGCTGCGGCTTTCGGGGGCCTTTGGCGCGATTGTTGTGATGGGTGTCGTGGTGCTCTGGGCCTTTTATGGATTCCGCTATGCGGCGCGGCCTGCGGGGCTGGCAATGAGTACTTCGCTGGCGGAGTATGTTGCGCCGCTGAGCCACTTCAACGCATCGGCGGTGATGGCGATCGCGCATCTGCGGCTGCTGCCCGAGTCGTACCTGATTGGCCTGGTGGATGTGAAGCGCATGGCCGAGTTCTATCCCACATTCATCTTCGGCAAGAACTACTCGCACGGGGTGTGGTGGTATTTTCCGTCGGTGATTCTGATCAAGACCACGCTCGGTTTGCTGGCGTTGGTCGCGGCGGCCTTTTTTGCCATCTTTACCGGCCGGCTGCGCAAGGGGCGCGAGCTGGCCTTTATTCTGATCCCCGCCGCCTTCTATTTGTTTGTCGCCATCCAGGCTGGAATCGACATTGGCGCGCGTCACATTCTGCCGGTCGACACGTTCCTGTTCATCCTTGCCGCAGGCGGAGTTGCCACACTGGCTGCGGGAAGCAGGCGCTGGGCTTACTTTGGAGCTGGACTCGTGCTGGCGCACATCGTCTCGGCACTCACCGTCTTTCCCAATTACATTGCCTATGCCAACGAGGCTTGGGGCGGGCCGAAGAACGTCCACAAGTTGCTGAGCGACGCCAATGCCGACTGGGCGCAGCAGCTTTATCAAGTGAAGGCATGGCAGGACCGGCATCCCGGCGAAGAGTGCTGGTTTGCCTACTTCGCGCGACCGGAGATCGATCCGGCGGTCTATGGAATTCGCTGCCACGCTATGCCCACAGCGGACACTGGATGGCTGGGCGGGTCGGAGGTCATCCCGCAGGTCATCAACGGCAACGTGCTGATCAGCGCGGGCGACTGGAGCGGCTGCGAGTGGCCGAGCGGGCGCATGAATCCCTACGATATCTTTCAGCCGCTCAAGCCTGTCGAGATGATCGACTATGGCGTGATGGTTTATCACGGCAGCTTCCAGGTGAACCGGGCCGCCGCGCTGAGTCGCGCTCAGAACGCCAATACGCTGCTGGCTGCGGGTAAGACAGCGGAGGCCTTGGCGCTGGCCCATGAAGCTATTGGCATCGACCCAACCGAGATCACCAGCCAGATGGCATTGGGCGACGTTGCTGCCGCCATGGGCCAGAAGGATGAGGCTCGCAAGGCCTGGCAGGCCGCGATCGATTCAGCGAAACGGATGGAGCCGGAGGCCCAGGCCAGCTTTATTCCGGATCTTGAGGGCAAGCTGAAGAAGCTGTGAGGCATGGTGGATTACCATTTGTATTGGCGTCGAATTGACGATTACGAGGACGAACTATGACTAAGCGCGCACCGCTCCCCTACCAGACAAGTTTTAACGCTCAGCACTCGCCCATGGGCGCGTTTATGAGCTTCACGTGCGGGAACTTCGGAACCCGCGGCGGCATTGGCCTGCAGATCGGCCAGCCCGGCGACCAGGAACTTTTTATCGGCTTCAAGGATGGGGATCGCTACTCGGGCGAGACGCTCAAGTGCCTGCCCTTCTATGCCGGAGCGGTGAATCGCGCCGCAGACGCATTTCTGGTGGAGCAGGCGGGACCTGCCGAGCAGAATGTGAAGCCCGACGCCGTTCCCTTCAAGGAAGGCGAGTTCGAGCGCTCTTATGGCTGGGCCAGCGATGAATGGCGCGCCGATGGGCTCACGTTCTCGGTGTATTCGCCGTTTGGTTCGATTCCCGACCCCGCGACGGATGGCAAGCGGCAGATGCGCGAGGGATTGCTGCCCGCGGTCGTTGCGCGGCTGGTGCTGGACAATACCAAGGGCACGGCAACCAAGACGGCGATGTTTGCGATGAATCATGCGCGTCCCGGCACGAGGATTCTCACCGACGATCTGGGCGCAGGCCGCCTGGGCTTCGCCTTCCGGCGTGAGGCTGGAGGAGCCGCGGAGCTGAAGGATTTTACCTCGTCAAAGAAGGGCGCCAAGATTGCTGCCGAGCCGTTTGTCTTTATGCGCTGGTCGGCCAGCGACGGAGTGCGCGAGAAGCATAACCCGGTTCATCTGCTGGGCTCGTGTCCTGGCTTCGGCTTTGAAGTCCCGGCAGGCAAGAAATATGGATTGACGATCGCGCTTGGTTCGTATCTTGAGGGATTTCAGACGAACGGCATCGATGGGCGTTATCTCTACCAGCGCTACTTCAAGAGCCTGGCCGATGTGCTGAAGTTGGCGCTGGATCGCGCCGACAAGCTTGTTTCCTCTTCCGAGGCGCTGGATAAAAAACTCGACGAGGCAAAGCTCTCGGATGATCAGCGGTTCATGATCGCGCACTCGACGCACAGCTACTATGGAAGCACGCAGTTGCTCGAGGTGGACAAGCAGCCGTTCTGGGTGGTGAACGAGGGCGAATACTGCATGATGAACACCCTCGACCTCTCCGTCGATCATGTTTTTTGGGAACTGGATCACAATCCCTGGCTCGTGAAAAACCTCCTGGACAACTTCGTCAAGCTCTACAGCTATACCGATGAGGTGAAGGTTTACAAGGGCGATGTAGCCATGGCGGAACACGCGGCGCAGATCGATCCTTCGCAGCCGCCACCGCCGGCCGACGAGGCGCAACTCAACCGGCCTTACGACACGAAGCCGGGTGGCTTGAGCTTCTGCCACGATATGGGCGCGCACAACAATTTTTCGCCCAAGGGCCGCAGTAGTTATGAGCTGGCGAACCTGACCGGCTGCTTCAGCTACATGACCGTAGAACAGCTCTGCAATTGGACGCTCACTGCAGGCTGCTATGTGGCCAAGACCCGCGACAATGCCTGGCTGAACGGAAGCAAGGCGGTGGTGGATGCCATTTTGACCAGCATGATCAACCGCTCGGGCGACGTGGGCTTTGCGCAGTATGACAGCACGCGCTGCGCAGGCGGCCAGGAGATTACCACCTATGACTCGCTCGACCACTCGCTGGCGCAGACACGCAACAATATCTACATCGCTGTGAAGAGTTGGGCAACCTACAAGGCTTTGGCGCTGCTCTTCCGCGAACTGGGCGACGCCGCGAGCAAGAAGAAGTGCGAAGATCTGGCGGAGAAGGTTGCTTCGGTCGTTAACGAACAGGCCGTCGATGGCGTGCTGCCGGCGATCTTCGAAAAGAGCAATCCGGGGTACCATTCGCGCATTTTGCCTGCGGTTGAGGGCTGCGTTTATCCGCTCTACTTCGTCAATACCGGCTTTGCCGGAACCACGCAGGAAGAGGTCTTTGCGACGGCCGCGGAGAAGCGCATGTTTGATGTTCTCAAGGCGCACACGCGGAATCTGCTGCTCGATCCCGAGCGGCGCAACCTCTTTGCCGATGGCGGCATCAAGCTCTCGTCGACGAGCAATAACTCATGGATGAGCAAGATCTCGATCTTCATGCATGTGACGCGCAAGGTCCTCCATCTCGACGAAGACGCGAAGGTAGCGGAGGTGCTGCGCAACGCCGACGCGGCTCATGTGAAGTGGCAGACCGAGGGCAGCTCCTACTGGGCCTGCTGCGACCAGATTGTCTCGGGCGAAGGCAAGGCCAGCCGCTACTATCCGCGCATTATCACCAGTGCGTTGTGGATGGAGTAAGAACGAAAACACGATTCGGGCCGGTACACCCGGCCGGAATCGTGAATCCAGAGGCTAAGCTGAAAAGGCCGTAATGCGAAGAAACCAGAGGCGAGAGCTTGCCTCTGGTTTCCTCGCTTAGGCGGCGATTTGAATCTCCGAGTCCTCAGTCTGGGGACGGAAGGCCGGGGCAAATCGAGTGCGCCGATCTGCTTCTTCGTCCGCACGAGCATAGGCCGGGACAGCAAGGTGATTGGCAACTCCCACCCACCTGTCTCCGAATGCCATGTTGGAAATATTCGGCCTGAGACGCAAGACTTGCCGCATCAGCAGGGCGATCGCAATCAGCGCCAGCACAGTGGCAAGGCCCAGGACGAGCGGATGCAGAGAAGGTACGATGAAACCTCTGTACCACGAGTAGACGATCAATGACACGATCGGCCGGTGATAGAGGTAGAGCGGGAAGCTGACAGATCCCACCACGGCAAGCGGAGCTGCGAGACGAACTCCGGACAAGATTCTCCACGACAGCAAGGCCGTCACGCCGGTCAGAACTCCGATCGCAGTGTCATGAATGGGATAGACGGCCTGGAAGGAGTCGGATAGGACAAGCAGGAACATGGCGGCCAGCGTTGTGCCTGTGACCGCCCAAACCGGCAGGGAGATTTCTCCTTCCTTCCGCAGCTTGCAGCCGATCCAAACTCCAATGCCGAAGACCGCCAGCCAGTTGAGCCCAAAGACGTGACCGAAGAACGGATTCCAATGCAGGACCGGCGGAGCGCTCATCGTCCAGCGAGCAACGAACGAGATCGCCGCCAGCAGCAATAAGATGCGCGGACCATAGCGATTGATCAGCCATCTGAGCGGAAGGAACACAAGATAGAGCTGAATGAATACCGCCAGGCACCAGAGCGGCGTATCGAAGCCGAAGAAGTTCTCCTGATCGAATGTCGTCAGCAGAAACAAGCGCTCGAATGTGAATCGCAACGTATAAGGGTGACCAACAGCCGACGCCATCACGGCAAAAAAAGCAACAGCCGTCCAGAAGGGCGGAACGATCTTGCGGAGGCGCTGCTTCATGAACGGACCAAATGCGGCCGTCGCCGGTGTGCCCAGGGCGAGTCCCATGCCGCTCATGAGGACGAATAGATGCACCCCCACATACCCGAACTGCGCCGTCAACTGCATGCAAAGATCCGAGAATCGGCCAGCCTGTGCAAACGCAGCGACGAGACCATAGCCTTGCCCCGCAGGATCAAAGTTCCATTGTTGCAAGGCAGGTAGTGGCAATCCACGCGAGTACCAAATCGTGCGGGAGTAGTGGTGGAGGATGATCAGAAGAATGGCGAGGCCCTTGGAGAACTCCAAAATGCGGCCTGCATCGCTCTTTTTCAAGCTAAGGGGGAGAGGCATTTTACCCAGCTTTCGGCCTTAACAAACAGAGGCCCCAGGAAAGATGTCCGTCAATTTAGAAACAGTATACCCAGATTCGGCGAAAATGTGAAACTTTGGTACCCATAAAACTAACTAAAGTTCATATAAGTCTGCCAAATGAAAGGTTATTGTCTTCGAAATAAGGGAAATCGGCCTGTTTTTGTCGAATTAGAGGTTACCTTTGGGCATCGAAGACCTCTCTATTCTGCTTGGCGCGGCGTGAATGGTACACTCGTTGCAATCTCTTTCATGCTTTTCAAAGCACACAGTGCGGCTGTCTATGGCATTGATGCCAACCTCATCGATGTTGAGGTGGACTATAGCGGCGTGGTTGCGGAGAAGGACATCTTCCACACCGTCGGCCTGCCGGATGCCGCGGTGCGCGAGAGCCGCGACCGGGTGCGGGCGGCGATCAAGAACTCCGGCTACCTGATTCCTCCGACGCACATCACGATCAACCTGGCTCCAGCGGATCTCAAAAAAGAGGGCTCGGGCTTTGATCTGCCGATTGCGGTGGGAATTTTGGGCGCGTATGGAGCGCTGCACACTAACGACCTGAGCCGGTTTTTGCTGGTGGGCGAGTTGGGGCTGGATGGCAGCGTGCGCGCCGTGCCGGGGATGCTGCCGGTGGCGATCATGGCGCGGGAGAAGGGGATTCCGAACCTGATCTTGCCCGCCGCGAACGCCGCAGAGGCCGCAGTGGTCGAGGGAGTGAACGTCTATCCTGCCTCGTCGCTATTAGACGTGCTGGAACTGCTCAACACAATGGTCGTCGGCGTGGTTCAGCGTGAGCCTTATCGCGTTTCGACGGAGGCACTGCTGGGCGAACTGCAGCACTTTGCCGTGGACTTCAAAGACGTGAGAGGGCAGCAGACGGCCAAGCGGGCGCTGGAGGTGGCGGCTGCCGGGAGCCACAACATTCTGATGATCGGGCCGCCGGGGTCGGGCAAGACGATGCTCGCGAAGCGGCTGCCGTCGATTCTGGCGCCCTTGACCTTTGAAGAGGCTCTTGAGACGACCAAGATCCACTCGGTGGCAGGAGTACTGGACGCCGCGGCAGGACTGGTGACGCAGAGGCCGTTCAGGTCGCCGCATCACACGATTTCAGACGCTGGGCTGATCGGCGGGGGGATTGTGCCTCGTCCGGGCGAGGTTTCGCTGGCGCACAATGGGCTGCTGTTTTTGGACGAGCTGCCGGAGTTTCCGCGCAATGTGCTTGAGGTGATGCGGCAGCCTCTCGAAGACCATACAGTGACGATTGCGCGGGCCTCGATGTCGCTGAGTTTTCCGGCGCGGTTCATGCTGGCGGCGGCGATGAATCCCTGTCCTTGCGGATATTTCAATGACAAGTCGCGCGAGTGCCAGTGCACGCCGCCGATGATTCAGCGGTACATTTCGAAGATCTCAGGGCCGCTGCTGGACAGGATTGATATTCACATCGAGGTTCCGGCGGTGAAGTACAAGGAACTGCGCGGCGGGGCGGCGGCGGAGGGCTCGGCGGAGATTCGCGCCCGTGTGCTGGCCGCGCGGGAACGCCAGCAGCAGCGATTCAGGAAGCACGGCGAGAAGATCTACTCGAATGCGCAGATGACGACACGGCAGATACGCGCCTACTGCGAGCTGGGGGCTGATGCGGAGAGGTTGCTGGAGCGGGCGATGCAGCAGCAGGGGCTGACGGCGCGGGCCCACGATCGCATCCTCAAGGTGGCAAGGACGATCGCGGATCTGGAGGGGGCCGAGAACCTGGCTGTGACGCATCTGGCCGAGGCCATCCAGTACCGGACGCTGGACCGGAGCTACTGGGCTTGAGAGCAGGGAATAGGAAGAACCTAATACTACAGTCATACTTGTTGCGAATTGTCCCGATCCGGGCCTAAAGGCCCTGATTCCTTGTCCGGCTTTCAGGGGGCTGAAGCCCCCTGCTTCCTCCGGCAAAGCGATCCACGAGTGTAGTCGCGAGGGCTGGTCGCTGACGAAAGTAACTGATCGGGTTCGTTGGGAGGGAAGTTTCGGCTGGAGGAGCGCTGGAATGGCAGAGAACTTCCGAAGAAAAGTGTTCTATCTTATTGATTAAAAACAAAAAACACATTTGGGTAGTCATGGTATCGTTGGTTTTTGCACCAAGACGGCCGACCGGAAAAAACTATTGACCTCGCTGCCGACTCGTTATACATTCATTGAAGCCATCCACAAAAGGCAGATTTGAGAGTGCGATTGTGTGCTCATCTGCCGATTTCCGCATCAGTTTTGAGCTGTTGCTCATCCTTTGATGACCCGGTGTCTTTTGATCGTTACCGGAACGGGAATGCAGGGCGGATGGTTCCCCAGGCGGAGATCTGTATCACGGATACGGCATGATGCCTGTTCCACAATGTGCGAAGATGCGTCAGTATTCTGAACTTCTGACTCACTTCGCGCGTCTAACGCTGGGGAGTAGTACTTTTTGGGGGCGGTCTTAGTTGAGCTGACTTCCCCCCAGCTGCGCCGCCGACAGCGATTGAGTCTGGCCGGGCAGACATCTTTTTGAAGGAGGAACATGTGATGCGTTCCGATCTGGTTTTTGGGGCTCTTTCCCACGTCACAAATCGCTATCAGCTCTGTCAACTGGCGAGCAAGGCAACCCGCAAGCTGCACAAGCCGAACACACGTCTTCAGGACACGACCAATGAAGTCCTGGACCGCTTCCACACCGTCAATCCCGGCACACTGGCGCCCGTCGCGGCGTCGGCTGAACAGCCGGTGGAAACCCGCCGCGCTGCCTGACCAGTGCCCTCGCAGGATATAGTTGAGTAAGTCAGCAATTTCAGACAGCAATTTGTTTGCGGCAGCCGCGCTTCACGGTCTTCGGTCTTCCTGTCGAATTCCAGAGAGGCTTCCAACACAGCGCAGGCTGACCGCAGACTCTGAACTCCCGCCCGCTTCTCTTCCGGAGCACCTCCCCATTCCGGACCCTCCAACTCCCATCCTCTCTATTCGCAGGTGAACATGACCATCGCTGAACTCAAAGAAAAAAACATTACTGAATTGACCCGGATCGCGCGCACCCTGGAGATCCCAGGCACCAGCGGCCTTCGCAAACAGGACCTGATCTTCAAGATTCTTCAGGCCCAGAGTGAAAAGGAAGGCCACATCTTTGCCGAGGGCGTGCTGGAGATTCTTCCCGACGGCTATGGCTTCCTGCGTTCGCCCGATTACAACTATCTGCCCGGACCGGACGATATTTATGTCTCCCCGTCACAGATCAGGAAGTTCGATCTGAAGACCGGCGACTCGATCAGCGGCAACGTGCGGCCGCCGCACGAGGGCGAAAAGTACTTTGCCCTGGTCAAGATCGAGGCCATCAACTTTGAGTCGCCCGAGGAGACGCGGAACAAGATTCTCTTCGACAACCTGACTCCGCTCTATCCCCAGGAACGCATCAAGCTAGAGACGGTGCGCGAGGCAACGAGCGGCCGGGTGATGGACCTGCTTACGCCCATCGGCAAAGGGCAGCGCGGCCTGATTGTCGCTCCGCCGCGTACCGGCAAGACGATGCTGTTGCAGTCGCTGGCCAACTCGATCTCAACCAACCACCCCGACGTGGTGCTGATTGTGCTGCTGATCGATGAGCGTCCCGAAGAAGTTACAGACATGCAGCGGTCGGTCAAGGGCGAGGTCATCAGTTCGACCTTTGACGAACCGGCGGCGCGCCACGTGCAGGTGGCGGAAATGGTCATCGAGAAGGCCAAGCGGCTGGTCGAGCACAAGCGCGACGTGGTGATTCTGCTGGATTCGATTACGCGTCTGGCGCGCGCCTACAACACGATTGTTCCCCCGTCGGGCAAGGTGCTCTCGGGCGGCGTGGATTCGAATGCGTTGCAACGGCCGAAGAGGTTCTTTGGCGCGGCGCGAAACATTGAAGAAGGCGGGTCTTTGACGATTATTTCGACGGCATTGATCGATACTGGCTCGCGCATGGACGAAGTGATTTTTGAAGAGTTCAAGGGCACGGGCAACATGGAAATCATCCTGGATCGCAAGCTGGTGGACAAGCGCGTCTTCCCGGCGATCGACATTCAGCGCTCGGGCACGCGCAAGGAAGAGTTGCTGATTCCCAAGGAAGACTTGCAGCGCATCTGGATTCTGCGCAAGGTGCTGAATCCGCTGTCGCCGGTGGAGGCGATGGAGTTGCTGATCAGCCGGTTGGAGAAGGTCCGCAACAATGCGGAGTTCCTGGCGAATATGAATCAGCTGTAAGGCTCCTGTGGTGCGGTAGAGTGCGCCGTTGGCGCCAATCCGTAAAAACAACGAAAAGACAAAGAGAGGGCCATCCGTTAGGGTTGGCCCTCTTTTATGCAGATGTTAAAGTAGTGTGCATGAAGATTCATGTCCTTATTCTGTCTTCATTTCTTTGCTTGCTAATCGGTTGTGCTTCCCATCCACCGCAAGATCCACAGATGCGAGCCCAATACGATCTGCGCCTCGCAAACCAAGGGGATAAAAAAGCTGCGCTCGATCTAGCCGATTTGTATGCGCAAGGCTACGGCGTTCCGCGGGACTGGGAGCAAGCAGAGCATTGGTATAAGATCGGCGCGGTTTCGGCCTACGACAAGGCTCGTGTCGCCCGAATGTATGTGAGCGGCGATCCTCTCCCCAAAAACATGGAAGCCGCCGACCGCTGGTTTCGTGCTACCGGAGAACCGGGCAATCTTTTCGAGCTTGGGGAAGCCTATAAGGCGACTGCCGAGGCCGACGCGTCTCAGGCGTCCAAATACTATCCCAAGGCCACGGAGATCTATCTCGAACTCTTGCAAAAGACTGGCGATCCGAACCGGCGACGCGCGCAATTGGAACTGGGTAACTTTGTCATTGACGGTATTTACAGCGCCGGCCAAGATGCGGAAGACCGCAGACAGAACATGGTATGGGCGCGGATGATTGCCCAGGAACTTGTTGGTCAGAAGCTCTACCAGATCGCGGTAGCCTACGAACTGGGACTGCACGGCCTGACCAAGGACAAGAAAATGTGGTTGCGTTACGTGAAGCGTGCCGCGGCCTACAACATCGACAACGCGCAGCACTTTTATGTTGAGGCCATGAACAACGGCGAGGTGCCGGACCCTACAGGCTACGACTACATCGCCTGGACCCGGATCGAGAACGACAGCAACAACCGTAATGTCCCACTGTTTAACGCGCTCACCCATGGGATGACCGAGGAGCAACTCAAAGCGGCTGATGCTGCTTATCGCGCTTTGGTCGATGCGCGACAGAAGTACGGGGCCTTCTATGTTGCCGACGACCCGATGCGAGACCCACCACCTGGTGCATTGAAGGCTATGGATCGGGAGGACCCGGATGTCCAACTGCGCTTGGCCTTTGCCATGGAATCGGCTGCTGCGACGGACACAAACACCTATAAGCGGGTCATCGATCTCTATCGCACGGTTCGCAATCATCGAGATCGCGATTGCCGGTTTGTGCTAGGCCGCTACGCGCTCTTGGGGACCAATGGTGTGCCAAAGGATCGCGAGGTCGCGGCTTACTGGCTTCGAGAGGCAATCAATAGCGGTTCAAAGCCCGCGCAGACGCTGCTGGAGCAAATAAACCATCAGTGACAGCCTGGATCGGTCCAAAATGACACAGGCTGGCGCAGATTTCACTCTAAGTCGGGCTTTACTGCGGCCTGCTGGATGCCGATGATTGGAATGCGGCTTTGCGGAATTGCCGCTCGCTGGTAAGATAAGTAAGTCGTGGGGCTGTAGCTCAGCTGGGAGAGCGCCTCGTTCGCAACGAGGAGGCCAGCGGTTCGATCCCGCTCAGCTCCACCATTCTTTCCTCGCAAAAGATCCAGACTGGTCATCTTCGGCTCATGCGCTGGGGCGTGCAAGTGCGTGATTTCTCATCCCCTGACTCCAGGACTTGGACCTACGGTCTACAATTCCTCCGTGACCACCAGTCTCTTCGACCTTTACAAGATCGGCGTTGGTCCATCGAGTTCGCATACGATGGGGCCGATGGTTGCGTCTTGCCGTTTTGCGCGCGGGTTGGCCAGCCGCGGGCTTCTCAACCATGTGGCGCGGGTAAGGGCGGAGCTTTATGGCTCGCTGGCGCTGACCGGACTGGGCCACGCGACGGACCGGGCGGTGCTGCTGGGCCTGACGGGTAACGAGCCGGCCAGCATCGATCCGGCGGCAATTGAATCAACCATCGCCTCGATTCGCGCGGCGCGTGCGATCAAGCTGGCTGGAGAGCGTGCGATTGGCTTCGAGGAAACGCGCGATCTTATCTTTCATCGCGATGTGCGATATCCTCCGGGCGCGGCAACAGAGCACCCGAACGGAATTCGGCTGACGGCCTTGGATGCGGCGAACGGTGCGCTCGACGTGCGCACTTTCTTCTCTATCGGCGGCGGCTTCATTGTCGAGGATGGTGCGGCGGAGTTGACACCAACTGCACAGACGCCGGCGATTCCTTATCCCTTTCACAGCGCGCAGGAACTGCTGGCGACGGCGCAGGAGCATCAGCTCACCATTAGCCAGCTCATGCTGCGGAACGAGTGCGCACTGGCGGCGAGGAAGACAGAGAACGGCGCGGAGTCAGCGGATGCGCCGCAGCAGCGGTTGCGCGCAGGCATTGAGCGCATCTGGCTTGCGATGCAGGCTTGCGTGGAGCGCGGGATCGCCGCGGAGGGCACTCTGCCGGGCGGCCTGAATGTTCGTCGGCGCGCGCATCACCTGGCGGAGCGGCTGGCGACGAGGCAGTCGGACCCGCTGGCGCCGCTGGACTGGCTGACGGTCTGGGCGATGGCGGTGAATGAAGAGAACGCAGCGGGCAGCCGCGTGGTAACCGCGCCCACCAACGGCGCGGCAGGCGTGATTCCCGCAGTAGCGCTCTACTATGCGCGCCTGGTGCCGGACGCGGACCAGGAGGGCATTCTGCGCTTCTTTCTCACTTCAGCCGCCATCGGCATTCTGTACAAAGAAAATGCCTCGATCAGCGGCGCGGAGGTGGGCTGCCAGGGCGAGGTGGGAGTGGCCTGTTCGATGGCCGCCGCAGGGCTGACGGCCGCGCTGGGTGGCAGCAACGAGCAGGTGGAACACGCCGCCGAGATCGCGATGGAGCACAATCTTGGCATGACCTGCGACCCCATCGGCGGCCTGGTGCAGATTCCCTGCATCGAGCGCAATGCCATGGCCGCGGCCAAGGCGGTTCATGCAGCGCGGCTGGCTTTGAGCGAGGTGGGCGAGCACAAAGTCTCGCTCGATCAGGTGATCCGCACCATGTATCTGACCGGCCTCGATATGCAATCGCGCTACAAGGAGACCAGCCTCGCCGGGCTTGCGTTGAACGTGATCGCATGCTGATGCGCGGCAAGGCAACACAGCGTACGGAGCCGCTGTTCTTGAGTTCGCTCGATTTCGTGTCCACAACAAAAGAGCGTGATCGGTTGCGCTGGGAAGGTGTAGCTGGCAAATGATGCTGGCCGCGGACCTTAATCGATTGCGCAGGGCAATCGCATGAACGCTGTCGAAGTCATGAAGCTGGTTCGAGCCGCCCCTCCGGGGCGTACGGATTCGCCAAACACGTCTTCCCAGGATTCCGCTTCGCTCCATCCTGGGCTATTTTCGACGCGTCCCTCCGGGACGACAGAGAGCACCTGACCTGCTTTCCGGTGGAAAGGGACCCGTTGTGACAACAGAATTCGTTCATGCGATTGTCCTGATCGATGGCGTGAGATCGATACCATAGGTACCGCCGAGTGTTATATTGATTGCGCATGCCCAAACGAGCAAAGTCAGGGACCAAGCCGCAACCGGGGCAGGTGGTAAGCCTGCGCACCCTGGGCGAATACCTGAATCTATCTCCGGCCACGATCTCGCTGGTTCTGAACAATGCGCCGGGTGTGCGCTCGATTCCGCAGGAGACGCGCGACCGGGTCACCGAGGCAGCAGCCAAATTCGAATACCGGCCCAGTTTTTATGCCCGTTCGCTGCGCAAGCGCCAGACCTTCTCGGTTGGCGTGCTGGTCCCCGATTTGAATGACCACTATGTGGCGCAGGTGCTGGCCGGCGTCGAGGAGTACCTCGTCGAAGAAGGCTATTTCTACCTGACCGCCTGCCATCGCCGCAAGCCGGATCTGATTGAGGAGTACCCTCGGCTGCTGATGGACCGGTCGGTCGAAGGGCTCATCGTGATCGACACGGTGCTGAAGCACAAGATGAATCTGCCGGTGGTGGCCGTGGCCGGGCATCGCGATATCGAAGGCATCACAAATGTCGTGCTGGATCAGCGGCGTGCAGCCGAGCTCTCGTTGCGGCATCTTTACAATCTGGGGCATCGCCGGATCGCCTTCATGCGCGGCGGCAGCCACAGCTCCGATGCCGTTGATCGCTGGGAATGCCTGATGGCGGTGGCCAGGGAATTGAAGATCGAGGTTCTGCCCGAGTTGACCCTGCAACTTACGATCCTCACCTCCACGCCGGAGTTGGGATTTGTGCCGGCCAGTGAACTGCTCAGCCGCGGGGTTCATTTCACCGCTCTGGTCTGCTTCAACGACGTCGCGGCCATCGGCGCCACACGGGCTTTTATGGACCACGGTCTGCGGGTGCCGCAGGATGTTTCCGTTGTGGGGTTCGACGACATCGAGGGAGCTTCCTACCACAATCCCAGCCTTACCACCATTCGCCAGCCGATGAACCAGATTGGCGTGGTGGCCTCGCGCATTCTGCTGCAGAGGATTCGCGGACAGGCCTCCTTTCCGGATTCCGTGCCTATCCAGCCGGAGCTCGTTATTCGCGAGTCGACCTGCGCGCCCAGCCCTCGCAGTGCCCGCTGGAAGAAGGGGTAACGCACGCGGTATACATCCAAAGGCCAAATCGGATAGCCTTTTCGGGTCATGAAAAATACAAAAGAACTCTTCGCTCAATCGCATCTTCCATTGGGCGCAATTTGCTTGCTGCCCCTTCTGTTCTGTTGTGTCCCGACGGTCCTCGCGCAGGCGCCGGTGGCGGATTCACCCGCGATCGAGGCCCAGGCCCAGGCTCTGGTCTCCAAGCTCACACTCGAAGAAAAGATCGCATTGCTGGGTGGCGAAGACGGCATGTTTACTCGCGCCGTGCCATCGATCAAACTGCCGCGCTTCAAGATGTCCGACGGCCCGGTGGGTGTGCGCACCTGGGGTCCGACAACCGCCTATGCGGGTGGTGCTGCGCTGGCGGCCAGTTGGGATCCCGCCCTTGCGCGCAGGATCGGCGAGGGGCTCGGCCGGGACGCCCGTTCACGCGGCGTCCATTTCCTGCTTGGTCCCGGCGTCAACATTGCTCGCTCGGCGCTGAATGGCCGCAACTTCGAGTATTTTTCTGAAGATCCATTCTTGAACTCGGCCATCGTCGTCGGATACATTGAGGGCGTCCAGTCGCAGGGTGTCATTGCCACAGTCAAGCACTATGCCCTCAATAATCAGGAGTACAACCGGCACAACGTCGACGTCGAAGTAGACGAGCGGACGATGCGCGAGATCTACCTGCCAGCCTTTGAGGCCGCGGTCACCAAAGGACATGTGGATTCGGTGATGAACTCCTACAACCTCATCAACGGCACCCACGCCACGCAGAACGAGTTTCTCAATCTCAAGGTCCTCAAGGGCGAGTGGAAGTTTCAGGGCATTCTCATGTCCGATTGGGAGGCCACCTATGACGGCGTGGAAGCAGCCAATAACGGCCTGGATCTTGAGATGCCCTCGGCGCGCTTCATGAATGCCGAGACCCTGCTGGCCGCTGTCAAAGCCGGCACGGTGCAGGAATCCACCATCGACGATAAGGTGCTGCGCCTCTTCCGCACCGAGTTGCGCTACGGCTTCCTCAACCGGCCGCAGTTCGATCCTGCAGCCGCGACCTACTCCGTCGCCAACCGAGCGGTTGTGCTGGACGGCGCTCTGGAGAGCCTGACGCTACTGAAAAATGATGGGCTGAAAAACGAAGGCCCGCTGCTCCCGCTCAATCCGGCAAAGATCAAAACCATTGCCGTCATTGGTCCCGACGCGTATCCGGCGGTGACCAGCGGCGGCGGCTCGGCCGAGACCCAAGCCTTCGAGCCGGTCAGCATCGTCACCGGCATCGCCAACCTACTCGGTCCGAATATCAGTGTGCTCTACAATCCTGGCCTGCCGAGCATGACGGATCTCTTCTCAAACACTAAGTGGGAGGGCGGTGTTCAGGTTTCCATCTACCCGAGCAAGGACTTCACTGGTACGCCTCAGACCAAAACAGTCCAGCAGATGAACGAGGCAGCCCATCAAGTCGAGGGCGACGGTCCGCACACGGTTCGCTATGCGGGCAACTATAAGGCCGCCAAGACAGGCAGGTACGTGATTCTCGCCGATACGCAGTCCTGGGGCGGCGACGAGTACAAGGTGACGGTGGACGGCAGGCAACTGCCAGCGCCGCCGCATGTCGAGGGGCAGGTTCCCCAGTCCTGGCCGCTCGATCTGCGTGCCGGACAGATTGTGAAAGTTGGGGTCGATTATCTGCCCGCTTGGCCCACGGTTCACTTCAGTCTTGGTATCGCGTGTGAGGAGGATCTGATTCCGGCCGAGGCCAAGGCCATGGCTGCAGCGGCAGACGTCGTGGTGCTCTCGGTCGGCTTCAAGCCCGAAACCGAGCATGAGGGAAGCGATCGCTCCTTCGAGTTGCCATGGGGCCAGGATGCGCTGATCAATACCATCGCGGCCATCAACCCTCGCACCATCGTCACCCTCACCGCAGGCGGCGGTGTGGATACACGGCCCTGGCTTGCGAAGGTTCCCGTGCTGCTGCACACCTACTATCCCGGCCAGGAGGGTGGCACGGCTGTTGCAGAAGTTCTCATTGGCAAGCACAACCCCGAGGGCAAACTGCCGGTCAGCTTCGACCGCAGCTGGGAGGAGAATCCTTCGGCGCCGTACTACTATCCCATCAAGGGCGCCGACACAAAGCTGCATGTGACTGAAGATGGCAAGCCGGCAGTGGATTATGTTATTCCGCACGTGAAGTATGATGATCGCCTGATGGTCGGCTATCGCTACTGGACCACCACCGGCAAGCACCCGCTCTTCCCGTTCGGCTTTGGCCTCAGCTACACAACATTCAACATTACCAACCTGCAGGCTCCCACCATGGCTGCCTCCGGTACAACTGTGCCGGTCAGCTTCGACGTGGCCAACATTGGCAGCGTCGCCGGAGCCGAGGTGGCCCAGGTCTACGTTTCCGATCCTTCCGCGAAGGTCGGTCGGCCTGAACGCGAACTCAAGGGCTTTGAAAAGGTGCGCTTGGCTCCGGGCGAGACAAAGCATGTGACCATCAACCTCGATGCTCGTTGCTTCAGCTATTGGGATTCGGCCGCACATAAGTGGACCATCGATCCCGGCAAGTTCACCATTCGCGTTGGCGACTCGAGCGAACACACCCCGATCAGCGTTGATATCACTCTTAACTAGGTCTCTAGCTGTTTGTTCATGTACCCGTACCGTGCCCATCCATTCGTCTTCTTTCTGGCGAATGGGTGGGGCACGAAGCTCTGGCATTCCCACGGGAGAGAACTCATCATGCGCATTGGAGTCTTCACGCCGCTGCTCGCGCAGCTTCCCCTCGCTTCCGTTCTCGATAAACTCAAGGCTCTCGGCATCGACACCGTTGAACTGGGCACGGGGAACTACCCAGGCGACGCGCACTGCAAACTCTCGATGCTCGACGACAGCACTGCGCTGGCGGAGTTTCAAAAAGTGCTGGCCGATCATGGCGCATCGATCAGCGCCCTCAGTTGCCATGGCAATGCGCTGCATCCCGACAAAGCCCACGCTCATCGCGACCGCGAGGTGAGCCGCAAGACCATCCTGCTTGCGGAAAAGCTTGGCATTCCCGTGGTGGTCGACTTCTCCGGCTGCCCCGGCGACTCGCCTAACTCGACCGCGCCTAACTGGGTTACATGTCCCTGGCCGCCCGACTTTCTCAAAGTCCTCGACTGGCAATGGAACGAAGTGGTGACGCCCTACTGGACCGAGCACGGTAAATTTGCCGCCGACCATGGCGTCAAGATCGCCATCGAGATGCATCCTGGCTTCGTGGTTTACAGCCCTGAGACGATGCTTCGCCTGCGAGCTATCGCCGGCCCCAGCGTTGGATGCAACCTCGACCCCAGCCATCTCTTCTGGCAGGGCATCGATCCGATCGCCGCCATTCGCGTTCTTGGCGAAGCCATCTTTTACGTTCACGCCAAAGACACGCAGATCTACAAGGCCAATCTGCCGCGCACCGGCGTGCTAGACACCAAGCCCTACACCGAGGAGCGCGAGCGCAGTTGGATCTTCCGCACATGTGGCTATGGGCACGGCGCAGAGTGGTGGACGGAATTCATCTCCACGCTGCGGATCTTCGGCTATGACTACGTGCTCTCCATCGAGCATGAAGACAGCCTGCTCTCGCCGGAGGAAGGCTTGACCAAGGCGGCGAATTTCCTCAACGGCATCGTCATCCGCGAGAAGCCCAGCGCTGCCTGGTGGACTTAGAGCGGCGTCGAGAAGGAGGCACGATGAAGACAATCAAGACGGCGATCTTCGGCACTGGCTTCATGGGCCGCGTGCACCTTGATGCGCTCAGGCGGTTGGAATCCGTCGAAGTAGTTGCGTTTGCCAGTAGAAATCTGGAAGCGGCGCGGCGATTGGGCGAGGGTTTCGGCATCTCCGCATTCACGACCGACTATCGAGAGATTCTGGGCGACCCAAACATCGATGCCGTCCACATCCTGACTCCCAACGCGCTGCATTATTCCATGGCCAAAGATGCGCTTTTGGCAGGCAAGCACGTAGCTTGCGAAAAGCCTCTGACCACTACGGTCGAAGCGGCGCGGGAGTTAGTTGAGCTGGCTGAAAAAGAAGGCCTGCGCAACTGCGTCTGCCATAACCTGCGCTACTACCCGATGGTGCAGCAGTTGCGCCGCATGAGAGAGGCGGGCGAACTCGGCGAGATCCTCTCCCTTCAAGGCAGCTATTCGCAGGACTGGCTGCTCTATGACACGGACTGGAACTGGCGCATCGACTCGCAAGCTGGCGGCGCGTCCCGCTGCATGGCTGACATCGGATCGCATTGGTTTGATATGGTCGAGCACGTGACTGGCCTGCGCGTCTCCTCGCTGGTTGCCGATCTGAAGACCTTCCACCCAACGCGCAAGCAGCCCAGGCACTCCGTCGAGAGCTTTGCCAACAAGCTTCTCGGTCCCGAAGACACCATCGATCGCGCGGTCGATACAGAAGACTTCGGCACGGTCCTCTTTCACATGGGCGATCGCGCACGCGGAAGCATGGTGGCCAGTCAGGTATCGGCGGGCCGCAAGAACCGGCTCTCCATTGAGGTCTACGGTAGCAAAGCAGGAGCCTCATGGGATCAGGAACGCCCCAATGAACTCTGGATCGGCCACCGCGACACAGGCAACGAAATCATTCTCAAGGACCCGGCGCTGCTCAAACCCGAGGCGCGCAGCTATGCAGACCTGCCCGGCGGCCATGCCGAGGGATACGACGACAGCCACAAGCAACTACTGCGTCGCTTCTATGCCTCCGTGGCCGACCCGGGCGTCGCTCCCGAGTATCCGGAGTTCGTTGACGGACTGCGGCAACTCGCGATCCTGAAAACCGAGCTCGAAAGCCATAGCACGCGCAGATGGATCGACGTTGCATCGACTAACTCGGCACCAGGGTAATCTCGCTGATGTGGTGTTTCGCTTACTTCGGTTGTATCGGGCCAACGACGAAACTTTGAGGCGCGAGAATTGCACTCGCATCCGGATTGTAGTAGTCGACCAGTTTGGCAGGCGCTGCCTTCGCGCGAATCGAATAGCGCGGAGTAAAACGGAAGCTGAACTTGTCGCCCTCCGCCGCGGATGACCAGAGGTAGAAGATGATCCGGTCGGGTTGCAACTCGTAACGACTGATTGCCCAGGAGTCGAGCAGCTTGCCGAGCGAAGCGCGATCGACATCCGCGCCGGGCGGCAGGCCTACTTCGGCCAGCATCATGCCGTAACTCTCGGATCCGAAATGCCGCGCGCGCACGGTACAGTTGATTGCCTGACCAATACGGGCATTCGCGGCGTCGCAGGTGTAACCGAAGTCAAATCCGAAGTTCTTGCCGGGTAAGGTTGTCTCCGACTTGCCGGCAGCGTTTTGTGCCCAGGGAATATAGAGCCAAGCCGTGATCTGTGCATTGGCAAAGGTCGAGTTGGTGGTTCCCGCGAATTCAAGGGTGTTAGTCCCGGCATGGATCATCGTGGAAAGATCAATGCTGCGTGGCGCATCGAGGAGTTTGCTGTCGACTTTGAGCGCGCCGGCGAGTTCTCCACTGAGAGGCTTGCCGTTGACCGTGAGTGCAAAGTCGCCATTCGCGGGACCCTGAAGCTGACGAACCGCGACCGGCAGAAGCGCCTTCAGTACTCGCACGGTTGCCTGGCCGCTCATCCACACGCCGTATTCGTCGCGGTTTTGGAGCAGATAGAGGAGCGCAGCATTCTCGAGTGCTTCATCTGATTTGACGCCCGCCGCCTGGAATGCGGCTAACACGAGCGCGGTTGTCTCCAGCCTTCCGCCCGTTCCCCATCCATAAAACGGCGAGTAGCCGTCGAACTCCCAGTGGGCTCCATTTTTCCCGCGCTCGACGCTGGCGGTCAATTCCTCACGAGCGCGAGCGAGAGAGGATGAGTCGCCAGTTCGCACGGACAATAACAGCCGGAGTGCATTGGAATACGGATCATGCAGAGCCAGGACAGAAGTTGCGGAATAGGCATTGGCCTTTGCAATTGCCTGCTTCGCGCGCGTCTGAAGGTCAGCTTGGGCGAAGCTCGAAAAATCCTTGGCCTCGATTGCAGTTTGGAGAGCGTTGGCAATATAAAGCGTTTCGCGTGCGGAAACTGCGCCGTAGCGGGGCCTCCATGAGCCGTCAGCATTCTGCTGCGAGAGCAGCCACTGGATTGCTCCCGCGATATGAGAACGGTCGACGGAGACAAAAGGCTCCGCCTCGGTCAGGAACTCGATTCCGTACGCTGTGAGCGCGGCGTCACCCGTGGTGTCGTTTCCGCCCCAGTAGGTCAGTCCGCCGCCTGAATTGAAGTAGCCGAGCAGGCGGTCGTATCCCAACTGCAAAAAGCTCTGAGCCTTGTCCTTCTCTGGCGATTCTGCTTTGGCCGCCGTCGCCAGTTCCAGATATAGCAGGCTTGTATACGTCGAGGAGATGGTCTGCTCGGCACAGCCGTGCGGGCGCTCCAGCACTGCCTTCATAGCGTGGGCCACATTGGCGCCAAGATTCGGATAGAGAAGCAGTTCCGCATGAACCGACCCAGCGATGGCATTCGTTGGAAGGTCAAAGTGAATCGTGTTCGAACTATCTCCGTGAAGGAGTGCTGAGGCTGTAACAGTGCGTGGCTCGCCGTCGGGATGGACCTTGATTGTCTTCTCGACCGCGTCGCCGTCGTGCGCGTTGGCGGCGGTGATCCGCAGGGGGCCGGCATCCACGGCAGAGGCCGCGTGCAACCCGACCAGCACAGGGGTCGATCCGTTCGGTGGAACTGTGACATGCGTGTTAGCCGGGGTCGAAAGCGTAAACCACTCCGCGGGCTTCACTGTGACAGGGAGTGTGATGGCATGCGGTTTGTAGTTGCGCAGGTTCACTGGCAGGGTGATCTCATCGCCGGCGGTCAGCACTTGCGGGGCATCGAGATCGACAAAGAAGGGCTGGAAGGTCTTGAAGGTTTTGTCGATTTCCGTCAGGCGGCCATCCAGGGTGGAGCCGACGGCATGCAGTTTCCAGGTCGTCAGGCTGTCAGGCAGCGTGAAGTTGAATGCTGTGTGTCCGGAGGAAGTTGTTTCGAGCGAAGGGGCCCAATAGGCTGTCTCCGCAAAGACATGGCGGAGGCGCGGCGTCATCGTCTGCTCGGTGATGGTGGCAATGCCGTTGGGGCCTTTTACGACACCCTTCATACTTGCGAGCGATGAAACTACGCTGCTGTCGGTTTGCACTGAGAGCGCGTCGGCTACCACCGTCACTGTTTGTGTCTCCGCTCCAAGCGACAGCTTGACATCCACCTGGGTCAGTGCCGAGGAAGAAACGTGAACGTCTGTGAGGGAGAAGCTTTGGAATCCCTTTGAGTCGACTCGCACTTTATAGAAACCTGAAGCGAGGTTTGGCACCACATACGATCCGTCGCTTTTGGTCGTCGCACTCTCCGTTGCAACTCCATCCATACTTGTAACCTGAACCACCGCGCCTGCCACTGCGGCGCCGGTCTGGTCTGTCACCATTCCGCCGATGGCGCCTGTGTTCCCCTGGAAGAGTCCCGAATCCACTGCGACCGGCTTTAAATCGCTTCCGCTCTGTTGAGATACGGTGTGCGCGAAGCGCGCGACCTGATCTACATCGCCATAGGAGACACCCTTCTCATCGGTGCGCAGAACCTGGATGACTTGCGCGACAAGCGTGACCTTGTCGGTGCCGCCCTGAATCGAATTGCCCCAGTTTCCTGCTTTCACTTTGTCAATGCGGGCATAAGAGAACTCGCGCTTGGACTTGAGCGCGAAGCGGCGCCCGAGCGGATCGCGGAGACTGTCGAAGTCGACTCCCGCCGCCGTGAAGGCCTGACGTGCATCGGCTTCCGTCTCAGGGAACGGGTGCCCTGCCGCTGCCCAATGCTCAAGCGCAGCGTTCAGCCTGGCCTCAGTCGTATCAAAATAGTCGATCCCGTTGCTCGACCAGACGGTCTCGCTATTCTCACGCTGAACCTGTATGAAATACGACCGCCGTACAACATCGATTGCATAGGTGTAGGGTTTGCCCTTGCGGTCAAGCGTGTGCTGTTCCGCGGAGTCAAGATCGAGGCCGGAGTCTTTGGCAAGCGCCTTCAATGCGGCTACTGTCCCCGGCAGCGGCCTTCCGGCCTGTGCAGCGTCCTTGAGCAACGAATTGAGTTTTGCTCCCGGTACGGCAAATACATTCCGCTGGACAAGTGCGAGCGTAAAATCGTCCGCTGTGCCGAACTGCTTGTCCGGGCCTGCGCTGCGAAGCGTCACCAGGTCCGTGTGCCAGCCTTCTCCTGTCTCCACTTTGTAAGGAACATTCCAGGGATCAAGGAGAATTCCGGTATTCAACTTTGCATCTGCGGCGAACTTTTTGACATCTTCGAACGTTGCTGGAAGATTCAACGGGCTTGCCGCCAAAATAGCCAGGCCCAGCGGCTTCATTGCCGCTTCCATCTGCTGCTGATACTCGCTGCGCACGGTGCTGTTATCGTTGGCTTCAATCACCAGCGGCTCCGAGACAGAATTCAAGAGCACCGCCTCTGCAGCAAGGTCGAGATCGGAATCGATCGGCTTCGACGTGTCGGTCTTGTTGAGAGTCTCCCGCGTAACATCGCCGACGCTTGCGCCTTCCAGCCACCACCATCCGCGCCCGAACCAGCGATCGTTGGCTTCCGCTTCGGTCTCGGCGCGCTGCTCAACGGCTGTATCGAAGACCGACACGCCAAAGACGCCCGCTGCCGCTCCATTGCCGGCGCTTCGAAGCGACAACTCGGCGCTGACCTTGGCGCCCGGCGTGTAGGATGCCGTCAGGCCCTTGACGCCGGCGCTCAACGAAAGATCTTCCGGGTAAAGTACCGAGCGCGTAGCACCGTCTCTATACCCATACCAGCGACGCTCGTGTTCTTCATCCCGCAGGTTGTAGGCCCTGAGCGTGATGAGGCCATGGAAGGCGGGATTCGCTGGAATGGAGAATAACTGCTCATTGCCGCTCGCTCGGATCTGCCAGTGCCCAACAACCGCAGACTGCGAAAGGACATCGATATCCACGCTGGTTCCAGAGCGTGCGTGAATGGTTCCTTCGATCGGTTGTCCTGGTCTCAGTAGGGTATGTGCCAGCGAGAGCCAGATTCCAGGCTCGCCACCTGTCCAGAACTGATCGTCGAAGTGGGAGACTCTGCCCTCGGCGTCGCGAGCCGTGACGCGGATACTCGGCCTGTCATCTTCCTCATCTGTTGCTTTTGACGGATAGTGCAGCGTAACTTTGGCAAGCCCATAGCGGTTCGTCTTCGCCGTCATGGCCCTGGTCGCGCGCGAATGTGCGTCCATCCAATCCAACATCACCCGGCAGGGCGCTGGCGTTCCGTCGGCAAATGCGGTGGAGATCAGGTACTCTCCCTCGTGTTCGCCCGATACAATCGGGTTGAGGTAGATGTGAACGGGCTCTTTGGTCAGCCGTACCGCGAAATTGCGCGGTTCAGTCCGGCCTGTTGTCGCGTCGGTCACCATTGCCCGGTACTTCACATCTCTGTAGCGCTCCCAACTGTCGCTCTTGAGCTGATCAAATTCATCCGCCACTTTCAGGGTGAGTGTGGCGTCGCCATTTGTGTCGATTTTTGCCTCGTCCTCAATGTTCTTCGGTTCCTCGTAGCGCCCCGTCTTTGGGTTCCACTCCGCATTGTCAGCGCGCACCAGCCGCAAGCTGCCGGCGGCTACAGGCTTTCCGAAAAGGTATTCGGCGTGAATCTTCACCTGCGGCTGCTGATCGGCAAGATAGAAGGCGCGGTCGGGCGTTGCCGTCACGCTGAACTCCGGCAGTTCGTAGCGTTGGATGCGTACAACCTGCGCGGCATCGCTCCCGAAACTTACTTCGTAGTCGCCGGTCGCAGTCTGCTCGGTTGTCTTCCAGTCGTAGGCAACGATCCCAAATCGGTTCGACTTCAGTTCGACCTCGGCAAGGGTCTTGTTGTCTGGATCTGTGACGGTCACCGTGATGGGCTCATCCGCGACGGGGCGGCCACTGTCTCTAAAGGCCAGCGCACGAAGATGGACGGTCTCTCCAGGCTTATGCAGCGGCTTGTCCATCTCCACATGCACGCTCCCCTTATCCGTCACCTCCACGTCTCCTTTCACCGAGTCTCGTACCAACTCTCCGGCCGATCCAGTGAGAGTGCCCTCGACTGTCAGGTCCAGCACGTCGCCCGGCCCGCCGAGGGACGCGAAGGTCAGGATTGCCTCTCCATTGTGTGCGGTCGTCGCCAGGCGAGTGAGGCTTTTCTTGTTGGATATGCCATCGTCGCCAGAGAGTGTCGCTTTGAGTTTCACACCGGCCAAAGCCTTCCCGGTTACAGGATTGACGGCAATGACCCGCGCGCTCAAAGCGTGGGCGGAGGCAATCGTCTTGGGGTAGGCCAATCGCAGTTCCATGAGGTTGGCTGTGATCGCACCAAGCGAAAGCACTCCGTGCGAGCGCTCGGCCTTGTTGATCTCGACGCGATAACCAATCCGATACCAGCCGATCTCGTCCTCGCGAGCCCCTCGCGCATCCACTGGCCAGGGCATCGTCGCCAAAGCTGCCCGCCCATTCGCGCTCACGGTGGCCACGGTCTCGCCGCTTCGCACATTCTTGGGTGAGGCAAGCCAGACAATAACTCTTGTTCCCGGGCCGGGCACCGCGCTCAGCGGCAGCGTCACATGAATCGTGTCTTTTTCAAGCGTGGCTTTGGCCCCTGCCTCCCACACCTGTGGCTCGTCTGCTGCGTTTCCAGCTTGCTGGCGGGGCTGAACGCCAGGGATTTGGGCGAAAGATACTAAGGCAAATTGCAAAATCGAAACAAGCAAAGCCGCTCGCGGGATCATGGTTAGCCATCCTATCACAGAGGGATTTCTGCCTGGCGGAACCTGCAATACCCGATGAATAAAGAGTTAGAGAATTTTCGGGAATTGTGTAGACCGAAAGTTCGTAGGTTTCCCACCCATTCCGCAGAAAAAAGCGGAATGGATGGGGCACGGAAGTCTACAGTAAATCCGAAAGTACTCTAGTCGATATTCAGACGTATATAAAAGCAAATGGAAGCGAATGTTTTCAAATTCAACGCTTCATTATAAGTGGTGGAGATATTCTAGCCTTTCGTTGCGGGGGATTGCATTCCAGGTCAGATCGAAGCGCGCCAGCGGCGCGCCCACCGTTTGTAGCCCTGGATTGGCGCAGGTGAGCGTCTGCGCCTCCAGAGTTGTCACTCACTCTGCACCACCACATGGACCAGATTGAAGCTTCCGGTGAGACTTCGCACGAGGATTCCATGGCTACCTGCCGAGAGAGTGGAAGTCGAGAGGGCCGACGTATTGCCGGCACTGGGAACCGTGACCGTGCCAATGGAATTTCCATCGACTAGTATCTCCGCCTGGGCGCCTGAGGTAGCACTGTCGGCGGTGAGACTTACAGTAAATGCCGCCTGGGTCGAGACCAGCACGGAAAATCCTGTCCACTTGTAGTCGTGCATCCGCGTGTTGCTGCCGTCACTCCACAACCATGCGGGTGGAACGTTCGCACTCGATGCGTTCAGTGTCGCCGGGATCGGCGTGCCGTAGGTCGAGGCGCTCCGGGGAGACGCCAGGATGTCGGCAATTCCAGACATTTTGGGAGAGGCCGGGCTGAGAACGTCTGACATAAAGCCCCACTGATAGCCGCCAGCTAAGTAGAAGTAGACCAGCAGGTCGCCGTTCGCCTGGCTCCATGCATTCTGCTCAGTCACGATCACCTGCTCCATGCGCGAATCAGCCCAGGCGGCCGCCTGGTTGGCGTCTTTGGAGTTGTCTCCAGTGCTGTCCAGACTGGGGCCGCCTTCGTACGCGATGCGACGCAAGCCAAAAGGCAGCGCGTAGTCCACATCGCTCTGAACAGCGGAAACGAAGCCGCTCGCCATGGTGGAGAAGATCGAGTTAACCGAGCTTAGGTCCGTTGGGCCGTAATAGCCTGAGCCACCCAGCCCATAAATGTAATAGCCAGGGGGTTGCGGAGAACTCACCTTTGTGGGGTTATCGTAGTAATCCACCATCAAATGCATCGCTTGGAGAAGCGGGCCATCCGCGTAGCCCAGTTGCGACTCCAGCACTGGCCTGACGGTGGTCATCATGGCCGCATCGCCCCAGACAGAACGGAAGATGGTGCTGATCTGCACGGTTTTCTCAGCCGGGCGCCGCCATGCCCAATACCAGTCGTTGGTGTCGCCATCGAAGTTGAGCGGAGAATCGCCCGCATTCACCTCAGCCACAGCCTCGGTATGATTCTCAGTTCCCGCGAATGCGCCGGCTGTATTCCATACTTCGTTGCTGAACTCGACGTATAGATGCAGATTCGAATTCAAGCCAGGCCACACAGGACTCGTCTGCGCGCTGGTATAGGGCGTCGTGCCATCGGAACCGTACCTCATCAACTGCGCCAGCTTGGTGATGTAGTCATCGTCAGCATTCAACGGAACATTGATCCACAGATCCTTGCTGGTTTGGTTGGCGAGAAGAATGGCGTATTCCCAGGCCCCGCCAGGGCCTTCCCAGCCTCCGGCAGGCGCACTTGGATTGCCGATGGCCTGGGATGCATCGCCCGGCCGCGTCCGGTCGCTCCAGTGGACGATCTCATTGCCATTCGTGGCAGAGAAATCCATCGTGCGCAATACGGCAAAATTGCTGAGGGCCGCGAGGAAGGGCGGGTTGAACACCTGCGTGGAAGCGAGCGGAGTTGTGCTGCCGACGGCGCTCGGCCGCATCAGAGCCACATTCGTGATTCCGGAATTTGTGCCGCTGGCCTGCGTGCGTTTTGTATTCGTAAAGGTCAGTGTCAAATACGAATTCGAATCTGTGTCCGTGTAAGCCAACGTCGCGGTAGTCAAATTGGTGGTGGAGTTATAGGCCTTGTTGGCTATCGTGCCGGAACTGGGCACTACAGTTGCCTGGCCGTTGAAGCTCAGTGCATACGTGCCCTGCATCTGACCGATGCCGGCCCATACGTACAGGGATGCGTCCTGCGTTGGCCATCCATTTGCATCCAGAGCACTGGTTGGGAGGGTTGCGCCGGCATCGCTTGTAGTTCCCCACGCTCGCGAACTCTTCATGGCATCTGCAAAAACGCGATTGGTCTCCCAGTCAAGATCCGAGCCGATGTTGATCCCGAAATAATTGGATTGCGTTGTTGTAGCTTCTGTCACCGTAACCGTGCAGTCATTGGAGACGACACCTGAACCGTCTGTCGCTATGGCAGTGACGATCACCGTACCCTGCTGGATCCCGGTGACAACGCCCGCCGCGCTTACGGTGGCGATCGTCGTGTCGCTGGAGTTCCAGGTCAGGGTCTTGTCGGTCGCGTTAACGGGCAGCACGATGGGAGTAATCGTGGTGGTCGCCCCGACCGCCACTGTTGTCGCCGATGGGATCGTGATGCTTGTGATCAGCACCGCTGGAGCCGGATTCACGGTGAAGCTCTGCGAAACCGGAGTGGCTGCCGCATAGGTTGCGTTGCCTGCTTGCGATGCCGTAATCGAGCAGGTGCCTGTTGTGAGGAAGGTGGCCGTAGCACTACTGACCGTGCAGACGCTCATCGTCTGCGAAGTGAAGCTGACAGGCAAACCGGAGCTTGCTGTGGCGACTAGCGTCAGCGGCGTGCCTACCGTTTGTGGACCAGGATTGGCGAAGGTGATCGTCTGCGAAAGCAGTGTTGTAGCGGAAGATCCCAGCGCGCCTCGGTCGTAGTACCCGGACGAATCCGGACGTGGTGACGCATCATAGTTCGATGTTACTAGCGTGGATACCGACGTATCGCCGGAATTCATTGCCGGGCTTGCGCTTTGCAGATGGAAGTCCGGAGTGCTGGTACTCACGAACAGCGGGTTCGTAAACAGAGCGTGGGCGTCGAAACTCACGTCACTGTTGTCCGTACCGTTGTACCACTGGTTTTTGTTTCCGGTGATCTCTCCCGGCGAAAAGCCAACGGAACCGCCCAAGTATTGCCCACTTGCCGAGGCCGGCCACACGATGTTGTTCGTGAAGCTAATCGCTCCCGAAGTAATGTTCCAGTCGTTCATGATCGCGGCGTAATTGCCGTTCGTGTTGCAGTTATAGAAGGTGTTGTTCCAGATCCTGGCGCCAGCTATATCTGTCGTATTGAACCGCAAGCATCCTGCCGCGGTGTTGTAGACCACATTGCTCCATACGGAAACCCCATTCCTGGTTGTGTCGGCGATATTGATTCCGTGCTTGGCAATGCCGTGGATGATATTGTGATGGATGTTCACGTTGTCGATATTCGGAGTCGCGTCGCCAGAGTTATAGGTTTGAATTCCGTTTCCTCCGGTGATGTTGCCGATCACGTTGTACGCAAGCTCATAGTTCGCGCCAGAATCGAGATAGATGCCATGATCCTGCAGGCTTGAATTCCCTCCGATGTCATGAATGTTGTTGCCTAATACCTCGATATAGTTTCCATCGCCCGATACGCCACCCGCATTCGCTGCCGAGGCCGGATTACTGAGGTCCGTGTTCACAACGCGCCAGTGGTTCGACATGACATTCAAATTGATGGGACCATCTTCGGTTCCTCCCACCACCTTCAAGTTAGAAAAAGTGATCCACTGCGACATCGTTGGATTATTGTTTCCGTCGACGTAGTACTGTGAATTGACTCCATCAAAGACGCCATAGGTGGTCGACTGAGGCGGCTGGATGACGACACTCTCATTGGGATATGCGGTGATTGCGATCGGTCCTGTCCCTGCAATTCCCGTCGGCGCACTCCCAAGCGGCCCGTAGAAGAATTTGCAGAAATACTTGTTCCCGCTGTCGTTGAACCCCTGCATCGTGTACGTGCCGCCGCGGAAAACGATCACGTCGCCAGGATGCGCTGCCCCCCATGCGCCATACGCGCCACTCGAGTGACTGGAATCCCACGTAGAAGCCTGTATATCGCCCCATGGGTGATTGATGTCATTTACTGCTGCCGTTGCATCGTTTCCGCCAAGGCTCACAAAGAGAATGCGCCCTGGATTCGGCGTGAATGTCTGTGCGGTGTACGACGTGGAGTTCACGCCATTCACCTGTACGCTGATTGGATACGCTGTCCCTTGCGCCAGACCGCTCAGTGCGCCCACCTGCACCGTGATTTGCTGAATGTCAGGCCGGCCGAGCGAGGCTCCTAAAAAGCGATAGCTCGCCACTTCCACGCCGCCAATGTAAACCTTGGTGGTTGTGCCCAGCCCGCTGGCGCCGAAATTCTGCCCGAAGATGGACAAGTACGTCCCATTGTTGTTTTCTCCGCCCGAAGTCGGCCCGGACAACAGGTCCGTGTAGAGAATGAGCGGTGTCCCGTTGCTCAGGGGAGCCCCACTCACTGTGAAGCTTTGCGAGACCGGCGTCGCCGCTGCATATGTGGCGTTGCCAGGCTGCGTGGCTGTGATCGAACAGGCGCCTGCGGCGAGGAAGGTGGCCGTGTTGCCGCTCACTGTGCAAACGCCGGTCGTGGTCGAGGTGAAGCTAACGGGCAATCCGGAACTTGCCGTGGCAACAAGCGTCAGTGGCGTGCCTACCGTTTGTGGACCGGGATTGGCGAAGGTGATGGTCTGTGCGATCAATGCGGCATTGACAGTGAAACTCTGCGTGACCGGCGTGGCTGCGGCGTACGTGCTGTTGCCTGACTGAGTCGCCTGGATCGTGCAGGTTCCTGTTGTGAGGAAGGTGGCCGTAGTACCGCTGACCGTGCAGACGCTCGTCGTCTGCGAAGCGAAGCTGACAGGCAATCCTGAGCTTGCCGTGGCGATAAGCGTCAGCGGCGTGCCTACCGTTTGTGGACCAGGATTGGCGAAGGTGATCGTCTGCGACTGCAGTGCGGTGGCGGAGTAACCCAGCGCGCCGAGATCGATCTTGGCTTGAGAAAAAGGCCTGGTAACTGTAGACAGAAAGTCAGAATATTCGATCGGTATGGTGGTCGAGTTTGCAGGGTAGGCGGAATCTCCTGTTTGACCATTCCCAACGATCGCCGGGTCGTTAGTGGCAATATGTACGTCGTAATTCGTAAGGCTGACAAAGTTAGGATTTGAGTTACTGCCGTTTACGCCAGTGATCGCCCAGATTGGACTGTTCCAGTTCTGAGCGAGGTAGTTGACCGTTCCGCAAGTGTAGCCGTATTGCTTGTCATAGCACCAGGTGCTGAGTAAGTTGAAGGACGGCGGTGTTGACGAGCCGACATACGCCGCATAAAAGATGTTGTTCCACGCTCCCGCATCGGTAGTTGGCTCCATCTCGAGCCATCCCACGCCATCGGCGCGCCTGGCAACGACGGTGTTGTTGTAGTAGTGGAGATGTTTGCGATAGACTGCGGAATTGCCTTGATCGCCGCCGAAGTGAACCGCATTCTCAGCCCCTTGCGAGCCGTTTGCCGCCGCGCCGTCGTCAAAGAAGATGTTTCCGTAGACGCTCACATTGTTGTAAGCTGCGCCGAGACTTTGCAGTCCACCAGCGGGGCCCACGCTCGTGTCGTATGACTCGACCAGGTCGAGAAGATGGCCGATCGACCCCGGCTTGGAGCCGACCAGGAGAGCATCTCCCAATGATGCCTCGAAGACTCCGTCCGGCAAAAAGAGGTTATAGGCGACGACGAGGCCACTCGACCGGTCCTTGAGAAGGTTCACGGCCTCCCCTTGCCTCAGGGCGCCAAAGCGATTGCCAAGGTAAGTGATATTCTCGGCCTCAGAGTAAGTGCCGTGCGCATCGGCTCCGCACTTGCCGGGGTTCCATGCGCCCTGTTGTTCGCCGAAGACACCGTTGCCATAGATGTGGTTGGACTCAACGAGGATATTGGACGACGTGTTGCCGTTGTTCGAATTGACAAAGATTCCGTTGTCGTTGTCTTTGATGCGATTGTGAATGATGGAGATGTGATCGGAGCGCAGGAGATTGATGCCTGCGGAACCGCAGCCCCAGGGACTCTGCGCTCCGCTGTTGATGTTTGGATCGCTATAGGTATTGCTGGAATACGTCGGACTCGCGACGGTGCCACCAACCTCAGCGGTCGTCGCGCCCTGGATGGTAAGCCCTTCGATGTTGAGGTATGCGACAGGCGTACCATAATTCAAACCCGTAACTGAAACTTCTCCGCCCTCAAAGTATTGGGAAAAATTGGCCCCATAATTGAACGCTGCGGCTGTCGTTGCACTCTTGCCGGTCAGGATCGGATCATACCCTCCCTGATTCACGCCGACGATGCGAATGCGGTGCTGCTCGTCGCTGCCCGAGCGAGTGAGGACCAGGCGCTCAGCGTACGGCGTGCTCTTTCCATAGATACAGACGACGTCGCCAGGATTGAGGCTATTCCAGTGAGTGAAATCGGCAATCGTCTGCGGGCCGGTTGGTTGGCTTGAGCTATTCAGCATGCCGATGGTATACGTCACGCCTGAACCCGCGGGAGCCGGGCAGCTTGAATAGCCGACGGTGCTGCCGCCAGTCGTCGCGATGACAGGGAAGCTCTGCGAGACCGGCATCGCCGCTGCGTACGTGGCGTTGCCTGGCTGCGAAGCGGTGATTGAGCAGGTGCCGGCAATGAGGAATATAGCCGTCGTGCCGCTCACTGTGCAAACACTTGTCGTAGTTGAGGTGAAGCTAACGGGCAATCCGGAAGTTGCCGTGGCGACAAGCGTAAGCGGCGTTCCGACCGTTTGTGAGCCCGGATTGGCGAAGGTGATCGTCTGCGCGAGAAGACCGGATGCGTTGACGGTGAAGCTTTGCGAGACCGGAGTTGCCGCTGCGTAAGTCGCGTTGCCCGCCTGCGAAGCGGTGATCGAGCAGGTGCCGGCCGTGAGGAAGGTGGCCGTGGCGCCGCTGACCGTGCACACGCTCGGTGTGGTCGAGGCGAAGGAGACAGTTAGCCCTGAGGTGGCCGTGGCCGAGAGCGTCAATGGCGTTCCCACCGTCTGCGTACCCGGATTGGCAAAAGTGATGGTCTGCGCGGTGAGAACGGTGACCGTGGCCGTCATTGAGGCCGTCACTGCGGCGGAGTTAGTGACTGTCAACGTGTAAGTCGTCGTGGCCGTGGGTGAAACGGTGACTGCTGTGGCGCTGGTTGCGGCGATGTTTCCTGGCGTGATGACACCCGAGCCGTTGGCAAATATTCCTGTGAGAGTTGCAGACCCGCCCGCCGTAATCGTGGTGGGATTGGCCGTAAAACTGGTGATTGTTGGCGCGAGAGGAGTTACTGCAACTGTAACTTCCTGAGTAGCCGTCCCCCCGGTCGTGTTGGTGACCGTGAGAATATAAGTCGTCGTTTTCGCAGGAGTGACGCTGACCGCCTTGCCGCTGGTAACGCTGATGTTTCCCGGCATAACTACGCCTGTGCCGCCCGAGAAGACAGCCGTAAGACTGGCGGACCCACCCGCCGTCACCACCGCCGGATTGGCTATGAAGCTGGTGATCGTTGGGTTTGAGAGGGAAGATCCCCCACTTAGCGAATTGCATCCGGCCAGGACGGCAAGAAAAAGGCTGAAAACAGAAAGGCGGACAAAAGTGGTGGCCACGCGATTCATCGCATCTCCTGTGACCGAGGCAACTAGAGGAAGATCAGTGTTTCAAAAACCGGGAAGAATCTCTTCTTCCCTGATTGAGGATACTATGTCCTGTTTTGCTGGCAAAAGCATACCAGCTCTCGAATCTGAGAAGCAATGCCAAAGTCGCTTGTGCGGCGGCTTTGGCTAGAGCATTTTCGGGAATTGTGCAGACCGAAAGTTCGTAGATTTCCCACCCATTCCGCAGAAAAGCGCGGAATGGATGCGGCACGGAAGTCTACAGTAAATCCGAAAATGCCTTAATTGTGGACTTATCAGCGCTACTTCCGCCTGTATCCCTGAAGGGCCACGTGTACGGTTGGCTTGCTTGTTCAAGGAATCGAATCAACTATGGCACGAAATACGTTTAGCCAGGGCAAGATGAAGCTGCCAAGCTTCTTGGCATAAAGTGCATGGCGAGGCGCATCGCATCACTCATGCCGCAAGGCTTCGATGGGATCGAGCTGGGCGGCTTTCCGCGCGGGAAAGAAGCCGAAGACCACACCAACCATGGCCGAAAAGACGAATGCGATAGCCGCAATCGACAAGTCAGGCGAAAAGGAGACCCTCATCAACATACAGCCCAGGTAGGAAACGCCAAATCCGAGGGTGATGCCAATCATTCCCCCCAGCGACGCAAGCACGATCGCCTCGACAAGGAACTGGATCATAACATCGTTGTCGAATGCGCCGATAGCGAGCCGGATGCCTATCTCACGCGTTCGCTCGGTGACAGAGACCAGCATGATGTTCATGATGCCGATGCCGCCGACGAGCAAGCTGATGGCTGCAATCGCGCTGAGCAGCGCCGTGAGTATCTGCATTGTCGAAGTCAAGGTGGTAAGGAACTCCTGCGAGTTCATCACCGTGAAGTCGTCTTCCTGGCCAGGCTGGATACTGCGCCGCTGCCGCATCAGAGTCACGACTTCGTTCTGAACGAGCTTGGTATCGGAGCCATCGCGAATTCCAATCTGGATATTGGAAGCCTTGCGATCGCCGGAGATTCTGCGCTGGTAGGTATGCAGCGGCACCAGTACGAGATCGTCCTGATCCCTGCCCATCCCGCCCTGGCCTTTGGACGCGAGCAACCCGATGACCTGGCAGGAGATGGCCTGAAGGCGAATATTGGCGCCGACCGGGTCTTGTTCACCAAAGATCTGTTTGCGAACCTTGACGCCGATGATGCAGACGGCCCCGCCGTTACGGATCTCCGCGTCAGTAAACTCGCGGCCTGACTGAACAACCCAATTGCGAACATCGAAGTAGGCGTTGTTGACGCCGTAGACGGTCGTCGACCAGTTGGCGTTGCCGTAGATGGCCTGCATGGATTTCGAGGCGGTTGGCGCCACGGAGCGCACGCCGGTTATTTCGGTGTTGAGCGCCTCCACGTCGGACTCTTCGAAGAGCTTTGCCTGTTCGCGCAATCCGCTCGTCGGCCCGCTCAACTGGCCGGGCATCAGTGTGAGGACGTTTTCCCCGAGGTTGTTGATCTGCGTGGCAACGCTCGCAGTTGCGCCGTTTCCGATGGTGACCATGGCGATGACCGCGGCGACGCCGATGATGACACCGAGCACGGTCAGTACCGAGCGCAGGACATTGCGTCGGATGGCTGAGAGTGCGAGTAAGATTGCATTCCAGATCATGAGGCTCTCCCTGCTGCTGGCGGCGGAGCGGATTCAACGCGCGGATGCCGGTGCGGCGGTGGTGTCGTGTTGCGAGTCCGAGTGGATGAGTCCGTCTCGGAAGTGAATCGTGCGGCTTGCATAGGCGGCCATATCTGGCTCATGCGTGACCATGGCGATGGTAAGGTGGCGGTCGAGGTTGAGACGGCAAAGCAATTCCATGACTTCCTGGCTGCGCGCGCTGTCCAGATTGCCGGTGGGCTCGTCGGCAAGCAGGACCGAAGGCTCTGTGACCACGGCTCGCGCAATGGCAACGCGCTGCTGCTGGCCGCCGGAGAGTTCGGCGGGCGTGTGGTCCCACCAGCGGGCGAGCCCAACAAGCTCCAGCGCTTCGCGTGCTCGCTCGCGGCGTTCCGCGCGGGGAGTTCCCCGATAGATGAGGGGAAGCTCGACGTTCTCAAGGGCATTGGTGCGGGCCAGCAGATTGAATCCCTGGAAGACAAACCCCAGGTAGTAACGCCGCAAGCGGGCCCGCTGCTTTTGACTGAGCGCCCCAACGTCGACGCCACGGAAGAGATAAGAGCCGCTGGAGGGCGTGTCGAGGCACCCGAGAATATTCATAGTGGTAGACTTGCCCGAGCCGCTGGGACCCATCATGGCAACAAATTCGCCAGGGTGGATCTGGAAGCTCACGCCAGCCAGTGCGCGGACCTCGCCCTCCCCCGCGCCGTAGATCTTCATCACGTCGCAAAACTCAAGGACGGCCTCGGTGGAAGAGGGCAGCTCGGGTTTTTGATTAGGCGTGCTCATTTGCCTTCCTTCAATGCTTCGACGATCAAAGGCATGCCCGGCGTAACCTGACCGGAACGAATCTCGGTGAGCTTTCCATCGCTGGCGCCGGGTACTACGGAGATCGGCGATGGCCTTCCGTCACGCACGATCCAGACACGCGGGTTGTTCAAGGCCGCAGACGATTCCGTGTTTGCATTCTGGTTCGAGTTGGGCGGTCCGGGTAAGAATGACCTGGAACCGCTGCCTTTGTCGCTCGCCGAGGGCAGGAATCGAAGCGCATGATTTGAGACCAGCAGCGCATGCGGGACGGACTGGACAGTAATGGTGGCCGTGGCGGTCATGCCGGGGCGAAGCAGCAACTCGTCATTGTTGACCGAGATCTCTGCAAGGTAGGTGACCACGTTGTTGGTGGTGGTGGAACTGTATCGAATGATCGTGATGGTGCCAGGAAATTGCCGGCCGGGATAGGCATCCACGGTGAAAAGCACGTGCTGACCGACCTTGACCTTGCCTACATCGGCCTCATCGATATTGACCTGCAGGATCATCTTGCGGAGATCCTCGGCAATCTCGAACAAAGTGGTGACCGAAAAAGACGCCGCGATGGTCTGGCCGGGCTCGATACTCCGCGAGAGCACAATGCCATCCACAGGCGATTTGATGACGGCGAAGTTGACATTTGCCACGTCGATCTTGAGATTGGCCTCGGCCTGGGTTACCGCGGCCTCGGCTGTCGTAACAGCGACGACTGCCCTGTCGTAGGCGGCCTTGGCGGTATCGACATCGTGCTGGGAGACGATCTGCAGCTTCGAGCGCTGGCGAGTGTCAAGCATCCGCTTGTACTCCGCCTCGGTCTCCGTCACGGTGACCTTCGCGTCGTTCACCTTAGCATGAGCGCTCTGCAATGACGCCTTGTCCTGCAGCACCTGGGCGTCGAGTTTCTCCGTATTGATCTTCGCCAGCACCTGTCCGGTCTTCACATGATCGTTGTAGTTGACGAGGACCGAATCTGTGATTCCAGAAACCTGACTGCCGACATCGACAGTGTGGGTCGGTTTCAACTGGCCGGTGGCTGTGACGGTGACCGTCAGGTCTCCGAGTTGCGCTTCTTCGGTGCGGAAATGCTGCGTGGCCTTTGCAGCGGCGCTCTTTTGCCTGGCGCCCCATATCCCGGCTATGCCAACAAGCAGGATCACAGGCACGATCCAGTAGGCGCGCCTCTTCCATTTGCTCTTCTCCGAAGCGATTCCGAGAGTCTGATGCAGATCGGTACCCATGGTCATGAATCCAGTCCTTTCGCGTCTTGTACTTTGAGGTGCTCTTCGGTCATTTCCAGCCGCCGCCCAGCGCCTTGTAGAGCTGGATCAGATCGGTATCCACCGCTGCGTCGGTTTGCACCAAGTTGTTTTCTACGGTGAGCATTGTGCGTTCGGAATCCAGCACGGTGAGAAAATCCTTCAACCCGGAAGCATACAACTCGCGCGACATATCCGCGGCTTGCTCTGAAGACAGGGCCGCGGATGCAAGCGACTTTCGTTTTGCCTGGTCCTGACCGAATGCCAGAAGCGAGTTCTCAACGTCTTTGACCGCGCCAAGCAGCGTGCTGTCGTAAGAGATTTCGTACTGGTCCAGCAGCGCGTTCTGCAGCTTGACCTGTGCCCTGAGGCTCCGCCGGTTCAGAATCGTTTGACTGATGGAACCGGCAACCGAGGAAGCAAGAGACGCCGGTGTGAGTACGTTGAGGATGTTCTGCGCGCTGAAGAGGAACGTCCCCGAGAGCGTAAAGGACGGGTACAGATTCGCCTTCGCGACACCGACGCGAAGCGATTGCGCCACAACCTGGCGCTCGGCGCTTCTTACGTCAGGACGCCGGCGAACAAGGTCTCCGGGGATGCCTACGGCGACCTCGGCCGGGATGACGGGAATGGGCTTTACTTCGGATAGTTCCGCATCGAGCGATCCGGGCCTTTCGGCCAGGAGAATCGCGAGCGCGTTTTTCGTTTTCTGCACGTTGATTTCAAGCGTGGGGATCGTCGCCTCGGTGGACTGCACGGTTTCGAGAGCCTGCGACACATCGAGGTCGGTACTCAGTCCGCTCTCCCGCTTGGCCAGCGTCATTTCATACGTCTCGCGATACTTCGCAAGGTTTGACTGCGTGACGGCAATCTGCGACTGGTACGATCGCAAACTCACATAGTCGAGCGCCACTTCGGCGGTCAGGCTGACCATGGTGTTGCGGAGATTCTCCTGCGCGGTTTGAATGTCGGCATCGTAAGCGGCGACGTTCTTGCGCACGCGGCCAAAGAAGTCCGGTTCCCAACTGGCATCGAACTCGACGCTATTGCTATGGGTAACCTGCCCGCCGGAGCGTGTGCTGCCTCGGCCACCCGATGCGTTTCCGGAGGCGCTGACGCTTGGCAAGAGGGAACCGCTGGCAGAGAGGCGATTGGCACGCGCCTGCTCGATGCTCGAGAGCGCGGTGCGGAGGTCGAGATTCGACTTCAATGCGCGCTCTTCGAGTGAAGTGAGAATTGGATCGTTGAAGACAGTCCACCAGTGCGCGAGCGTGGCCTCGTCGGCCGGCCGAGCCACTTCGCCTCCTGCCGGAACGGTCTTCCAGTTCTGCTCCGCTGCCAGTTGCGACTGAATGGATTGGCAGTTTGCCGCTGCGGCAAAGGAGGCAATCCCCAGAATCGCGCCGAGAAGAATGGCTGTTGGGCGGTGGTTGGTTTGCTGCTGCATCGGCTTGCCTTTCAGGATCGATTCCAGTTGTTTATCGGCTTCGTAACTTGATTGAACAGCAGATATCGCTGTGCGAACCTCAAGATTTGCAAAAACAGGTGAGCCGCGAAGCGCAACAGTCACTGAGTCTCAAGAATTGTTAAGGTTCTGGCGCCGGCCGATCAGCGCTCGCATAAGTGTGGTAAAAGAGGATGCAGCATGGAGAATGAGAACCACAGAGCGGGCAGTATCCTAATCATTGATGATGATGTGCGCCTGTGCCGGCTGATTGAAGAATTCTTCTCTGGGACGGGCTACACGATCCATGCGGTCCACAACGGTGCAACGGGCCTGGCACGCGCCCTCGATGAGAGTTTTGACCTTATCCTGCTCGACATCATGCTGCCCGGACTGGACGGATTTGAAGTGCTCACGCAACTGCGCCGCCGATCCTCTGTGCCTGTAATTATGCTGACGGCGCGTGGCGCGCGAGAAGACTGCGTGCATGGCCTGAATACAGGCGCGGACGATTATCTGGCCAAACCCTTCGGGCCGGAAGAACTGGCCGCGCGCATTGCGGCGGTGCTGCGCAGGACGCACGATGCGCCATCGGCCAGAATCGAAGCCGTCTCAGTCGGCCGCCTGCGGCTGAGCGCGGCATCGCGCTGCGCCTGGATTGGAGAAGAGCCGATCGAGATTACGTCGACTGAATTCGACATTCTCGATGTTCTGGCTCGGGCCGGAGGCAAGGTAGTTACGCGCGACCAGGTGTGCGGCATTCTGTACCAGCGGCAGGCCACGCCGTTCGAACGATCCCTTGAGGTGCACATCAGCCACCTGCGGCGGAAGATCGAGGACGCTGGCGTTACGATCCGCTCGATCCGCGGAGTTGGATATGTTCTGGCGGAAGATGAGTCATGAAAACAATATCACTCAAAGTCACCATATGGTCGGTTGCCGCGCTGGTGATCTCTCTGGCCGCATTTCTCTTTATCGGCAACAGCGTCATGGGCAAGTCGTCAGCCCAGAACTTCACTCAAGTGAATCGGCAACTGTTTCGCCTTGCGCTTGCCGCATACCATGCGGACGAAAGACCAGGGCTGGCGCGCTATATGAAGGATTTGAACCAACCCGGAGGTACCCAGTACAGCATTTGCGATGCATCCGGGCGCGATCTTGTGACCGGGGAGGACCAATCCGAGTTGATCCGAGTCTCCGTCGGGAAAGAGCGTCCGTACCGCGGAGAACACAACCGGTTCACCATGGGGCTTCGTTCCGACGATGGACACTATAACTGGCTTGCGACCTCCGTCGGGCCATCTCACATTCTGTTTGCCCCGTTCTATATCCTGCTGCTGGTTACGGTCGTGGTGCTCTACTGGCTGGTTACGATGTACATCACGCGCCCGGTTCGGCAACTTGCCGATGTAGTTGACAGATTTGGCGCCGGTGAGCTGACGGCGCGTACAGCCCCGCGGTCAAAGGACGAAATAGGCAACCTCGGCAGGTCGTTCAACGCGATGGCAGAGCGCATTCATACGCTGCTGACGGCCGAGCGGCAACTGCTGCAGGATGTGTCGCACGAACTGCGGTCTCCGCTCGCCCGGTTGACCTTCGAAGCGGAGATGGTCCGCAAAACGACGGATCGGGATGCGACAGCAACGAGGCTGCGCCGTGAGATCGAACGGCTCTCGGAACTGGTGGGAACGCTGATCGACATGGCCCGGGCAGAGGGCGATCCCGGAGAGGTCGAGATGGATGAGCTTTGCCTCAATGAACTTCTGCTGGCCACCGCAGAGGACTCCGAGGTTGAAGCACAGGCTGCAGGTTGCAGCATTGATGTAAAGGCCTCACAGGAGATATTCCTTCAGGGAAATGCCGAACTGCTGCGCCGCGCTATCGAAAACGTTTTGCGCAACGCGATCCGCTATGCGCCGCCTGAGTCGACTGTCGAGGTGAGACTCGTGCGCGCAGCCGATTGCGCGCGGATTACCGTTCGCGATTACGGACCGGGCATTCCTGAAAATTTGAAAGAGCGGATTTTCGACCCGTTCTTCCGCGCGGACGCCTCACGCGACGAGCATACCGGAGGGTTGGGCCTGGGTCTGGCAATTGCGCAAAGAGCCACGCGCGTTCACCACGGAGACATCACTGCGGCGAACGCGTCTCCAGGCGCGTTGCTGACAATTACGTTGCCGTTGGATTCTGAGGCTCAATAAGCGAGACAAAAGAAGCCACAGGTGAATGTATGCCCGACCAATGCTCGGAGACTACCTTATTCCCCTTTCCGATTCAGCCACCCATTTCGCTCTATCCAATCGGTAACAACCGATTGCCAGCGATCCTTTGGAATCAGGATCAATGCATGTTCGCCCTTATTGAAGATCGTCATATCAACTGGAACCGCTGCGTGGCGCAGCGCTTCAAAAAATCGAATGCTGTTGTCGACATCAACCAGGTGGTCGTCGGCGGAATGGATCAGCAGCGTGGGTGGGGTTTCCTTAGTCACTTGAAGTTCGTTCGAAAACAACTGTACCTGCTCATCGGATGGATGCTGCCCAAGCAGCGCAATACGTGAACCCATATGTGCGATCTTCTGATCCATACTGATGACCGGATAAAGCAGAATCATGAAATCAGGCCTCAGATTAATGTTGTCGGGATTGGGAACGTAAGGTTTCGTAAAGTGCGTCCCGAGGCTTGAAGCCAGATGACCTCCAGCTGAGAACCCGATGATCCCGACCCGGTTCGGGTCAAGATTCCATTCCTTCGCCCGCTTGCGGACGACGATCATCGCCTGTTGAGCATCCTGAAGAGGACCGATCGATTTGTCATCCATCGCCGCGTCGGTTGGCAGTCGATACTTCACCACGAACGCGGCAATTCCATGGTCCTGAAAAAATTGGCCAATCGCGGGCCCTTCCGCGTTCCATGTAAGCCCGACATAACCTCCACCTGGGAAGACAAGGATGCTTGCGCCATTCGCCTTTACCTTCGCGGGAAGAAATACTTCGAGTGTGGGTCGCGATACGTTCGCCATCTGCCCCATCGGTCTCATCACTTCCTCGTTTGGAGTCGGCTTCGAATTCGGAATCGCACTGTCTCCATAGAGGGGAATTGACATCTGTGGTTGAGGCATGATGTTTTTGAGGTACTCCATCAATCCGGGGGGAAGCGGTGGATTGATGGGCTGAGGCGACTGCTGCGCACAAATCGCACCCAGGCTCAGCATCCATGTTGAGATTACGACGAACAACTTCATGCTTTGACCTTTCATACTGTCCCCCTGATGCGTTCATGTTCCAGTTTTCCAATGCGTGAGTCTTGAGATGCCTTATCTTTCCGCGGCTTTCGGTTCGGCGATGCCATATTCTGTTTCATCGGATTGCTGAAGGACGGCGCGCGTGGGATTTACGATCCAGTTATAGAGCATGCCCAGGAAGAGAAGTGCCGCAAAGACTGTTGCCAAAACAAAGCCGGCGCGCAATCCTCCGAAGATGTCGCTTACCGCTCCCATGGCTAATGGGCCCAGGGCTGCGCCGCCGCAGGTGAAGAAGAGAATCACGCCGGCAATCGCGCCATGTTCTGCTTTCGGAAAGCAGCTAATCCCCTTGGAGTTCAAGGTTGGATAGATGACCGACATGAAGAGGCCGGAGAGCGCCAAAAGATAGACTGTTGCGTCGGGGCCGCCAAACATGGCGCCCAGGAAACAGACTAGGATCGCGCCGGTAAAGACAACAAGCACAGTTGTCCAGCTCCAGCGGTCGAGCACCCATGCGCCCAGAAAGCGGCCGCCAGCGCGTAGGACGAAGAAGATTGAGACTACATAGGCAAGCATGAACGCCGAAGATGGCTTGTTGCTTTCGAGATAGGTGGGAAGCCATACGTAGATTGCGCATTCCACGGCGACATAAAGAAAGCACGCCAGGGAGAAACCGAGTGCATAACGGTTCTTGAGTAGATGAGCTGTTCGCGCTAGATTGATGCGCTCTGTTGGCGCCTTCATCGTTGTTGGGTATTGCACCAGAGACGCGGTCACAATGAGGAGGACGCAGATTGTTCCGGCGATAACGTACAGCCACTTCCAGGAAACACCGCTGACCAAAAGGCGAGCCACGATCGCGGGGCCGATAATTGCGCCGATGCCAAAAAATCCCTCGACCAAATTCATTGTCGAAGTGTGTTCCTGGGTTGAGTGGGAGATGTCGCCAATCAAAGCGAGAGCGCCTGTCTTGAAGATTCCGATTGCAGCTCCGGAGACAATCAGCAAGGCGATAAACGCAGAGAATGTGTTCGCGACTGAAAATAGATATGAATTCAGCGCAAAGAGGATCAACCCGAAGATGATGGTTTTTTTGCGCCCCAGCAGATCGGCGAGAAAACCGAGGGCGATTGCAGCGATCGCGATGGCGGACATGTTTGCGTAATGAAAAGCGCCCGCAGCGGTCATGCTGAGGTGAAAGGTCTTGATGACTTCGGGGATGATGATGCCCACCGAGTCTGTGGTCATGGCGAACATCATGAACATCATGAACGTGAGCGACTTGATGACGAAGGTGTTGGCGTTGGATTTGGCGAGAGTCATCTTATTTCTCCGTGAGAGGAGCGGGTTTGCGAATCAATAGGCGCCAGCGCACTTTGACCGGTTTGATCGACTGAGTACTCGATGGTGGCGCGATGCCGGGCAAGATCGACATTGAGATTGATCCAATGACCGCTGAGTGTCCAGGTAATTGAGAGGAGGCTCCTGGACGAGGATCCCACGGTACAGTCGCCATTGAATGCGGGATGTGCGTTGCGGAGCCGAATCAGTTCGAGGAGGCGTTTCACCATCGGGCGTTCCAAGGAGGAGGCGACCTCTTCGGCATCGTAGTAGTGGCGGTTGATGTCACGACCTACTCCGCTTCGCTCGAGAAGCTCCATATCGTTTCTGCCGCCGAGCAAGCCAACGTAATAGACCTGCGGGATGCCGGGTACAAAGAACTGGATCGCTCGCGCAATGAGGTAGAGAGCTTCGTCATTTCCAAGAGCGTCGAGGAAAGTGCAGTTGACTTGGTACAGATCCAAGTTGTTTGCCGCTGCACCGGTTGCCTGTTTGCTTTGTCCATTACTCAACCGGTGGATCGACTCGACCAGATCGTTGATCTCCGAAGGTTCAAGCAATCCAGGATCGCCGTCGGCGTCAGCGCCAACATCGATCACGCCGATTCCATCGTGCGTGTCGAGCACTGTGATTGCATTCTGCGGACGAATCGAAAGCCACTGTTCGAGAGGCTTCGCATCGGCTTTGAGAAGAGCATAGAGCACAAGCGGCGGGAGAGCGAAGTCGTAGACCCAGTCTACGCGGCGAGCAATTTCGATTTGCCGCTTGTAATAGCTGTGCACCTCGACCAGGACTTCAATTCCGAGTTGCTGAGCACGCCCGGTGAGATCGCTAATGAAATCGAAGGTTTCAGGGATCATGAAGCAGCTAGTGCCGGGCTTCTTGATGGCGTAGCCAACTGCATCCAGACGAATGGCGCGAACGCCGGCCTGGTGGAAACGTTCGAGAATTGCGTTGATGTAGGTAACCCCTTGCGCATGATGCACGTCGATGTCGACTTGTTGAGGCGTGAAGGTGGTCCAGAGCAGGCACTTTTGGCCGTTTGCCAAAATGGAATAGGTGAAGGGCAATCCAGGGCGAGGCCTGTAGATGCGAAGAAGATCTTCTTCCGTCGCACCGCTCGGAAATACGCGATCAAAGGTCAGGAACATGCCGGCATAGGGGGAGTTGGAGCCGTGGCGGGAGAAGTCCTGAAACTGCGGCGAAAGGCTTGAAGCATGGTTGACGATCAGATCAGCCATCAGCTCGACGTTGGAACCAAGAGACATCAGATCGCTCCATGAGCCAAGGCGCGGATCAACCTGCGTATGGTCGATTGGATCGAACCCTGCGTCGACGCCGTCGATAGGATGAAAAAAGGGCAGAAGATGAGCACCGCCGAAGACGCCGGCCAGGGGTCCCTCCAGAAGATGCTTGAGGTCCTGGAGACCGCCCCCGGTGAGGCGGTCGACATAAGTCATGAGTTGAACTTGATTCTTCATGGATGCACTCCGCAGGGTCCAGACCGAGGTGAAAGCAGGGCTAAGAGTAAAAACGCTCGTAAAATTGGTTCCGCCTTACCGATCATCGAGTTTATGAAAGGCTGAAACAGTGGGACGAGCCTGCGCCGATTCCGGAGAGGAAAGATACAATCTTGGGCAAAGAGCAGAGATGGAAAAACGCATGTGCATCAGCAGTGCCTTTCGGTCCCCACTCGAGTTCACTCTGCTTTCCATATCGCCCGAAATCGGCGGGCCAAAGCCGAAGAGCAACTGTTGGCCCGCCATTCATAACCCTTAGCAGGACGCGCGATAGAGATGGCGAGGACGAACCAATTCTACAGAATGATGTATACGAAAATATAGGAGAATATAATAAAGTTGTCTATGTATTCTTCAGCGAGCATGAACAAGGGCATCCGGTGCGAAGGCAGGGAGTGGATACTCTGCCAAAGTTGCCGGTCACACACGATGGGCACAATCGATCCAGGCTCGCAGCTTGCTTCTATGGACGATCTGCTCTGAAGGCCGAGTCGCATCACAGCGGGTGAGGGAGTGTATGGACGGCCTATGGGACGCGCGCTCAAGCGGATCACGCCGCGTACGATGAGATCGCCAGGCTCCAGGATTGATCTGTGCCATATACAGCTTTTTGCGTAAAGGTATGGTGCTTGTATTTACAGTTGTGCTGTATATCAATTACGGTGCTTATCGGGACGCGATCAAGATTATCTCGATCCGTTCACAGAGAGATCAATTCCGCCGCGGGCAATCGTCAACTGCGGGTGCAGCGAATCTGAGGCGAACACCGCGCAAGCCAAATCACAACGTTCTCAAAGCGCAACTTTTTCGAAGTCGCTCTAAAGTCAGAATCGAGGAAACGAAGTATGCAACTGAAGATGAAAGCGTTGACCTGGGCACTATTCCTTGCCGTCCCACTTGGTACTGTATGCCAGACGGTGCCTGCTGGAACATTTCGAGTTGGAGCAGCAAAAGTTGACATCACACCGGCGCAAAACGAGCTGCCTAAGGGCTATCTTGGCATATTGGATCAGGTGTACTCGAGAGCTATCGTCGTCGATAACGGGCATACGAGCGCGGCGTTGGTAACGCTGGACGCGGGCGTAGCTCCAGGCGATCTATGCAAAGCGGTAGGCGCACGGATTGAAAAGGAGCTTGGCATTCCAGCGGTGAATGTGTTGTTTACAGCAACGCATAGCCACAGCGTTCCGGGTGTGTTCCCGATGTTTGCAAGGCCAGGCGCGAGCATGGATAGCGAAGCGATGAGCCGTGTAACAGCGTATGAGAACAAAGTCTTCGAGTCAGTTAAGATGGCGAAAGACAAACTTCAACCGGCTCGCATCGGCTACGGCACCGGCGTCTCTTACATCAATATTCAACGCGACATCATCGATCCGGTTACGCACGGCTGGTGGGAAGGCGCAAACTACACAGGCCTCTCGGATAAGACTGTTGCGGTAATCAAGTTTGAAGCATTGAATGGAGATCCGATCGCGATCTACTACAACTACGCAATGCATGCTGTGATCACCGGAAATCTGGACCTGGTGAGCGGCGATGCGCCGGGAGCGACTTCGAGATATATTGAAGGCCATTTCAACGACAAGGTTGTGGCCGTGTGGTCAGAGGGCGCATCGGGCGACCAGAATCCGGTCTATTTCCAACAAACATACGATCTGCGCAAGATTCGAATCGCCGATTATGCAAAGCAGGGAAAAGACATCAGCAACGCAATGCCGCCCGGGGGGCAGGGCATGGACCGCAGCAACCCAGAGGTGGCTCACCTGATGAATGAACAGAAGGAGATGATCACCTCCATGGGGCAGATGCTCGGGGAAGAGGTACTCCGGGTTGTGCGGGAAGCTAAAAAAGGCGAAGCGGATGGCAGAATATTTGGAAAGACCACAACGATAACGTGCCCTGGCCGGGAGCGGACGAACGAAGGTCGCGGCGGGATCGCCGGAACGTATAAAGACGGTCCTCCGGTTGAATTGAAACTCGGCCTGTTGATGATCGACGATATTGCAATCGGTGCGAGTGATGGAGAGGTGTATAACCTTATCGCTCAGCGGCTGAAGGCTGAATCGCCGTACAAAAAGACGATGCTGGCCACTTTGACAAATGGAATGGCGATGTCTGGATATATTCCAGACGACGCGTCGTTCGGACATCAAACCTTCGAGGTGCTTTCATCGCGGTTGCAGCCTGGCTGCGCGGAAACCAAAATCGTGGACGGGATCATCGGTATGATGCCGAGGGTGACGTACTAACGTACCAGATGTTTTGATGTTCGCATGGATGAGCATCTTGGGTTCGTGAGGGAGTTGTGCGGCAGATTCTGATTGCCGCACAACGGCTCGCATAAGTTCAAAGATGTTACAGAATTGAAGCGGGATGATTCTCTCGAACGGTAGTCGCTTTGGTCAGTTCGGGATCAAAGGGCTGAGCTTGGCTGGTTGCCATGTTCAGTCCTATTTCTTGCATGCATGGGCAGTGTCTTGACGCAAGATGCGCAGGTGAACTAGCAGCTGACTACGAGTCGACTTCCTGTAATAGATGGGTAAGGTATTTGAAACCGTTCTGCGCAAGATCTTCTGGCGACAGATCTTTATGCGCCCATAGTCTCCCAGGAGAGTTCTTCTCCTTCTTGTCGTACCCAAAGCCTTCAATCATCAAGTAACCTTCGTAGCCGATCTCTCGAAGCGCGGAGATGATTTCATTGAATGGGACGTGCCCCGTGCCCAGCAGGCCGCGATCGTTTTCGCTCGCATGGATGTGTTTCAGACAGGGGCCCAATGAGCGAACGGCCTCGGGGATACTTCGCTCTTCGATGTTTGCGTGAAAGGTGTCTATGGTGACTCCAATTCTGGGATTTCCAACCGATTCGCATAGCTGACGCGCCTCAGCGGCGGTCCGGAGAAAGAATGTTTCTGAGCGATTGACGGGTTCGATGGATAGAGTCATGTCATTGGCATCGAGAACGTCTTCAAGCGCTTGAAATGCTTCAACAGCCCACATCCATTCTTTGCGCGAAGGGCGGTGCTTAGGCAGGTAGCCTATCGGCGCGAAGAGTGGCCCACCGATGACCTTTGCGCCCATAGCTGCCGCGGTCTCGACACACTGAACAAGATGCTCAATCGCGTGTTTTCGTGCTTCCGGACGTGGGCTTATCGGGTTGACCGACCTGGGAAGGATGGCACAAACCGTGCACTCCAAGCCATGAGTTCCACAAGCTTCCCTGATTTCTGCAATTGGAAGCATGGCTGGTTCGAACATTGGAATCTCGATTGCGTCCAGGCCGATCTGCTTGATTGAGGGCAAAAGATCGAGGTGCGATCGATCAAAGCGTGCAGTCCATGCAAACGCGCTAATACCGATTTTCATTCAAGACTCCGTGCAGGATTGCGGCGTTCTCATGTTGCCAAAGAACCGCACAGCACATCCTAGCATAGCGATTGACGGAAGTGGGGCTTGACGAATTCTCGCGGACGGTCCGTGCCTTTGTTGATGATCCTTGCAGATTTTGTTTTTTCCGGTTGGCGAGCCGCATTCTTCCGAACGCCTTGTGGGTTCGTCATCGGGAAGCTGTATAGGGTACTATGTTTGTGACCTGCAACTGCCAAGAAATACGCATCTGTAACCGTAATCGGCTCCGCATGGAAGATGGAGGAAGACCAACGATGGCGACTCACAAGTACAGAGAAATATTGGAGAAGATACAAGAGGAAATTGCGCTCGGAAAGTACCAGCCCGGTCAACGGTTGCCTAGCGAGACTGATCTTGTGCGACGGTACGGAGCATCGAGGATGACGGTCTTCAGAGCGATGCATGAGTTGCAGTCGCTAGGGGTCGTGGTGCGCCGAATTGGCTCGGGCACATTCGTCTCCCAGACGTCGGGCGCGGGGAGTCACGTGTTTGGCCTTTTGATACCTGAACTTGGGCAAACTGAAATCTTCGAAGTGATCTGTAAGGGAATGATGGAGGCGCCACAGGCAATACATCATTCGCTGCTCTGGGGGAACACCGCTCCACAGGAAAACCAAAAAGAAGAAACGGCCGAGCAGCTATGCCGGCATTACATTTCCAGGAGAGTCTCAGGCGTGTTTTTTGCGCCGGTGGAATACACTCCGGGACGGCATGAGGCAAACCATCGAATTATGGCTGCATTGACAAAGGCGCATATTCCGGTTGTTCTCCTGGACAGGTGCATCGAGCGATATCCGCAGAGGAGCAATTACGATTTGGTGGGAATTGACAATCGGCGGGCGGCTTATGTGCTCACTGAGCATTTGATCAAAGCAGGAGCGAAGAGGATCGCGTTTTTCGCGCGTCCAAATTCGGCGCCTACGGTAGATGCCCGTATTGCCGGATATCGTGAAGCCCTTCAGACGTTAGAAAAACAGTTGGGGCTCGGACTCGTTATCCTCGGGGAGGCATCGGACCCCAAATTCGTCAAGGGGGTGCTGAAGAAAGAACGTCCCGACGCGTTTGTCTGCGCAAACGATCATACTGCGGGGAACTTGATGCACACTTTACTCTCGATTGGGCAGAAGATACCAGATGACATTCGGATAGTTGGATTCGACGATGTCAAGTATGCTCGGCTGCTGCCAGTACCGCTTACGACTCAACATCAACCCTGTAGAGATATAGGACGAGTTGCGCTGGCAATCATGCTAGAACGGATCGCGAATCCCGATCTTCCCGTGAGAGATGTGTTGCTTGGGTGCGAGCTAATGGTTCGTCAATCGTGCGGCGGGCAGACTGAAAAAGCAACAAAGTGAGGCGTTCCGCGGCTGGAATGCAATCCGATCGGGTTTACGGATGACTTGCATGGATTCTCCGGCGGTAAATCGCGAGGGCGCGCAGCGGCGGGTACGTGTTTGCGGAGTACCATCTCCGAAAGACGAGTCCAGAGGATAGATTAAAGCGTCCATGAATCACAGGTGCGTACACCCGTGTCGATGTAAATAGTGTCGCCGAATTGCCAGCTGGCCAAACCGAAAATCGGTACTAGAGTCGAGTGCGGCGCGGTTGGAGGATTGGTCTTTCCGGCTGCGCGGCTGAGGAACTTTCTTGCGCCCCATCTTTCATGCCCGAATCTGTATTCAAAAGTGTCTTCCGCCGGGCAGCGGATGCCTCAACGTATCCAAGCCGACCGCTTGCAGATCTTTGGGCGCGAAAGAAAGCTGACTTCGAGGAGAGTCGACGCTGGTCGGCCACCTACAGATTTACACGCCTTGAGGATTTGGACGCGACTGTTCGACTCTCCAATCTCGATGAAGGCACAGGGGACCTGCTCCAGCAATGCCAAGTTTGGATATTTACCGTACATCGCATCAGGGGCCGCCTTAAACTGAAGAGCCAGTTGGCAAGGGAGCCATATCACCCCTCAATCTGTATCGACGCCGAGAAGAGAAATATAGGAATCCTGGCATGGAAATCTGTATAGACATCTGTCCTTTGACCGTAGACGAATTGGGTGAAAAATGGTGCCAGTACGGCGAATTCTTGGCGTTGCCGAGGCGTGCCTGAATAAGCGGATTTTGCATATTTCATTGGGAATTTCTCTATTCTTGTCCTTCGTCTGACCTGTATAGTCCACTTTTATGCCAACTCGTATTGACAGTGGCCATTTTAGCCTATAACAATGCTTGACTGAGTGATGCAAATGTCCTGCGCACGTTCCTAATTCAAAAATGATGCGATCAGGTCGAGCGGGACCGGGAAAGCGATTTTCCTAGGAGGCAATATGCAACATCTTTGTAGTCGTAGTTTGTGGCAACTCACGCGTGCGGAGAGACGCCCCTGGCAGCATGGGGCGGCCTGTCTCGAAAATGCGCATCGGGAGTATGCCCAGGATGATAAGAAGAGTGAAATCACCAAGCCGCTGTTCAGGGCAATGGCGTTCATGATTGTTGTGCTCAGTTGGTTGTGCATTGGGACCGGGGCACTTCACGCACAGATTGATCGTGGAGCCATTGTCGGGCAGATTACCGATTCTATAGGCGCGATAGTACCTGGCGCGAAGATTCAGGTTACGAATGTCAACACCAATACCTCAATAGCTCTAGAAGCCAACGAGCAGGGCCTTTACACGGCTTCGAACCTGCCCAGGGGAACTTACCGTGTTGTGGTCACGAGGGAAGGGTTTAAGACGGCATCAAGCCCGGCGGCTGAGTTGGGCGCTTCAATTACTCTTCGCGTGGATATCAAGCTTGAACCAGGCTCTGTCACGGAGACTGTGACCGTATCGGACGAGGCTCCGATTCTCGATGTAGGCACGACAAACAACTCAGCTGGCATGCAGTCCAACCTTATCGAGGAAATGCCTGTAATCGTCGCTGGCACGCAGCGGGCGATCACGGACTACTTGTCGCAACTGCCAGGGTATACGGGTGGCGGTTCGTTTCTGCCATCGGCGAACGGGTCGAGTACCGGCGATACCGAGGTGTTCATCGACGGCGGACCGGCCAGCGAATGGGGTATTGCTCGCGGCGGCATCGGCGAAGTTTCGCCATCGATCGAGCAGGTCGGCGAAATGAGCGTGGTCTCGAATGCGTTCAACGCTGAGTACGGCGGTTTTGGAAGCTGGTTTACAAACGTGGTTCTCAAGTCAGGAACGAATGACCTGCACGGCAGTGTGTATAACCATCTCGGAAACTCGGCGCTGAATTCCAAGTCGTACTTTTCGACAGCAATTACCCCGTTCAGACAGAACGAGGGCGGCGTCACCATTGGCGGTCCTGTCGTTCTGCCCAAGATTTACGACGGCCGCAACAAGACGTTCTTCTTTGGAAGTCTTGGCCTGTTCTATTCCCGCCAAGGCGCCAGTGAGACTCCTATCACAGTTGCCACCACAGATGAATGCAACGGCGACTTTAGTGGAGTCGGAGTGAACATCTACGATCCGGTGACCCGTCAGCAATTCGAGTACAACGGCAAGAAGAATGTCATTCCTCCAGGGCGAATCAGTCAGGCTGCAAAGCTTATCTGTACCTACGTCCCCGCTCCGAATATTTCGGGCGCGGGAATCAACAACAACTTTCGCAGTCGCAGTGCGAGCACCTGGCCGTACTTCAATACCTATACTCCGCTGATCAAGGTGGATCACAGTTTTTCTGACCGTGAGAAGCTCTCAGTTTCCTACACCAATCAGATTCGCCATCGGATCATTGTTGGCAGTGGATTCTCGAATGCGCCTGCATGGGGTGCTGGAACGTCCAACCCGCTTGACGACTACTACGACCAGATTGCGAATAGCTGGAAGGTCCGCATCAATGTGGACTCTGTCATCACGCCGGCGCTCCTTAACCACTTCACGCTTTCAGCCGATCGTTACATCAATCAGGGTCCGAATGGAACAGATGGGCAAGGCTGGAACACAAAACTGGGAATCTCCGGACTTCCGGCCGACAATGGGTCTTTTCCGCATATCTCGTTCTCGGGTGGAAGTCAAACGCCTACCGATTTCAACCGTGCATATGAAGAAAACTGGCACGAGATGCGTTACACGATCGACGAGAATCTGAGCTGGACGCATGGAAAACATGCATTCAAGTTCGGAGGCGAAGTAGGTTCGAATCGTGAGATCCGGTTCATCAAGCCTGGTGTGGCCGGTCAATTTGCGTTCTCCAGCGCGTCTACTGCGTCATCCGTCAGCAATGCAAATGCCAGTATCGATGGCAACTCATTTGCCAGTTTCTTGTTGGGTGCGGTGAATACGGCCAAAGCGTATATTCCACTGGAAACCGATTATCGGTACTATCACACCGGCCTGTTTGCGCAGGACGACTGGCATATTATGCCGCAACTGACCCTTTCCTATGGGGTCAGGTGGGACTTTATGCCGCCGTACTCCGAATCGCACGACTACATGACCGCCTTCGCGAGCGATGTGAAGAACACGGGCGCGGGCAATCTGCCTGGAGCGCTTGCGTACGCAGGGAACGGAGCAGGGAAATACGGCAAGGCCTTCCAGGATACCTGGTACAAGGGTTTTGCGCCGCGTCTTGGCATCGCATACCAGCTAGACAAGAAGACTATGGTACGCGCATCATCCGGAGTGTACTTCGCGAGCACCGGAAATGTGGTGCCGTTCCTCGACACCGCAGCACTGGGCTATAGCGCAACCCCCACATTCCAGTCAGGAGACGGCGGATTTACGCCGCTGATGTACTGGAACAATGAAAGCTTCCCGCAGAACTACAAGAAGCCGCCTGTGATCGATCCGACATTCCTCAACGGGCAAGCGATTAACTACATCCCGCGGAATGGCGACAGACTGCCGCAAACAATCAACTGGGTCTTGGACATTGCGCGCGAAGTGGCGCCTAATTTCTCGCTCGATGTGATGTATATCGGCAACCACTCGACTCATCTCGGCCTTTCGGGCTCAGCTGCAGAACTCAACTACGTTGACAAGAGCCACCTGAGTCTTGGCTACGATCTCATTCAACCGTGCGCGGCTGTGAGCAGTTGCACTGCGCCGTACACGAACTTTGCGAGCCAGCTTGGCGCAAGCGCCACCGTGGCACAAGCTCTGAAACCGTATCCGCAGTATACGCATGTGGGAATAGATTCAGTGCTGCTGCCGGAAGGCAAGTCTCGCTTCAACTCTCTTCAGGTTAAGGCAACGAAGCGCATGGCCTATGGGCTGAGCGGTCTCGCGTTCTTTACCTGGGAGAAGAACATGACGAACGCTTCTGGCTCGGGGAGTTCAACCTATGCCAGTTCGTACGGCTCAACGATCCAGTATCCAGGGGAACGTACAGTCGTAATTGATCCTGGCACTCCGGCGGTTATCTTTGGTTCGAGCTTTTCGTACCAGCTGCCGGTCGGCAGAGGACGGAGCTTTATGAAACATGCTCCGGCCGTGGCCGATGTGGTGCTGGGCGGATGGACGATTAGCGGTTCGCTCCGCTATACCTCTGGCGCGGCGCTGCAAATTGACGGATTCAATTTCTTCGCTGGAAATCTTGGATATAGTTCTCTGGCTCCGTATGCCTACGCTAATTACCTTGGCGGGAAGGCACGCGGAACCTGGTCTGGAAAGTTCAAGCCAGAGACAGATAAGTACCTGAACCCGGCGGCATTCGCTGCTCCGGCAGCCTTTACTTTCGGGAACACTCAACAATACAACAGTTGGATACGCGGATTCACGCATGGGTCGGAAGCGCTTGAGCTTTCCAAGAGCATCCCGATTCACGAGCGGTTGAAGTTCGACCTGAGTGCGGATTTCGTGAACCCATTCAACATCACGCGTTGGGGCGATCCAGCCACGGTGGCAGGAGTCCCGACCTTTGGTGTTGTCACCAGCACGCAAACGAACGCGCGTCAGATCCAAATCAACGGCGCACTTCGTTTCTAGGTTGTATCTCTTGAAAGATAGCGGTCGGCTTGGTGTGGGTTTCAACCAAATCAAGCCGACTACTTTTGCAGGAGAGAGAGGACCAATCCAAGATAGGAAGCAATCAACTTCCAGTATCTTGGAGTACGCGCTTAATTGAAGTGGAGCGGGCGGTTTCGGGCGATGCGATTTCAGCCACGCCTTTGCGTATCAGAAATGAACATAAGACGCAGAACATTCTAGAAGGGCCGAAAGTGGCAAACCCTAAATATCGAGAGATTCTTGAAAAAATCCAAGAAAATATTCAGAACGGGCACTACAAGCCAGGCCAGCGCCTACCAAGTGAGGCTGAACTTGTTAGAAGGCATTGCGCCTCGCGCATGACGGTGTTCAGAGCGATGCGAGAGTTACAATCGCTGGGCATTATCAGGCGCCGCGTAGGGTCGGGAACCTTCGTCTCTGAACATATCAACTCCGACGGCCACACATTTGGGCTGTTGATTCCCGAGCTTGGCCAGACGGAGATTTTCGAAGCTATTTGCAAGGGGATGATGGATACACAGCAGGCTATAGGTAACTCTCTGCTGTGGGGCAACGCAAATTCCGCGAATAACAACAAGCATGAGGTCGCTCAGCAGTTGTGCCAGCACTTCATCTCCCAGCGTGTTTCAGGGGTTTTCTTTGCACCGGTCGAATTCGCGCCTGTGCGCGATCGTGTAAATCACCAAATCGTTGCCGCACTCGACAGGGCAGGCATACCGGTAGTTCTTCTCGATCGCTGCATCGAACCCTATCCGAATCGCAGCAATTATGATCTTGTTGGCATTGATAATCGCCGCACCGCCTACATGGCGACTGAACACCTAATCAAGAGCGGCGCACAGCGCATAGCTTTTCTTTGCCGGCCCAATTCTGCTCCAACGGTGGATGCACGAGCCGCAGGCTACAGAGAGGCCCTTGGAGGGGTACACTCGCAGCAGAAGGAGAGTCTCGTGTATTCGGGCGATCCGTCTGACGCCGGCTTTGTCAAAGGCTTGCTGACGCGGGATCGAATCGATGCGTTCTTGTGCGCGAACGATATGACCGCTGGTCATCTAATGCATACGCTCATGTCGCTCAATCAGCGCATACCTGAGGATATCCGAATCGTAGGTATTGACGACGTCAAGTTTGCCCGACTACTTCCGGTGCCACTTACTACACTGCACCAGCCCTGTCGAGACATAGGGAGAGTAGCGTTGTCCGTGATGCTCGACCGGCTCGGGAGCCGCGATATGCCTCCCAGGGATGTTCTTCTGGGATGCAATTTGATCGTTCGCAAGTCCTGCGGATCCGCGAATCGCGCGATGTAACGCTGTGAATGCGTGGTGTGTCGAAGTACCGAAAGGGTTGGCTTGGCGATTACTTGACACTTCATAGTCTAAAGAGTGACTCCATCCCGTACATGGTTTCTCATTTCACAGCGATTGAATGACATACTTTCCCTGGGGAAGTCGCCGGATCGTCCGAAATTCTGTCAAGGGAGGATCGAAGCATCTTGTGGCAATCGTCGATGCTCCAATCAGGGGTGGCGCCTGGATGGCTTGCGACAAGTGCGCCTACAGTATTGGCAAAGGCTGCAACGTCTTTCAAGGGCCATCCCTCACCAAGGCCATGCAGGAACCCAGCAGAGAAGGCATCACCAGCTCCAACGGTATCTGCTGTTTCGACTTCCAGTCCTGCGAAGTGAATAAGCTCGTTTTTTGTGAAGATTGCACATCCCTCACTCCCCAGTGTGACGCACAGGACTTGTACACTAAAGCGCTGTGACCAATCGCGACAGAACTCTTCCAAACTAAAGACCTGTTTCGTAGAGGATTTTCGGGAAAGGACTCGAGCTTCGTCTGCATTCAGCTTAATTACATCGGCGAAAGCGCTCAGGCGCTCGACGAGATCCTGGCTCCAATGTCCTTCACGAAGGTTCACGTCATAGAATCGCCGTGCATTTCCCGCATTTCTTAGGAGCTCCTCCAGGACTCGTTCCGAACGATGTTCGGTCAGTGCCAGAGTTCCAAAGTAGATCCAATCCAGATGTTCATAGTCAATCGGTGCGAGACTATCTGTGGCGTGCATGAGTGTGTCAAACGCGGCTGGGCGGTGTATGAAGAATTGAGTGCGCCCAGTCGGGTCTGTTCTTACTTCAGCGGTTGCTGTGGGATATTCGTGGCTCATTCGAATTGAGCAGGTAGAAAGCCCTGCCTCACGAATGCGGGAAAGTGCCTCCGTGCCCAGTCGGTCGTTGCCAACAGCAGAGACAAGAGAAACGGAGTGCCCAAACCGAGTCGCGTTGATGGAAAAATTTAAGGGTGCGCCTCCGAGAAATCGACGTTGATCGTCGAAAACATCCCAGAGAACTTCGCCTAGGCTGACTATCTTCATTCGGTTTTCGTCCTGAGTCATGTGAATTAGGCGCCTCCGCAGATCTAGACTTAAGTGGCCAAGCTTGTGCTGCTGCGTATAGATGCCGCATAAGTCAAGCGCTGTCTCGGATAGGTTTGATTGTCTTGGTCGTAGTTATGATAGACAGCAATCGGTTAACCTTGCAGGGGCTCAAACATGACGAACGCAACCGGATTATCCCAGGTACGTGCCGCGATTCCTATTTGTGTGGCATCCGGTTGTACAGAAGGCATTGCACCTAAATCGCAGCCCGGCCGCTCATGACCGCACGAGCCGTTGTCGAGCGGTCATGAACTTATTGTTCCAGACTGCGACAGATTTTGCCGCGTCAGTTAGTAAACACAGCCAGATTGAAAGCGTCTGCCATGGCAGCGTTGCCAAGGTCATTTGGGTGAATATTGTCACCCGGGTTGAATTCCTGGCGGATGCGTGCTGGATTATTCTTGTCTCGTACAGCAGCATCAAAATCAACTACGGCATCGAATTCCCCACTGGTTCTGATCCACTGGTTCAATTTCTGTCTTGTGGCTTCACCCACTGGGCCAGAAAGCCACACACCCTCTTCGGGCATGACCGTTGCGCCGACGATTTTGATATGGTGCATATGCGCACGCGCGATGATTTCTCGGTAACCCTTGATCAGGTCCTCAGCAACCAAGGCGTTTGGGCCTGTGATCTGGCCGTGGGTGTTAATGTCGTTGATGCCTTCCAACAAAACGAGCCAGCGTACACCTGGTTCGCTGAGGACATCGCGGTCAAGCCTTGCCAGAGCGCTGACTCCAGCACCATCTCGAAGTATTTGATTGCCAGAGATGCCTTCGTTGATGACTGCAATCCGTGGCCCTGTCTTCCGCTCGCCGAGTCGCTTTGCCAGTAATGCAGGCCAAGTCTGATCTTTGTCGATTGTGGTTGCAAATCCATCTGTGATTGAGTCTCCCAGGCAGGCAATTGCAAAGTCCTCGGCTGACGCAACAACATCGACGCTCCGCAACCATAAGTAAGCAGTGGTCGGGGTCGGCTCTGGCATTGACGCGGCTGAGGTTGTATCCCCTTTTGAGATGTACGCAGTATGCAGGCCTGGCATGTGATTTGCGGGAGTTCCTTCGCTCTTGACGACGTAAAGAGAGACCGCGAGGTCTGCCATTGCTTTAGCATCTAGATCAAAGGGATCGCTTACGATGACCATTCCGGGTCTGATGTCTACGCTCTTACTGCCGCCAAATGTCAACTGGCGATCACTGCTTGTATCTATCGAGGATTCTGCGGTTCTGATCGCAACGTGAGCATTTCCAATCGAGACTACGGATTTTCCAAAAGCGTTTGTAAGTTCCAACCGCAGTCGCTTACCGGCAATGCTGGTGTGGACAATCATCCGCACCGTCTGATCGGCAACGTCTTTAGGAGCCTGCGCAGGCATCTTCATTCCCTTCATCTTCGAGAAGTCGGGCATCTTTATATCAGGTGGAAGATCCGGTCTTTCCTGAACTGTCAAGGCCATCTCTTGAGCAGTCGCCCAGGTTGTAACCCAGTTTTCGAGTGGCAGCGAATTCGATTGCCCGACCATGGCAACTGTAGATAGGGTTGAAACCCCCAATAGAACGAGAGTACGAAAACGATTTACCATTTACCACCTCTCACTAAGAATCTTCACTCTCATTGCGCTCGAAGCGATGAGAGGTTAATTGAAGCAGCCATAGCCTTGTACCCGGCGGAACTTGGATGCAGGTGGTCGCCGGACTGCATGTCATCGCGGAATTGCGCTGGATGATCGGGGTCGCGAACTGCGGCGTCGAAGTCAAACACGCCGTCAAATGCTTTGCCGGTGCGAATCCATTGATTCACAGCTTGACGGACAACTTCTCCATCTTCGGTGAAATAGTCGGCGCCTTTATATGGAGTCATTGTTGCGCCAAAGACGTGAATGCCGTGTTCATGTGCACGATCGATGATTTGTTTCATGCCCTGAATAAGATCGCTGGCAGTGACGGCCTGAGCTGCAAATGGATTCCCGGGTGAGGGTGAACCCTCCTTCGCCGGAAATGGTTTCATGTGGGGCCAGCCGATGTCATTGATGCCCTCGAGAATGATGAGATCTGCGACGCCCGGCTGTGAAAGTACATCGCGATCGAGACGGGCAAGGGCATTGATTCCAGCACCGTCATAGAGGATTCGATTTCCGCCTATGCCTTCGTTGTCTACTGCCAAGATGGGCAAGCCCTTTACTCCTGCCAGCCGCTTGGCAAGTTGATTGGGCCAGTCGCCATATTCGCCTTCTTTTGCGCCAAATCCATCTGTGATGGAATCGCCGAATGCAACAACGGTTGCAGATTTATCTGTGGTCCAAAATTCAAGACCGGCCAGCCAGTACCATGATTTGGTCACCTTGGCGTCTTGAATGTCCTCTGCCGCAGCAAAATTACCTGGACCCGATATGTAAGTCGCGTGCTGTCCGAGTAAGTGGAAAGTAGAAGGCGCTGACTTCTTCGGCATAAAGATACTTACTGCAATTTCAGCGAATGCGGGCACAGCCAACTCAGTAGGATCGCTCAGCATTGGAGCACCGGCAGGGATGTTGACTGATGACTCACCTGCAAATGTCAGCGAACGATCGGAGCCGGGGATTATGCTCCCGTTCTCTTTTACGAGTGCGATGTGCGCGCCGCCAATTGCAAGCGGCGTGGCCCCGAGTTCGTTCGAAAATCGAATGCGGAGTCTTTGCCCGCCGATCGTCGGCCGAATGACCATGCGTATGGTCTGATTGTCGAAGGCTGCCAAAGGGGGCATCCCCGGAAAAGCAAGCGGAGTTTGAACTGCGGTACTCCATGCACTTACCCAGTGCCCTTGCACGTTCACGTTCTGCGCAAGGGCAACCGCGGTCAAAACGTTTGTGGCGAAGATAAGTGCGGCGGTTCTTACTATTCTCATTTTCAAAGTGACTCTCCCGAATGCAATTGCATTATGTGGCCATCCGGAGAAAGTAGCCGGATGCGATGAGCCTAACAACGTCTCTCTGTTATGCACCGCTATTCCCGCGCACATCTGACAGGAAGCTATGATTGCTGACGCGTTCCCTCTCTGGCGACGCCGGCGCCCATAATTTGTACCAATCGCTCTTCCGAAACGGGCGGGGTCGCTCCCACCTGTGTTGCCACCCATGTGGCAAATCGATTTGCTAACTCGCTGATCTCTTCAAGTGAACAACCCTGAATATAGTGGTGAGCCACACAGGCGGTAAAGGCATCCCCCGCTCCTATAGCGTCTGCAACCTTAGCATCGATTCCGTGGTGTGCAATTACTTCGTGTTCGGAGACCAACAGGCTTCCATGTGCCCCTTTCGTTATGCAAATCAGATCGAGGTCGAATGCGCGTAGTAATTTCTTTGAAAGCTCGATTTCGTCGCCGCCACCAAGTTCAAATGACGAAGATACCTGAAATAACTCCTGTTCATTAAGTTTGAGAATATCGGCAAACTGGAAAGACCTGCGAAGGGTATCCACGTTATAGAATGACTCTCGCAGATTCGCATCGCAGATGCGAAGTGCGTTCGATGGAGTGTTTTGCAGGAAGTGCTCGATTGTTGACGCCGAAGTTCGAGAGCGCTGTGCGAGCGATCCGTAACATACGACATCAACTCGCGATGAGAGTTCTTCCCAGGCCGGTGTCCATTGCAGAAAGTCCCAGGCAACCTGTCTTTTGATCGTGAAGTTAGGCTGGCCCTCCGCGTCAAGAAGAACTCCAGCAACGCCAGTTTCGTGCTGTGCGTCAACCTGCACATAGGTTGTGTCCAAACCAACTTTGTTCATCGCCTGGCGTGCTTCGTGCCCCAGGTCATCATTACCTAATCGGCTGGCAACAATTCCTCGATTTCCGAAGACTGTCGCCATATAGGCAAAATTCGCGGGCGCTCCACCCAGCGCCTTCCCCGATGGCAGAAGATCCCACAAAACCTCACCCAACCCAACCATTAATGGACTTTCATTCATAAATACTTCCCTTGTTGTCCCCGCACTTCATTGAACACCGTAAGATCGAAAGACGCGCAGTCTCCGATTGATTCTTTTCTCGTTTGCGTGCCTGCTGATCCTGCCAAAATGCTCTGCTCCCGTGTCCGAATGAAATGACCCGCATAGTCGCCTTCGTTACCAACATTGCAGTAGAGCGCTCACTTCCGCCTGCCGCCCGAACTCTGCCTTTGTGCTGCGTTTGAATCCAGTTTAAACGTAGTTACGTTACATACAACTTCCACTCATCGTTATCCTTGTTCCCTTTGTGCATAAATCTTTCGTGAAGCGGGTGAGATGCAGAGACCTCATGGTACTCCTTGTCAGCTCCAAAAATCAGGCAGCAAGCCCTCTGGAGTGCGTAAATGGCCTGCCCGATGAGCCAATCCAGCCGCACGATCCCGCTCATTTCTTGAGGATCATCTGTAATGAATGTAAAGTGTCGCAAATATGTCTTGTCAAGGAAGAAGGTATACATTTGTCGAAAAGTCACCTATACCGATTTGTTTGATTCGCTATAGACCACAAAGTGGCGAACTCATACAATCAAAATCGAGCTTTTTCCAGGACGATTCTTGAACGCGAAGTGATGCAGCTTTTACACACAAAGTTAATAGCGACTGCGGGCAGAAAGGACGTTTTGGTGAATGGGGCACGGGCACCGCACGAAACATGGCCATTGTGAGCAACGAAGAAGGAGATCGATGAAAGGCATCAGATTATTGGGCGCATTGGCTTGTATCCTTTGGCTAGGGCAAGTATCGATATTGGCCTGCTTAGCGCAGCCCTCGACGGACTCCGCATCGAAGCCGATTGCCACGGTCAGCGCCGGTCAGCTTCGCGGCAGCTTGACCTACGATGGCGAAGCCGTCTTCAAGGACATTCCTTTTGCTGAACCTCCGGTAGGCAATCTGCGCTGGCATGAGCCGGTCCCGGTAAAGGCCTGGACGGGAGTGCGTGATGCGGCGACTTTCGGACCGGCGTGCTATCAAAGCGGGCATCTGAATGCGGCCAGCAGTGAAGATTGCCTGCAACTGAACATCTGGACGCCCACCTGGCCGATGAAGTCGCCTGTGCCGGTCATGGTTTGGTTTCATGGCGGCGGCAACATCGCCGGATCGGCGATTGAGCCTCTCTTCAACGGGGAAATCCTCGCCCGCCAAGGAGTGATCCTGGTATCAGCGAATTACCGGTTGGGCGTTTTGGGCTTCTTCGCCCACCCAGAGCTCACCAAAGAGTCCGCCCACCACTCTTCTGGCAATTACGCTCTGCTCGATCAAGTTATGGCTTTGCGATGGGTGAGGGAAAACATTGCTCAATTCGGCGGAGACCCGGCGAATGTGACTATCTTTGGCGAATCGGCCGGTTCGATGGATGTGAACACACTGGTGACGATGCCTATGAGCAAGGGGTTGTTTGCACGGGCGATTGCAGAGAGCGGCGCCGCGGGCGATGCTCAGACGCTGGCCGACGCGGAAAAGAAGGGCGAAGCTCTCGCGAGCAGGTTGAATATCACCGGAGACGGGACTCTCGCGAAACTGCGCGCCGCATCCAGCGAGGATCTGGTGAAGGCCTCATCGCAAGGACCTATGAGCGGCGGCGGTATGCTGGGCATTAATGTGGACGGCTGGGTGCTGCCTGAGTCGCCTTCGAAGGCCTTTGCAGCGGGCCACGAAAATAAGGTCCCGCTGCTGTTTGGTAACAATTCCCAGGAGTTACAGAAGCCTTTTGGCCCGATGTCCGCGGATCTGCGGGCGACGATTACGAAGCAGTTTGGCCCGTTGGCTGATCGCGCCCTGATTGCGTACGGACTGAACGGCGCGACTGATCCTGCTCCCGACCCTGAGTATGGAACCGTCGGAGCGCAGTGGGCCACGGACTCGACATTCCGCTGCGCGACGGTTCAGGAACTTGCCTGGCATACCGCCGCCGGGAACACGGCCTACGAATACCAATTTTCGCTCTCGATGCACGGCAGGGAATCGGAGGGGGCACCTCATGCTTCCGAGATTCCATTTGTATTCGGCACGCTGCCGGTGTGGCAGGAGACGCGGCATTACAGACTCTCGGATCGGCAATATGCTCCGCTGATTCAGGAGTATTGGGTCAACTTTGCAAAGACCGGCGATCCGAATGGCGGAAGCCTTGTGAAGTGGCCGAAGTTCAACCCGGCGACTCGCGCCTATCTTGATTTCGTGGATGCAGGCCCTGTGGCCAAAGAGGGGTTGCGGCGATCTGTATGCGATCTGTATTTCGAAAACCAGAAACGTCTATGGGCGCAGTAGGCGCGAGTGGCGCGGGTTGCCAGTGAGACGGAACAACGGCATCCGGTAATCCACGCCTGAGCGTGGGGATGACAAACTCAGAACGTCTGCAAACCAACCGAATAATCGTTTGCGTGTTCCTGTGTTTCATCATCGAGACACGGGCATGCGCGTATTTCCTCGCCTTCTTCGAGAGCTCGAGGTTATAAATCCAATGGGCAATGATCAGAACCGGATACGCGTGACGAGTCATGTCTTTGCGAATGTTGGTCTTAGGGGGAATTAGAGTTGGGAAATGTTTCGTATGGAAAATATGTTTCCAATTGCAACGCTGACGGTGTATAAAGTTCTGGAACTTCGTTTTCGGCTTTGGCGCAGAATTGGCTTGAAATGAACGCGACCATCGCTGATTTTCCACCGAAGGAGCGGACTGCTCTCATGCACAGAACGGTTGTCTCAGTTGCACTCTCACTATTTGCCTTGGTATCGCTTGCACAGGCTGGCAGCCCGCCCACCTCATGGATCGACAAAGACACGGGCCACCGCGTGATTCGCCTCACAGATGAACCGGGTTCGTCAGGCTTCTACTTCAACGTCAATGCGTACACGCCGGATGGCAGACAAATGGTCTATAACGCTCCGGACGGCATTCATGTTCTCGACCTCGTCAGCCGGAAAACGAGGTTGGCGGTACCCAATCCGCCGCCGCCGGCAGACGCCGCATCTGGAAGCTTCTCCTACTTTCGCAATGCCGTTCATTCCATTGTCGTGGGCAGGAAAACAAATTCTGTCTTCTTTTCCAAGTTCGACTTTGACAGTAAATTGAGCACACTGTACAAGGCAAATATTGACAACGGTGAGGTTTCAAAGCTTGTTACCCTTCCGCCACGGGCCAGTGTAGCGACCATCAATGCAGATGAGACGCTCGGCGCGGGAACGTACGACGAGACCGACGCGGGCTTAGAGCAAGAGTTCGGCCACCCCCGGCTGCCTGCGGGTTCTTCTCACGCGGCTACGTCACAGGGTGGATTCCTGGTGCAACCCGAAGGCAAAGGGGAGATGATGGAGCGCCGCCTGGCTGCGCGCATTCCTGTCGTGCTGTTTACCATCGACCTGAAGACTGGAAAGGTTAATCCCCTTCTGCATTCCACGGACTGGATCGGTCATATGCTCTTCTCGCCGGCTGATCCGGATTTGCTTATGTATTGTCATGAAGGCCCGTGGCAAAAAGTCGACCGGATCTGGATGATTCACACCGATGGCACGCACAATGAACTTATCCATAGACGCAATATGGCCATGGAGATCGCCGGCCATGAGTTCTGGGGGCTGGATGGAAAGACCATCTGGTACGACTGGCAGTACCCAAAAGGCGAAGACTTCTTTCTGGCAGGTTATAACCTCGAAACGCACAAACGTATTGCTTACCATATGCAGCGAAACGAGTGGTCGATACACTTTAATCTCACGCAGGGCGAGGATCTCTTCGCGGGTGACGGTGGTGATCCTGGTCAAGTAGCTAAGGCTCCGGACGGCGAGTGGATTGAACTGTTTCATCCGCAATTACTCAATGTCTCAGGCATCAATCAGCCGGATTTTTGGCAGCCCGGGGTTTTTCACTCCGAGCGCTTGGTCAACATGTCGCGTCACAACTACCGCCTGGAACCGAATATCCGCTTCTCTCCAGATAAGAAACTGGTCATCTTCACGAGCAACATGTTTGGTCCAAGTTATGTCTTTGGCGTTGAAGTTGACAAGGCGGCAACTCCCAAGTCTGATGAGATTCAATCGACCCCGGAGTTGGCCAATACATACTTGCAATCCAAAGATGCAAACTGAGAAGTTTGTAGAGACTCAACACTTGGGCTTACAGCAAGAGACAAGACACGTCTCATCTGGTCTCTTCAGCATTAATCGGAGCGCTCATGCAGCGATTACTTACGTTGATACTCGTTAGCGGGGCACTTGCCGCGCATGGGCAGCGATATGTTTGTGGACAAGCTGACCCAGGCTCTGAGGCCGGAGCTATACAACTGACTGCATCCTCGCTCTACACGGCCACCTCTCCCGGCTTCGATCTGAACACAGTCCCCGAGGTTCATTCTGGATTCTGCTCGAGCGACAAACCATTTTTCTTTTCCGCGACGCTGCCCGAGGGAAGCTATCGTGTGACCGTCGTACTTGGCTCCAGTCATCCTTCCGCCACAACGATCAAGGCGGAAGCGCGACGGTTGATGATCGAGCAAGCCGTTACTACATCCGGTACCTCCGCTACCCGAATCTTTGACGTGAATGTGCGTGTGCCACAGATTGCCGGTGACGTAAGCCATACCGTCAAGCTAAAGCCGCGCGAAGTTGGCAATATGGATTGGGATAGTAAGCTCACGCTGGAATTCAATGGTGACATGCCCAGCATTCACTCTCTCAGCATTGAGCCGATCAAAGAAACCACCATCTATCTCGCAGGCGACTCGACCGTTGTCGATCAAGACGTTGAGCCTTGGGCCGCGTGGGGACAGATGCTGCCGCGCTTCTTTAACCCAGGTGTTGTGGTAGCGAATCATGGCGAATCGGGAGAAACGATTCGTAGCTTCATCGACGAACTACGCCTGGCAAAAATTCTTTCACTGATACAACCGGGCGACTATCTGCTGATTCAGTTTGGCCACAATGACCAAAAACCCAATGGAGTCCCGCTCGACGCCTATAGGGCCCTGCTCATCGAATCCATTGGCAAGACTAGAGCCAAGGGTGCGACTCCTGTTCTTGTCACGAGCGTGAACCGCCGTACCTTTGACTCCGAAGGAAGAATTTCCAACTCACTTATGCTATACACTGAAGCGGTTCGTGAAATTGCGGCCTCGCAGCACGTTGCGCTGGTCGACCTGAATGCAATGAGTAAAACACTGTTTGAGGCGATGGGACCGGAAACCTCGATGAAAGCCTTCATGCACTATCCTGCCAATGCCTATCCCAATCAAACCGAACCAATCAGCGACGACACGCACTTCAATAGTTATGGCGCATACGAGTTGGCGCGTTGCGTGGTCCGCGGTATCCGCGATGCCAAACTGCCGCTTGCAGAGTTTCTGAAGAGAATGGTTACGAACTTCGATCCTTCTACGCCCGATCCGCAACCGGCTTTTCATCTTCCTGCCACACCGATTCCGCTGAAAGCGGCGAATGTAATGAAGGTTCCACAGACCTGATATGGGCAATGTTTGCATTTCTACGATGGCTTCAGCGGCTGCGAGGCTGCATCTGTTACAGGCGTTCCAGTGAACAGGAGCAATTAGATGTCGTTTAGCGGATGCAAGGTATATCGAGGTACGTGCAGGGGTATACGGTCTGCTGCTAGAGCGATAGCCGTGTTGATACTTTCATCCTCCCTGTTGCCGGCCCAGGATTCCGGGAGCAGTCTTTACCGGCAATTTCTGAATCCACCATCGAATGCCAGGCCGATGATGCGATGGTGGTGGTTCGGTCCAGCCGTTACCAAACCCGAGCTCAAGAAGGAGCTTCAAACGATGCGCGGCGCCGGTATCGGAGGAGTGGAGATTCAGCCTGTCTATCCTCTGACGCTCGACGATGAAAGCAAGGCCCTTAAAAACTTGCCTTACTTATCTCCAGAGTTTTTGGACGCAGTACAATTTGCGAACCACACCGCGCACGAGTTGGGAATGCGCGTCGATATCACTCTGGGCAGTGGCTGGCCCTATGGTGGGCCTAAGACTCCGATTGCATTAGCGGCTGAATGTCTCAAAGTTGTTGCTCTCCCCATCACTTCCACCACGATCATTCTTCCGACGCTTGCCGACGGAGACAAAGCGATAGCCGCCTTTGCGGTCTCTGGAACGGAGAAGGATTTCGATCTATCTACTGCGCAGCCTATCGATCTGGCGACAGGCGCCGTTCCTCCGGGCATGGGAGCGCGCACAGCCTTGATCTTTGTTGCCAGCCATACCAGGCAGGCGGTCAAAAGGCCGGCCGCGGGTGCAGAGGGGTACGTACTCGATCATTTCTCACGCGCTGCGATCGACGAGCACCTGACCGACGTTGCGGAGCCGCTGCTCAAATCCTTCGGCGACCATCCTCCCTATGCGGTCTTTTCCGACTCGCTGGAGGTCTATGGTTCCGATTGGACCGCTAACTTGCCGACCGAGTTTCAGAAGCGACGGGGTTACGATTTGATTCCGCATCTTCCTGAGCTTTTCGCGGGAGGTACGACTCAGTCTGACGCAGTGCGTCACGACTGGGGCGAGACACTTTCCGATCTGGTTCGCGAAAATTATCTTGCACCTGTCACTCGTTTCGCCGAAGCCCACCATACGCAATTCAGGTCGCAGACTTATGGTGAACCCGCGGTGACACTGGCAGATGAAGCGGTTCCCAATTTGCCTGAGGGCGAAGGTCCGCAGTGGCGCGCATTCTCCTTTACGCGCTGGGCGAGCTCTGCCAGCCATCTCTATGGCCGCAACGTGACCTCCGCCGAAACCTGGACGTGGCTCCATTCGCCGGCATTCCGCGCCACTCCCCTGGACATGAAGGCAGAAGCCGATCGCATGTTTCTGCTCGGCGTGAACCAGATCGTCGGACACGGCTATCCGTATTCACCTCCGGCGGCCGGCGAGCCGGGGTGGTCTTTGTACGCGGCAGCTGCTTTCAATGATCACAACCCATGGTTTCCGGTGATGCCGGATGTAACTCGCTACGTGCAGCGTGTGAGCTGGTTGCTAAGGCAAGGCAAGCCGGCAAACGATATTGCAATCTTTCTACCGGAAGACGATGCGCAGGCTGCCTTCCATCCAGGCCATGTCTCAGTAACCGAGGGGATGAAAAAAAGGATAACTCCTGAACTGATGTCTCTCATCCTCGATGCAGGATATAACGTTGACTACATCGACGCCGCAACAATAGACAAGCTGAATAAAGTTCCATACCCTGTGCTGATTCTTCCAGCGGTAACGCGGATTCCGTTGACTTCCTACAAGAAGATTGAGGCCTATGCTGCAAGTGGAGGCAAGGTGATTGCGATCGAAAAAACTCCATCTCTTGCCGCTGGTTTGATTGAACAAAGCGCTTCAGCGGAGATTGTCTCGATCTCTACTGAGATCTTCCACGGTGACCACCACAAAGGCATTTTGCTGGAATCGCCCAGTGGACTCGCGGATGCTCTGCATCAAGCTCTTCCTGGCGATGTCGATGCGACGGGAAAAACTGAGGGTCTTGGTTTTATTCACCGCCAGATCTCCGGCAGCGATCTCTACTTTGTTGCGAATACTTCGAACAAGCCAATCGAAGGCGTGGTCAAGTTCAGATCGACACACAAAGCCATTGAATCCTGGGATCCAGATAGCGGCCGTGTCCTTTTTCGCTCGGCGTACAACAAGAAAGCCGGTGTCTCATTGGTGCTGGCGCCCTATGAGTCATGTGTCTTCATTCTTATGGACGAGGTTGAAACTAGCCCTACCGGCAAGCGGGAATCTGCGCAGCAGAAAACTAACAAAACATATCGGCGAATTGCCGATCTAAGCGCTAACTGGCAGTTACACTTTTCCGATAACACCACTTCGCAAACACTCGCGCATCCTATTTCATGGACAGAGATAGAGGAGCGTAAGTACTACTCCGGAGAAGCGATTTACTCTCGGGCATTCTCTCTCGATCGCGCCATTGCGGCAGATACGCGAATTGTTCTCGACTTCGGAGAGGGAACCGCTACATCCGACAACCGTCCTCCCAGTGCACCTGGAATGCGCGCGCTTCTCGATCCGCCGATTCGCGAGGCTGCCATTCTCTATGTAAATGGCCAGCGAGTAGGGACGCTCTGGCATCCGCCTTACAAGATAGCGATTAATCACCTCCTTCATCCCGGCGAAAACAAAATCGAAGTGCATGTCTATAACACTGCCATTAACGAAATGGCAGGCCAGCCGCGCCGGGACTATACGGCTTTGAATGCACGCTATGGAAAGCGCTTTGACCCGCAGGATATGGATCATCTGCAACCGGTGCCTTCCGGTATTCTCGGATCTATTTATCTCGAAGAGGAGAGCTTCAAATGAAAGCAGTGAATCGATGGATTGCCACTGTATCGTTGCTGGCAATATTTTCTGCAAGTGCTGCTTATGCGGAAAAGAAGACGTTCCTGGCCAATGATTACGGCGCCAAGGGCGATGGCACTAGCCTCGATACATCTTCGATTCAAAAGGCAATCGACGCAGCTTTCGCGGTAGGTGGTACGGTGAGTGTGAAGCCCGGAGTTTACCTGACCGGATCGTTGTTTCTCAAGTCCGGCATAACTCTCGATCTTCCTGAAGGTGCGACGCTGATTGGATCGCAAAAGCTGGATGACTATCCGATGTTTCCTACTCGAATTGCTGGCATTGAGATGACATGGCCATCCGCTCTCATCAACGTGCGTGACCAGCACAATGTCACCGTCACCGGCAAAGGAACCATCGACGGAGACGGCCCGATCTGGTGGAAGTCTTATTGGGATCTGCGTGCTATCTACGAACCAAAGGGCCTGCGCTGGGCTTCCGATTACGATGCGCGGCGTCCGCGTCTGATTCTTATTCAGAATTCCTCTGATGTCTTTCTTGGAGGCGGACTTCTCCTCAAGCGTTCGGGCTTCTGGACCGTGCAGATTCTCTATTCGCACGATGTACACGTCGATGGAGTTGTGATCCGGAACAATGAAGGCGGAAAGGGACCGAGTACCGACGGCATTGATATCGATTCCTCGCGCAAGGTGTTGGTTGAACATGCGGATATCGATGTCAATGACGATGCTCTTTGCCTCAAGGCAGGACGCGATTCCGATGGACTGCGCGTCAATCGCCCCACCGAGGACGTTGTTCTGCGCGATTCGATTATTCGCAGTGGCGCGGCGGCCATCACAATTGGCAGCGAGACTTCCGGTGGGTTCCGCAACATTGAGGCTTATAACCTGACTGCTCTCGGTGGAGTTCCGTCCGGAGTTCTGTTTAAGTCAGCACGCACTCGCGGCGGATTTGCTCAGAATATTCGTATCCACGATCTGACTCTTCAGGGCGTTGCCATCCCGATTCACATCACCATGAATTGGAACCCAAGTTATAGTTATGCAACTCTGCCAGAGAGCGTCAAGGATATTCCACCGTACTGGATCACACTTACTACCAAGGTTCCTGAGCCGAAAGGGCTGCCTCACTTCAGCGGCGTTCATATCTGGAATATCAAAGCTACAGGTGCTCGTAGCGTATTCAATGTCAGCGCTTATTCCAACGCTACGCTTGATAACTTCCGCATTGACCACCTTGATATTGAGGCGGCCACAGCGGGCACGATTTCGAACGCCAGACATTGGACTCTGGACGAGAACAAGATCAAGACTGACGATGGTAGCAAGGTAGTCTACACGGACTCAACCGACAACAGCCAAAGCGATATTCCGTTTGGTGAGCCCAAATGACAAACGAAATGGCGATCTGCGCTGACCTGTCCCATCGAAATCTGAGAAGGGGATTTGCATTGTTGACAAAGTACGTAGTGTTCCCGAGTGTTGCAGCGATACTGCTCATGGGGGTGTTTGCGCATTGCCAAAACACTGCGCCTGCCGTGAACTCATCGATTCAGCCGCAACCTATGACAGAAAAGGGCAGCACGACTAACACCATTCCGGCCACCGATCCAGGTGCGACTGTGAGACCACCTCTTCCGATTGCCAAGAATCCTGATCTGCCGACACTCTATCTGGTCGGTGATTCAACTGTGCGCAATGGGAAGGGTGATGGTGCTGGTGGACAGTGGGGGTGGGGAGAGCCTTTGGTGGACTACTTCGACACTGCCAGGATCAATGTGGTCAATCGCGCCATAGGAGGCCGCAGCAGTCGAACCTATATTACAGAAGGGCGATGGGACGAGTTGCTCGCCATGTTGAAGCCGGGCGACTTCGTCCTCTTTCAATTTGGCCACAATGACTCTGGCCCACTCGACGATACGAGCCGCGCGCGTGGAACGCTGCCGGGTGTTGGCGAGGAAAGCAAAGAGATCGATAACCCAATCACCAAGAAACATGAGGTGGTCCACACGTATGGCTGGTATATGAAAAAGTACGTTTCCGACACACTGGCCAAGGGCGCAACACCGATCATTTGTTCTCTGATTCCGCGCAAGATTTGGAAAGAAGGGAAGATCGAACGTGCAGCCGATAGTTACGGCGGTTGGGCGCGGCAGGTTGCGGAAGCGAAGTCTGTTGCGTTTATCGATCTAAACGAGATTATCGCGCGCCGTTACGATGCACTTGGCGCTGCGCAGGTTGAACCATTGTTTGCCGATCCGCACACGCACACCAGCAGGGCTGGCGCAGAGTGGAATGCGGAGAGCGTGGTTGCAGGAATCAAGGCGCTCAAGGGGAGCTCGCTGGTGCGCTACCTCTCACCCAAGGGCGAGAGCGTCAAGCCTGATTCCGGACATTAAGTGTGCGCATCTTGGAAATGAGGGGACGTGGGGGTTTATGGTAGAAGCAGTTCTGATTCAATGATTTACGGCTTCTGTGTCCGCGTGGCGACAACGAAGTGCGGCTTGGGGCGCTGCTTGTCTGTAGCTGTCATTAGGGTCTATTAAGGAGGCGGACCGTGATCCGGCAGAGCTTTTGAGATTTCAATACTAATATAGTTCCCTATTAGGAATATCATTCTGTATAATTGCAGCGGCAGCAAAAAGGTGTTCGAGAAGGTTATACCGAACAAAATGCTTGTACCTGTTTGCATTACGAGCATCTTTCATTGGGCCGTGGGGGTCCGAGGAAGGAAATAGGCACTTGGCAAGCGATAAAAATGGTAACGGTCCCCGATGTATAGCAATCGATCTTGGCGCAAGCAGTGGCCGACTGATCGTGGGGGAGATAGCGCGGGGACAGTTTCGCCTGACAGAAGCCGGCCGTTTTAAGACGCCAATGACCAGAGATGCCGCGACCGGCTATCAGTGCTGGGAGTTGGACGAGATCGTAGCGCAGATCGAAGTGGCTCTTGGCCGATGTTCCGCTTCTGGTGCGGTGGCAAGTGTGGGCGCTGACGGCTGGGCCGTCGATTATGTGTTGTTGGACGCGAAGCTTCAGCGCGTTGGCAAGGCGGTCTGTTACAGAGACAAGCGAACAGCGGGGATGGTTGAGAAGGTGCAGGCGCGCGTCTCCTCTGAAGAGATATACCGGCGAACGGGTATTCAGTTTCAGCCCTTCAATACGATTTATCAGTTAGCCGCAACTGCTGAATTAGAGCCGCATTGGTTGGATAAAGCTCGCCACCTGCTCATGATTCCCGACTACCTCCACTATCGTTTATCGGGAGTCCTCTCGAATGAATATTCCAATGCAACAACCACCCAGATGCTTGGCTTGAACGGCGAATGGGACAAGGTGTTATTGGAAGCCGCCGGGCTGAGGCGGAATCTGATGCGGTCTCCAATCGATGCGTCGACGGTGCTTGGGCAGATCAAGTTGGGTGGTGGAAACGCAAGGGTAATTGCTCCTGCGACCCATGACACGGCCTCCGCCGTAGCTGGAACTCCTTTGCTAGGCCCTGACGAAGCCTATATCAGTTCTGGAACCTGGTCATTGATGGGAATCGAAAGCAAGACGCCGATTGCGTCGCTCGAAGCCATGCGTATGAACTTCACCAACGAGGGTGGATTGGAACACCGCTACCGTGTGTTGAAGAACATTATGGGGATGTGGCCGTTGCAGAGGCTTTGCTCTGAACATCGCATCGATTCTGTTGAAGCTCTGGTTTCGAAGGCTGCTGAGGCTCCTGCCTGGCGCAGCATTGTGAATCTCGACGAGAGGTGTTTTCTGCATCCTATTTCGATGACGGATGCAATTCGCAGTTACTGCCGTAAGACAGAGCAGCCGGAGCCAAAAACGATTGAACAGTTGGCGCGATGCGTGTTTGATAGTCTCGCACTTTCTTATAGAAAAGTGAAAGAAGAGCTGGAGACGCTGCTCCAAAGAAAGCTGACCCGAATACGGATCGTCGGTGGCGGCAGTAGAAACCGGCTGTTAAATCAACTCTGCGCCGACGCCTGTCAGTTGCCGGTGAGCGCCGGTCCTGTGGAGGCATCTGCATTGGGCAATTTGTGCGCGCAGATGATTGGGTTGGGTGAGATTGAAAACCTGGATGGGGCGCGAGAGTTGATTCGAGCCTCATTCGCGATGGAAGAGTATCAGCCGCAAGCGAGCGTTCCCCCAGAAGTATGGAAGCACTTCCAACAGCTATTGTGCGAAAAGCATCAGGAGGAAGCAGAGTGTGTGTGAGCGATCGGAAGATTGAAGATGCTTATCGTTTGGCGAAAGAACGATTCGCCCAACATGGAATTGATACGGACAGCGTATTGCGCGAATTGGATTCACAGCCCATCTCGATTCAATGCTGGCAGGGCGATGATGTTCTTGGCTTTGAGAATCCCAACGGCCGTTTGAGCGGTGGCATTCAAACCAGCGGCAACTATCCAGGACGTGCTCGCAACGCGCAGGAACTCCGTGCCGATCTGGAAGTCGTGCTGACGTTGATTCCCGGCAAAAAGCGTGTGAATCTGCACGCTATCTATTTAGAATCAGAGAAGCCGGTGGAACGCGATGCGATTCAGCCTCAGCACTTTCAACGCTGGGTTGATTGGGCCAAAGCAAATGATCTTGGGCTGGACTTCAATCCAACTTGCTTTTCGCATCCGAAGAGCGAGCAGAACCTGACGCTCAGTCATCCAGACGAGGCAATACGCAAGTTCTGGATTGACCATTGTATTGCCTGCCGAAAGATCAGCGAGTTTTTTGGCAAAGAACTGAACAATCCAGCCGTGATGAACATTTGGATTCCTGACGGCTATAAGGATCAGCCTGTCGACCGCATGGCGCCACGGAAGAGATTGATGGCTGCCCTGGACCAAATCCTGGCCGCCGTTGAAGGCACTCACCATAAGGTTGCGTTCGAGGGCAAGCTCTTTGGCATCGGCGCGGAGAGCTATACCGTCGGATCCAACGAGTTCTATATGGCGTATGCGGCGACACGCAAGGCGCTGCTCTGTATGGATGCGGGGCACTTTCATCCCACGGAGAATGTGGCCGACAAGATCTCGACTGCGCTGTGTTATCTGGATGAGATTCTGCTGCACGTCTCGCGTCCGGTGCGTTGGGATAGCGACCACGTGGTGCTCTTGGACGATCCAACGATTGCGATTGCGCAGGAGATCGTGCGCTGCAATGCATTGCAACGAGTGCATATCGGACTTGATTTCTTCGACGCAAGCATCAATCGTGTCGCGGCTTGGGTCGTTGGCGCGCGTAACATGCGCAAAGCACTATTGCTTGCTCTCCTTGAATCGAAGACAGAGCTACTGCAAGCGGAGACTTCTTTTGACTGGACAGCGCGACTGGTCCTGTTTGAGGAACAGAAATCGATGCCATGGCCTGCTGTGTGGGAATACTACTGTGCGAGTAAGGGAATCGCACATGGAAGCGAATGGCTCGACACGGTCCGCAGATACGAATCCGAAGTACTGACCAAGCGCGTTTGAGGATACACATGAATTCGATTGAGCAGTCCTGGTTTATTCAGAGCATGGTAAAGGCCACAACCGATATGTGGCTCAAGGGATGGGACGAGCGCAACGGGGGAAACGTTAGCCTTCGTTTGCTCGACGAGGACCTTGAGCCTTATACGCATCTGCTCAATCCAGATAGAACGCTACCGATTGGGGAAAAGATCGCTGGCCTCGGCGGGCAATACTATCTTGTCACCGGATCTGGGAAATACTTTCGCAATGTGCAGTTGGACCCGGAAGAAAATCTGGGCATTGTGCGTGTGGGCGCCAATGAAGAATCGATTCAGCTACTCTGGGGATTCCGAGGCAATGCTGTTCCTACCTCTGAACTCTCAGCGCACTTGAAGTCGCACTGTTCGCGTCAGCAGGTGAATAGCGCTAGCCGCGTGATCATGCATTGTCATGCGACTAATTTGATCGCGCTTACCTATGTGCTGGAACTGTCTTCGGCAGTGATCACGAGGGCTTTGTGGGAGATGAGTACAGAGTGCCTGGTGGTCTTTCCTGACGGTGTAGGCGTATTGCAGTGGATGGTTCCCGGTACAAACACAATTGGCGCCGCTACAGCCGAATCCATGCGTAAACACTCGCTGACTTTGTGGCCGTTTCACGGCGTGTTTGGGTCTGGAGCCACACTCGATGAGGCTTTCGGCCTGATCGATACAGCGGAGAAAGCGGCGGAGATTCTGGTCAAAGTGGTATCGATGGGCGGGATGAAGCACACGATTCAGAAGCAGGAGCTGCTGGATTTGGCAGAGCGGTTCCAAGTCAAGCCTCTACGCGAGGCAATCGAACTCGAATCGTGGTGGAGTGCGACGGACCGCCTATAAACAGGCTGAGTGCAACGATCAAACTGCGCAAGCGGTGAAAAGGGGTGGAAGTATGTCATTTACGTTGGCATTGCCGCAGTTGAGCGTGAGCGGCACACGCGCATTGCGTGATGCGATCTGTATGATCGCACAGCAGGGAATTCGCAGCGCATTGGTGTTGACCGATGAGAATCTGCGCGGGCTGGATGCTGGGACGCTGTTGTGCTCGCTGTTGGACGAAAAAAGAATTTCCTATACGGTCTTTTCGGCGATTGAGCCGAATCCCACAGTCGCAACAGTAGCTTCTGCATTTTCCGTCTATGAATCTAAAAAGCCTGATGTGCTGATCGCGCTGGGCGGTGGCAGCGTGATTGACACAGCTAAAGCGGTGCGTCTTCTCTCTGCTAATCCTGGTCCCATCGAGAGTTATGAGGGCGTCCATCACGAACTCAAAGCGGGCGTCAAGCTGGTCGCCATCGCTACTACTTCCGGAACCGCGGCGGAGGTTACCAGCAATGCTGTTATTACGGATACAAAGCGTCATGTGAAGATGGTGATCATCTCACATGCCACAATTCCTGAGATTGCGGTCAACGATCCATTTGTCCTCAAATCCATGCCGCCTAAGGTTACTGCTTCCACTGGTATGGATGCGCTCACTCATGCGATTGAGGCGTACGTTTCCAAAGGCGCTCATACGTTGACCGATCACTCGGCTCTTGAGGCCATCAGGACAATTACTCGCTGGCTGCCGGCTGCCTATGACAACGGCCAGGATACGAAGGCGCGTGAAATGATGGCGCATGGCCAGTTCCTTGCAGGAATGGCATTCAATAGTGCGGGTCTCGGTTGCGTACATTCTTTAGCTCATCAGCCCGGCGCGACACACAATCTGCCCCACGGAGTCTGCAATGCGATTCTTCTGCCGGTGGTTGAACAGTTTAATCGTGAGTCGGCAGTCGAGCGCTTTGCCGCGATCGCGCAAGCGATGGGTGTGGACACCAGCGCACTGAGCACCGAAGAAGCATCGAAGGCTGCACTTGACGCGATTCGAACACTATCGCAACGAGTCGGAATTCCATCCAGTTTCAAAGAATATGGAATCAAAGAATCGGATATTGAGGCTTGGATTCAACCTGCACTCAATGATCCTTGTACGCCAGGAAATCCACGAGTTTTGAGTGCCAACGATGTTCGTGAACTTTACAAAGCGGTTCTCTAAAGAAGAGACTCTCATGCTGAATAGCATGGGCTTCACTTTGTACGAAGGGGAGATTGCGTGACTTCAGTATTTTCCGGAATTGGCTGGCACATGGTTGGAGCCGCTTCAGCGGCCTCGTTTTACGCGCCGATTGGTAAGGTCAAGCGTTGGTCGTGGGAAACCACATGGGCGGTCGCCGGCCTCTTCTCATGGATACTGCTGCCGATCTCTGTCAGCCTGTTTCTTCTGCCGGACTTCTTGGGATTCTATGCCGCGCTTGATCCGCATGTCGTCTTGAAAGCCTTTCTCTTTGGCTGCATGTGGGGCATTGGCAATGTGAATTATGGGTTAACGATGCGCTATCTTGGCATGTCGTTGGGCATTGGCATAGCCATCGGCGTAACGTTGGTGGTTGGCACACTGATACCGCCTATCCTGCATGGCCAGTTTTTATCCATGTTCACTACGCACAGCGGGTTGCTGACTCTGGCGGGTATTTTGGTGGCTCTCATTGGGGTGTCCATCGTCACGTATGCCGGGCACAAGAAGGAACAGCAACTCGGCTCGACTGCTTTGCAGTTCAATCTTAAAAAGGGACTCCTGCTTGCCGGCATGTGCGGCGTATTTTCATCGGGCATGTCCTTTGCCATCGATGCGGCCAAGCCGATCGAAGCCTCGGCGCTTCATCTCGGTGTGCCGTCGCTCTATGCAGCGCTGCCCAGCTATGTGATCATCATGGGCGGTGGTGCGCTGGTGAACTTCAGCTACTGCATTGTTCGCCTGATTATGGTGAGCAATCTCTCCTTCAAGGCCGATTGTTCGCAGCCGTGGAAGGTTCTTGTCCAGAACTCAAGCCTGGCGGCCACGGGTGGAACGATGTGGTATCTGCAATTCTTCTTTTATGCATGGGGCGCAGCCAACATCGCGCAACATCTCTCGTATGTGAATTGGATGCTGCACATGAGCGGATATGTTTTGTGTGGCGGACTCGTGGGGCTGGCCTTGGGCGAGTGGCGTAAAGTCGATGCAAATCCGGTCCGGCTGCTCTGGCTGGGAATGATCGTCATCATCTTGGCGGCAAACCTTGTTGGGCTTGGAATGGCTTCTTGATGCGTAGCTCAGTCGAGGTGGAAGACTTCCGCTAGTGGAAACATGTTGTCATCAGCGGCTGCCGTGGTTTCGGTCTCGAAGAATTCCTGCATCTCCGCCTGCCATCTTGCATTGACAGGGTGCTTTTTCATCTCGTCGCGGGCTTTGTCAAAATCGGAGGTTTCAAGATAACCAACCAGCAGCCCGTCGGGACGGAGAAACAGAGAGTAATTACTCCATCCGGTCTGGCGAAGCGCATCTTGCATCTCAGGCCAAACATGGGCATGGCGTTGCTTGTACTCTTCCACCTTTTCCGAGCGAACTTTCAACAGGAAACAGATACGCATTTCTTCCCCCTTGTGCCGAGTAACATTTTCTATATAGGAAGTGTATCGCTGTAGAGAAAGGTTTACTATCCTCTTTGGTTTAGCTGTTGTCTAGGGAGTCTGAAATGAAATGCCTCAAGCTGTTCGTCCTCTTGGCGGTGTTGGCTTTTTCCGACTGTATAGCCTTTGGTGCGCCTTTGCCCTCGCGAGCAGTCCTTGATTTCGATTCAGACTGGAAGTTTCTCCAGCGCGATGAGCCGCATGGCGAGCAGCCTAGCTTGAACGACGCATCTTGGCGAGAGGTCTCTGTGCCGCACGATTGGAGCATTGCCGGCCCTGTCGCGCAAAACAATCCCAGTGGTCAGGGAGGAGGGTTTTTCCCTGCAGGTGTCGCTTGGTATCGCAAGAGTTTTTCCTTGCCAGAGAAGGAGGCCAATCGGCGCGTTTACATTGTCTTCGACGGCGTGATGGCGAATAGCGAAGTCTGGATCAACGGCTATCATCTTGGGCGGCGTCCCAATGGATACGCCAGCTTCTACTACGAAATTACGGGCCACTTGCAATTTGGTTCAGCAGCGCATAACGTGCTGGCCGTTCGCTGTGATACCTCACAGCAACCCGCTTCGCGCTGGTACGAGGGCGGGGGGATCAATCGTCCGGTTCGCCTGGTTCTACTTGGCAATTTGCATTTGGAACCCTGGAGCACCTATCTGACAACACCCTCCATCACTGCCACGCAGGCGAAAGTGCGCGCGCAAAGCACGGCCACGAACGAGTCCCCAGTTCCGCAAAAAGCCGCGCTAGAGATTACGTTGACCGCCCCTGATGGTCGGGTTGCAGGCTCCATCTCCACTCCCGAGCAAACCATTGCTCCGGGAGCGCAGGCGCATTACAGCGTGGAGATTCCCGTCGCCGGCCCGCAGCTTTGGGACCTGGATCATCCCTCGCTGTACAAGGTGCGCGTACGCGTTCAATCGAGGCAGGCAGCCGCAAAATCTCTCACGATCTGCGATGAGGAACAGCTTCACATCGGCCTGCGCGAATTTCACTTTGATCCGGCTACCGGCTTCTGGCTCAATGGCCGCAACTTCAAGATCAAGGGCGTGGCTCTGCACGCCGATGGCGGCGCAGTGGGAATCGCTGTTCCCATGGCCATTTGGGAGCGCCGGTTGAACACATTGCGCTCTTTGGGAGTGAACGCCATTCGCACTGCGCACGACCTGCCCTCGCCCGAGTTCCTCGATCTCTGCGATCGCATGGGATTCCTGGTGATGGACGAGTTTTTCGATTGCTGGACGGTGGGCAAGAATCCCTATGACTACCATCTGAACTTTACGCAGTGGTTTGAGATCGATGCGCGGGACACGGTGCGCCGTGACCGCAACCATCCAAGCGTCATCCTGTGGAGCGCGGGAAACGAGATTCGCGACACGAACAATGCAGAACTGGCGCGCGGTATCCTTTCCAAGCTGATCGCAGTTTTTCACGAGAACGATCCCTCCCGTCCTGTCACCCAGGCGCTCTTTCGCCCCAACGTGAGCCACGACTATGACAACGGATTGGCAGACATGCTGGATGTTGTCGGGCAGAACTACCGCGAAAACGAGATCCTGGCGGCCTATGAACAAAAACCCTCGCGAGCCATTCTGGGCACAGAGAACACTCATGACCGTGCAGCCTGGCTGGCTCTGCGTGACCATGCACCTTATGCGGGGCAGTTCTTGTGGACAGGCGTGGATTACCTGGGAGAGGCTGGGCAGTGGCCGTTGATTGGACGCCCCTTCGGTCTGCTTGATCGCACCGGATTACCCCATCCTCGTGCCTTGGAGCGGCAAAGCTGGTGGGCCGCGGAGCCGAACGTTCATTTGGTCCGGCGGGTGGGCGATTCTGAGAAAGCAGCTGTCGATCCTGGTTACGAGGTGGTTCCGCCATCGATGCAGGAGCCACTGCGCATGGATTGGACATCGCGCAACTCCGCGCCTCACTCGGAATCGGTCGAAGCATACACCAACTGCGACGAGGTTGAGTTGTTCTTGAATGGCCGTTCCTTAGGCAAGCAGCTCAAGCATCCAGATGCCTCTCCACTGCTCTGGGAGGTCCCCTACGAGCCTGGCTCCCTGAAGGCGGTGGCCTACCTCCAAGGCCGCCAGGCATCCTTGGACGAGCTGCGTACGGCTGGAAGAGCGGTTCGTATCGTACTTGCTCCTGATCGCACTCGAACCTCGCCCGACCACAACGACGCGATCACAATCGTGGCTACGGCGGTGGACGAAGCCGGTGTACCGGTGCCTGACGCCTCGGCAGATGTTCAGTTCAGCGTAGCCGGACCAGGGGAGATCGTAGCAACCGACAGCGGCAGCAATACCGACCATGAGCGCTTCCTGCTTTCACGCCGCCGTCTTTATGAGGGTCGCATGATTGCCATTGTGCGCGCGACGGGAAGTTCAGGTGAAATTCGGATTCGGGCGTCAGCTCCCGGAATGTTGGAGGGCGCCACCAGCATACAGGCGGTTCCCAGCACGCCTCCCGAGTTTTCACGCTATTTCTGAAACCGGCATTGAGGCGGCCGACAGATTCACGGCAAGAGGATCCGGATGGGAATCCTTGCGATTTTTATTATCTAACATATATGTAATGAGTTATTTATCTAATGATGTTGATCCTCTGCGATGCTCAAGTCCAGATTGAAGACCTGGGTGTGAGCATCTTGTTTTCTCGCAAGCGGTCAATGCATCTTCAGGTTGAATTTCGAAAGATTGTCAATACAAAAATTCATATGGAAATGAATTTTTCTATTGACAATCTCTCCGCAAATCAAATATAAGTTCTAGTCGTATCCAAACCTCAAGATTTAAAGGGCGTAGCTCCTTGCAGTAGCGATGAAAGCGTTTTCGCACCCAAATTCACGGAGGCTTTACAAGTCAACACATGAAGACATCTGCTAGAACTTGTTCTTCGCTCAAAATTGGCAAGACCTGGGCCGGTTTAGCCTTGGTCTTGTTTGCGTTAGCAATTTGCTTGGGGTGGGCAACCTCCCCAGCCGCGGCACAAACCGGTGGCGACGCTGCCATTAGTGGTACGGTGACCGATAAGACAGGCGCCACAATCGTGGGCGCCACTGTGACAGCAACCAATATTGACACAGGTGTCGAAACCAAACGCGCGACTTCGTCGGCTGGCGTTTATCAGATCAGCCCGCTGATTATCGGCACTTACAGCGTCTCAATCTCTGCCCCTGGCTTTGCGACCATGGTTCAGCAAGGCGTTGTGCTTCATCAAAATCAGGTCTTCGGCCTGAATGCTGTTCTGAATGTCGGTGACCAGCAGGTATCGGTCACGGTCAGCGCCGCTCCACCCGCAATTGACACGGATAACGCAGTTCTAGGCGCAACCATCGAAAACAAAGAGTTCCTGGAACTTCCGATCATGGTTTCGGGGAATCAGCAGCGTGATGTAACCTCATTTTCCAACTATCTTCCCGGCGCACAGACGGGCAGCCGTTCCTCGCTATTCTCGGGAACAGCCAACCGTGTCCAGGAGGTCTACCTCAACGGTATTCCAATGACGACGATCAGTCAGATCGGCGACAACCGTCCCATCTTCAATGCGGTTCCTGCTGAAGCTATCGGCGAAATCGGCGTACTCACGAGCTCTCAGTCGGCCGGGTATCAAGGCGCCGGGTCCGTCAACTACACAATGAAGTCCGGCGGAAACAAGTACCATGGCACCGTAGCCGATTTTGTGCGCAACACGATTTTCGACACATGGGGCTTCACTGCACCCAATGCGACGGTATCGAAAGTAGTCAACGGCGTTGTCACCAAAGTTCCCGCGGGCAAGCCGGTTGACCACCAGAACGAGTTCACTGTGGCTGTTGGCGGACCGGTTCGCATTCCGCACTTGTTCAACGGTCAGGATAAACTCTTCTTCTTCGGCGCCTATGACAGGCTCCATGCCCGTTCTGCGCCCAATTACCAGTCTGGAACGGTTCCCACTCTGAAGATGCGAACTGGCGATTTTTCTGAATTAGGAGTCGCGGTCTACGATCCCACCACTTTAGCCGATTGCACCTCTCACAGCACCAATGGTCCTTGCCGGTATCAGTATGGCGTTCCATACAGTGGTACTCCTGGGCCTAATGGTGGTCCAGTGACGGTGGCGAATGCGCCTGATCCAACCAAGGTCAACGTGATCCCTGCCAGCCAGATCTCTCCTATCTCGCAAAAGATGCAGAGTTTCCTGCCTGATCCATCAAGTAGCGCAATTCAAAACAACTACGTTGGCGCCCCGCCGACGGGATATGATAACTGGCTCTATTCGGGACGCGTTGACTATACCTATTCGCCGAGGCAGACCTTTTCTGCTACGGTCACCGGCGGCAATCGTCATGCTATTCCCTACACATCCTCGGCGAATATGATTCTCCCAGCTCCTTACATTCCTACCACCTACTCGACCGTGGTTGGCCACTGGGCAGATGTCTCCCACACCTTCACCTTTTCCCCGGCGATCGTGAACCAGTTCAAATTCGGCTTCAGCTACTTTGGCGGCCCGCCGCTCAAGAACGTTACCGAGGGCGTCAGCCAATGGGAAGCCGTGAATATGGGTATCAACTTCTCCGGCGTTCCATCCAATGGACAAGCGGTCACCGAATTTCCTACCAGCACCTTTACCGGGAGCAACTCGCCGACAAATTGGGGCTTGGGCGCATCCGGCGTCACAGCTACTACCGTGACTGAGAATTACACCGGCCTGGACAACTTTCTCTGGCTCAAAGGCAAGCACGCCATGACCTTCGGCATGCAGATGCAATGGCTTTTGGAGAATGCCAGCACGTACGACGGACCAACCTCCTCGCTCACTCTTGCATGGAACTCGAATGAAACGGCCGCGGTCGCCGCCTCGAAATACACCAGCGGTACTGGCCATGCGTATGCCAGCTATCTTCTGGGCGCCGTCAACAACACCGCTATTACGCTTCAGCCGTTTTCGACTCTGGGCGGGCGCTACAACACCCTGGCTCCCTACTTCCAAGACGATTTCAAAGTGACCTCCAAACTGACTCTCAACCTGGGAGTACGTTGGGATTATCTGCCGACGTATCATGAAGTCCAGAACAGGTTCTCCTTCCTCAACCCCAACATTGCCAATCCAGTTACCGGCAATATGGGTGCTCTGCAGTTCGCCGGGAACTGGGGCGGTACGGGCGTGAGCATAGGAAAGTCCACTCCAGTCAGCACCTACTGGAAGAACTGGGGACCACGTATTGGCCTCTCTTATGCGCTTACCCCAAAAACAACCATTCGCGCCGGCTATTCCTTGGTCTACTCCCATGGTGGCGGTACTGGCGGCGCAGCAAATACGTTCAATGGTCCCTCGCAGAACGGCTTTACCAGCTCTGTCAACTTTACCTCTGGGTCTGCGGGCGCCAGCGCTGGCCCAGCTTTCTACCTGAACAGCTCAAACAACAACTATGGCGGGCCCGGATACACCGTTCCTGCAATCACCGCTCCCGGAGCTGGAAGCCAGACCCTCAACGTGGGAAATACAGTCAATGGTTCCGGAGCATATGTTGCTGCATCTGCTGCGCCCGGATACGCAGATTTTTACCTCTCGGGCAGGGCTCCGGAGTTCAGTTTCTGGAACTTCGGCATTCAGCGTGAGATCATTCGGGACACCGTCTTGACGGTCAACTACGCTGGCAGCGAGAGCCACTTCATTGCAGGCGCTACCAACATGCGTGGCAAGTATGCCGGACAGATCGACCCCATCTATTACGCATTGGGATCGGATCTGAACCTGGCCGCCACCGCCACCAATCTGGCAAAGGCGAACACAGACGCAATCAAAGCCGGCCTAACTACCCTCACCCTGCCATACCCCAACTTCGGCCTGGCAGCGGCTACCACCGCAGGTGCGGGCAAAGCCACCATTGGTCAGATGCTTACGTGGATGCCGCAATTCAGTGGCACCACCGATACCTGGGGACTTCAGGGAGCGAATGCCAGCTATCATTCGGCGCAAGTCTCTCTGGAGCACAGGCTGGCTCATGGTTTGACTCTCAACGTGAACTATACCTACGCCAAAAACCTGGACGATGCCGGAACACAGCGTAGCGGTTATGCGATTCCCTCAAGCGTCACATTGAATGGAAAGGGATCCAAAGTCAACCGTGCGGATCGTTCCATCAGCGCCAACAGCATTCCCAACATCGTGGCGGCATACGGCACCTACAAGTTCCCATTCGGCAAGGGCGGCATTGGTGGGGATAACTTCTTCGTTCGGCAAGTTGCCGGCGGATGGACGCTGTCTTCCGTCTTCACCTATTCAAATGGCACGCCGCTGCTGATCGTTGCCTCCTCTTGCTCTGCTGCTGGCACAGTCGGCACTTGTATGCCAGACGTCAACCCGTCGTACACCAAAAAGAGCGTTCGTCACAACGGAAGCTGGGGCAAAGGAACCATTGGTTCTTTTGGTGGCCCCTCCTATGCCTATGGCTATATCGGCAACTCCACAAGCGGATCTGGCTCGACTGCTGTCGACGGTACAGGGACCGCGGTGGCTTGCGCTAGTAGCGCAACACCCTTCTGCAACCCTGGAGCCTTCAAGATTGGCGATTCGCCGCGCAGTGCCGCATACGGATTGCGCAATCCATCAACCTACAACCTGAACATGGGACTTTCCAGAACCTTTGACATCACTCCAGACCGCCTGAGATTCATCTTCAGGGTGGACTGCTCCAACGCGACCAACCACGTGACTTTTGGTGGTATCGGAGTCAACGTTAATAATGCGGCCTTTGGAACTGTGAGCACGGCTACCTCAAGTGGCGGCAGCCGTGACTTCCAGTTCTCTGGAAGACTGAATTTCTAATCATTCCCAGCATGCACGAACACGAGAGCCGGAGGCGCGAGTTCAGCGCCTCCGGCTCTGGTCTTTATAGAATCAACCGAAGAGGGAACAACATGTCATTACCGGGAAAGACCCTGGCGCTCATGGTTGCAGCAAGCGCCGTCGTGTTTACGAGTTCCGGGCCGTGGGCCTTTGCTCAGCACAAGCCGACGCCAGAGCAACTGGCAGGCATTGCCAAGGACGCATCACGGCACTTTGGCGACGATCCCGACGATGCCGGTCCGCTCGCCACAGATCTTTCGTATTCGACACGGCAGGACGACGTGGCCAAGGCAATGCGCAAGGTGGCCGATTGGCAGCTCCAGCGCTCTCAGCCCTACTTCGATCGTATCTGGACTTGGAGCGTGCTCTATTCCGGATTCATGGCAGCCTCGGATTCCCTGCATGATCCGAAGTATCGCGATGCTATGGAAGCCATGGGCAGAAAATACGACTGGCAGTTGCAGTCTCATTTGCCTAACGCCGATGGCCAGAGCCTGGGGCAGACATATTTGGAACTCTATCTCCAGAAGAAAGATCCAGCAATGATCCGCGCCACGCAAAGCGAGTTGGACGCCTTGATTGCGGCTCCGCGCTTTACTACGATTCCCGGCAAAGAAATTCAGTGGTGGTGGTGCGATGCGCTCTTCATGGCGCCTCCAGTCTGGTCACGAATGTATGCCGCCACGAATGACCGCAAATACATCAGCTATCTTGACGAAGAATGGGCTCGCACATCGGATCGCCTGTATGACACAAAAGAGCATCTTTATGCGCGCGACTCCAGCTATCTGACCCGCACTGAGGCCAATGGAAAGAAAATGTTCTGGTCACGTGGCAATGGTTGGGTCATGGGTGGCATTGTGCGCACACTCAGATACCTTCCGAAGGACGACCCTGCTCGCATTAGATATATCGCTCAGTTGAAGGAAATGGCCGCTCGTGTGGCAGAACTGCAAAGCAATGACGGGCTGTGGCGAGCCGGTCTGCTCGATCCAGAGAACTACGATGCGCCCGAGGTCTCTGGTTCAGCTCTTTTCACATACGCCCTTGCGGCGGGCGTCAACGATGGATACTTGGACGCAAAACTCTATCGTCCGGTGATTGAGAAGGCATGGGTCGGAATGCTTCACCATGTCTATGCCGATGGCCGCTTGGGTTGCATCCAGCAAACCGGCGCTGAACCAGCTCCCTTCAAAGTCACGGCAAGTTACACTTACGGAGTTGGTGCCTTTCTTTTGGCAGGCAGTGAGATCCACAAAATGAAACGCATGAGATGACACAGCGTGGATGCGTCGCGTGTGGTTTGCCACGTAAGAGGACTTCCCCCTCTTACTCTGCTTATGACACCGGCACTCCGAATTGCCGTCCGTCACAACTACTACGTCCTTAGGGTATCCGGTGTGACTACGCGATGGTGCACGTAGTTGTAGGGTGGCGTGGTGTAACCCCGCAGCAACGATATGCCTAGTTGGATAAGTCGGGGGCCGTAGCTTTCTGCCTCGTGAGAGATCGAGCCAATCAGCGCGCCTTTGCCGCTCTTCATCTCCGCAATAACTTCTGGGATGCAGTCCTGACCAACGATGGCGCAGTCTTGTTCCCGCTTGGACTCGCGAATAGCGTCCAGCACGCCCAGAGCGCTGGAGTCAGTAGAAGCCACAACCAACATGCGTTTTTTCATCGGCTTATCCTGGAGAAACTCGGAGAACGCCACGCGGCTGGCCTCTCGCATTCCTCGCCCTTCGATCTGCAGATAACGATTTGTGGGGATACCTTTTAACCTCTCGCCAATACTGTCAAACGCCCCGGTGATGCGGCTTTGGACAAAGCTGCCAGCTTCGTTAAATCCGACGCCCACTACCCAATCCGCAACTCCCTTCCACTTGCTTAGCGCATACTGCGCGAGAAGCGTTCCGGCCTCGTAACCGCATTCGAAGTTGTCCACGCCGAAGTATGTAGCATTGGGGTGGGGAACATCGATTGCGATCAGAGGAATGTCCGCCTTCTTGAAGATGTGTGCGATACGTGGAGCAACCGCCTCCTCAATCTGAAACTCCAGCATTAGATCAACCCGTTTCTTCACACATTCTTCCGCATTTTGCACGGCTATCGTTGGATCGTATCGATTGTCGAGGAGGAGCAACTCCACGCCAGCCGCTGCCGCTGCCGCAGTGATACTTTGTGCCACTGCTACTGAGAACGGCATCTCCGCGCTCTGCGCAGCAAAACCAAAGCGTAGACGGCGGGGGCGGACTGCCAGACGGTACTGGCCATTCTGTGCTTGCGAAACGTAGCCACGATGAACCAGCGTCTTGAGGATGCGATAGACGCTGGTTTTGGAAATATGAGTTACCCTGAAGATCTCCTCCAGCGTCTGAGGCTCATGGTTTTTTTCCAGCAGTTCAAGAATGTCAAGGCACTTGGACACAATGGGAATCAGGTACAACCGATTAGTCTTGGGCTTGGGCAAGTTGTTTTCCCCTTCATGCGAGAAGGTTGAGAGAAACCGCGCACTACTAAGAATAACTCTTTGCCGGCTCTGCTCCCAATGCATATTACCAATGCCATAATCGCGCAAATAGGTAACCATGTGAGGCACTTGGAAAGTGGCATCAGTGGCCGGAGACTAGCTCCAAGAGAGCCGGTACCGCAAATTCGGACAGGGGCATAAGTGGAAGTTCTGCTCGCTCGCGGCCTTAAGATGGCTGAGAAGAGGAGAACGGATGAGCAGACGTC
>Ga0302322_100000014_pt1 | contig 91444 bp, 86 predicted proteins | sample Fen_T0_2_FD_203757 | JGI IMG/M metagenome (GOLD analysis project Ga0302322, IMG submission 203757) | Peat permafrost microbial communities from Stordalen Mire near Abisko, Sweden - Fen_T0_2 | ecosystem: Environmental > Terrestrial > Soil > Wetlands > Permafrost | place: Sweden: Abisko...
GCGCATCGGGAGTCGGTGGCGCATCGGGAGTCGGTGGCGCATCGGGAGTCGGTGGCGCATCGGGAGTCGGTGGCGCATCGGGAGTCGGTGGCGCATCGGGAGTCGGTGGCGCATCGGGAGTCGGTGGTCTGTCCGGGACTGGCGGCGTGGCCGGCACCGGTGTGGCTGGCGATGGGGCAATGAGCGGGGCGGGTGGCGGTCAATTTGTCAGTTTCAGGCTTTCGACCCAGTCCCTTTTTATTTCGGGAACCTGCCCACCAGCCACGGGCAAGTTTACCATTACCAACGCCTCGAGCGGCCCGCTCACGTGGCATCTCTCAGGCAACCTTTCAGGGCTTGTCGTCGCCCCGCTGAGCTCGACGCTTCCGATGGGTGGAGCCGTTGACGTGAGTGTCACGGCGAATCTGCCGAATGCATCGACAATCCTGAGCGTCGATGTTGAAGGTGCACCTTCGCAATCACGCTCCATCCAGATCGACTCGGTGCTCCTGGGATACCCGGTCGAGCCACCCCCGGATATCGACTTCGGTGATGTGCCTGTCGGATTCTCCGGGAAGAGTGTGTCCATCCAGTACTTTAGCGGCTATCCTGGTATGATCTTGGACAGTAGTAATCCGGCGTTTGTCTTGCAGGGGTTGGCATCGAACAACGGAGTGTGGACCTTGACGTTTAGATCGCAGACCCTCGGGCTTCAACAGACGACGCTCTCGATCTCTAACATGTTCCGCCCCGTGTGCCCTACGAACGCTGCCTTCATCGCACGTGCCACCGCGGTCGCCCCGTAGCCTCAGCGGTAAAGCTCAAGCCACGAATTCGGTCGAGCAGTCGCTGCTGGATGCGAACGCCGGCTCCCTCGCCCCGACGCCAGAGTGCGCACGCGCAGTCAGTGTTCCGACGAGGGAGCGAGCGAAACTTCGAGCGACCGACTTTTGTTCATGACTGCGCCCACTTCCCGGCGAAGCATCGGCGCGGTCGAGCTCGACGCCGATCAGCGTCTCCACAGGTCGTTGCTGCGTTCGAGGCATGGAGTTAGCGTCGCGCGCGAGGGATGTGGAGCCGCGTGCCGTTGCCAACTACTACGTCCTCTACCGCCTGGCGGAGCGCGGGTACGCGGCTTCCCCAACGGCGGCTGGCCAAGCCGAGCTGATGGCGTGCACGGCCGACGGAGGCCGGGTCGCGCTCTTGCGGGTGCGCTCGTCCAGCCCGAATGGTCGTTTCGAGCTCAGCGCGGTAGACTGGCGCCCCTCCGGGAGGAACGTTTCGTACGTGTTCGTGGACTTCACGTCTGGCGAAGCCGACCCCGAAGTCTTCATTCTCCGTCCGACGCTCGTGCTCGCGATGCTGGCGATCGACGCCGATTGGCCTCGCGACGCGCGCGCATTTCGCGGCATGGAAGAGTATCGCGACGCCTGGCACCTGCTCGGGCTCGGCCCGTCGTCGGTCGCGCGCTCTGCCGGCGACACGTCGCCAAGCTGGAGTCCGTGAAGGCCGCGGGTGGAAGCGACGGGCCTCGCTGCGTCGCAGCCAGTTTTTTCGAACGGTTTACGGTCTTGCCTGCGTGTACGACATCGACTCCGCGACACTGTGGGCGAGCGGGCAAGAAGCTGGCAACGTAACAACGGGCGCGCGGCGCGTTGGGGAGCACTGGAGCGAGCTGCACGAAAGTGCGCACGTTGGCGCTGCGGCACGCCTGCCCATCGCGGCAACGTGAAATCCGTCGCGCGCCGGAATCGAGGGCAGGAATGTGTAGGAACGTCTTTAGCTTCAAGATCGACTGGCCGTTGAGTTCTTCAGAAAGCGGGCAACCAGCGCGACCATGAACCGTCCGGCAAGCAAGAGGTTTCGTGCTCCCAACTCACGCCGGGGTCCCGATGACGCGAAGGCGAACGACCCGTCCCGCACTGCCGAAGTAGCGGAGACCTCACTTGGCGCCGATGAGCGAAGTGCAGTCCAAGCGCGGCCGGCCTTACACCACCGGCGCATGGCGGAGATTGAGGGACAGCTCGCCGAAGCCCTCGAGGCCCTGGCCGGGCAGCAGCAGGAGTCCGAAGAGAACGCGACCAGCTACGCTCAGGCGATGGCACGGCTCTCCCACAGTGAGCGCACGCTCGGGCAAACCAAGAGTAGGCTGATGGACGCGGAGGAGCGCATCGAAAAGAGCGAGGCGCGTGGCGCGGCGCTCGGCCAGCAGCTGGGTCAGCTCGAATTGTCGATCCTCGAGCAACGCGCGGCGTTTGATCGCGAAGCTCAGGAAGAGCGCGAGCGAGCCGTGCGTCAGACGCGCGAAGAAGCCGCGGCTGAGCTGAATGTCAGAGAAATGGAGATCACCCGCCTTCAGCGAGTGCTCGAAGCCGCGCACCTGCGCGATCTCGAACAGAGCCAGTTGCTTGAAACGCTCCGCGCCCAGAACGAGGCCAAGGCCGGAGAGCTGGACGCCGCGCACGAGTGGACCTCGCGCGCTCTGGCGCAAGAAAAATCGTTGCGCGACCTCTCCGAGTCCTTGAGCCGTGATTCCGCGGACGGCGCGGCCGAGTGCGCTCGACTCAGCGAACATTTGAAAGCGGTAGAGGAGCGCGAGCAACGCGCGCTCGCGCGCGCGCTGACCGCCGAGTCGGAGCACTCGTCCTCGTCGACCGAATTGAGTGAGACCAAGCGGCGCGAGGCAGAGCTGACCGAACGGCGCGCAGAGCTCGAACAGGCGCGCGACGCTGCGCTGGCGAGGCTGGCCAGCTCGCAAGCCACCGTCGTCGAATTGGAAGCAGGGCGCGCGCTCGATCAGCAGGAGCTTGCCAGCGCAGAGCACGAGCGGGCCCGCTTCATCGGCATCTTGGGAGCCCTCGAAATGCTTGGGCGCGAAATCGTCGATGTCGGGTTTCAAGCGCGAAAGGCCGCGGAGCCACGGTCCAAGAGCAAGCTCGAAGATGCGGAGTCCGACCGCACCACCCTGAAACCGGAACCCGCACCGAGACACCAGCGATCGTCCACCGCTCCCGAAATCACGATCGACGGCGTCCGACTCGATCCGTGAGCCTGTGCTGGCCGAACGGGTCGCTCCGTGCGATCGCGTTCGAAGCCACCCCGCGACACGCACGCCACAGCCGCCCGGCCGGCACTGGGGCCTCCCGCCGCAAATTGCCAGGAAAACGCGGGCCAACCGGCGCTCAGAAAAATAAGCCGGCCCCTGTCGATCTGGACCGGTCTCGTTCGTCGCCCTTCCAGATGCGGATGCTAAATAGCTGCTGGTCGCAGTGATTGCCGCACGTATTCACAGGAGGAGAGCACCATGGCCGAGAACATCGTCAAACTTCACCGAGTACTTCGCGCCCCCGCCGAGCGGATTTACCGTGCGTTCCTGGACGGCGACGCGATGGCCAAGTGGCTGCCGCCGCACGGCTTCACGGGCAAAGTCCACCACATCAAGGCCGAGGTGGGCGGAACGTACAAGATGTCGTTCATGAACCTCACGACGGGGCATAGCCACTCATTCGGTGGCGAGTTCCTCGAGCTCGTGCCCAACGAACGCATTCGTCATACCGACAAGTTCGACGACCCGAATCTCCCCGGTCAGATGCAGACGACGATCACGCTGAAGAAGGTGTCCGTCGGCACGGAACTGACCGTCGTGCAGGAAGGCATCCCCAGCGTGATCCCCACCGAGGCTTGTTACCTCGGCTGGCAAGAGTCGCTGACGTTGCTCACTCAGCTCGTCGAGCCAGAGATCAAGGATTAGGGACTGGTTGCTCGTGTCGCTCGAGTCCGCGAGCGTGAACCGCCTTTCGTGGCGGCCGCTGCCAGCGAAGCCAGCTTGCTCAGCTCTCCCTCGCGGACCTCGGCATGCCCGGTGACGATCCAAGGATGCCGCCTCATTCTACTTGCGGTTGGGCTTCGATGCCTCGTCGCTCGATCCGATGCTCCTGATGGTCACGTTGGCGGACTTGCGGGCGTCGTCGTCTTGAGCCCAGTCATTGTGCCCTGAAGTCTTTGCGCGCCCCAGTGGATTCGAACCACTGACCTAGTGCTGCTCCTTGCCGTGAGCGTCATTGCGCGGCCGGTCGTGCTCGCGCCTTTGGCGCTGCGCGGGCGCGGGCCACGGTGCGCGCACGCTTGCGCCCGAGCACGCGCGGTGCGCACGTGCGACGTCGTCATGAACGAGTTGCTCCTAGGGCTCGGTGAGGGTCTAGCTGCGGCTCGAGTCGATCACACGCGTCGCGATCGCGGCGGCGAAGTGCCGGTCGTGGGTGGCAATCAGGGCGCTCGATCCTCGGAGCCGCTCGGTGAGCTCGGCTTGGCTGGCTGCGTCGAGGCCATTGCTGGGTTCGTCCAACACGAGCAGCTCAGGATCGCCGAGCCAGGCACTGGCAAGGGACACGCGCATTCGCTGACCGAACGAAAGCGCGCTGACGCGCTGCGCGGCGAGCTCGTGCACGCCGAAAGGCAGGGCGGGGATGCGCTTTAGCCCTTTCAGCGAAGCCACCAGATCCAGCCACTCCGAAACCAGCAAATGTTCGGGGATGTCCGGCTTTTCCGGGGCGAAGCCCAACGATTGGCAGACCTGCAAGGTGCCCGCGTCCGGCTCGATGACCGCCGCGACGATGTGCAGCAAGGTGGACTTGCCAGAGCCGTTGTCGCCCAAGAGCACGACGCGCTCGCCGCGTACGATGCGGAGGTCGATATCGCGCAGCACCGAGCGCCGGCCGAGTGACTTCTGAATGCCGCGCGCGTCCACGATCACCATCCGTAAGCTCCAGCGGTGGCGAGCAGTGCAATCAGCGTCACGCCCGCCACGAACGTGCCGGCCGAGCGTTGCGATCGCTGCTCCAAGTAGCGACCCCAAAGGCCGACCGCGCCGGCCAGAGCCAGAGCCCAGGTAAAAAGCGCGCCACACGAAGCTGAAATCCCGAGCGGCGCACCAGCGCTGACTACCACGCCGCTGGCCGCGGCGAGCGCGGACGACGGCGTGGCAACGGCGAGCAGAAATGCCAAAATGATGCTGCTCTGTCGCACACGCAAGGAACGCAGCAGCGCTTGCAAACGGCGCTCGTTGTCCAGCAAGGGTGCGACGGAGACGGCGGCAGCAACCGTCAGCGGCAGCGCCAGCACGGCAAGCACGCGAGGCAAGGAGCGCTCACTCGGCTCATTGCGCAGTGAGAGCAAGAGGCCGGCCGAACCGACGGCGACCGCGCCGAACGCGCTGCTCAGCCGCGATCGTTCGACGCGCAGCAGGCGCAGCAGGTGAAAGGTATAAAGGGCCGTCAGTGCGACGCTCGGCCGCGTGAGCTTGAAGCGCAGAGCGGGTTGTTCGAGCGCGTCCCGCTGAGCGGCATGCAGCGCGATCGGCAACGCCAGCGTGCTCGAAACGGCCCCTACCAGCGCTGGCGGATCGCAAGCGAGGATCAGCGTTAGCAGCGCTAGCAGCGCGAGAGCCGAGCCACGCGGCCGCGCCCGAGCGCTGATAGAGAGAGCGCTGATGCTGATCGCTCCCGTGAGCGCGCTCCAAGTCTCGATTGGGCTCGCACCCCGCGCGAAGAGCGCGAGCCACGGTAGCTCCACCGCTGCGCACAACGTGATGAGCGAAAGCAACAGCGGAGTTTGCGGCAAGCGCAGAGCGCGCAAGCTGACCGAACCCGGCGCGACGAACGCGATACGCAGCACGGGCCCCGATAGCACGAGCCAGCCGGCCCACAGCCCACAGCGCACCAGCGCCGAGCGATGCGACCAGGCGATCACATCCGCGGCGCGAAGGCCGTTGCCCGCGCTCAACACGAACGCGGGAATGGCGACCGCGATGGCGAGTGCGAGCGCGCGCCGCATCACGGGTCGCGCCAGCACGCGCCAGACTTGCGTCACGAGTGCGCACGAACGCGCCATCTCCCTCAAAAACTCCACCACAGCGAGACCACGGCCTGCGCGCAATTATTCCGGACTTCACGAATTTTTTCTAGGCGAGCCAGGTCAGGGACATCGAACCGTAGCCGCGCAGCGAGGCTCGCGCGTCGCTTCGAGCTGCGTCGGCGTACCAGCGATCGCCCCCCAACCTCAAGACTACCCGCTCTCGCCGGGCGCCAGCCAATTGACGCTGGAGAGAACGGCTGCATAGCCCAAGGATGATGAAGCTCAGCGACAAAGGCCACTTCGCGCCGCGTCCAGCCCTCGATGGGTCGTCCGAGTCGGTTGCTTGCAGCGTCGAAGGCTGGAACGGCGTCCACGCACGCACGCATTGGCAACTCGGCAACGAGCAGATCGTCGACGGCGCTGACTTTTACGTGGGCGAGCAAGAGCTCGGGCATTTGCACCTCTATCCCGAAGCGCACATCGCCATGCCGCGCGCCCTGCGCGACTCACTGATTGAAGCCAAGCTCGCTCGACCATTTCGTTGGAGCACGGGCTTCGTCGTTCATCGCCTGAAAACGACCGCCGATGCCCGCGCCACGGAGTGGCTGTTTCGTCTTGCATATGACCACCTGCGAGGCCAGAGCATCGCCAACCTGCAGCAGCGCGTCGCCGAGCGCGTGGACGCTGAAGCGCGCACCGGGGAAGCCTCGGCGCAGTAGGGATCGCTTCCGGCGTCGCGCCGGTACGCCCAGCTCTTCCAATCTCTCAGGGCCCTGTACGCCGGCCACCCCCATCCGCCGCAAGCAACGAGCGCGAGCGGCGACGCGGCCATGACCCACCAAACACCCGATTGGTTAGGTCGAGCTAGTCAATCGGCGTACCGAGCATCGCTTGACGCGCTCGGCCCGACTCCTGCTCGCACTAGGTTCCGGATGTCCGCAGTAGCGAGAGGGTGGTCGAGAAGTAGCGCGCCGTCATGCTCGAAAACGGCATTTCGGGAAGTTCGAACTCCACGCTGACCGCGGAGATGCCGCGCGCGTAGCCCATCGCGTAATTGCGTCCGATAACGACCGAAGGAAGCGAAATGTTGTCGACGGTGAAGTTCGTGTCCACCAGCGTCCCTTTGATACCGCCGGCAACCATGTTGCCAAGCTCCATGATTGCGTCGATGCAATCTTCGTCGATGGACTGGAACGGCGTACCGAGCAGGCCGCCCGCCAGATGAAGCGCGGCGGCCTCGGACAAATTGATCGCCATGTTACCCGAATGCCGACCCACCAAACCGACCATCACCGTGATGCCGTGACGCGACGTGGTGATGCGACTCGTGCCGATCGGCGCGAGTTTCGCGCCGGTCATCTTCAGACCGATTTCGGTGCCATAGATCACCGCCTTCAGCAGGAGCGGGTCGACGCCCAGGTCGATGGGTAGGCTCGGGACATAGGCAGCCGAAGAAAATGAATCTAGGTCCAACATTCGAAATCTGCTTTCTCGCGGCGCCGCTTGACAATGGGTGTGGAGCCCACGCCGTCGATCGGGACCTCTCGTGCCTGATCTGCGCCGCAAGCTCAGCCGATGCTACGGCGTGGCGGAGCTAGGAATTCATGCTGAACACCCTGACATTGCCTCGGTGCTAGCGCGGCGCACATTCTGCAGCTTCCGGCCGGAACAGATGCAACTTCTGCGTTGCCCGGCTGAACCACCTTCGGACGCGGTACCTCGACCGTCCCCCTTGGGACGGCTAGCATGGGCACCATGGGCAGCAGCTACGATCAAGCCGTATTGGCGCTATATCGAGCGCCGCACGGAGCTTTCGTGAGCGAGCGGCGACGGCTTGCCGGGGAGCTCAAGGCCGCGGGCGACAAGTCGGGTGCGGCGCAGCTGGCCAAGTTGCAGCGCCCGAGCATCTCGGCCTGGGCGGTCAATCAGTTGTGGTACCATGCACGCGAGCCGTTCGATGAGCTGTTCGACACGGCGGCGCAACTTCGAGCGGGCACGCTTTCGGCAAGCCCCGCGCATCGTCGGGCGATCGTGAGGTTGGGGGCGCGGGCTCAGCAACTGCTGAGCGATGGCGGGCACAGCGCCAACGATGCCACGTTGCGCCGAGTCACGACCACGGAATCGGGCTTGGCCGCCGCTGGGAGCTTCGACCCGGACCCCCCGGGCGCGCTCAGCAAAGATCGCGATCCGCCTGGTTTCGAGGCGTTTGGAATCGCGAGCTCGAGCACCAGACACGATGCAAACGAGCCTGCCGGGCGCCAGGAACCCGCGCCACTCTCCGCGACGCACGCGGTCGAGAAAGCCGGCAACGCTCGCGCCACGCATGATTCGGGCGCCACCAAGCAACGCGCGGCCGCAGCACGCAAACGCCTAGCGGAAGCAGAGGCCGCAGAACGCAAACGCCAAGCGGAAGCAGACGCGGCAGAACGCAAACGCCAAGCGGAAGCAGAGGCCGCAGAACGCAAACGCCTAGCGGAAGTACAAGCCAAACGCCAAGCCCAGCGCGAAAAACTGGAGAGCGAACGGCGTGACGCAGAGGCAGCGCTCGCTAAACGGAAGCAAGAACGCGACCGCATCGCCACGCAGCTCGCGACAGCGGAACACGAAGTCGAGCGCGCCCGCGCAGGCGTTGAAGCTGCGCAGGCAGAGCTAGAAGCCCACATCCAGGGGGAGCTCGAGCGTTGAGGGGCTGCTCCGCGAGGGGTCGACGGCGACGCATGCCGCATTTTCGGCTGCCTGGACCGTGCCGCGCCAGGCTATTTCGGCGGCTCGACGGTGTGCTTGGACCGCTCTCGCCTTCCCAGCGGCCAAACTCCCGAAGCAAGTCCCCTATCGTCTTGCTGGCGGTGCCTGTTCATCCACGGCGCACACCTCAACCGTCAGCTCCTCGACTCGTCTCTTTGGGTTGATGGTCACAGAAAGCGGACGCAGCGCGACGTAGCCTTCGGCGTCGCGTTGCGCAAGCTACGCTGCAACGGGCGGTCCGAACCAGGTCGTCAATGCATCGCGCAAGCCGTAGTCGTTACCGGCCCCGACCCACGCCACGTATCCGTCGGGGCGAATCAACACGGCGCTGGGAGCCGTCACCGCACCGAGCACGGGCAGCTCCCACACGCCGGCATATCGAGCATCGACCCGCTCCACGCGATCGGCCCAGGGAGCGATGTCGAGAGCGCTGGGCTCGGCGAGATTGAGCAGGACTGGGCGGGCCTGGTGTAGTCGCGTGAACAGCCGCTGCCTGCCGTTTTCGCTGGCCAAGTCGAGATCGGGCATGCGTCGCCCGAGGAGCGCATGTCCCTCACCGAGGTCGTAGCGAATGTCTAGACCAGACATGATCGCGGCGTAACGCTTGCGAGGTTCATCCATCGAAAACAGATCGGCTAGCGTCGCGCGCAACGCGTTCGTGCGGTCGTCCCCGCGACCGGCCGCGGTCTGCGCCATCGTGAGATTGAGCACTCGAGCCGCGATCGGGTGGCGCTCGGTCTGGTAGCTATCGAGCAAACTCTCCGGCGATCTACCGCTGACCACCTGGGCCAGCTTCCAGCCCAAGTTCACCGCGTCCTGGACGCCGATGTTGAGTCCTTGTCCGCCTGTGGGGGAATGCACATGCGCCGCGTCACCGGCCAACAGCACTCGTCCCGCGCGGTAAGACGCGGCCTGCCGGGCCGCATCAGTGAACCTCGAGAGCCACGTGACGTCATGCACACCGAAGTCGGTCCCATAAACGGTGACGAGGGCCTTGCGCAGGTCGTCCAACGTCGGCTCATCGCCCTGTTTGACGTATGGCTCGTTCAAGACCACGCGCACGCGCATCCCGTCCTCCAGCTTGGCCAAGCCATTGACGCCCCGTTCGTCACGACGCATGCCCCACGCGGGCTCTTCGCTCATCGCCACCTCGGCGATCAAGTAGCTGATCGATGGATCCCAGCCGGGGAAATCAATCCCGGCCCGTTTGCGGATCAGGCTGCGACCGCCGTCGCATCCGACGAGGTAGTTCGCTCGCAACGAACGGCTGCCTGTCAACTCGACGTCGACGCCGGTGTCGTCTTGCGCGAAGCCTGTCACTTCGCGTCCGCGATAGATCGGGACCGAGAGCTCAGAGACCCAGGCGGCGAGGATGCGCTCGATCACTTCCTGCCGCAGTGCGAGCCCATAGTTGTGACGAGTCGGAAAGTCGCTGATATCGAGCGGATTCATCGCGAAGCCCGCGACCTGCATCAGCTTGCCTTGCGCGAGGAAGCGGTCGTGAACTCCACGCTGGTCGAGCAGCTCAATCGTCCGTGAATGTAGCCCGCCCGCGCGCGAACCGGCGAGGACCTGGCTTTCGCGCCTCTCGACGATAGCGACATCGACCCGCGCGAGCGCAAGCTCGGCCGCCAACATCAGGCCCGTTGGGCCTCCTCCAGCGATTAGCACTGCATGCTTGGTCATCGCGACCACTGTGCGGCATGACCCGGGGCTTGCCGCAAGCCCGGGTGTCTGGCATAAGACTGACCTGGCGAGGGCCTGGGTGGCGGTCCTTCTGCCAAGGTGGGCGATCGTCAGCTGCGTGCCGCCCTGGCGCTGCTCGAACGTGACCGAACAGTGGTTTCGATCCCGTGCGTGTATTCGGACATCCAGGTGTGCTCGACGGCGTGCGGTCGATCGATCGCCGTGAACCTTCCGAAGTGTCCCAGGAGGTCACCAGCCCGCTCGGCACGAGGAACGTCGCCGAGGCGCACGCGGGCGGCGGACTCGGCCACGCCGAAGTGGAACATTCCGTCGACGGCGAGGTTCATGATCGCCAAACAACGCACCGTGCCACGGCCCGCCGGGGCTCTGCGGGTCGAACCAGACCTCGAACACCTCGTCAATCGGGCCAGGGATGAGCCGCGCCAGCTTCAAGTCGAATTGCTGGGCTGATGTCGATTGCCGAGAACTCTCCTTTCGTGCGCCTGGCCGCGCGGTCGCGGATGAAATGACCATCGAGATCCAAACAAATCGGGTGTTAGCTTTTGGCAAAGTTAGGTCGAGAAACCCCGGTCGCCCCGCAAACGAGGACCCATGGACGACAACGAATACCGCCGCAAGCCGATGCGCATCCAAGCTCGACAAGGCTCGGAAGCAGAACGTTTGTATTACACCGAGAGCGCTCTCCCGGGCGCGCCCTTTCCGCTGCCCCCGGTCCCGAAAGCGATCGCGCCCGGCATCAAAGCCGATCCGCTCGAAGATCTGATCTTCCACGGTGGCAAGACCGTGCCGAAGATGCAATTTCAAAACATTTACCTCGGCACGAGCGCAAACTGGGCCGAAAGCGACGTCAAGTCGATCGACGGCGGCATCGCTCGCGCGATGCGTTTCGATCGTCTCAACAACATGCTGACGCAGTATTTCCCGGGCACTGGCCTGAGCTGTGACGTGCGAGCGTCGTTCCTGTTGAATCGCGCTGTGCCCGGGCAATTCAGCCAAGATCAGCTCAAGCAGCTGCTGCAAGAGCTGTTCGGCCAGGGGCTTATCGGGCGCCAGGATCTCGACGCAACGATTTTCAATCTGCTGCTACCGCCTGGTGCGGTGTTGAGCCTGGACGGCGCCGACTCACGCCGAGGGCTGGGCGGCTTTCACGACTCCGTGCATTTCGACGACGCGGGCAAGCAAGTCACCCTATACTACTCGGCAAACGTCTTTTCGCAGATCGTGAACGGAGTCGAAAACGGCATCGCTGTCTTCGACCGGCCGTGGAAAAACGTGGTCGCGACGCTGTATCACGAGCTCAACGAATTTCGCACCGACCCAGACGTGGGCGACGCGATCGAGCAACGAAGCAACGATTTTCTCGGTTGGGCGTCGCGCCAGGGCCACGAAGTCGGTGACCAGCCGGTCTTCGTCGCAAGTGACCTTCACCAAGTCTTCAAAGAGATCTCCGCGCACGATGGCGGGCCGAAGCTCAGCGTGCAATTTTTGTTCTCGAACGCGGTCCACGGCGCAGAAGGACCGATCACGCACCCGCACTCACCCGCGCTCACGCCGTCCGGAGGTGGAGCTGCGCACGGCGGCAAGAAGGCAGCGGTTCGACCGCACGGCAATCGCCTGCGCGGCGCGGAGCTCTCGCGCAGCTCGCTGCTGTTCGGCGGGCCGTTTGGGCGCATGTTCCGAACGATCCCGCCAGCGGACTTCGGCAACGACGACGCGGCGTCGCAGGCAGCGCTCGCGGCGCTGGCGGCCAAGATGACGGCAGCTTTCGACGCGCCAAAAGACGGCCCGGACGCGGAAGAGAGCGGGCTGCCCGCCGCCTACACCTATCTTGGGCAATTCATCGACCACGATCTCACGTTCGACCCTGCGAGCAGTCTGCAGCGCCAGAACGATCCGGACGCGCTGGTCGACTACCGAACGCCGCGCTTCGATCTCGACAATGTCTACGGGCGGGGACCCGACGATAATCCCTACCTGTACGAGGACGGCCGGCTTTTCATCTTGGGTCAGGCGCTCACTGGCGCCGCGAAGAACCTCTACGCGCGCGACCTTGCGCGGAGCACACCGCGTTCAGGCGGTCCGCGGCGCGCGATCATCGGTGATCCGCGCAACGACGAGAACGTGATCGTCTCGCAGCTGCAGGGCCTGCTGCACCGCTTCCACAACAAGATCGCCAATGATCACCCGGAATGGGATTTCAGTCGCATCCAACGTGAGGTGCGCTTCCACTACCAATGGCTGGTGCTGAACGATTTTCTGCCGGCCATCGTCTCGGACGGCGTACTCGACCGCGTCGTGCCGCACGTGCGCAAGCGAACGAACGTGGTCGCCGACCCGCCATCGCTCGCCTTCTATCACGCCCGCGATGAAGCCTTCATGCCGCTCGAGTTCTCCGCCGCGGCGTACCGCTTCGGTCATTCCATGGTGCGCCCAGGCTACCGCCTGAGCGAGACAATCGGGCCGCTGGCGATTTTCGCCACTAATCCCTTCGAAGCACTCACGGGTTTCCGCGAATTCCCAGGCAACTGGGCGATGGACTGGGGGCTCTTCATCGATCTCGAACCGCGCGATCCCGACGACGCAACGCGTACGCAGCTCGCGTACCGCCTCGACACGTCGCTGGTGAACCCGCTCGGCAATTTACCGCCCCAGATCGCGGTGAACCCGAATGTCCTGGCCGAGCGCAATCTGTTGCGCGGCTGGCGCATGCGGTTGCCCAGCGGGCAAGCCATGGCGCGCGCCATGGGCATCGCGCCGCTCCCGGACGACCGGTTGTTGATCGGGAAGTTTACGGGTGACGACGCCGATATCGTGGGCACGGTCAGCAGCATCGCGCCCGCCTTCGCCGACAACTGCCCGCTCTGGACCTACGTGCTGGCGGAGACGGAAGAAGCGAGCGTCGAGCTGACCACCACCAAGGGACCCAGGGGGCTCAAGACGCGTAAGCTCGGCCCGGTGGGCGGCAGCATCGTGGCCGAAACCTTCGTCGGGCTCCTGCTCAAGGATTCGACGTCGTTCTTGACCCAAGATCCGCGCTGGACGCCCAGCCTGGGCATCAATGGGACGTTCGGGCTGCGCGATCTGATCCGGGTAGCGCTCCAGGGCTGAGCCGTGCCTTCGGGCGATCCCGCTGGTCTTGCGTGACCTGGGTTCCAGATCGCGGCGCCGCGCCGCCTTAGGCTGGGTTTGCTTCCAACAGAGGCTCAACCACGGAGACCCACATGGTCATCGAGCTGATGCAAACACTGGACGATTCCGAGATGTCATCCACGCCGCTCACGGGGGTCCAATTCGGCACATATTCGCCATTGGGGCCAAAGGTGTCGGCACCGGGCGCTCGCGGACCGACGTGCTCGTGAACATGGACCAGGCGGTTACGGCGCGCTGAACGCGATGGACACTGCGTAGTAAGATCCCTCGCGCACTGCAGGCGGCAACATGGCTACGCTCACCAGGTTGTCGCCGGCTGCCAGTTCGGCGTCGAAAGAGTGAACTGGGACGAGAGCTCCCAGGCACCAGTTGCGCGGATTACCGAACGGACCGGTCTTGAAAATTCCCGGATTCAAGGGCGTGATGAAACGTACGAGCTCGATGCGCGGGTCGGTCGGCTCGGGGTCGCGACCCTTGGGTTCCAAGAGCAAGAAGGCTTCGATGGGTTTCCGGAGGAGCGTCGGAACGAGGTCGGTCTTCACGGCGGCTAGCAGGTCACTATCGCACGGTGGGCGCACAATTCCGATGTCCGCACCATTGCAAGAGCGGGCGAATGCCCACGACCCAAACGCGCTATCGTCAGCGATTTCCAGTGCTCGTTCGAGCGATCGAGAATCCTCGCGCCACTTTGGCGAGGCACGGCGTCGATTCATTCTCGTGCGCCGCCCCGGCCGTGACATTCTTCGGACTTTCGGAGTCATCGTGAAGCCATCCCGCCCCGAAGTCTCGTCTCACGCTCGCTCGGCGAGTCACGCTCGCTCGGCGAGTCGACCGTGGTCACTACCGCGCAGTTGCGCCGGGCTGGTTCGGTTTTGCATGGCGTGCGCTACGGTTTGCGTCGTCGTGTTCGGATGCGGCGGCACGCCGGGTTCGACCAATGGCCAAGTGAACGCAGGCGCGTTCAACTCCGAGGGTGGCACCGGAGCGCGCGGCGCCGCGAGCGGAACTTCAGCCACTGGCGTTGGTGGTTCCGGCGCTGAACTGCAAGTGGGCTGCATTTCAGATAACGCCAAGCAATGTCCCAACGCTTCGACTGACGGCTGTGGCGACGGCATCTTGACCCTCGGTGAAGCTTGCGACGATGGCAACACGAGCGGCGGCGACGGTTGCAATGCCGATTGCTCGGCGACCGAGCCAGGCTACTCGTGCAACCCACCGGGAAAGCCCTGTCAGGAGTTGGTGGTGTGCGGCGACCGAATCGTGGCGCCCTCAGAGCAATGCGACGACGGCGGCACGAAGGCCGGCGACGGCTGCTCCCCTCGTTGTCAGTTCGAGCCGGGGTTCAAGTGTCAGGGCGCTCCGAGCGTGTGCACGCCGACGGTCTGCGGTGATCGGCTCCAAGAAGGAGCGGAGACCTGCGACGACGGCAATCAAGAGCCCTTCGATGGCTGCTCGGCAACGTGTCAGGCGGAACCGTCGTGCAGCGCTGGGGGGTGCACCTCCAAGTGCGGCGACGGCCTGTTGATCGACGAGGAATGCGATGACGGCAACACCAAGAATGGGGACGGGTGCTCGTCGGCGTGTCGAGTCGAAGCTGGCTTTGTCTGCTCCCAAGTCAGCGAATGCGATCGAGTCGCGGGCCAATGCGTCTTGCGCGTGCCGGCGCTCTTCCGCGACTTCCGGCACACTCATTCTGACTTCGAACAATCGGGCTGCGGCAGCCAAACGGCCGTGCCTGGCATCGTTCAAAGCGAGCTGAGTCCGAGCGGAAAGCCTCTGCTCGTGAGCAATGGGCCGCAGGTTTGCATCGCTTCGCCGAGCTCGTTCGCAGAGTGGTACACCGCCACGTCGAACAGCTCACCGATCGTCGGGGAGCTCGTGCTGTTCGACAACGGCAACGGCGGCTTCGTCAATCGCTGGGGCGCAAACGGTGAGCGGTGGACAGCGGGCGGAACACCGCTCGATGGCACTCCGTTCTTCTTTCCCATCGATAACAGCCCCAAGGCGCTCACCGACACTCGCTACGACGCCGCCACCGGGCCTCCTTATGCCGCAGATTTCGCTTGGGAAAGCGCGCTGGTGGCTGGTGCCAGCCAGCACGATTTTCATTTCACGACCGAGGTCAAATATTGGTTCGTGTTCGAAGCCGCCAAAGCGGCCTCGCTCGCTTTCACTGGCGACGATGACGTATGGGTGTTCGTCAATGGCAAGCTCGCGCTCGACCTGGGCGGCATGCACCCACCCGCGAGCGGCAGCGTGGTGCTCGACGCAACCTCTGCCTCGACCTACGGTCTCAGCGACGGCAAAGTCTACGCCATCTCGATCTTTCACGCTGAACGGCATACTGAGGGCTCGAGCTTTCGGCTCACGCTCGGCGGCTTCAACACGGCGCGAAGCCAGTGTGCATCCACCTGCGGCGATGGCATCGTGAGCGGGAGCGAGCAGTGCGATGATGGGGTGAACGACGGCGACTACGGCGAGTGCGGCGCGGGCTGCCTGCTCGGCGCTTATTGTGGGGATGGCCTTTTGCAAGGAAGGGAAGCCTGCGACGACCACAACCGCGTCAGCGGCGATGGCTGCAGCTCCTCTTGCCAGGACGAGATCATCAAATAGTGACTCAGGCCCCTGCCCCAAAGCTAAGGCCCCGAAAACCCAGTTCTCGCGTCGCGGCGTGGCGCGCTGCTCGACCCCATCCCTTTCGGCGCATCGGGGCGCCAGCGCACGACCGATCGGCCGGGGTCGCCGAGGCGAAGCCCTAGGCGCAAACACGCTGCTCGGTCATTCCCCGTTCGAACGACGGGCAAACTGACGTTTGAGCGTGACGCAGACTTCGCAGACGGATCGCGCTCGACGCAGAATCTGCAGCTGCGCAGAAATCCTGCAACTTTTGGAGGGGCACGCGCCCGCCCCGGCCCGGCTGAGGGAGAAATCCGCGCTTGGCGGAGCTTGGCGCCTGGCGTCCACGACGCCGAAGGCTGAGACGCAACGCGACGTGACGCGTGACCATCAATCAGAAAACGAAACGCGCCGCTTCTTATCGTGGCTGGGATCGGCAGGCGTGGCCGAACTCCCGCCGCCGCAGCGCGTAGCGTTGCTCTGGAAGCTCGAGACCGAACTGCTCAGCGAGCTTCCGTTGGGCAGGGCGTAGTCAGCCCCGCCGCTCTGGCTGCGGCGGTGGCCTCGTCGACGGCGCTCAAGATGCGGCGCGCGCGCTGCAGGAATGCTTCTCCGGACGGCAGGAGACGCATGCCGCGCGGGGTACGAGTAAAGAGCGGCGTACCGATCTCTGCTTCGAGCGCTTGGATCTGGCGGCTGATCGGCGGCTGCGCGATGTGCAACTTTTCCGCCGCGCGGCCCACGTTTCCTTCTTCTGCAACGGCGACGAAGTAGCGGATCTGCGCGAGGCTCACCGGAGCAGCATACCAAAACGGTATTGGATCGGCGAGCTGTGCCTTTGCATGCTGCTGGCATGGGTATCGAAATCCTGACCCCGGCCGAGATCGTGAAGATGCGCAAGGCTGGGCGCGCGGCAGCGGACACCTTGGCCTACGTGGCTAGCCGCATCCGCCCTGGCATCACGACGGGCGATATCGACCGCTGGGTGCGACAGGATACTGCGCGGCGCGCGGGTAAGCCGAGCCAACTGGGTTACAAGGGCTTCCCGGCCGCGGTTTGCACCAGCCGCAACCAGGTCGTGTGTCATGGCATTCCACGCGACGACGAGCGGCTGGTCGATGGCGACATCGTGAACGTGGACGTGACCACTGAGGTCGACGGCTATCATGGTGATACCTCGGCCACGTTCTTGGTGGGCAATGTCGCAGCGGAAGTGGTGCAGTTCGTGGAAGCCGCGCGGCGCTGCCGCGACGCGGGGATCGCGGTCGTTCGCGACCAAGCGAGGCTGGGTGACATCGGCGCGGCCATCGCGGAACAGGCGCGTAAGGAGGGCGTGAGCATCGTGACCGAACTAGGCGGCCACGGTATCGGGCGCAAGATGCACCTCGATCCCCACGTGCCGCACACTGGTAAACGCGGCGCCGGGATACGCCTCAAAGCGGGCATGGCGCTGACCATCGAACCGATGGTCAACCAGCGCCGCGCCGAGGTCGAGTTCCTCGCCGACGGCTGGACGGTCATCACCGCCGACGGATCACTCTCTGCCCAGTGGGAGCATACCGTGATCGTCACCGCTAACGGCTATGAGTTGACGACCGCGATCTAACGCTGAGTGGACGCGCTCAGCCACCAAGCCCGGCGCCCCAGGTCCTGAGCCGTCCACTCACAGTGCAGCCAGCGAAACTGAGGCCACGCCCGGGCTCAGCGCATTCCGCCCGACGCGAGCAGCGTTTCCCCGGTCAACCAGCGCGCATCTTTCGATGCCAAAAATACCGCGATATCGGCGATTTCATCGGGTTGTCCCGAGCGACCGAAGGGGGCTTGCGCGGCAATCGCCTTCTCGAAGTCCGAGCCGATGAAGCCCGCGCTGTGAGCGCCCTCGGTTTCGACCATGCCCGGGTTGATGGAGTTGACGCGTATCTTTCGCTGACCGAATTCGCGCGAGAGCACGCCAGTGATGGCGTCGACTGCGCCCTTGGTCGCGGTGTACACGGCGCTGTTCGGCGGCGTGCTGCGACTGACGACGGAGCCGATATTGATGACGCTCCCGCCCTCGGGCAGGTGCTTGGCAGCGGCCTGCGTCACGAGCAAGAGTCCGAGCACATTGGTGTTGAACTGCCGATGAAAGCTCTCTTCGGTGATTGCCTCGAGCGGCGCGAATTCGTACACGCCGGAGTTGTTGACCAAAATGTCGAGCCGTCCGAACGCCTTCAGCGTGTCCTCGATCAGCGCTTGCGCGTCCCCGGCTTTCGATACGTCAGCCCTGACTGCGATCGCCTTGCCACCCTTGGAAGTGATGGCTTCGACCACCTTTTCTGCGCCGGGTTTGGCCGAGAGGTAATTGACGACCACCGAAGCCCCCTCCGCGCCGAGCGCCTTCGCGATCGCCGCTCCGATCCCCTTGGATGCCCCAGTTACGATTGCCACTTTGCCGTCGAGCTTGCTCATGATCGTTCCTTTTGTGACGGAGGCAGCGCCGCCGTATTGTTCGTTAGTTCTAAACTACGGAACAATTGAACTTCGTCAAGGGGTGGCTACACTGATTTCCATGAAGCCCCTCGTTCACCCCGCGCTGGACGACATCACCGTCGAGGGCATCCTGCACGCGCTCTCCGATCCGACCCGGGTCGAGATTTTCTCGAAGATGGCGGACTCGAGCTGCTCGGCGAACTGTTCCAGTTTCCTTACAGTGGGAGAGAAACTGGTACCGAAGTCCACGTTGTCGCAGCATTTCAAAGTGCTGCGTGACGCAGGACTCATTCGCTCGGAGCGCGTGGGCGTCGAAATGCAAAACAGTTCGCGCTGCGCCGAGATCGAGACGCGCTTCCCGGGCCTCTTGCCGGCGATTGTGGGCGCGTTGAAGACTCAGTCGGGCGAGCGTGCGAGTGCGCGCCCAAGCAAAAAGGCCAACACCAAGCGCCCAACCTAGAGCAGCTCGTGAAGAAACTGGTGGCGTTGCCCAGTGCGGGCTGAATCCGTAGATCAACGCGACCAGAAACAAGCGCCCTTCTCCGACAAGCAGACGCGCTGACATTCCAGTCACGAGCCGCAGGAAGATCTCGCGGTCCCCCTGTCCGCTATTGGGCAGCGAAGGCACGTTTGAGCACGACTGGACACGACGGCCCCCGTCGCGCAGGACCGATACCAAAGTCTACTGGGATATCGGGAGCGCGAGGCTCATGACTTCTGCGTCGGCCAGCGCGGACGCTGAGCCAACATCGAGACCAATTGATCGCCCTGCACTCCCGCGCACGGCTCTCGCAACGACTCGCGCCGATGATCAATCTAGCTTCCACGCCCAGCAATTGGAGCTGCTCATGAACAAGGACAAATACGGAGAGAAGCGCTGCTACATCCGAGATCCCGATGGCTCCATCATCGAGGTCGGACAGAGCAGGCCGGAGCTCGCGTACGGTTGATGGCAGCACGCGCGAATGCGAGCCCAATGTTCGGATTCCCGCAGCTGTCGAATGGCACTGACGTAGACAGACAAAAGGAGTTTCTTCCATGGCAAAAGTACTTTTCATAGTCAGCGGCGCGACGTATTGGGTAATGAAGGACGGGACGAGGTACGCGACCGGTTATTGGGCGGAGGAATTCGCGAAGCCGTACAAAATGATCACCGACGCCGGCCACGAGGTCGTCGTTGCGACGCCCAACGGCGTGACTCCAAACGTCGATATGATGAGCCTCCGCCCCTCGATGGCGGGTGGGGTGGAGGGCGCCCTCGAGCTGGAGGCCATCATCCGGTCCGCAGAGACCATGCGGCGGCCGCTCAAGCTGTCGGACGTCCGCCTCGAGGACTACGACGCGGTTTACCTGCCCGGTGGCCACGGCCCCATGTCGGACCTGGCGTTCGACGCGGACGCGGGACGGCTGCTGACCGCGCAGCTCGCCTCGGGCAACCCCCTATTCATCGTTTGCCATGCTCCTGCCGCGATGCTGTCCACCAGGATCCACGGGGTGTCACCGTTCAAGGGATACCGGGTCACGGGCTTCACCAACAAGGAAGAGGAGGCCGTCGGGGTGGCCCCGATGGCGACGTGGCTGCTCGAGACCGAGCTCAAGGAGAAAGTCGGGGTCGACTTCAGCTCCGGCGAGATCTGGAAACCGTACATGGTCGAGGACCGAAATCTGGTCACTGGGCAGAACCCCGCCTCGGCTGCGGTGCTAGCAAAGCGCATGCTGGAGATCCTGGCTGAGCACGCGTCGCGGAGGCCACGCCGAGCAGCTGGAGCCGCGGTCCAGTCGGTCTGAGATCTGCAGCGGCAGGCGACAACGGACGCACGGGCGGTTCACGTCGACAGCTCAGGCTCGTCGGTCAGGCCCGCCGGGACGGCTTCCTCCTGACGGGCATCCCGATGACGCGGGCCGCGGTGTAGGCCGTCCGGGGCGTGACCGACGTCGCCGACAATCTCAACCTCGACACGCTCTGAGGCGGAGTGGCAATACGAGGATGCGCTGAGCTTCGGCAACCGCCGCGCGAGACGCTCCTCTTCGGTCAACGTGAAGGTTCCGGGATGCCCGAAGCCGCGCTGGAGGACTGAAGAGGAGCGCAGCTGCGTCCACGTCGGCGTCACGCTCGGCGACCCGACTGACGTCGCTCACCGCCAAGGGTATTCAGTGACCACTGGAGTCTGGGCGGCGCCCGGCTTCGAACAGGAACCAGGTGCGCCGTTCCGTTTCGTCAATCCAGACCTCGATGAGACTCGCGGTCGCGATGTCGCGGTACTCGTCGCACACGCCATGGGCCTCGCGCATACGGGCCGCGAGCCACTTGTTGTCCTCGCAAAGCTCAGCGAGCATGTCGGATGGCTCTACGTAGATGGCATCGTTGTCGAGCACGCGCTGCATCCGCACGATGTGACCAACGGAGCGCAGCGTTTGGCCACCAATCTTCCGGATACGCTCGGCAATAGGATCGATCATGCTGAACAATTGGTCCGCCTGTTCGTCGAGCATCAGGTGGTAGTCGCGGAAGTGCGGCCCTGAAACGTGCCAGTGAAAGTTCTTCGTCTTGAGGTACAAGGCGAACACGTCAGCCAAGATCGCGTTCATTGCGCCGGTGATATCGCGAGCTGCGTTGGCGCTCAGATCGCTCGGCGGAGTGAGCACGCCGCCGCGCAGCTCGTCGACCCTTTGTTTCGAGACGGAGAGGGAGTTTTCGGTCATGGTGAGTCCTTGATGAGAACGGGGGGCGCTCGACCAAGAATCGAGAGGTCACCTTGGCGAGCTAGAGCTGGCCTACGCACGAGCCGTGCCACACCGAGGATGTTCGGTCACTGAGCCGTCCATGCGCGATTTCGGCGCGGGTTGCTCCTTCGCGGCAGCAGCTAGACAACGAAAGTTGGGCGAGCTGACCAATCCTTGTCACGCTCGGCGGCGAGTGAAACGAGGCCTGCCACCAAGATACAGACGAAACACGGCTCAGCAGGTCAGTGCAGCTCTCAACGCGTGTGACTGGCATGCAGCCTGCATTACGAGTCGCTCATGGCTGTCGATTCGACCTACGTCGTCGTCGTTGGGGTGGACTATTCGGACGCGAGCCGCTTGGCTCTTCGCGAGGGCTTGAAAGTCGCCAGCGAGAGAGGTCGTAGCGAAGTCCATGTCGTTCACGTGGATTACGAAGGTCACACGCTACCTGGGCTGTGGCCTGAGGCAGAGGCGCCAACGGGGACGGAGGGTTCGCAGCGCCTCGAGCGTTTCGTGGTCGAGAACGTCGCCGCCTTCCAGGAGGAGTCACGAAAACCGGAAAGCACGGCGATACGCCGCGTGGTGTCGCACCTACGCAGCAACGCCGCTGGCAGAGAGATCGCACAGCTGGCTGTGGATCTGGAGGCCGATCTGGTGGTGGTGGGCACGCACGGTCGGACCGGGTTGGCTCGTATACTTCTGGGCTCAGTGGCGCATGCAGTCGTCACCCAAGCCCCCTGCCCGGTGCTCGTGGTTCGACCCAAGCAAGCTTCGCTCGTTCCAGGCATCGAGCCGCCCTGCCCGCGTTGCCTAGAAACACGCAGGCTGACCGGCGGCACTCAACTTTGGTGCGATCAGCACCGCGCTCACCATGGACAGCGCCACACGTATCACCAAGAGGACCGCGTTGGGCAAGAGACGAACTTCCCTTTGGTCTTCGATGAGCGATGACGGCCGCTACGAACCCGAATCGTTAGCCATGCGTGAAATGTCGAGTGAGTCCAAGGTCATGCTGATCGCCGTGGAGTTCGGGGGCGAGTGGCGGTTCAGCATGCGTCCGGCGCCCGGTGTCGACTTAGTGATGGTCGTTCAGGCGATCGACGAGGAGCCATCGGCCTTCGCGCGGCGCTTTCAGCGCAAGCTGCTCACTATCCTGGATGGTGGGTCGAGCGTCGTCAGCGCGGCGCTGGCCGTGGCTCCGATGCTCGACGTTTGCCAGTTGAAAGCACGCTGTGCCATTGCGCGCACATTGCTGAAAACGCTTCGCCGCGGTGAAAAGTCGCGGCTTCACTTGGTCGAGGCGGGAGGAGCGACCCCTGACTGCCACTCGCAATTGGCCGCAATCGCGGACGGCCTGCGGGAGTAGCGCACGACCGATTCCGAGCGAATCTGCGCCGCTGAAGCTCACGACTGCCGCTCTTGCGCAGCAGGGTCGAGCCCGGCCACGTAATCCACGCTAGGCGCGGGTTGACCACTTCCAATCGCGAACCTCCGGCAGGTCGCGGCCGTGCTGGTTGATGTACGCCCGGTGCTCGACGAGCTTATCCTGGAGCTTGCCCTCGAGATACCGGCCGCGCTCGCCGGCGCACGGCACGCGATCGATCGCCTCGATGACCAGGTGGAACGAGAACTGCGTAAACAGCCGCTTGAGCCCGGCTTGATCGCGGCTGACGTCCGGATAGACCTCGCTGTAGGTGCTCTGGAGGTAGGTGTTGGCTACGACCGCTGGCCCGCCGTGCCCGGGACCGCACACGTCGATCATGTCGAGATTGAGCTTCCTGATGACACGATTCAAGTGCACATAAATGAAGTTCTGCCCGGGAGTCGTACCCCAATGACCAAGGATCAAGTCCTTGACGTCCGTGGGCGCGAGCGGTCGCTTGAGAAGTGGATTGTCGCAGAGGTAAATCTGGCCCACCCACAGGTAGTTCGCGGCCCGAAGTAGGCATCCCTCCGCTGCAGGAGGTCGGGGCTGAGGGTGCTAGCGCGCACCTTGCAACCTACCTCAGCGGACGCTAGCTAAACCAGCAGCGTCTCTGGGCGGAAAGTTTTCCAGCATGTGCGCCACGCCCATCTTCAACAGCGAATCATCGACCTTCTCGGGGTCGATTTCGGCAAATGCCGAGCCCTGCCAAACTTCGCCGCCGCTCGACGCATCGTAAATGTCGATGCCGATGTAACCCTGCGCGAGCGGCGTCCCAATCACGCGCTCTGCACCGGGGCGCTGCACGGAACCCGTCCCGGTGGCGAGCTTGACGACGAAATCACCCTTGGCGTCCTCTTGGTAGCCGCGCCCTTGCAGGGCTTCTTGCACCAATGGTCTGAGGCGACGCTGGACCTCGAGCGAACGCGGGGTCACCTCGTATCCGGTCTTCGGCTGGTCCGCCAGACCAAACGAGAACGTGTGGTAGCTCGCGAACGAGGCATTAGGAGCAGCCACCCTCGTAGCCACGGCCTTAGTCGGCACGGTTGCAGAGCTGCAAGAGGTCACAGCACCAAGAAGCACAACTGCCATCCATTTCATGATCTTCTCCCGTGAGTTGAAAGGCGAATCGCGGTGTTCGATGCGAAGTCCGCATCCCCGCTGCCGTCCCTGACCTAGAGCAGGAGCCATGCCGCGAATGACGTTGCGCGTTACGCGCGCTTTCGCGAAGCCACCGAGCAGCAGACCGGCTGCGCGCTGACAAGATTTGGTCAGTAGGCCCAATCGTCGACACGTCTGCCGCTGGTCAACACATGGTCTGAACGTGAAGCCTCGTCCCAATGTCACTCAGGCAACGGAGAGCAGCAATACCAAGGTCTACTTTGAGATGCACGGCTCGGACACCTAGTTGCAACCATGGAGGCTGTCATGAGCTCACCCGGCAAGAGCGCACAGATAAGACTGACTCGAACTTCACCCATCTACTGGAGAGTCACATTCGACAACCCGCCACTCAACCTGATGGGTGCGGCGTTCGTTCTGCAATCGCCAACACCAAGCGCCTCGTGAACGAGGCCAGCCTCCCGCCCGACGTCGAAATCGACGCAGGCTGGCAGGCCTGCTTGAAGTCACTGGGGCGTCCCGCAGCGCAGGAGAAGCTCAAAACGTTATTCGAACAGGGTTTTCACAAACCCGGCGACGCCGAAAATCGCCTCGGGGTCTACGTCGGACAACTCGGACGCTAACCCCTATGTGCGCGACGAGAGTGCAGCTCCGTCGTTCGTCAGCTTCGTTCAAGGAAGGATACAAGCCATGGATTTGCTAGCTATTGCGAAGAATGTTGCGGACCGTGTGGAGGCAGAGTCACAAAAAGCCAAGGTCCCCGTCGCGGTCTGTGTGATCGACATTCATGGGAACGTGGTGCTCAAGCACAGAATGTCGGGCGCGCCGGCCTTCTCCCTCGAGCTCTCCGAGCGGAAAGCCTACACCTCTGCGCTGATCCAAGTGCGGACGGCTGATCTGGTTCCTCTCGTGCAACCAGGGAAGGAGCTCTTCCCGCTCCTTGCAGTCTCTGGGGGCAAGTACTCCGCCATGGGCGGTGGAGTGCCGCTCATCAACGAGGGTCAGGCGCTGGGCGGCGTCGGAGTCAGCGGCGGGACGACAGAGCAGGATATCGCCATCGTCGAAGCGGCGTTGCGCTAGCTCGCGGCATGCGCGACCTGACGTTTGGGTTGCGCTTGCTGATTCCCACGGGCCTCCGGCTGACCGCGCGCAGATTCGTGGCCTGATATTTACCCGAGCTCCCTGAGTGGCGACGCGCTGAGGTTGGTTGGCGCCCCTTTGCTCATGCGATGCGCATCCCAGATAGGGGCCAAGGCTGGCGCGCGCAAGCGGTCGGGGTTGCCCCGCTGGTAGAGCGATACCAAAGGACAATGGAGTTGGGTGGCCGTGCGGTCCACGTTCCGGGTGTTGCCCATGAACGCGTGCCACAACGGGGTAGAGCGATTGAGCGCGATAGCTAAGCTGCTTTCGGTCAATGTCGGGCTCCCATGCGACATCGAGTGGCAAGGCAGGACCGTGCGCACCGCCGTGTGGAAGCGACCGGTCAGCGACCGCCGCTGGGCGCGTCGACTGAACATCGAAGGCGATGGGCAAGGAGATCTCAGCGGCCACGGGGGCGAGCATCGCGCCGTCTTCGTTTACCAAGTCGACTCGTACCGACATTGGGAGAAGGAGCTGTGTCGTAGCGACCTGGTTCATGGGCAATTCGGCGAAAATCTGACAGTCGATGGCCTTTCGGACGACGTGGTGTGCATCGGGGATCGGTTTCGGGTGGCGGGCGCGCTGTTCGAGGTCACCCAGCCGCGAGTCACGTGCTACCGCGTCGGTATTCGCATGCAGGAGCCGCGCATGGCCTCGCTGCTGGTGGCGCACGGACGGCCGGGGTTCTACCTGCGCGTACTGGAGGAGGGCGAGATCGGCGTCGGCGACCTGATCACCAGGGTGACGCAAGGCCCCGAGCAAATGACGGTCGCCGAGGTGAACGCGCTCCTGTACAAGCCGGGGCATCCACGCCGCGAGCTCGAGCGAGCGCTACGCATCCCTGCGTTGAGCGCTGGATGGCGCGCCTCGTTCCAGGCTCTGCTGGAAGCAGGAGCGAACGGACGTTCGGTCACGGGGAACCCGGGCCTGGTCTCGACCGGACCGGCGGCGACACCGGGCTTCCGCACGCTTCGCGTCACGCAGATCAGCCGCGAGAGTGCCAGCGTGCTGTCCTTCGTGCTCGAGTCGAGCGATGCGACGCCCCTTGCGCTCGCTCTGCCCGGCCAATTCGTCGTGCTCCGCATGCGACCGACGCCCGAAGGCCCGCCGCTCGTGCGCAGCTACTCGCTTTCCGGGCCGCAGGGGGTGGCCAGATATCGCGTCAGCGTGAAGCTCGAGTCGCACGGCGCGGCTAGCGCTTACCTGCACGCTGACGTCCGCGTGGGGGACACGTTGGAAGTGAGCGGTCCGAGAGGGAGCTTCACGATCGTTCCGGGCGCACGCGCGGCCGTCTTGCTCAGCGCAGGCGTGGGCGCGACGCCGCTGCTGGCGATGCTTTATGCCTTCGCGAACATGCCGGCACCGCCGCCCGTGTGGTGGATCCACGGCGCGCGCAACGGCGCCGAGCACCCGTTCGCGCACGAGACGCGGAACCTCCTGCAGCGTATCCCCGGAAGCCGAGGCTTCGTCTCGTACAGCCAACCGGCGCCGGAAGATCGAGTCGGGCAAGACTTCGACGCTAGCGGCCATATCACGCTGCCGCTGCTCGAGCGGCTCGGCGTCCCGCGCGACGCCGATGTCTACTTGTGCGGTCCGCCGGCGTTCATCGACGAGCTGAGCGCTGGGCTCGTCGCCTCCGGCTTCGCCCCAGAACGCGTGCACACCGAGATCTTCGGCCCGGGCAAATCGATCACTCCGGGCGTGGTCAGTGCGCCCAAGCATGTTCCGCACCCTCCGCCAGGTGCTGCGGGTCCGGGTCCGCGTGTCTCGTTCGCGCGTAGTGGGCTGACCGTTCGCTGGGATCCCGCGTGCGGCAGTTTGCTTCAGCTCGCCGAGGCGTGTGACGTACCGGTGAGGTGGTCGTGCCGCACGGGCGTGTGCCACACCTGCGAAACCGGGTTGATCTCCGGTAGCGTCAGATACTCACCGGAGCCAATCGAGCCACCCGCCGAGGGAAACGTCCTCACGTGCTGCTCGAGCCCAAGCCGTGATTTGACATTGGATCTCTGATGTCTCTGCCCATCCAATACCTGTGTTCGGTTGCTGACGGCCGACCCGCCGAACGTCGAGGGCGCTCCATTCCATGCAGTTCCGAATCGCCGACGAGAGCAGCGCGCTCCTGAGCCGGAGTAGCTAGCGCAAGCAGCCTCCCCCGCCGCCCGGAGGCCGATACCAAAGGACAATGGAGCCGGCGGCAGCGGTCGACACGTTGGGACCGTGGGTCTTCACAGCCACGGAACACGAGCATCCTGTCGCAGCTTCGCTCCGACCTGCACCGCAGACTCCCTGCGCGGCGCGCGCGTCGATCTGACGGGCGTCTGCCTCTTCCCGACGCCTGCGACATCAGCGCCAACGAAAGGCAAAATCAGATGAGTACATTTCGGAATCTGGCCATCGCTGCGGCGTTGGCCGTGCTTGGCACGGGCCTTCTGGGAGGCTTCGCAGCCGCCGCGCCGCCCGCTCCTGAGCTGCCGAGCATCGTGCTCGTGCACGGCGCTTTCGCCGACGGGTCGAGTTGGGATCGCGTGGTGCCGCTATTGCAGGCGCAAGGCTACCGGGTCGTCGCCGTGCATGAGCCGCTCACCTCGCTTGCCGAGGATGTGGCGGCCACGCGCCGCGCGATCGACACGCAGCCCGGCGCAGTGGTGCTCGTCGGTCACTCCTACGGTGGCGCGGTAATCACGGAGGCCGGCAACGACCCCAAGGTGAAGAGCCTCGTGTATGTGGCCGCCTTCGCTCCCGACGCGAACGAATCGATCAACGATCTCGGGCGCGGCAAGCCCGCGCCGGTTTATGCCTCATCGTTGCAAGTCGATAGCGGTGGCTACGCTTGGTTGCCGGTCAGCACGGTGATCCAGCATTTTGCCCAAGATTTGCCGGAATCGGAAGCGACGCTATTGGCCGTCAAGCAGGGGCCGATCAACACCAAGAGCTTCGACGAGAAGGTCAAAGTTGCGGCTTGGCACACTCGACCCGTTTCTTACGTGCGCACGAATCTGGACCACATGATCGCTCCAGAGGAGCAAACGGCGACCGCAAAGCGCTTGAGGGCAACATTGACCGCCATCCCCAGCAGTCACGTGGCGATGCTCTCACACCCCCAAGAGGTCGCAGCGGTGATTCTGAAGGCCGCTCAGGCTATCCGGCCCAGGCTTGCTCAGCGCTGAACGATCGCTCGCAGCGAACCGAGCCCTTTTTGACGACTTGCGACTGATTCACCCGCTCGACGCGCCCGACGGTATCCGATTGGCGCTTGCGAGTACACCCGTGGTCTCTACATCCCTGTCGAGTGGCAATGTCCGTAAATTTCAGTCGCAAAATCTCAAGAACCTCGGGCGTTCACCCCTCGGCGCCAACCTTGCGAAGCGTGACGCGTTCAGCCGCGCCCATTTCCGAGGCAGTGTGGCCGCGTATCGAGCGCGACGGGTTCACGATCAGCGTCGACCCGCAGTGCCAATCGCCACTCGCCTTCGCGCTGTCGGTCGCGCGAGGATTGGAGGCTCGGCCACGGCGCTTGGACGCCAGTTACCTGTACGATGCGACCGGCTCTGCCCTGTTCGAACGCATCACCGAGCAGCCCGAGTACTACCTGACTCGGGCGGAAGATCGGTTGTTGGCACAGCATGCGCCCGCAATCCGCGAGGTCACCGGCCCCAGCACGCTGCTCGAGCTTGGTTCGGGCTCTTCACTGAAGACCCAACGCTTGCTCGACGCTTGGACATCGGCCGGGCCCGTTCTGTACGTGCCGGTCGATGTGGATGCGCAGGCGATCGAGCAAGCGTGCACGACGCTCCGGCGGCGCTATCCCGATCCGAGGCGCGTGGCGTTGCGCGGCATCGCGGCGACATATGAGCGAGCGCTGACAACGCCACGCGGCTCCGGCAGAACGACGATCGCGTTCTTGGGCTCGAGCCTGGGCAACTTGGGCTGGGAGGAGTACCCCGCCTTTTGCGAGCTGGTGGCAGGTTCGCTCCGGCCCGGTGACCACTTCCTAGTCGGTGTGGATCTGGTGAAGGACCCAGCGCGCATCGAGGCGGCCTACAGCGACGCTGCCGGCGTCACTGCAGCATTCACGCGCAACCTGTTCGCGCGCATGAACCGAGAGCTCGACACGCTCATTCCGTCAGAAGGAATAGAGCACGTCGCCTATTACGATACGGAGCGCGAGCGCGTTGAAATCTTCGCTCAGGCAACGCAAGAGTTCTCGATTCGAGTGCCCGCACTCGGGCGCGAGTTCCGAATCGCACGAGGTGAGCGTATTCTGACCGAAGTCAGCCACAAGTTTCGACCCGCGGCGTTCGTCGCAACTGTCGAACGCTTTGGCCTGCGAATGCGCTGGAAAACGCCTGAAGACGACGAGTTCGGTCTGTTCTTGTTCGAGAAGGCAAAGGACTCGCTATGCTGCGCACGCAGTCCGTCGCGCATCGCCGCGGAGCTTGCGCAGCTCAGCGCCGAGCGTGCGCGCACATTGCAAATAGTCGCGCCATTGAGCGAGGCGGATCTGGCACGTCAGCACAGCCCGCTCATGAGCCCTATCGCTTGGGATCTGGGCCACATTGCCCAGTTCGAGGAGCAGTGGCTCGTTCCGGCGCTGCCCGACGCAGCCACCTCGAGCGAGCTGGGCTCCCTGTATGACGCGCAGGCCACGCCCCGGGCGGAGCGCTCCAAACTCCGGTTGCCCGCGGTATCGGAGGTTTGGCGGCGCCTGGGCAGTGTGCGCCAGCGGGTCGAACGAGAGTTCGTGGGAGCTGCTGGTTCCGAGCTGGCGCGAGTGGCAGAGTTACCGGCCGGGGAGTTTTCGCTACCGCTGGTGATTCAGCATGAGGCGCAGCACCAAGAGACCATTTTGCAGGCCATCGCGCTGCGCAACGACCTTCCGTATCGGCCGAGCTTCGTCAACAGTGCGATGCTGCCAAACGCGGCCTGCCCCGTCGCGGATCGCGTACTGGTCCCAGGAGGGCAGTTCGTCATGGGCACGAACGACCGAGCCTGGGCGTACGACAACGAGCGTCCCGCTCACGAAGTCACGGTCCCGAGCTTCTGGCTCGGACGCGCGCCGGTCACCAACCGGGAATACCTCGCGTTCATCGCGGGCGGCGGCTACCGAGAGCGTCGCTTCTGGTCGGAGGCGGGCTGGGAGTGGCTTCAAACCGAAGGCGCGCACGGGCCCGCAAATTGGCGCCTGAGCCCGGCGCAGGACAGTCAATCGCGCGGCAGCTGGCGAGCGCTGGTGTTTGGGCGACTCGAGCCCCTTCACCCGAACGGCATCGTCATGCACGTGTCTTGGTTCGAAGCAGACGCTTACGCACGCTGGGCTGGCGGGCGCCTGCCGAGCGAAGCGGAATGGGAAAAGGCGGCTGCATGGGATCCGATCCAAGGTGCTTCGCAACGCTTTCCCTGGGGCAACGCGGCCTGGAACGGAACGCGCGCCAACCTCGACCAGGAGCGCCTGGAGCCAGCGCGCGCCAACACTTACCCAGAAGGGCGTAGTGCTTACGGCTGCCTGCAAATGCTGGGTGACGTCTGGGAGTGGACGGACACTTGGTTCGACCGCTACCCGGGGTTCGAGAGCTTCCCGTATCGAGAATATTCCGAGCTGTTTTTCGGCCGCCGTTATCGCGTCCTGCGCGGTGGCTCGTTCGCGACCCGCGCCGTCGTCGCTCGCAATACCTTTCGCAATTGGGATCTCCCGGAGCGCCGGCAAATTTTCGCAGGCTTTCGCTGTGCGTGGTCGGCCTGAGACCTTCGTTGCGCCCGGGCGCGCTCGCGGCGACGCTTGCGGCCCTTCCGGTGCGCGTCGACACCGCACAGGTGCTGCGGAACGATGTATGGTTTTTGGATTACCCCAGCGGCCCACGGCCGAGTAGCGTGCTTCGGTTGCAGGGCGAGGGCGCGACGGGAAGGGACGCGCGCATCGTTGATGAGCGCGCGGTGGCAGCAGCGTGCGCGCGCGGAGAGTCCGTGAACTTCAAGGCGCCGCGCATGGGCGGTCCGCTGGAGCTGCTGCGCGGTCTCGAGCGAGCGTTACCCATGAACGATACGGCACCTGATGAGCGCAAGCCGGCGTATTTCGGCGGCATGTTCGAAGTCAGCGTCGGTCGCCGACAAGCGCAACAGCTCGCCGCGATTTATTGCCGTGCTACGCCGAACGACCTTGCGCTGAACCAACCGGCCGCGGCCATTCCCCGCCTGCGCTCGCCCGCGGTCATGCGGCTCGATCACCCGGGCTTCGGTGGCTGAACGAGCGCTTGACCTGGTGCTGGCTGTGCGAATTCTCTATCCTGGAATGTGCTGCTGACCGCCGTCGATGTCGTAAGTCGCGCCGGTGAGTGCGGTGTTGGCCATGATGTGTACGGCGAGCGCTGCGACGTCAGGGGCTGCGACGACGCGCCGGATCGGAAGCGTGGCGCGCAGCTGCTTGCGGCGCTCTTCTAGCTGGTCGCCGAGGATGGCAGCCGACAACGGTGTGTCCACGAAGCCGGCCGCGATCAGGTTGACGCGAACGGGTGCGAGCTCGAGCGCCAAGTTGGCCGTCAGGGCGGGTAGCGCGGCGCTAACCGTAGACAGAATTCCCTGGCCGACTCGCGGCCGGCGCCCGCCGGTGCCCGCCATGAACAGCAGCGTGCCTCCTGCTCGCATGTGGCTGGCGGCGCTGCGAGCAATCTGAAGCACCAGCACGAGGTGCTCGTCCAGCGCAGCGCGCGCCCGCGTCGGGTCCAAGTCGACGAGGCGGCCGTAGTGCGGCTGACCCGCCGTAACCATCACGTGGTCGAGCGGGCTCGAAAGGTCGCGAAAGAACTGCTCGAGGGCGATAGGATCCACGGCGTCGAAGGCCCTGGAGCTCAGCGCTCCGAGCTCGCGCGCAGCGCGCCGTAAGCGCGCGGGATCTCGACCGGTAAGGATCAGGTTGGCGCCCTCGGCGCGAGCGCGGCGAGCGGTCTCGAACCCAATGCCGGAGCTGCCTCCGATCACGACGACGGTTTGGCCACGCAGCTCCGGTTCGCGCGGCGTGAAGCTGGCGGTGGTTGAGTTGATCATGATTTCTCCATTTTTCTGCTGAGCTGGTCAGTCCTGTTCGGCCAACATCTGCGCTTGGCTTCTGTGCGGTGCTTGCCGCGGTGGTCAGGGAGCTCGTAGTCGGGAAAGACTGCGCCAGGGACGATATCCGCCCTCATCGACTGGCGCGCCCCGCGTCAAGCCGAACGTTGACGACTCGCATGCACCAAGCTGTTGGCCGAGATCTCGAATGCCCATCGTACTTTGGTATCGAGCCGTTCGTCGCGCTCGACCAAGAATGAGGCTTGACGCGGCGTGTCCAGACCTTAACTGCCCTTCAGATGAACTTCAGTCGACCATTGGTGGCGATCGCATTGCTCGCTGGCGCATGCCGCCCCGCGACACATCCAGAACCATCAAGCGCGCAGCAAGAAGTCGCGGACCGATTGGAAGATGCCACCCGGCTGCTCAAGGACGTTGGCAAGAAAGTGCCGCCCAGCGTCGCCAGCCGTGTCGTTTGTGCGGTGATCCTACCAGCGGTGGTCAGGGGCGGCTTGATTCTCGGGGCTCGCCACGGGCACGGCTTTGCGGTTTGCGAGGTCGATGACGACCACGTGAGCGCACCCGCGCCCGTAGCGCTTTCTGGAGGCAGCGCAGGCCTGCAGGTGGGCATCGAAACCGCGGACCTCTTGATGCTGATCACGAATGACGAGGGGCGCAGTGCATTGATGCGTGGCCGCTTCGAGCTCGGCGCTGATTTGTCCGCCGCTGCCGGGCCAGTCAGCACGGGTCAAGAGCGAGCTACCGACACCAAATTTCGCGCTCCCGTGCTGACCTACACTCGCTCTAGTGGGCTCTTCGCGGGCGCTACCGTGGGCGGCGCCGTCATCGAGCAAGACCACGAGGCGACCGTTGCGCTGTACGGTAAGCCAATGGAGTTGAGGCAGATCTTGAGTGGCGGCGTCGCAACTCCGCGACTCGCGAAGGACTTCGCCGACGCAATCGAAACAGCGATCGCCGCCGCCTCGGGGCGTTGACCGAGAGCACGATTCGAGCTCGCCGTAACAGGTCGGTATCTTGCAACATGGCCTGGGCCAGCGTGTTCTCATCCAGGCCCGCGCCGAGGTCTGCACTTCGACGAGCACCCAGTTTCCCGCGGGCTCCCGGCTCTCGCTCGTTCCAAGCAGAACTCGTGCCGAACCCCACACCGCTCCTTGCGCGACGAACGTGAGCGCAAGTGAACGAAAGATGGTCACCTTTGGCCAATATTTGTCAGCGTGCCCCGACCGGCCTCACTTTGCGAAGACGCTGACGGAGGTTGGCCGACCTGACCAATGTTGGTCGGCATTGGGGCGGGTCGTGCCCCGACTTCCCCGAGAGCGGCTGCGGTGAGCCACGAATGGTGACGGCACGCGTCGTGCACTGCTCAGTGCAACGATGCTGTCACAATCTGGCAAGTCGGAGGTGATGCTGGTCGCCATCGAATACGGTGGACAATGGCAGACCAGTCTGGCCCCGCGCCCGGCGGTGGATCTGATCATGGTCGTCCAGGTCGCTGGGGAAGATCCGCTGGCGTTCGCCCGACGGTTTCTGGCAAAGGTCCTGACCGTCCTCACGCGCGGCTCCGAGGTGGTCTCGGCCGCGCTCGCCGTCGCGCCGAGCTTCGACTCGCGCCGTCTCGAGGCGCGCTGCGCGATCGTTCGCGTATTGCTGCGTGTCTTTCGTCGTGGCTCGCGCTGCCAACTGCACTTGCTCGAGCCGAACGAGGCGGCGCCCGATTGCCGAGCCCACTTGCTCGCGATCGCCGAGGGTTTGACCGAGAACGCCCTGACCGATTGCGACATACGCGTGGGTAACGAGACCGTCACGAGCGCAAACGCTGCGGTCGCGCGGACGGGCGGCCAATCGTGAGCTCGAACATCGATAAAGTGGCGGATCTTTCTGAGGGCGTCCGAGCCGACGACCACACGTATGGCCCGGCGTCGGCTTTGGTCACGCTGGTAGAATACGCGGATTTCGACTGCCGTTTTTGCGCGGAAGCCTACCCGATAGTGCGCGAGCTGTCCGCGCGCTTCGCGCCCTACCTGCGCGTGGTGTTTCGTCATAGCCCCCAAACCCATGACCATTCGCGCGCGGGCTTGGCGGCAGAGGCCGTCGAAGCGGCGGGCGAACAGGGCAGCTTTTGGGAGATGCACGATTGTCTTTTCGAGCACAAGTCGAGCCTCGAAGCGCTCGACTTCTTGGAGTACGCCGGGCGGCTCGGCCTGGATCAGCCGGCGTTCGCCGAAGCAATGTGCAACCGCTCGCATCGTGCGCGCATTCGACGGGACCAGCTCACCGGGATTCGCAGTCACGTCATCTCGACTCCGGCTTTCTTCATCAACGGGATGAGGTTCTCGGGCGGCACCGACCGCCAGGCCTTGATTGAGGCCGTCACACAGGCCAGATGCTCGGCAACACGCCTGCTGTGTGCGCGAGGCTTCAGCACGATTGTCGACGCATTGGCTTCCCTTCTCGCAGTTACCACCGCGTTACGGGATGCGTACAAGCGGCACTATTGGCGCTGCCTTGCGCTTCCTTTCACGCACGCTCGGCTGATTTGCGGACAGCACGCGCGTGAGCAATCCGAGCTGGCCGCCCAACTCTCGCAGCGGGTGAAGGTCGTCGAAGACGCTTGGCCGACGAAGCCCGACCCGACAATCGAGCGACTCAACCCTGAAGATCTCACGCCTGAAAAGGAAGAGCGCGAGCCTTGGTTCGAGCGCTTGCTCAGGTCGCATGAATTCGCCCTGCTCACCGCGCATTCGGTCGCGAACCGCCTCACGGAGCTTGGCGACGCAGAATGCCGCCGCTGGGTTGCGAGGAGGCTGGTGATGACCAACGAGCGCCAAGCCGAGACGCTCAGCCGGCGAATCCTTGCTGCGCGTCGCGGCGTCTCGCGAGACATCGATCACTAGCCAATCTGGACCCAATCCGCGTCTGCCGAAGCACACCTCTACCAAAGAAGCACACCTCTACCAAAGAAAAGGGATGTACCAAATGTCACACACCATCGAAGGCCGCTACCTGGTTCTCGTGCACCAAATCCCCAAACTGTCTCGAGAGCGAGAACGGGAGCTCGCGCAACGCTGGCGTGAGCAGGCCGACACGGTGGCTCGCGACGAGCTCGTGCATTCGCAATTGCGTCACGTCGTGGCCATCGCTCGTCGCTATCGACGGGATACTGGGGTCACGCTGGAGGAGCTGATCGCAGAGGGGAATTTCGGACTACTCCAAGCGTTGAACAAGTTCGACTCCGAGCGCGGGACTCGCTTCGTGACTTATGCCGTGTATTGGATTCGAGCCTATATTTCGCAATATTTGATTCGCTCGCGGAGCCTGGTCGGCAGCGGCGTTCAGTCCAAGCTACTCTCCAAAATTCGTCGCGAGCGGGCCAAAGCTGCCATGTTCAGCGGCGAGGAGGCGAGCGCGGACGAGTGGATTGCGGCAGAGCTCGCGCTTTCGCCGGACAAGTTGCGCTCCCTGATCGAACGGCTCGATGTGCGAGACCTGCCCTGGGACACCAACACCGAAGACGCCCTGAGTGGTCGCTTTCTGGAGGCGCACGAGTCGCCCAGCGCGGAAGAAGCGTCATTGTCGAAGGAAGCGCGCCAGCACCTGTCAGTTGCGATCTCCGGCGCGCTGGCAACGCTCGATGAACGCGAACGCTACGTCGTGAAACGACGCCTCATGGCACATCGTGATGAACAGCTCTCGCTTGCTGACCTCGGGCGCCGCTTCTGCGTTTCACGCGAGCGCGCTCGGCAGATCGAAGCGCGCGCCTTGCGCAAGCTGAAGCTCGCGCTCACCCGCTCACCGGCGCGAGCGCAATGGTTAGCTGAGCGGTTCGCTGCATGAGCACACTGCGCCGCTCCTTCGCTCAGAACGCGCCGCCGACGCCAAGGCAAGTGCGGCCACCCGTCGTCGGCCCAAGCTGCGTCGTACAGCACGATTCGGACAATCAGCCGCGTCACCGGGTTCGAGAACGGGGGGGCGGCTCCTGCAAACCTCCGAGCGCATGCAGCAGCGTTTCGCGCTTGCGTGATAGCGCCTGGCGAGCTGTTTCGAGTCGTGCGCGATCGAGTGCATCGGACCGTTGAGTCATGCACGCAACATAGGCTTTGGCGGCATGATCAGGCACCGCGGCACTTGCGACTACGCAGCTGAGCGACTCGGCCGCGAGCCGTGAGGCAGGCACTACGCCTCGGCGAGCGCGCGATGGACGAGAGAAATGCAAGCCGACCCTTCGCCGACTGCCGCAGCCACGCGTTTGGTGCTGCCGCAACGCACGTCTCCGACGGCGAACACGCGAGGTAAGCTGGTTTCGTATTCGCCCTTCGGACGCCGGCCAAAGCCCGCTGGGGCGTCCCCAGCCGGTCCGGCGCGTAGCTTGTCGCCCGTTAGGATGAAGCCCTTGTCATCGAGCTCCAGACAGCCACGTAGCCACTCGGTGTTCGGTCTTGCGCCGGTCATCGAAAACACGTGCTGAATGGGCAGCGCAGAGCGCGCCCCCGCTCGGTCCCGCCAGACCACGCCCTCTAGGCTTTCGGATCCGCTAAGCTCCGCGATTTCGCTGCCGGTGTAGAGCGTGATGTTCGAGCTCTCCTCGATGCGCCGAATCAAGTAACTGGACATGCTGGCAGCCAAGCTCTGGCCACGAATCAAGAGGTGCACGTGGCGCGAGGTTTGCGCCAGAAACACGGCGGCTTGTCCGGCCGAGTTGCCCCCACCGACCACAATCACTTCATCGCTTGCGCAGCGCTGGGCCTCGAGAAAGGTGGCGCCGTAATACACGCCCGCCCCCTCGAAGCGCTCGAGGTTTGCCAATTCCAGCCGTCGATACTCCGCGCCCGTTGCGATCACGATGGCGCGCGCCGCGAAACAGCCGCCGCCCTCGACCTCGACGCGGTACGGCGACCGGTCGCCATGCAAACGCACCGCGCCGTGCGCGACCGCAAGCTTCGCACCAAATTTCTCGGCCTGAGCCAGCGCACGTTGTGCGAGGCCCTGCCCAGAGACCCCGGTGGGGAAGCCGAGGTAATTCTCAATCTTCGAGCTCGAAGCGGCCTGGCCACCAGGCGCGGTCATTTCCAGCACGAGCACGTCCAACCCCTCCGAGGCAGCGTAAACCGCTGCCGCGAGCCCTGCGGGACCGGCGCCCACGATGACGAGGTCCTGTTCTGCGCCTGCATCGATGGTTTGGTTGAAACCCAGGCACTCGGCGACCTCAGCGTTCGATGGGTTGCGCAGCAGCTTCTCGCCCCGGCAAATCAAAACCGGTAACTCACTGGCACTGACCTTGAATCCGTCGAGGAGCGCGGGCACGTCCGGCTCCGTGTCGATATCGATGTAGCGGTGCGGATGGCCGTTTCGAGTGAGGAAGGCTTGCAGGCGAAGAGTGGCCGCCGATAGGCGTGAGCCGATCACGATCGCATCCCCCCAGGAGCCCTGGAGCAGTAAGAGGCGCCGCAGGATGAACGCGCGCATGCAGACTTCGCTCAGCTCCGAGTCGGTTTGCATCAAGGTTCGAAACTGCGCCAGCTCGACACGGAGCAGACGCGAGGCTTCCGTGGCGCGGCCGCGCACGAGCACGCGCCGATCCGCCAACATGCTCACTTCACCGGTAAATTCGTGTGGCCCGTGCACGGTGATCAGCACGTCTTCGGCGCCGTCCGGGTGAACGATCGCAATGCCGCCCTCCAGGACCACGAAGAACGGCCGGCCGTAGTCCCCTTCGGCGAATACGATGCTGCCCATCGGCACTTCGACGACCGTTGCCACGCGCGCGATGCGTGCAATCTGCGCGTCGGTGAGCTTCGGGAACACTCGAGCTCGGCGGTCGAACAACGCCTCCGATGCCCGCGGAGCGCTGGATTGGGTGAGCATCATCCGTCCGAGAGGAACTGATCATCGGCGTAGCAATAGGCCCACCTTTCGCCGAGCTCAGCGGAGGCGATCAGCGGGTGGTGCGTTTCTCGGTAGTGCGCGGTGGCGTGCCGATTCGGAGAATCATCACAACAGCCGACCTTTCCGCAGCTCAAACAGACCCGCAAGTGCACCCACGAACTGCCAATTTTCAAACATTCTTCGCACCCAGGAGCGGGCCGGTGAACCGCCCTTGGTGTGCCTTCTGTAATGTGTTTGCAGGGATGCGAGAAATCGATCAGCTCGTCGCGCGGCATGCGCTCCTCCTGGGCTTGGCTGGCAACCGAACGTGCGGCGAGAAACCGCAACGTCTAGTGCCATTCCGCAGCTGTCGAGCTTCAGGCTTTGCGAGGGGAACGCTTCGGGCGCTGCGCGCCGGAAATGGCCACGGCCTTCGACGGCGTGACGCCGTCTTCTGACACGAGGGTGCCTGCACCCTCCATGGATTTCTTGAACTCGATTGCTCGACAATCCGAGATCGCTCGGGGGTCGAACTCCGGGTCCAGCATGACGCCCCAGATCTTCCGCATCTGCATGCCGATGTTGCCGGCGTCGTAGAGCGGAAAGACGGCCGCCTCGCGCAAGAATTTTTCGACGGGGTGCGCCTTGTCGAGAGCGTTGACTCCCATCACTTGCATGGCACGGAAGACGGAATTGAACAGTGTTTCGCCGCAGAACACCTTGGCCATGGCGCCCACGGCATGCCCCTCAGCATCGTGCAGATCGAGGTAATGCGCGGCCTTCCAAGAAAAGGCTCGGCAGGCCTCGATTTTCATTGCCACGTCAGCAAGCAGGTAGCCCACCGCTTGGTGATGGATGATCGGCGCGTTGCCGCCTGCGGTGTGCGTCTTCGCCCAGCGCAGCACGTATTCATAGGCGGAGCGGGCCACGCCGACGGCCGCGATGGCGGCGACCGGTCCGGACCAGGTGAATGCCTTGCTGATCACTAGGTCGCCGTTGCCGATGGCGAACGCATTCTCTTCGGGCACGCGACAATCGTGGAAGACGATGGAGTTGTTCTGGCACAAGCGGTGGCCGAGCTTCGAAATCGGTTGCTGATAGCTGACACCGGGTGCGCCGCGCGGCACGATGATGGCGCTCAGCCCCGCCTTGCCGCCCTTTTCGGCGTCGGTGCGCACGATGCAAACATTCACATTCGCACCCTTTAGGTCCCAACCCCCGGCGTTCGAGGGCCAGTGCTTCGTACCGTTGAGCACGTACTCCCCGCGCCCCTTGTCGTGCCTGGCAATCAGCCCGATACCCGTCGGGTGGGCGCCTGGGTGATCGAAGTTGGCGGTGCCCCCGGGGGTGCCAGCGGCCTCGCTCACGGTCCAACCTGCGAGGTATTCGCCGCGCGGGTCATTGGTCGCCTCGCCGATCCACTTTTGCTTTTGCGCTTCCGAGCCAAACCAAGCAATGGGCATGAGCGCCAGGCCGTTCACCAGGAGCACGGTGGCGAACCCAGGGTCTACCGCCGTGATTTCCTCGGCGACAATCTGGAGATCCACGTTGCTCACTCCGCCGCCGCCGTACCGCTTCGGTAAAAAGCCCATGGCGAAGCCAAGCTTGTAACATTCGATGTAGGCGCCTTTCAGGAGCTGGAAGGCCTTCTGCGTGTCGGGCTCCTCGTCCGCCGTCTTGACGATCGGCTGAAGGATATCCACCGCAAACTCCCGGGCATTGCGTTGCAATTTTTGCTGCGCACTCGTCAGAGTGAAGTCGATTGCCATGTGCTTGGTCCAACAGTTTGGGTCGCGATTGTGTTCGCTGGTCTGCTTCAAGCTGGAGGAACGAACCGGAAGCGGCAAGCGCCGCCGCCGCGCTGCATGCACTCTTGGTGCTCGACCTCTGCACCCATCAATCCGGAAAGAAACCCGACATCGAAACGACACACCTCTGGGTAGTCCTTCGACAAGTCGTGGTACACGCAGTTCTTGCATTCGACGCGCGGTAGCTTGTCCGCGCCGTTCGGCGAAACCGTCCGGGCGACGAACCCGGCTTCGTTCATGATCTGAACGATCTCCGCGATGCGCTCCACGCGATTCTTTCCGACGAGGCGCGGGATGAGGTCGGCTGACATCTTCACTCCCAAGTCATACATGTATCGACTCGCCTCCTCCTCACCGAACCGCTCGCGAAGAGTCCGGATCAGCAGCTTGGAGAACCAGGAGTACTGCTTCGGGAAACGATTGGCGCCTTGTTCGGTCAGAACATAGACATGTAGCGGTCGACCACCCGTTTTTCGGGGCGACGCTTTCCGGACGTAGCCCTCCCGCTCGAGCGCAATCAGGTGTTGATTGACCGCGGTTCTGCTCAAGCCGACGGAAGCCGCCAACTCATCCAAAGTCACGCCTGCCTTGTGCTCGAGCAACTCGTTCAGCACCGCTTGCTGGCTATTTCCTGGATTGGTCATGTTTCAGGCGCATTGCCTGAATGAAGCAACGCGGCGAAGTCCGTGCACCGGTTATTACTTTTGCCTATTTAACACTGCAAATCTAGCGGCAATCGCCGGTGCTGACAAACGGATTAGACGGGCCTACAGCGAGGCAACTCAGAAGCCATCTCCGCGCTCGAAAGGCGCCGGCTTGACAACCACTACTTTTATCTATTATTTCAGTTTTAATAGTTAAAGGTAGGAGTCGAATCGTGCAGGCCAAAACTGGCGGCTTTCTCCCAACAGACGGCGCGACAACGCCGGCAAAAGTGGACCGCGAGGTCTTTCGAGAAGTGCTCGAGGGCTTGCGGCGGGGCGAGCGGCGCCGACCCGAGCTCGAGAGCGGTGACCGAGCACAGGCGGGCGGTAGCCGCCGGGCGATGAGCGAGCGCGAGGCGCTGTTGGAGGCCCTGAAGGTGAGCGACGTGGAGCTACACCGAGCTCACGCCCAGCTATCCGAAGGCCAGCGCCTCAGCAAGACCGGCAGCTTCACCTCGGACCTTCAGTTGGACCAGCACAGCTGGTCGGACGAATACTACCGCATCTTCGAGCTCGACCGTGGCACGCCCCCGAGCCTAGGTGCGGTTCGCAACAAGGTTCACCCGGACGACCTGCCGTTGTTCGACGCGGAGATCCAGCGCGGGATTGACGGCGGTGACGCCGACTTCACCTTTCGCATCGTCACGCCAAACGGCGGCCTGAAGTACATCCGCGGCGTCGCCCGAGTGATCGAGCAAATCGCCGGTCGCCCCGTGTTCATGGGCACCGTCCAAGACATCACGGAAGGCAAGCTCGCCGAACAAGCCTTGCTCCGCAGCAAAGCAGAGCTCCTGCTGGCGAACAGCTACCTGACAATCGCCCAGCGCCTGAGCAAGACCGGCAGCTTCACGTGGAACCTCAGAACGAACGAGCGCCGGTGGTCCGAGGAGATGTATCGGATTTTCGAACTCGAGCCGAACTCCCCCGTTCCCACGGCACAGGCCGGTCAGGTGATCCACCCCGACGACATGAGTGTATTCGAGGCGCTGGTTGCGAACGCTCGGGCAGGCAAGGATTTCGAGGCAGAGCTGCGGCTGATCACGCCACGCCGCGCAATCAAGCACGTTCATGTCGTGGGAAACCTAGTCGGTGAAGCGCTGGATCGACCAGTGTTCGTGGGCGCGGTCCAAGACGTTACCGATCGCAAGCTCGCCGAGGAAGGCCTCGACCGTGCACGACGTGAGCTCGCCCATGTGGCGCGGGCCACCGCGCTCAGCGCCCTCACGGCGTCGATCGCGCACGAGGTGAACCAGCCTCTTGCCGGCATCATCGCGAATGCGACCACGTGCCTGCGCTCGTTGGCGGCCGACCCGCCCAATATCGAAGGCGCAAAAGCCGCCGCCCAGCGCGCGATCCGTGACGGCAATCGAGCGTCAGACGTGATCCTACGCTTGCGCGCGCTGTTCTCGAGGAGACCGGTCGAGACCGAGCCGGTAGATCTCAACGAGGCGGCCCGGGAAACTCTGCTGCTGTCGGCCAGCGAGCTGCAGAGCTCACAAGTGGTCCTCCAGACCGACTTTGCCCGCGATCTGCCAGCCGTTGTCGGCGACCGAGTTCAGCTACAACAGGTGATACTGAACCTGGTGCTCAACGCCGCTCAAGCGATGCGCGACATCCACGGACAGCCGCACGAGCTCCGGATATCGACCGCCGCGCTCGGCTCGGAAGAGGTCACGCTCGCGGTTCGCGATTCTGGCGTCGGCGCCGCCGGGCACAACCTAGAGGAGCTGTTCCATACCTTCTACACGACAAAGCCCGAAGGAATGGGGATCGGCCTTTCGGTAAGCCGATCCATCATCGAGGCCCATGGCGGTCGCCTGTGGGCGTCCGCGAACAACGGACCCGGGCTGACCGTTTCCTTCGCGATCCCGACCAGGGGCTGGCTTATTGAACACCCTTTCGAGGGTCGTCTTTCGGATTGACGTACTCGATACCGAGCGGACCGTTTGCGGTCACCTGCGTCACGTACTCTCCGGATTTCGCCCAATGAAAGTGGGGAGTGTTACCTGGCAATACGACGACGCTACCGGGCGGGTACGCCTTCAATTTATCGGGCTCGAACTGCTCACCGATGCCGATGTAGAAAATGCCCGACATCACCGTGTAGATCCGATCTTCCGGATGCCGGTGCGGCATGAGCTTTATTCCCTCTGGCACCTTCACGCGCACTACGTATGGCGAGCTGGTGCTCGTGTCACCGACCAGCACGGCGAGTCGCACCGATGGTGGGAAGGAAGGGAACGGCGCCCACGGAACATTCTCCGGAAGCAGTGCGCCGAATGCCTTTCCCTGCAAACCTTGCGAGGCCCGAGCAAGCGCGGCCCCGGATACCAGCACCAGCACCAGCACCAGCGCCAACGCGACAAATTCCCATCGATACTTCATCTGTCATCTCCCATTGTCATCCGAACGTGAACGAAAAGACCTCTGCGCCCGGGTCCTGGAATTGAATCTCGAACAGCCGATCGGCGATGGGCATCGGCTGTCGGATCAGCTGGTACAGGCGCTGCTCGGTGATCGAGCCGTTGCCTTCGGCGTCGACATCCTCACCATGCGCTGCGCCGGGCGATTGCCCGTCGATCAGCACCCGGAACCTGACGCGACCGCGCTCCGTATCGGGACCCATGACGAGGTGCAAGTCGCGCGCGTGAAATCGGTAAGTGATTCGCCCGTTGCCCTCGTTCGAAGCCGCGGACCAGCTCGCAATCGTCCAAGCGCCAGAGAGCGCCCATTGATTGAGCGACAGCTCCGCCGCTGTGGAATAGACGCGACGCTCGTCCGGCGCCACTCCGCGCGGCGAAGCGAAGCCCTCGGCCCGCTCGTAGCCGACGTACGTCTCGGGGGATTGTAGGGCGTCCCAGGCTGCTGCCACCTCCACCCCGCCCGGGTCCACCGAGACCAGATCTTGGCTCACGGGCGTTGATCCGGCTTCGGCCAACAGCTGTTGAATCACTCGCTCTGAGCGCTCGTAATCGCCCTCGCCGAATTGGCGATGACGAATCTGCCCGCGTGCGTCGACGAAGTAGAGCGCCGGCCAATATTCGTTCGAAAACGCGCGCCAGATCGCATATTCAGTGTCGACCGCGACGGGATACGTAATCCGCATGTCTTTGACGGCCCAGCTTACGTTCGCAGGAATCTTTTCGAATTGGAACTCGGGCGTGTGCGCGCCGATCACCACCAACCCGCGAGCCCGATACTTGTCGGCCCAGGCACGAAGGTAGGGCAGCGTGCGCCGCCAATTGATGCAGGAGTACGTCCAGAAGTCGACGAGCACGACCTTCCCGCGCAATCCGTCCGATGTCAGGCGCCGCGAATTTAGCCACCCGGTCGCGCCGTCGAGAGCAGGGAGCTCACCTTCGATGGGTAGTTGCAGCGGTGTTGGCATCTTGCTCGGCGGCGCGCTGGCGATTTCAACCAGGTTCGGGCGGGGCGGCTGCGACGCTTCGTGCCGCGTGCAAGCCACCGCTTGCAGCGCGAACGCCACGCCCAGAAGAACCTGACTCAGTTTCATCAATGGATCCATTTCGCGCGCGCAGCGCTTTCGCGCGCAAGGGATACCTGCGGTTCCGCTCGACGGAACCTATTGGACGATGGTATTGGTCACTCCGCGGCCGGGTCGGCGCTCGAGACGCAAAGGTGCCGCGTGAACGCTGGCTCGCGCAGGATTCCGAGCTTCTTCATGCGATAGTTGAGCGTGGAGCGCTTCATGCCGAGGCGAGCGGCGGCGCCGTCGGGCCCGGCAACGATGCCGCGTGTCGCCTCCAACACGGCGAGGATGTGCGCCTTGCTGACCGAGGCGAGGTCATCCCCGCGAACGTTCTTGTCTTCGGGGCACGCAGTGCTGTGCAGCCGTGGCACCTCCAGCGTGGGGCCTTCTGTCAAAATGACTGCCCGTTCGAGCACGTTTTCGAGCTCACGAATGTTGCCGGGCCAACTGTATTGCATCAGGTGAGCCATCGCAGTCGCCGAGAGTCCACGGATGTCCTTCTTGAATCTCGCGGCCATGCGCCGCGCGAAGTGCTCCGCGAGCACGGGGATGTCGTCGCGGCGCTCTCTCAGCGGCGGTAGAGTGACCGGAAAGACGTTGAGGCGGTAGTAAAGGTCCTCACGGAACGTGCGCGCCTTCACCATGGCGCCGAGGTCCCGGTTGGTTGCTGCGATCACCCGCGCGTTGGAGCGGATCGTGCGCGTGCCGCCAACGCGCTCGAATTCGCGTTCCTGCAATAGCCGCAGCAGCTTGGGTTGAAGGTCTGCGGCCATTTCGCCGATCTCGTCCAGAAACAGCGTGCCATCTTGGGCGAGTTCGAAGCGCCCGATTCGGCGTGCGATGGCGCCCGTAAATGCTCCCTTCTCGTGTCCCATCAGCTCGCTTTCCAGAAGCCCTGCGGGGATGGCCCCGCAATTCAACTTGATGAACGGGCCGTGCTTGCGATCACTGGAGTTGTGAACGGCGCGCGCGATGAGCTCTTTCCCAGTGCCGGTTTCGCCGTGAATGAGCACGGTAGAATCAGTGCGAGCGACGGTATGCACTTGCGCCAACACCTGCGCGAGCGCGGAGCTTTCGCCGACGATCTCGGCGAAGGTCTCGAATTTGGTGGCTTGCCCGCCGGTTGCCTGGACAGCAGGCCTTCGAAACGGAGTTGCGGGAGGGCCTGCTTGCTTTCCTATGACGATTCCGTGGTGAATGGCGGCCAAAAGCAGGTCGGGGTCGAATGGCTTCGTGAAGAAATCTACGGCACCGGCCTTGAGTGCACGGACGGACATCGGAATGTCGCCGTACCCCGTCACGAACACGATAGGAACACTGACGCTTGCGCGACTCAGTTCCTGTTGGAGTTGGAGCCCCGTCAACTCCGGCAAGTCGACGTCGAGCACCAGGCAAGCAGGCGGCACTAATCGAGGCGAGCTCAGATACTCTTTGGCCGATGAAAATGTTTCGACGCGAAGGCCAGCAGAAACCGTCAGGCCGGCGATTGCTTCGCGCGCCGAAATGTCGTCGTCCACTATGCAAACCAAGCGATCATCTTCGTTCATCTGGCAAGACTCCTCGCGTTTAGGTGAACGCAACGGGCGCGAGGCGCGACGCTTGTGCTCACGCCCGAGACCATGCCCCAGGCGAGCTGCGGGTGATATGGTACGAAGGTCTAACAGCGGTCAGTAGCGCGTGAGTGCCGCTATTGACCCATGACCAGCACCATTCGAAAACGCGCTTCGCCTTGCATCATGCGGACATATGCAGCCCGCGCCTGCATGAGCGGAACGGTTTCAATCATGGGTCGAACGTTGCCGAGGACACTGAACGACAGTGCGTCTTCGCCGTCGATTGCCGAGCCTGTGAGTGCACCCTGAACGGACCTCGAAGCGAGCACCAGTTGCGCTCCCGAAACGTCGATCGAGTCGCCGCCAACCCCGACTGCGACCATGCGCCCACGCGGCAAGAGACCGCCAATCAGCGGCGACATGGCCCGTCCGCTGGCGGCGGTGGCCAGAATGACCGTCGCCCCACCGAGCGCCTGCAGCGCAAGAACCGGATCTTCCTGCAAGGTATCGATGTAGTAGTGCGCGCCGAATTGCTTTGCGAACACGGCCTTGTCCGAGCCACGCGCCATCGCGACCACGCGAAATCCCATGGCCCGCGCGAATTGAATGCCCAAATGCCCGAGGCCCCCGATGCCCTGAACGGCCACGAGGTCGCCCGCGCGGGCGGGCGAATTTCGGAGCGCATTGAACGTGGTGAGTCCCGCGCAAATCAAGGGCGCGGCCTCCGTCGCCGTCAGTTCATTCGGCACCGCGGAAAGCGCGTGTTGATCCGCGGTCATCACCTCCGCGTACCCCCCGTCGGACGTCACGCCCGAGATGCCTTGGTTCAGGCAACTCACGAAGTCGCCCCTCCGGCAGGGTATGCAACGGAAGCAGGGCCCACTGAGGTAGCCGACGGCAACGCGCTGCCCGATGCTCCAATCCACCACACCTTCGCCGAGCGCGTCGATTTTACCGATCGCCTCGTGCCCCGGCACCCGCGGATACTGAAGATTCGGAACGCGATGCTCGACGGTGAGCGCGTCCGAGTGGCAAACCCCGCATGCCTCGACGCGAATCCTGACTTTTCCGGGTGGCGGATCGCTGAGCACGCGCTCCACCAGCTCCAGCTTCCCGGGAGAACTGACCTGGACTGCGCGATAGCTGCCTGGCATGGGACCTTCTCCTTCGCAATTTCGACGCCCCCTCGGCGCTCTACGGTTCTTTCGAGAGGAATCGGCGGACCAGCTCGGCCGCTTCGTCAGCGGCGGTATCGAGCGCAAAGTGCCCGGCGTCCAACACGTGAACTTCGGCCTTCGGCACATCCCGCCGGTACGCCTCGGGTTCGCTCGGGTCGAACGACAGGTCGTACTTTCCCCAGAGCACGAGCAAGCGAGGTTGAACCTTTTGCAGCCACGCTTGCCACTTCGGATAGGCTTCGACATTGGTGCGGTAATCGTAAAACAAGTCGCTCTGAACATCCGCTTGCCCTGGCTTGTTCAGGAACGCGTACTCATCGGACCACAGATCGGGGTCGTACTTCTCGGGGTTCGGGTCATTGCCGAGGTGACGAGTGCGAGTCGTGGTCAAGGACAGCAGATTGGTGCGCAGCGCTTCCTCGTTCGCAGCGCGATCCGCCCAGAACGCGCGCCGGGTCTTCCAATTGGCTCCGAGGCCTTCATTGTGCGCCACGGCATCCTGAACGATCAGCGCGCTGACTCGCTCCGGATGAGCGAGCGCCATGCGAAAGCCGACTGGGCCGCCGTAGTCCTGCATGTACAATGCGTACCGGTTCAGATTCAGCGCCTCGCTGAAGGCAGTCATGACCTTCGCCAAATTGTCGAAGGTGTACGAGAACTCCTGGGGCGATGGCGCATCACTATGCCCGAACCCGGGATAATCCGGCGCCACCAAGTGGTACTTGCTCGCCAGGCGAGCGAACAACGGCTCGAACATGCGCGACGACGAGGGCAGCCCGTGAAGCAGCAGGATCGTCGGGGCATCCCTGGGCCCGGCCTCACGGTAAAAAATCGCGAGACTGCCGACCTTCAGCGTTCGATACGACACGTGTTGGGTCATCACGGGCTCCTTCGATGAAGCGGTTACGTTGCACGACGAAGCGCAGAGCAGCACCAGCCCGAGCCGCGCCATCCTCGACCAGGACATGTTTATTTCACTTCCAAGATGACTTCCAACTCGACCGGCGAACCGAGCGGAAGACTCGAGACACCGACGACCACGCGTGCCGGAACCGTGTTTTCGCCGAACACCGCGCGCAAGAATTCGGATGCGCCGTCCGCAACCTTTGCATGCTCCGTGAATTCAGCCGTCGCGGCGACGAATACGCTGAGCCGGACGAACTGCGTGACGCGGTTCAGTGAGCCCAGTTGCTTCCTCGTGAGCGCCAGCACGTTGAGCGCGGCTGCGTGCGCGGCCTCTTGGCCCGCGCTCGCGTCGAGGTCTTTGCCCACGACGCCCACCATCGCCGGCGTGTGTCCAACGGTGGCGAGCATCCCGCTCAAGAACAGCAGGTTGCCGGTCTGGATCGCGGGCACATACGCTCCGAAGGGGCTCGGCGCGTCCGGCAAACGAATGCCAAGCTTCGCCAAGCGGTCTTCTGCAGTGGTCGAGGTCATGTTCATCGGCATCGCCAATGCGAGATGCGACCACCGCGGCGGCGATGCGATTGGACGATGGTATCGCTCGGCGCCCCCAAGCTTGCCCCGAGCGTGCGCAAGCGCCGGGTTCTCCGCCGCCGATACCAAAGTATAATGGACCGTAGGCCGTGAATCCCGCATCTTTCGTTACCGCGGCCGTCAGGAAAGGACCGGAATGGACAGCGGCCTCAGGTTGGTCATCGGTGCGCTACCCGGATTAGTGTGGGCTGCTCCGCTCCTTGAGGGGTTCGTCTCTCTCGACCAGTGCAGAGGCGAGCGTAGGCATCGGTGAAGTCATGACCGGAAACCGAACGCTCGTGTCGGTCGTCGATGACGACGAGTCCATCCGTGAGTCGCTGCCAGATTTGCTGAAGGAGCTTGGCTTCGCAGTCCGCGCCTTTTCTTCGGCCGAAGACTTCCTGGCCTCGGATTGCATCGCCCAAACAGGATGCCTGGTTCTGGACGTTGCCATGCCCGGCATGTCGGGGCCCGAGCTGCAACTCGAGCTGACTCAACGCCAGATCCGGATCCCAATCGTGTTCATCACGGCCAACCGAGAGGAGACCACCCGTTCACAGCTCATCGAGCGAGGTGCAACCGCGTGCCTGCTCAAGCCATTCAGCGAGGCAGAGCTCTTGGAGGCGCTCAATGCCGCGCTTGGGGCCGGCTGAGCTCAGCGCGGGTCCGACCAGTCGGCGACTCGCTCGCATGATTGGTATTGGCGAGAGAGCTGCGTGATGGACAACGCGCTCAATCGCTTCGTCGACGCGCTTCCCGGTTACGTTTGGACCGCGCTTCCAGACGGGCACTGCGATTTCGTCAACGAACGTTGGCGCGAATACACCGGCCTCAGCCTAGCGGAGGCCGCAGGCGAACGCTGGCTGGCCGCGGTTCATCCCGAAGATCTGCCGAACTTGCAGCTACGCTGGCGAGCCATGCTCGCCCCTGGCGAGGCGGGGAAGATTGAAGCGCGGCTGCGCCGGCGCGACGGAAACTATCGCTGGTTTTCCATCGCCAGCAGCCCGCTACGCGACGACGACTCCGGGAAGGTCGTCCAATGGTGCGGACTGAATACCGATATCGAGGAGCGCAAGCAGGTCGAGGCGCTACGTAGGAACGAGGATCTGAGCTCGATCATCGACACGATCCCCATGACGGCCTGGTCCACCGGCCCCGACGGCTACTGCGACTTCCTCAACCAGCGCTGGCTCGACTATGCTGGGCTCACGCTGGACGAAGCGCGGGGTTGGGGTTGGGGCGCGGTGATTCACCCCGATGACCGGGACAGACTCGTTGCCGACTGGCAGGCTTGCTTGGCGTCTGGCGCGCCGGTACACACCGAGGCGCGCATGCGCCGCTTCGACGGCGTGTTTCGCTGGTTCTTGTTCCTCGGCAACCCGCTGCGGGACGAGGCGGGCAAAGTCGTCAAATGGTTCGGCACCAACGTCGACATCGAGGATCGCAAGCGCGCAGAAGAGGCCCTTCGCGCGAGCCAACGCAATCTGATCCAGATCATCAACACCATCCCAACGACGGCTTGGTCGACACGTCCAGACGGCTACTGCGATTTCCTCAGTGATCGCTGGCTGGATTATGCAGGGTTCACGCTCGAGCAGGCCATCGGCTGGAATTGGGCAACGGCGATCCATCCGGATGATGCGCAGGGCCTTGGCGAGTATTGGCGCGCGTGCCTCGCGAGTGGAACCCCGGTAGATACGGAAGCACGCATCCGCCGTTTCGACGGCGTCTACCGCTGGTTCCTGTTTCGCGCCAACCCGCTTCGTGACGAAGCGGGCAACATCGTCAAATGGTACGGCACGAACGTCGACATCGAGGATCGCAAACGCGCCGACGAAGCGTTACAGGCGAGCGAACGCAATCTGATCCAGATCATCAATACGATTCCGACGACGGCCTGGTCGACCCGCCCAGACGGCTACTGCGATTTCTTGAGTGATCGCTGGCTAGACTACGCGGGGTTCACGATGGAAGAGGCGGTCGGCTGGAATTGGGGTCGCGATCCATGCGGACGACGCGAAGGGGCTCGTCGACTATTGGCAAGGGTGTCTTGCTTCTGGCACACCGGTAGACACGGAAGCGCGCATTCGACGCTTCGACGGTGAATATCGCTGGTTTCTGTTTCGTGCAAACCCGCTCCGAGACGCCTCGGGCACGATCGTGAAATGGTACGGCACGAACGTCGACATCGAAGATCGCAAGCAGGCGGACCAGGCGCTACGCGCGAGCGTCTGAGCTTGATCATCAACACGATTCCGATGCTTGCCTGGGCCACGCGACCAGACGGCTATTGTGACTTTCTCAACCAGCGCTGGCTCGACTACTCGGGCATGCCTGCCGAGCAGGCGTACGGCTGGGGCTGGGCAGCGGCAATTCATCCGGACGACGCAGAAGGCTTGCAGGAGTACTGGCGGTTGTGTCTGGCTAGCGGTACGCCGGCGGATACAGAGGCGCGCCTGCGCCGTTTCGATGGGGTATATCGCTGGTTCCTGTTTCGCGACAATCCACTGGGTGACGAAGCCGGCAACATCGTCAAATGGTACGGCACTGCCGTAGACATCGAGGACCGGAAGCAGGCCGAGGAGGAGCTCCGGCGAAGTGAGGCGCTGCTCGCCGAAGGCCAAAGCGTCAGCCAGACGGGCAGCTTTTACTGCCGTGCCGATTCCGACGACATTCGGCCTTCGGGAGAGTTCTATCGCATCCTGGAGTTCGAATAGGGGTCGCGCGTTACGCTCGAGAGGTTTGCGGGGCGAGTGCACCCCGAGGACATCCCGCTTTTTGGCGAAAGGATTGCGCAGGCTCGCGGCGGCCCCATGGGCCTGGATTACGAGGTGCGCCTGCGGATGCCGGACGGCTCGCTCAAGTATCTGCGCGCGACCGCGAACGGAACTCGAGCCCGTGAGGGCCACTTGAAATACGTCGGAGCGGTCCAAGACGTCACAGAGCGACGGCTGTCGGATGAGGCGCTCGCCAACGTTCGCTCCGAGCTCGCCTACATGACCCGAGTCGCGAGCATGGGCGCCTTGACCGCGTCGATCGCGCACGAAGTGAATCAGCCGCTCTCCGGCATCATCACCAACGCCAGTACCTGCTTGCGGATGCGGGCCGCCGACCCGCCGAACATCGAAGGCGCGCTCGAAACCGCGCGGCGAACGATCCGCGACGGCAACCGCGCATCCGAAGTGATCTCACGCCTGCGCGCGCTCTTCGCGAAAAAGAGTACGGGGACCGTACCCGTCGACCTGAACGAGGCAACCCGTGAGGTGGTTGCGCTATCCGTGAACGAGCTGCAACGTAACCGGGGCAGCCTGCGCACGGAATTCGCCAGCGATCTCCCACTGATCACGGGCGATCGCAAACCACGTTTTCGTTTTCGATCCCGCGCACGCTGGCGAGCGCAAGCAATTCGGAAGACAGCCGCCTGTAACGAGCTGCGCGTCAGGCTCAGCGCGACAAGGCACGGTCGATGCTGGCGCGGCCGCCGCCGCCGAGGATCAGCGCGAGAACCATGGCTAGCGCGAGCAGGTGAAACTCGAAGCCTTCGCCGGCCTGGGTACCGTACCAGTTCATGAAGAAGCCGTTGCGGAGGTGCACGGTGAAAACCGCTCCGAGCATCACCAGGCCGATACCAGCGGCCGCAGCTCTCGTGAACAAGCCCAAGATGAGCGCCAGCGACGCGACCTGCTCGATCACGATGACGAGCACCGCGAGCGCCGTGGGCAACCGCAGGGATGCGGTAAACCAATGCATTGTTTGGGCGTACCCGCCCCCGCCGAACAGTCCCAACGTCTTCTGAGCCGCGTGAGGCAGCATCACACCCCCGAGCGTCAGGCGCAAAATGGCCGGCCACGCTGCGTCCGTCGTCCGGACGAGCCGCTGATGGGCCCGGGATAGCTCAGTTCCCAAACCGCTCGCTTCGCGCACCGCGCCTCTCAGATGGTTCGCTTGCACGTCTTTCATTTCCACCGCTGGCTCCTTCCAGAAACCGCGGGCGATGAGCCGCCCACAACGCTCACTTCGAGACGAGCCCAGCGCAAAGCGATTGGACGATCGTATCGCTGCTCGAACGAGCACCTGAGCTGCCAACGGCACGCCGAGCGACGATCGACACCATCGTGCAATGGCCGGGACTGTTCTGGTCGCTATTGAACCTTCGAGCTCGGCGTGGCGCCGCTCATCGGCACATGAATCCCTCGCCGACGCCTCGCAACCACTGAAAACACCATGGACACCACCGACCCTCCTTGCGACTTCGACGCGTTCGTCGCCCAGCGCCGCGGTATCAGTTGCCAGCGGGCGGAGCGGCTCATTCGGTGTTGGCTGAAGCACTATCGCCCGCGCATTGACGCGCAACCTCGATGCGCGACTCTTGACACGACGCACGCCTAAACCACGTACGACACGCACACCAATACAGCGTTTTTTAGCGCTGGACCTCGACCGGAGATCACCATGGGACTCATTACGTGCAAAACCCGCTCGGCTGCGCAGACGCGCGACGTCGAAGGACCCGTTTTCCGGCGTGCCGACGCGCGTCTGCGGCCGAGTCGGCTTCGACTCAGCGCGGCGCTCGTGGTGTTCGCCTTCTTCTCTGCCTTCGCGTCCCCGGCGCCCGCCTCCGACCACCTCGATTCCCCCGCAACCGTCGCGAATACTCAGGCGGACATCACCGATGTATACGCATGGATCTCGCCGGAAGGCCGGCAGCTGAACCTCGTCATGACGATTCAGGGTCACAGCTTCTCGAATAAAGTTCAGTACGCGCTTCACGTGGAAAGCGGCAAAGTGTTCGGGCAAACGACCGCGTCGACGTCCATCCAATGCAGTTTCGAGACAGCGAACGCTATGAAATGTGACGTCGGCAAGCTGGACGCTGCATCCGGAGACCCCACCAACCCCGCCGGCCTCGAAGGACACAATCACCGCTTTCGCGTGTACGCTGGCCTGCGCGACGACCCCTTCTACAACAACGTCAAGGGGCTGCTCGGCGCCTATCAAACCGCGAACGCCGCCATCAAGAAAAGCGCACCGCTAGACGCAGCCGGGTGCGCGCATTTCGATGAGGCGACCGCGAAAGAGATCCTCAATCAGATGGGCCACACCGACGGAGGGCCCGCGCAAAATCTGCTCAATGATTGGACGGTCTCGGCAATCATAGTTTCGGTGGACCTGAGTGCGGTATCCCAGGGTGGCAACTTGCTCGCGGTGTGGGGTTCGACCTCGTCAGGCGGCAAACCGCGCGACCGTATGGCGCGGCCCTTCGTAGCCAACACCTTGCTCGGAATTGCCCCGTTTTCGGCTGACGATGCGAGTGGCCTCCGTCGCCAGCAGTTCAATGAAGCACCACCAGGAGTCGCGGCTGGCTTCATTCCGGATCTGCAGAAGTCGCTCGCCTTCGAGGATTCACTGGATGGTCGATGCGGGAACCAACTCCTCGCGGGAGCAACGGAATCGCCGACGCGCTATCGAACGCTTGCCAAAGTATTTGCCGACGATCGGCTTTGGGTCAACAGCGCCTCCAGCGTTTGCACGCAGTTCTTCGCGGTCGAGCTCGCAGCCCTAGCGGGCACGAAAACGGCAAGCTCCGACTGCGGCGGGCGCGCGCCCACGTACGACACATCGAACGTGTGGCGATCGCTGTTGATCGCCGGAACCGTCAGCGGTGTCAGTGACGGGCTACACCGGGACGAGCACCGCCCATCGGCAACCGTGTTCCCGTTCCTTGCCGAGCCTGACGCTCACGGCGTCAATCACTAACGTCGATGGCAGCCAAGCAGGTCGCAGCGCGTGCTTCGTCTTTCATCGTGCGTGCACCTCGCTCGGTTTGGGTCGGGGTATCGTTCGGAGTCGCATCGCTCGTCAGCCAGTCAGCGTCGGCGCATGTGGGAACGGGGCTACCCGGTGGGTGGCGGTCCGGCTTCATGCACCCGTTCGGCGGCCTCGATCACCTGCTGGCCATGATTTCCGTGGGGCTTTGGGGCGCGTTCCTGGGTCGACCGCTGATTCACGTATTGCCGGTGATTTTCCCCGCGTTGATGGTCGCTGGGGCAATCCTGGGCATGTTCGGGGTGCCGCTGCCTCCAGTGGAGGTGGGCATCGCCGTTTCGGTGCTGGTGCTCGGCGGCTGCATCGCGCTGTCACTCAGAGCACCCGTGTGGGCGGCATCCTTGGTTGTCGCAGTGTTCGCAGTGTTTCACGGCTACGCACATGGCAAGGAACTGCCTTCGGCGGCCGACCCCGTCAGCTACAGTGCGGGCTTCGTTCTGGCCACTGGCCTGTTGCACGTGTCGGGGATCGGCGTCGGCTTCCTCAACACCCGCCCCGGCGGCGTAGCCGTCACCCGCGGCCTCGGCGGCGTCATCGCGGCGCTGGGCGTCTGGTTTCTGTACCGGGCGCTGGGCACATGAGAGGCGGGGTCGTGCCGGCTGCGCTGCTGTTCGTGGCGCTCGGCCTTGCGCTCGCTTTCGCCCCTCGCAGCTCCCGAGCACCGAGCCTGGTCGCGCTGCTCGCGACGTTGGCAGTATTCAGCTTCGTGCCAGCGCCCCAGGCCTGGCTAGAGGAGACCTTCTTCGGCTGCTGGCTGGCCGTGCTCGCAACGGCCGCGAGCGTGCACCTGGGCCGCGGACTCGGTCGCTGCGCAGCAATCGTGCTGTCCGTGAATGCAGGCATCTGGGCAAGTGCGGTGATCTCCTTGGCCGGGTCTCGCTCGGATGTGCTGAAGGCGCTGCCGGGTGCGTTGGTCGTATGGCCCGCCTCGTGGGTCGTTCGTCGCTACGACTCGATTCCGGTCAAAGTGGTGTCGAGTTGGGTGATTGCGGTCGCGGTGCTCGCGCTCACCCTTCAACTGTTACCCGTAACCCCCGGCTACCTGCCGGATCACCTGGAGTAAGCCGACATGAACCGTCGTCACGCAGCGTGGCTGCTGGGGTTGCTGGTGTGCGCGCGCGTGTCGCTCGTCTCGGCGCACGATTTCTGGCTGCAACCGCGGCAATACTGGATCACCTCGGACGCGCTCACCGCCCTGACGCTACAGGTGGGGCACGGACCGTTGCGGCAACGCTCCCCCATCCCCGCGCGAAGAATCACGCGCTTCCAAGCGCTGACACCCGGTGGAGCGCTGGTCGACTTGCGAGCACGACTGCGGCTGGGTCAAGCCACGGAAGATGGTGACTTTCAGTTCACTCAACCGGGAGCCTACCTGTTGGTCCTGCAAACGGACTACCGCGCGCAGACGCACCTGCCCTCCCTACGCTTCAACGACTACCTCAAAGCCGAAGGACTGACGGCCGCGCTGGAGCAACGAGCGCGCCTGCATCTGGTCGATGCTGACGGTTCCGAACGTTACAGCCGATGCGCGAAAGCGATCGTGCAAGTCGGGCGATCGGCTGCGCGCCCGCAGAAACTCATCAGCAAGCCGCTTGGTCTGCCGCTCGAAATCGTGCCTGAAGTCAGCCCATACGACGTCCCGCGCTCTGCAACCTTACCGGTTCGCGTGATCTATGCCGGCCACCCGTTGGCAGGTGCACTCATCAAGCTCACCAATCTCCAGGATGACGCTTCACCGTTCGAGGTACGCCACACCGACGACCAAGGGCGCGCAAGCTTCACCATGCCAAGCGCCGGCTCGTGGCTGCTGAACGTGATCTGGACGAAGCCGCTCCCTCGTTCAGACGAAACGGACTTCGAAACCGTGTTCTCCAGTCTGAGCTTCGGTTTTCCGTCCGAGCGTCCATGACGCCGTCGCGCGCGTCCTCGTTTGCCGCGTGACGCAACAGAGGGCATCCGAACGCAAGGGCTTCATCGAGGTATCGAGCGACATGCCCGAAGCTGGGGGTCTCGGCCGGATCGATACCATGGTCCAATCGCCGGGGGCGCGCGACGGGGCCACGTGCAAGTGGTGCAAGCGACTGTGAACGCAGAGGGCATCTGCCTGAACCGCGAACGCAAGCCGCGCGTGTTGGCGCGCGCGATTAGCATCCCCCAAGTCGAAGAACAGGAGTCCGAAATGAATACCATCGACGAGAGCAATTGCATCGCAGTCTTCGACACGCATCAGGGCGCGGAGCTCGCGATCGCGGACTTGCAGCGCGCGGGTTTCGACATGAAAAAGCTATCCATCGTCGGGCGCGACTACCACACGGAGGAGCACGCCGTCGGCTTCTACAACGCCGGCGATCGCGTCAGATATTGGGGCAAGAACGGCGCTTTCTGGGGCGGAGTGTTTGGCTTGCTGTTTGCGCCCGCATTCTTTTGGATTCCCGGGATTGGACCGATCTTGACAGGCGGCATCATGGGATCGCTCTTGATGGGCAGTATCGAAGGCGCTGCCGTCGGCGCAGCACTCGGCGGCGGCACGACCGCGCTCGCAGCGGCTCTCGGCAGCCTAGGGATCCCGAAAGACAGCGTCATTCGCTACGAAGCGGACGTGAAGGCCGACAAGTTTTTGCTCATCGCGAGCGGCACCGCATCGGAAGTCGAACGGGCGCGTGGGCTGCTCGCCGAACGCGGCGGACGAGTGCAGGTTCATGCCCGCTGATGCGTTCGGCGGGTGACTCCAGCATACTTACGTGGGATGCGCCTTCTTCTGCGGGTCGACGACCTTGTCGAACGGTTGCTCGTCGACCCACCCGGTCTCGAGCGCCTGGGCCTTCAGTGTGAGGTTCCGTTCGAGGGCACGGTGTGCAAGGGTCGATGCCTTGTCGTAGCCGATGACGGGGCTCAGGGCCGTCACCAGCGCAGCGCAATCAGCGTGACACGGGCGAGGGCGACAACACACGTTCGTTTGCAGACTTCCCGGTTACCGCCAATCCAAAGGCCACCATCCAGTTCAAAGACCGCCATGAGGCGTGACGCCGCAAAGATCATCCGTGGTCGGATTCCCCGGTGCGCCCCTTGCGTCGCGGCCTCTCGACTTCGAGCGATCGATGAACCGGTCAGCCGCTGTCAGAGGAGATGCCGACATGCCAAGCCAGGAAATGGAGAACTTGATCAACGCCTTCCGGAACCAGCAGAAGGCGAGTGCGTGCCGCGCGGTGCCGGCGCTCGCAGAGCGCCGTACTTCGTTCGCACCCGGTGGCCGCCTTCATCCGATCCCCGACGACGTCGTGGTGACGCAGGTGGATGCCGCCGGCGTGACCGCCCACTGGCTCACCGCGCCCGGAGCGGACCGCGAGCGAGTGCTCCTCTTCATGCATGGCGGAGGTTACGCGCTCGGGTCGCTTCGCAGCGACGGCGAGCTCGCCGCGCGGCTGGGACGGGCCAGCGGCATGCGGGTGCTGTTCCCTGAGTATCGCCTAGCTCCCGAGCATCCCTTCCCCGCCGCGATCGACGACGTCTTGGCTGTGTGGCACTGGCTTCGCGCCGACGGGCACCTCAACGCAAAATCCACAGCCGTGGCCGGTGACTCGGCCGGTGGAGGGCTCACCTTTGCCCTACTCGTCGCCGCGCGTGACGCCGGGGAGGCATTGCCCGCGGCGGCGGTATTGATGTCCCCGACGGTGGATCTCACCAGCTCGGGGGCCTCAATGACCGAGCGCGCTGCTCAGGATCCGATCTCCACGCCCGCCATGCTCCGTCAGTTCGCCTCGGACTACCTTGCCGGGGCAGACCCCAAGACGCCGCTGGCGTCGCCGCTGTTTGCCTCCCTGTCGGGGCTGCCGCCTCTGCTCGTGCAGGCCGGCGCGGCCGACCTGTTGTTTAGCGATTCCGAACGCCTCGCAACGGCAGCGGGCAAGGTCGGCGTGGACGTTACCCTAGAGATCGGCGAGGGGCTTCCCCACGTCTACCAGATCTTGCTCGGCACCCCCGAGGCAACCGACGCCACCAAGCGCATCGGGAAGTTCCTGCGGGAGCGGGTTCGCTAACCGAGCGCGGGTCCCGTCGCGTGAGCGGACGGGACCACGAGCTCAAGTCAGAACGACGTATCGCCGCTCCGCCTTTCAGAGCGTGTCGACGCTGAGCTTGTCGATGACGTCCGTCACGCCCGGAACGGCCCACGCCGCGGCGCGTCATCGATTGCCCGCCAAGAGGAAGCCAGGTTGCGATGAATCTCATCGTCAAGGGCATCGAGTCGATGAAGGACGTGGAGGGGCCGCGCGACTTGGTCATCAGGGCACGCTCGGCCGCAGAAGGCGAGCTCCTCGTGTCCGTGAGTGACACCGGACGGGGTTTCCGCCACAACTGGCGGAACAGATACTCGACCCATTCTTCACAACGAAACCCCACGGCACGGGCATGGGGCTTCGCATCAGCCGAGCAATCATTGAGTCGCATGGTGGGCGCTTGTGGGCCGAGGCGCCGCTGAGCGCGGCGCAACTTTTTACGTGAGCCTGCCCGCCACGATTCCAGATCATAGCTGAGTCCGGCCGTTTACCCGCCGGACGACGACGAGTGATGAAGCGGATCGGTCTGCCCGCGGCGTAAACTGGACAGAGTGGCCAACGCTCGACACGTATTGCCGAGACCGCGTCGCGGCGGTGCCGCGGCATGTCGCGTGAGTCGTCGGCGACGACGACGCGCGCACACCAGCGCGCCGTCGGCGAGACAGAGCGCGTTGGGCGGGCTGCCTCCAATCACAGTTCGGCATGATCGTCGCAACGAGCGCCCCGAGTCGCGAGCTCCGCACCCTCAGACGAGGACGACGCCATGGCGGACCAACTGAAACAGCGGCAGGAATTGGCAGCGCAGCTTCGCGTGGACAGCCTCCCGTGCACGACTGCCGTCGGTTCGGGACATCCAACCTCCTCCCTGGCCGACGACCGGGACAAACCACGCACGCTCTGCGCGTCACACCCCTGGGACCCCGACCATGAGCCACGACTGATTGGCTATCCAATCCCAATAGAGCGCCGTCATCTGATCGAACAGGTCCTGGTCGGACGTGGCGGTTTTCTGCGCCCGATCGGCCATGAGACGAACGTATTGGTCCAAAGCGCGCGCACGTCGCTCAGGGGCTCATCGGGCGGCTATCGGCAGGGCGAAGTGAAAGCTGGCGCCGGGGCCCTCATGCGCGGTGACCCAGAGGCGCCCGGAGTGATCCTCGACAATGGATCGGCTGATCGAAAGCCCCATCCCAAGTCCGCTCGACTTCGTTGTATGGAATGCCTTGAAAACGTGCTCAATGCTCTCGGGCTGAAGCCCAATCCCGGAGTCACGGACGGTGACCTGCACTTGCTCCTCTTCCCTGCGCTGTGTGCGGATGGCGAGCTCACGAGGCCGGTCTTGCACTGTCGCCATCGCATCGATGGCGTTCAAAATTAGGTTCAGCAGAACTTGCTGCAATTGCACGCGGTCGCCGAGGACATTTGGTAGATCGTGTGACAGATGCAAGCGCAGGGTCACCCGCTGCTTGTCGATCTCGCTCTTGGCCACCACAACGATGTCCCGGATGGTTTCATTGAGACTCAACGGCTCCTTCGCTGTTTCCGTCTTGCGAAACAGCGACTGAATGCGAGCAATGATTTCTCCGGCTCGCTCGCCGTCGCGCATGATGCGCCGGAGCGCCGCACGGGCCGCCGCAAGGTCGTCGGACTCTCCTTTCACGCGGTCGAGCAAGCGCAGGCAGGTGTTTCCATTGATCAAGACCCCCGCGATGGGTTGCCTGACCTCATGAGCTATCGACGCCGTGAGCTCGCCCATCGTCGTCGCGCGCGCCACGTGCGCCAGCTCGCCTTGCGCTTGGCGCAACGCGTCTCCGGTACGCTTCTGGTCGTCGATGTCGGTCGTCGTACCGACGAATTTGAGGACTTTCCCGTCGGAATCGCGCAGGACCACCGCCTGCTGGAGGTGCCAGCGATAGGTTCCGTCCTGAGCGCGCAGAGACCGAGTTTCTATCGCGAAACCCTGTCCCGAATGCACGCCCTCCCAAAAGATCTTGGCTGCTGTCTCCCGATCCTCAGGATGGATCGCGGTCATCCAGGCCTCGGGATGCGACCGGACGAAGTCGGGGGTCTGACCGGCGAAATCAAGCCAAACTCGGTTCACGAAATCCGGTGTGCCATCGGGCTCCAGCGTCCACGCGGATACAGGCAGATGCTGCAGCAGGCTTACTTGGAGTTGCAGATCGGTAAATAGGCTGGCGTTCTCTAGTGAAATGGCGGCTTGCGAGGCGAGAACATCGAGTACAGCCACCCGATCGGAAGTGAAAGCGTGTGTCGCCAGGTTGTTCTCGAGATAGAGCGCGCCGATGACCTTGGTTTGTTTGAGAATTGGGAGGCAAAGAACGGACTTGGGGCAATTGTGCCGAATATACTCATCCTCTGACTGACTCTGACTGGACGAGGCGTCAGCAAGCAATACTCGCTCGCGGGTCCGTAAGACGAACTGGAGCGTTGACTGAGGTAGGTCCATTGATTCAGCCCGCTTGTGCCGAATCAATATCTCCACACTTCCATTCCGGGATTTTGCCTCCGCCTCGATATATGGGCCATCACCTCCGATCAGAATCAGCAGGCCCCGCTGAGCACCAGCATGTTCGACCGCCAAGCGCAGTAGTTTCTCGGTGAGACTCGGCAGATTCACCTCGCGTGAGAGCGCCTGTGTGGCTCTTATGATTGCCTCCGCATCCAGCAGCGTCACGGGCGCGTCGATTGTGGCACCGGGCACCGGAGTGGCTAACCCCGCCCGGAAGTGCGGAAAGCGCGCGTCGATCTGGTTTACCTTTCCGCGCGCACCCCATTGCTCGTAGCAGGCACGCGCGTTTCTCAAATACGCATCAAAAGTCGTGGCAAAGCCTCGCGACCTGTAAAACTGCGCCGCGAGCTCGCCGGCGATGGCTTCATTGTGGATAAAGCCGTTCGCGCGAGCAGACTGGATGGCCATTTCGTAGAGGTGTTCGGCCTCGATTATCTGGCCTAGAATCCGCGCGATCTCTGCGCTCACCAAGGCGGCTCGGTTTTCGAAGTTGGCGGGGCAATGCTCGGCCCATACCTTGAGTTGCTGATCATGCTCGAGCAGGATCTCCAAGTGCCCGTGCTTGTCTTCGGCCGGAGCCGAATGCCACGCGGCCGCATGAGCCAGGGCAGCATAGAATCTGAAGTCGCCTGTCTCGACTTGTGATGCTGCGGTCCAAAGTATGTGATGGGCTCTTCTCGCGGCATCGACAGCCGCCGCATAGTCTCCGGCAATGAATCGGCCCTGCAGCTTTCGCGTCCAGTAGAAAAACTCGGAAAGCACCAACGCGCGGTTACTCGCGTAATGCAATTCCGTCCCCGCTTCGCTATAGTTGTCGTCGTCAAAGCAGCCAAAGCTCGGCGTCAACCCGCGGAGCATGCGGATCAAGCCCAGGTGCGCTGCGCAGTTGGCAACCACCAAGCCGAAACCTTGCTTCGTGGCAAACGCCAAACCCTCTTCCGCCTCTGCTTGCACCACCTTGAGCGGATCGCCGACGGTCAGGTGATTCGTGATCAAGACGTGCCAACCATAGGCGGAGTACGTCAGATCTCCCGTCTGATAGGCGACGTCATACGCGCGACGCACGATTTCACGTGCCTCCGCTGCATGTTTCGCCCATGGCATTAGCGTACTGAAGGTGATGTACGTCCTCGCTCGATGGCGTGAAAACCTTCCACTTTCGACGAGATCATAGCCAAGCTGGCCGAATCGAAATCCGTCTTTGTAATTGTTGAAACGCGGCCCCGCGAACATCGCAAACCACACGTAGCCAAAACACGATCCATCGCAGTTGCCGTATTCCAGGCTGAGGTTCACCATGCGGCAAACGGCCAGTGACGCTAGGTTCTCGTCGTAGAACATCGCCGGATGCACGATTTCGGTGAAGACATCCAGCATATCGAAGACGTCGGGATCCGTCAGGAGCGGCAAGTCTGCGAGAGCTTCGATCTGCCGGTTCCCGAGCATGGACCAGATGCGGTCATATTCGCCCATCACGTCTTCGCGACTAGGATGGTGCGACCAATCCGTACCGCACCGCCCGAGGTAATCGAGGAAGGCTTCGATGGCGCGCTCGCTGCGATCCAACGTGGTGTATAGCGTGAGCTGCAATCGCGTCACGACCGAGAAATCGTGGCGGGTCCTCGCGCGCTGCACCAACATCGCCAGCCGTTTTTCCGCCGGGGCCATTTCGGCGGTGAGCAGCTCGCACTCGGCGGTGAGGCATTCGACCGAGAAGACGAGATCGTAGTTCCGTTCCCAAGTTGCCTCCGTGACTAACGAACGAGCTGCCCCAAGATATTTCAGCGCCGAGGTGTAGGCGGTGGAGAGTTTCGCCCGTCTTGCCGCCACTAGATCCAAGCCCGCCAGCCACTCGCGCTCCTCGACGGAGGTGAGCAGGTGAAGGCCGCGGTTCAGTTGATTGACAATCTCGAAGATCGCCTCGTCGCGGCGCGCTGGCGGTGTGTGCTCCACCAGAAGTCTGCCGATTCGCAAGTGCGCCTGCGCGCGCAGTTCCTTCGGGATCAAAGAGTATGCGGCCTCCTGGACTCGATCGTGGAGGAATCGATAGGCAGTGTCCGACCGGAAAACTAGGCCAGCTCGAACCGCTTCCCAGAGGTGCTCGTGTAGTTGCTGGTCTGTCCCCTGATGGACCATCTGGAGCATGGTGAGCTCGGTGCTATTGCCCAGGCACGCAAGCTGCTGGAGCGCGCTTTGAGTTTCGCTCGGCAGGCGGCTCAACTTTCCGACCATGAGCTCCACGACGTTGTCCGCATAGCCTTTCGCATGGATTTGCTGCAGGTCCCACGACCAGCGCGCCGCCGGGTAGTCCCAGCTGAGCACGCCCTCGTCGGCCAGCGTCGCGATGAACTGAATGGCGAAGAACGGGTTGCCGGCAGTCTTGTCGTGAATCAGTTGGGCGAGTGCTGCCGCGTGCTTCGGTTCGCAGCGCAGAGAATCTGCCAGGAGTTGTCCCAGGTCTTCGCGGCCCAACGGAGCCAGGACGATGTCGTGCACTACCGAACCGGCCCGGCGCATGGCCTCCAGCTTTCGCAGCAACGGATGAGTCGAGTGGACTTCGTTGTCCCGATAGGCACCGATCAAGAGCAGGTGTTGGAGATCGGTCCGCGACAGAAGCTCTTCGAGCCAGTCGAGCGTCGCGGCATCAAGCCATTGCAGATCATCGAGGAATAGCGCCAGCGGATGCTCGGGGCGTGCGAAGACGTTGATGAACCGTCGCAGGACCAAATGAAAGCGCGCCTGCGCATCGCGCGGCGGGAGCTCGGGGACCGGCGGTTGTTCGCCAATGATATGGTGCAATTCCGGGACGAGCTCGACGACCAGAGCGCCATTCGGATCCAGGGCGCCCTGAAGTGCCCCGCGCCACTTGCCTAACTCTTCGTCGCTCTTGCGGAGCAGAGGGCGGATCAGGCTCCGAAAGGCTTGCGCCAGCGTCGCGTATGGAATGTCGCGCTTGTATTGATCGAATTTGCCGGATGCGAACAACCCCCGGGGCGGGACTAGCGGCTTGTGCAACTCATTGACCAGCGCGGATTTCCCGATGCCCGAATACCCGGAGACGAGCACCAGCTCTGGCTTGCCGCCCGCCACAATGCGATCGAAAGCACTTAGAAGTGTGTCGACCTCACGATCCCGACCATACAGTTTTTCCGGGATCAGGAGTCGGTCAAGGTTGTCACGTTCGCCGAGTGCAAAATCGCTGATGCGGTTCGTGGCCTGCAACTCAGCAAGGCAGCGCTGAAGATCGCTCTCCGCGCCGGCCGCCGACTGATACCGCTCCTCGGCCGCCTTCGCGAGCAGCTTCATGATGATGGCGGAGACCGTGGCGGGGACGCTCGAAAGCCGCTCGCTCGGCGATGGTGGCAGTCTCGCCGTGTGGCAATGCACCCATTCCATTGGATCACGCGCTACGAACGGAAGACTGCCGGTCACCATCTCGTAAAGGGTGACTCCAAGTGAATAGAGGTCGCTCCGGGAATCTACGGAGCGGTTCATCCGTCCGGTTTGCTCTGGTGCCATATAGGCCAGCGTCCCGGCGATCGTCTCCGCCGGCACGGGAGGTGGCCGGTGGCGGGGTAAACGCGAAGCCACCCCAAAGCCCGTGAGCCAAACCTCGCCAAGCTCAGCTTTCACGATGAGGTTCGCCGGTTTTACATCCTTGTGCACCAGTCCGCGCGCGTGGAGGCAACCGAGTGTTTTGGCAATGCCGATCGCCAGGCGGAGGAAATCCGGGACGGCGAGTGGTCCCACGATCAGCTCATCAAGTAACTGCCCGCCGGGATCCTCGACCACCAGCGCCGGCCGGTCCCCGGATACCAGCAACGCGACCGGTCGCGCCGCCCACGCCGCGTCCAACTCGCTTCGCAGCGCAAAAGCGCGATCGAGTTTCGCGAGGCTGGCCGGCGTTGGTTGCTCGTGAACGGGCGTGATCACTAACCAAGACGGCAGACCGTTTGGCCTTTGCGCCCGCGCTACGGAAAATTCGGCATCTTCTCGGAACGTCTCGATCACGCAGTGGCTCAGTTCGTTCATGGCTACCAAACATCCATTCCGCCTTGTGCCCGGTGCGATGGGAACGTGAAGTGAAAGCTGGCGCCGGGTCCTTCGTGCACCGTTACCCAGAGGTGCCCGAAGTGATTCTCGACAATAGGCGCCGGTTGCTCCAGTACCGGTGAGCCCGACAAGCACGATGGTAGCCCGTCCGGCTTTGCCACGCGCGAAACTGCAAACTCGGCATCTTGCCGCAGCGGCTCGAGCTCACAATTCGCCAGCTCGTTCAAGGCTAAGCCCCTGGAATCGCGCCACGCCACGTTTTCGCTTTTCCGTCCCTTGCCGGCTCGACTGAGTATCTACCGCACCAGGTCATGATCTTGCTCCGATTGTTGGCAAGGTGAACCGGAAGATCGCACCGTGAGGCACGGCACCCGTTACCCAAAGCTTGCCGCCATGGGCCTCGATGATGCCGTGGCAGATCGATAGCCCGACGCCCAGGCCACCCGACTTGGTGCTGTAGAAGGACTCGAAGATGTGAGCGAGGTCCGTTGGGCTCACGCCGGGCCCCGAGTCCTCGACCGCGACCAATGCACTCGAATCGGCTGTTTCGGTGCTGATGCGCAAGCGCCTGGTTAACCCTTCCGAGCTCGACATGGCGTCAACGGCATTCCTGACCAAGTTGAGCAGTACCTGCTGCAACTGGACCCGATCGCCTTCGATCGATGCAAGGTCATCGGCAAGCCGAAGCTCCAGAGCCACACCATGATCTTGAAGCTCGGCGTTCGATAGCACGAGCACTTCCCGGATCGCCTCGTTGATGTCCAAACGCTCCGTCGTGGGCGTGGTCTTGCCATACAGCGCACGCAATCTTCGGATGACGTCCGACGCGCGGTTGGCGTCGCGCGCGCTACGGCCCAGGGTTTCGCGCGCCCCCTGGACGTTCGGGGGATCGGCCGCGAGCATGCGCAAGCCCGTGCTCGCGTTCAGCAAAATACCCGCTAGCGGCTGATTGATTTCGTGCGCAATCGAGGCCGAAAATTGGCCTGCGGTCGCGACGCGGTTGGCATGGGCAAGCTGCATCCGCATTTCGTTGTATCGTCGCTCACTCTCGCGCGCGGCCGCTTCTGCTTGCTTACGCTCCGTCAAGTCTACGACGAAGGCGACGCCCTCGTTCTGCTCGTCTTCGAAGAGTGCGCTTCCCAGCAGCACCGGTACGCGCGTGCCGTCTTTTTTGAAGAACTCCTTTTCGTACGGCTCGGCAACACCCTTCGCCTGAACAAGAGCAACGCGCTGCTCGTCTGTCGCATGCCATTCGCTCGGCGTCAGGTCCTGCCAGCGCGGGAGGCCAGCCGCCACATCCTCCCGATCGTAACCGACGATACGGAGAAAGGCGTCGTTCGCATCGATAATGCGCCCGTCGAGCGCGGCAATGACGATACCGACGACGTTCGCTTCGACCAAGCGCCGCAGGCGCGCCTCGCGCTCTCGAAGCTGACCGTAAAGCTGGCTATTCTCCAGGGAGATTGCCGCTTCGGATGCAAGCAGCTCGAGCAGCGCCATGCGAGCCGGGGTGAAAACACCCGAGGTCAGATTGTTCTCCAGGTAGATGACCCCGATGGGCCGGGTCTGCTTCAGGAGCGGCATACAGAGCAGCGACCGTACGCGGTGTCGGCGCAGGTACTCATCATCGGGAAATGGGCTCTGCACCGTGGCATCGGCCAACACGACGATTTCCCGCGTGCGTAGCACGTAGTTGAGCGCTGACTCTGGCATATCGGCCGCACTGACCTCCGCTCGGCTCAGCGCAACCGTCACCGCTTCGCCAGCGATTCCGGCCTCGGCTTCGATGCGATAGCCAGCGCCGTGCGGAAGAATCAGCAGACCTCGCTGCGCCCCGGCGTGCTCCAACGCCAGCCGCATCAGGACGGTGATGAGCTGCTCCAGCTCGGTCTCGCCGGACACCGCTTGCAAGACCTTGATCACGGTCGCGAGATCGAGCTGCTCACCCCGCGTCAATACCGTGCGGGTCGCATCGGAGCGCGGGGCTTCGGCAAAGAACTGTGGATAGCGCTCATCGAGCTGACGCGCCTTACCGAGGGCTCCCCACTGCACGTAACCCGCGCGCGCGTCCCGCAGGTAGGTTCTCGCGATTCTCTCGAAACCGCGGATGGCGTAGAAACGCGCAGCAAGCTCGGTGGCGAGGGCCTCGCTGTGCACGAACCCGCTGTCGCGCGCAGCGCGGACGGCCTGCTCGTAGAGCTGCATGGCAGAGGGATCCCGCTGCTCGACACGCGCGATCTCCGCGGCGACCAGCGCAGCGCCGCACTCGAAATTGTCAGGGCAGTGTCGCGCCCATCGATCGAGCTGCCGATGATGCAAAATAGCAGCCTCGAGGTGCCGCGGTCTGTCGCCGGCTGGTGCGGTATCGCACGCCGCGGCGTGCGTGAGGGCGCTGTACAGCTCGTATTCGGCCGCCTCCAACATCCCAGGCGACGACGCCAAGAGGGCCTGCGCCCGCGTCGAAGCGTCGAGCGCGGCGGTGATGTCTCCGGCCAAGAAGCGCGCCTGCAACCTCCGGATCCAATACCAGCACTCGAATACCGGGACGTGAAGCTGGCTCGCAAAATAGGACTGCAATCGGGGTTCATCGAACCCGTCATGATCGAGGGAACCGAACTGTCGCGTGAGGCCGCGAAGGTTCCGAATGAACGCAATCTGGGTATTCGCCGCGTCGATGAAGTCGACGAACGCCGTCCGTCGACAAAACGCGAGCCCGACTTCCGCCTCCTTCTCGGCCTCGACCAGCGGGTTGCCGGTCATGAGCAGGTTCGAGACGAGCAGCAGGCCGCTGGACACGGCGGAGACGACGTCGCCCGTTTTGTTGGCGCAGTCGAACGCCTTCTGGATCAGATCGCGGCAGCCTTCCGCGTGCCTCGCCCAGGGAAGGACGATCGCGAACGTCAAGCACACCAGCGCCTCGAATTGCCGCAAGCCTTTGCGCTCTACGAGTTCGTGGCCGAGCCTTCCGAAGCGGAAGCCAGCTTCGAAGTCGCCGAATTGCCAGCCGGCGACGAGTGCGAAATATTCATAGGCGTAGCTCGAGCTCTCGCAATGTCCGTACTCGAGGCTGAGCTCGACGGCCGCGCACAGGATCAAGCACAGCAGATTCTTGTCCATTTGCGTCAGGGCGCAACGGGAGATCTTCGCGAGCACATCCAGCTTGGCGCGTGCCAGTGGCTCGGTCATCAGGGGTAGCTCTGTCAGTTCCTCGATGCTGCGGCCGTGCAGTTTCGACCAGAGTTGGTCGTACGCGGCCCGTGCCTGCTCCTCCGAGGGTTCCGGAGGAATGTCGAGCCCGGCGTGCCGCAAGCACTCCAGACCGGTCGCCACGCTTTTGTCGAGCCGCTGGAGGGCGACGTAGACATCTGCCAAGAGACAGGCCACGAGCGCACGCTGGGCCGTGTCCCGAGCGCGCTCTGAAAGAGCAAGCGCGCGTTGTTCCGCGCTTACTACGTCGCCGGTCAGGAACTCACACTCCGCTCGCTGAAATTGCAGCTCGAAGATCAGGTCGTGCCGGCGGGCCCAAACGTCCTCTCCTGGGAGGTTCGCGCCAGCGACGAAGTAGGTCAACGCCGAGGCGTAGGCGGCTGCAGCTTTGGCGCGCTTGCCCGCGCTCAGGTTGAGCTCGGCAACCGCATCCCGTTCCTCTGGCTCGCTGATGAGCGTGCCGCCGCGGTTTAGCTGACCGACGGCCGAAAAAACGGCTTCGTCGCGTGCGCCGCCTTGAATCCGCGTGCTGAGCAGCCTTCCGATTCGGAGGTGTGTTTCGGGACGCAGCGCCTCCGGGATGAGCGAGTACGCCGCCTCCTGCACCCGGTCGTGCGTGAATCGATAGGAGTGAGTGGAGCGAACTATCAGCTCCAGCCGGAGTGCCTCCCACAGATCCGAATCGACCTCCGCCTCTGTCGTTTCGTGAGCGATTGCGAGCGTCGACGTCTCGGCGGCGTTCCCTAGGCAGGCCAGTTCCTTCAATGCCTTCTGCGTGGCGAGTGGTAACCGGCTCAGCTTTCCGACCACCAGCTCCACCACGTTTTCGGTGTAGCCGCGAGCCTGAATGGCACCAAGCTCCCAGGTCCACCTCGCCGCGCTCGCGTCGAAGGCGATCAATCCTCGCTCGACCAATGCTGCGATGAACTGATTGGCGAAAAACGGATTACCCGCTGTTTTCTCGTGAACCAATTGCGCCAGCGGCAGCGCGCGTCTTCGTTCGCAATGAAGCGCATCCGCGATCAGCTGAGCCAGATCTTCGTGCTTCAGGGGCAAAAGAGCAATTTCTTCCACGTTTGCGCCTAGCTCACGGATCGCCGAGAGCTTGCGCAGCAGCGGATGCGCCACATCCACTTCGTTGTCTCGGTACGCGCCAACCACGAGCAGGTGCCTCACCTCGGGCTGGCCCAGTAGATCTTCGAGTAGGTCCAACGTGGCCGCATCCAGCCATTGCATATCGTCTAGAAACAACGCGAGTGGATGTTCCGGTCGCGCGAAGACGCCGACCAACCGTCGAAGTGCCAATTGATTGCGCGCCTTCGCGGCCGAAGGTGGTACCTCGACGAGGGCAGGCTGTTCTCCGATGATGAACTTTAGCTCGGGAATGAGCTCGACAACGAACGCACCGTTCGGAGCCAGCGCCTGACGAAGCTCGTCCCGCCACACTTGGAGCTCAGTTTCTGGCTTGCCAAGAAGGCGACGAACCAAGCTCCGGAACGCTTCCGCCAACGTGGAGTAAGGAACGTCCTGTTTCAGCTGGTCGAACTTGCCGGAGGTGAACAGGCCGCGGGGCGGAACGAGCACTTGGTGCAGCTCGTTGACGAGCGAAGACTTGCCAATGCCCGGGTGTCCGGAGACGAGCACGAGCCGAGGCGTGCCGGTGGTGAGCACGTCTTCCAGGGCGGTGAGCAAACGATCCACTTCGTTCTCGCGCCCGTACAGGTGCTCCGGAATCATCAACCGATCAGCGGTGTCGCGCTCGCCCAGCGGGAAATCCTCGATGGTGCCTCGGGTTTCCCAATCGGCGAGACAACGCCGAAGGTCCCGCTCGAGGCCGAGAACGGTTTGGTATCGCTCGTCCGGCGTTTTCGCGAGCAGCTTCATGATGATGGACGAGAGCTGGCGCGGGATATCCTCGGAACGTGCCTGCGGCGCCTCCGGATTCTTTGCGATATGGCAGTGCACCCACTCCATGGGGTCCACCGCGCTGAAGGGAAGCTTTCCGGTGAGCGCTTGATAGAGCGTGACTCCGAGTGAGTAGAGATCAGAGCGCGAGTCGATCGAACGGTTCATACGCCCAGTCTGCTCGGGCGCCATGTACGCCAGGGTCCCCGCAATCAGCTCCGGGGGCTCGGGAGATTGGCGCTCGCGCGGCAGGCGCGACGCGATACCGAACCCGGTCAGCCGCACTTCGTCCGCTCCCGGGCCGACGAGGAGGTTGACGGGCTTGATGTCTCGGTGAACGAGACCGCGCTCGTGCATGCGCTCGACTGCCATCGAGATAGCGATGGCGAGCCGCAAGAAACGGCCAGGTTCCATGGTTTGGCCGATGACGCGGTCGAGCGGCAGCCCACCTGGAGCCTCGAGCAGCAGCACCGTTCGCCCGCGCTCACGCACGAGCTCCAGTGGCCGCACGGCCCAGTCGTTTTGGAGATATTCGCGCAGGCCGTACTCGTGGGTGAGGCGCTCGACGTAGCCCGGCGGCGGGTGCTCCGCTGTCGGAAGCACCGCCACGAGCTCTCGCCGCCCCTCTTCACCTTCGCGCCACGTTCTGCAGAACGTGCGGTCGCCGTCTTTCCAGAGGACGTCCAGGGGACCATTCAATCCACTGGCCTCGAACCGGCGTGCGGGGGTCATGGTTTGGCTCATGCTACGGCGCGCGACTTTGCCTGTTCGACTCGGACGCAAGTCCAGAGCCGCACGGGATCGAGAAGAAGAACGTTGCGCCGGGGCCCTCGTTGGCCGACGCCCAAAGGCGCCCTTCGTGGCTTTCGATGATCGAGCGGCTGATTGAAAGGCCGACGCCCATGCCGTGGGATTTGGTGGTGTAGAAAGCGTCGAACATTTTTTCGACGGACTCTGGATCGATGCCCGGACCGGCATCGCAGACCGACAAGACGGCCCGCTCATCGCGATCGCGGTGCGTCCGCACGACGGTGAGCTTTGGTCGATCCTCGACTTCGACCATTGCGTCGGCCGCATTCATCACCAGGTTCAAGATCACTTGCTGCAGTTGAACTCGGTCTCCATAAACGGTGGGAAGATCGCCGGCGAACTCGGTCTGCACGCGTACACGGCTCCGCTGAAGCTCACTCGATGTGAGGGCGATGACCTCGCGTGCGGCGTCGTTGAGGTCGACAGGCTCGATGACGCGTGCCTGCCGCGCGAACATCGCGCGCAGGCGTTTGATCACCTCCGTCGCTCGATTGATGTCTCGAATCGTACGGCGCGCGGTATCGGCGATTCCATCGAGATTCGGCGCCTCGCCTGCCAGCATGCGTAGGCAGGTGTTCGCGTTGGTGAGAATGCCCGACAGCGGTTGACTGATCTCGTGCGCGATCGAGGCCGTCAAGGTGCTCAGGGTCGTGACCCTGGCCACGTGGGCGAGCTCCGCGCGGGCCGCGTTGAGGGCATCCTCGCGCAGCTTGAGCTCGGTCACGTCCTGCGCAGCACCGACGAAGATCGGTCCATGGGTGTCGCCGTTCAGTGCATTACCCACCACGTGCAGGTTTTTCATCTTTCCGCTGGGCATGAGTAGCCGAAGCTCCCCGTTGAAGTCTCGACCCTGCTCGGCTTGCTGCCTCAGGGCTTCGAGCGTCGGAAAATCCTCGGGGTGAATCAGCTCTGCCGATATCGGGGACGGGGCGGCCTTCTCCGGGTCCTGTTCGAGGATGCGATACATCTCCGCGGACCACAGTCGTTCATTGGTGCCAAGGTTCCAGATGAAGCTGCCCGTCTTGCTCAGTCCTTGTGCGGTCGTTAGGAAGTGATTCGTGCGCCGGAGCTCGGCTTCACTGATCCTCAACGCCGCTTCGGCCTCTTTGCTCTCTGTCACATCCTGAAGCGCGCCGAGGAACACCGGCCGGTCTTGGATGTGCTCGATCCGATGGCCGACGACGTGCGCATGCCGAAGCCCGCCGTCGGTCGTGAGAATGCGAAAGACGAGATCGAAGTCCCGGCCTTCCGCGGCGCCTCCAATCACCCGCGTCACCTCCGCCATGTCCTCCGGATGGATGGCAGCTTGAATCATGCCGATGGTCACTTTGAGGTCGAGATCGAAGCCGAAGATGCGGCGGATTTCCTCGGACCAATTGTGCTCGTCAGCAAAAACATCCCAGGTAAAGCTGCCGGTCTTGCTCAGGCGCTGCGCTTCGGTCAGGCAGCTGTAGGCTTCCCGAAGGGCGGCGCCATTGGCCTTGAGTGCTGCTTCGGCAAGCTTGCTCTGGGTTACGTCTTGGATAGTGCCCATGAAGATCGGGCGCCCCTCCACGTGATCGACTACGCGCGCGTAGCCGCGGATGTGCTTCACGCCGGATGCACAACCCAAGATGCGGAAATCGAATTCGGCGTCGCCGCCTGCGAACGCCCGCTGCATCTCGGCATCGAACAACGCAAGGTCGTCCAGATGCAGCCGATCCCGCACGGCATGCACGCTGGGCGGCGTGGCTGGGTCGATCTCGAAGATCCGGTAGAATTCCTCGGACCAAGTGTGGTGATCCCGCTGCAAATCCGAAGTGAAGCTACCGGTGGCACTGAGCCGTTGGCCCTCGCTGAACTGGGCATGCGCAGTCTGCAGCTTTGCTTCGCTCGCCCGCAGCGCCCCGTCGGCCTGGTCCCGATCGATGGCGATCCCCACGATCTTCGTGAAGCGGTCGAGCACGTCCTGCTCGTTCGGCCTCGGGCTAAGTGGCTCACGTTGGTAAAAGGTGAAAACGCCCAAGACTTCGCCGGTCCCGGAGATGATCTCCGTCGACCAAGCTCCGTCGCTGGCATCGACGGTTTTGCCGTCGCTCGTTGCATTGCAGGCGTCGGGCAGGCTAGGACCTGCGCCCACGCGGAAGTGCATCCGTTCCGGGGGTTTGGTCGAGATACGGCAGAAGCAGCCGCTACACAGCTCTTCCACGAGACGGCTGACCGCGTCGAGAATCTCGCGCAGCGGCTTGCCGCGCGCGACCATCTCGAACACCTCCACTTCGCCGGCGAGCAGGGCCTGCGCTTGCTTCAGCTCCTCGACGTCGTTCTGGACCGAGCAATAGCGCACGATGTTGCCATGCGCGTCCCGGGAGGGGACCATCCGTGCGCGCACATGCCGATACGCTCCGTCGGCTCGACGCATGCGGTTCTCGCCGTCGAAGACCTCACCCAGCGTCAGCAGCCGGGAAAGCCGTGCGTAGGTCTCTGGCACGTCGTCCGGATGGATGGCGCCGGACGAGTACCATTGCTTCAGCTCTTCCAGAGACATCCCGTAAAAGTCGAGGATCGCGCGGTTGACGAACTCGAGCTGCAGATCGGGCGTCATGCACACGACCTGGGTCGGCAGCGTATCCAAGAAGCGGCGCAGGCGTCCGTCGGGCAACGGGTGGTCCGGATCGGTTGCGCTCTCGTCCGCCTCGATTCCAAGCCAACACCAGCGCGGTTTGCTGTTCAGCTCCTCGGACGCCGGCGATAGTCGGACCACGAACCAACGGTATTGTCCGTCGAAACGTCGCAGCCGCGCTTCGATCTCGTTGGCGACCCCGGAGCGCCGGATGGCGTCCCAGCTCTCGAGGAACGACGTCAGGTCGTCCGGATGGATCGCCTGACGCCACCCGGAGTCCAAAGCCTGTTGAGGCACGAGACCCGTGTATTCGCACCAGCGACGGTTGACGAAGTCGCTCGCGCCATCACTGTGCGTCGTCCACAGCAGCCCAGGAACCGCATCCAAGATCCCGTTGGCATAGTCCGCCATCCCTTCACTTTCGTGTCACCCGCGGCCCATCGCGCCCAGGTGGCTCGGATTCTACTTGATATCGCCGTCACGCTGCGTCTGGGAAACGGTGCGCCACGTTTCCGTGCGAAGTCCATGATACTTTGGTATCGCTTTCGGCTTCGCGCGCAGCAGATCCACTCTGTCGCGGCCCGCACTTCGTGACCAATTGTATACCCCCCAAAACCAACACCAAAGTATGATCGACGCCGCGTAACGGCGACACCCTAGTGCCACAGCGTAGCGGTGAATCAGAGCGCAGTGATAAAAGGAGGGCGGCAGTGGATGGCAGTCAGCCGAGCGATCTAGCCAGAAGCGAATCGAGGACATGGCGCATGTCACACCCTGTACCAACCGTGTTCGTGGTGGACGACGATGTTTCCGTGCGCGAATCACTCGAGCTCTTGATCCGTTGCGAAGGGATGCACCCGGAAACATTTGCATCCGCGAAGGAATTTCTGGACCGCCCACGAGTCCTCAATGCGAGCTGCTTGGTGCTGGACGTGAGTCTTCCAGAGCTCAGCGGTTTGGATCTACAGAAGTTACTCGTGGCAGACGGCGCGGTCTTGCCCATCATCTTCATCACGGGCTACGCCAACGTGCCAATGACGGTGCAAGCAATGAAAGCAGGGGCCGTGGAGTTCCTGACGAAGCCGTTTAACGACGAAGAATTGTTGCAGGCCATCCGCGGCGCCATCGCACGGAGCCAGAAAGCGCTCGCGCACGAGCTGGAGGTTCGAGCGTTGCAAGAGAGCCATGCCTCCCTGAGTGAGCGTGAGCGAGAAGTCATGGCTCTGGTCGTGTCAGGCTTGTTGAACAAGCAAGTCGGTAGCGAGCTGGGCATCAGCGAGATCACGGTGAAGGCGCACCGCGGTAAGGTGATGCGAAAGATGAAGGCCGAGTCGCTCGCAGATTTGGTGAACATGGCGTCGAAGCTCGGCTTGTCGGCCACGCCGAAGAGTTGATACGGCCGCACAGGTCTGGCTTGCCTCAGCGGCGAGACCGCTCAACGTTGAGTCGGGCGTCTTCGAGCGCTTGCTCCGGCGTTTTCCCGTGCTCGCGCGCGATGATGTAAGCGGCATACCACGTTGACCAGTGGTGGTTCGGGGAGCTCGCGCCGTACACGCCATGGCGCTCTTCCGCTTCGCGCAGCAACCCCGTCAGCGTTGGCACGTCCAAATTCGTGCCTCGACCGGGAAGCCGCGTCTTGATCTCCTGCAGTAGCCAGCTGTTACCGTCCGGATCGCTGAACGAGGCCCAGGAGCGGTAGGAATTGCCTTGCGGGTCTGGCCCCGGGACACGACCGTTCGTGCCAACCACATGCAGGCCGCCGTCGAAGTGGAATACCTCGCTCACAGCCGCGCCACGCTCGACGAGGGCAGCGCGCGCAAGCTCGATGTCAGAGACGATCAGGAACGTGCCTTGCATCGAGCCAGGCACGGCCGTCGTGATTCCTTTGCCAAAAATAATCGAGCACGGTGAACCAGGCGGCGTCAGTTGCACCACCCGCCAGTCGTCGCCGGTCGCGAAATCGGCATCGAGCCGCCAACCAAGCCCGCCGTAAAAGTTCTTGGCGCGGTCGACGTCGGCCACTGGAATGATGACGACCTCGAGCTTGAGCTCAGCGGTCGCGGGAGACAGGGCTGGAGTGGCGTTTTGATGGCTCGACGGTGCGCTGTTCATATTGAATCTCCGTGGTTGGCAGTGAGGGGTGCGCGAGTTGGCTCTGCGCCGTGTCGCGCCGCGGCGGCGAGCTGGTGCAAACTCTCGCCAAGCACTCGATTGAATGCAGGAAATGGGTGGAGCACGTCGGCGAGCATGGTCAGTGGTGTGCCGAGCTTGATGGCCAGCACCAGCTCGCCGAGGATTTCGCCGGCGCGCGGCGTGACCAGCGTCGCGCCGATCAGCACCCCGCGCTGGCGGTCACCGACCAGCTTGAGCGCGCCCCCCTGAAAAGCGTGGATGTAGCCGCGCGCACTCTGGCCCGGATCCGCGCTCGTGACGACGAGGTCGAGGCCACGCGCGCGCGCGGCCGCCTCTGACAGTCCAACCGATGCGACCTCGGGATCGGAGAACGTTACTCGAGGAATCGCGGTGTGATCAGCCCTGGCGTCCACGCCTCGCAATCGGCGGGCCACCACTTGACCGTGGTAGTAAGCTAAGTGCGTGAACCCACCGAGGCCCGTGACGTCACCCGCGCCGTACAGACCGGGGCGCACTTCGAGCGTCGCCGGGTCCACCTTCAGCCAACCGCGCTCCGTTTGTGGGATGCCCTGCCCGCGCCACGCCTCTAGGTTCGGGCGACGCCCCGTCGCAACCAACAACCGCTCGGCCGACACCTCTGCACCTGACTTCAGGCGCACGATGACGGCCGCTGTCCCCGCGCGTTGCGGTTCGACGCCGATGCACGAGTCGCCGAGCAGTACCGTGATGCCGTCCGCCTCCAGGTGGGGCCGGAGCGCGAGCCCTGCCTCCGGCTCTTCTAGGCCAAGCAGGCTCGGTCCACCTTCGATCAGCGTCACCTTGCAGCCGAGGCGTGCGAACGCCTGACCCAACTCGATACCCACCGCGCCTGCCCCGAGGATCGCGAGCGAGGTCGGGAGCTCGCGCGGAATCGCCGCCTGCCGGTTGGTCCAGTATTCCACGCTCTCCAGTCCGGGAATGTGCGGAATCGCGGCGGTGCCGCCGTTGGCGATCACCACGGCGCGGCGCGCGACGAGCGCTGCGCCTCCAACCGTGACCGTGTCTGGGTCGGTGAACTTGCCCTCGCCACGAAACAGCCGTGCCCCAGTGGCTTCCATCGCCGCCGCAGGGCGGCTGTCATCCAGGTCACGCGCCATCCCCAGCACCCGCTTGGAGACTTTCGGGAAGTCGAGCGTCCAGTTCACGCGTGATGCCGCGAGCAGACGCGCACGCTCGGCCTCGGTCAGCGTTTCGCCGGAGCGAAGTAAGGTCTTGGAAGGGATGCAGCCCCAATACGGGCACTCCCCGCCGACGAGCTCGCGCTCGACCACGGCCAAGGTCAAGCCACTGTCTCGAAGCCCCCCCGCGAGCGCCTCTCCGGCGACGCCCCCGCCGAGACACACGACATCGAATTCAGTGCGATTGGTCATGGCGTTTGCTCCCACGAGGTCTCGCGTACACGCGCGCCTCCCTCGCCTTCACGGTGCATAGCGGGTGAACACGAAGTCGCGCGACTTCACGGCTTGGTGACAGGGGTAGCAAGTCTGCATCATGGAGTCGTCTAGCGCTTTGCCGTCGTTGAATTGGGCGTAGCCCCAGCCGCCAGTGGCCGCGTATTTCTTCGAGTCCTTGACCATGAACTGAACGCCGTTCTTCGGACATTCATGCTTCATCGAGCGGCGACAACGGTCAGTTGCCGACCTAACCAAGCGAATGGGCGTCACTGGGCAATTCACCATTGTACGAAGGTATCGGCGCACTTCCGAGCGGCCCGCCCGCCTACATTCGACGCACCCCATACTTTGGTACAATCGCCTTGCACGCAACTGCTCGCACGTACTGACCAGCACGGCATCGAACCTTGACGCTCCGTGTGTCGACGAGAGTGTACTGGACCCGGTTTCGCGAGGAGATGAAGATGAAATACGAAGGATCGCTACGCTCCGCTGTCTTTTTGGCCCTGACGTGCGCGGCTGGCCTTGGCTTCGAAGAAGCACTTGCGCACGCTGAAAGTACACCAGCCAAGTCCAAGGACGGCGCGAGCGCGGACCCGGAAGTAATCCGTCCGTTTCATGTCAGCATTCCCAACCAAGCTCTCGCCGACCTTCGGCGCCGCGTTGCGGCGACTCATTGGCCCGAAAAGGAGTTGGTTTCGGACAAGTCGCAGGGTGTGCAGCTCGCCACCATGCAGCAGCTCGCTCACTACTGGAGCACTGAGTATGACTTTCGCAAATGTGAGACGAAGCTCAACAGCTACCCTCAGTTCGTCACCAATATCGATGGCGTCGATGTCCACTTCATTCACGTGCGTTCGAAACAGCCCAACGCCCTGCCCATCATCATCACCCACGGTTGGCCGGGCTCGATCATCGAGCAACTAAAGATCATCGAGCCGCTGACGAACCCAACCGCATACGGCGGGAGCGCCGCGGACGCGTTCGATGTCGTGATTCCATCGCTGCCGGGCCACGGATTTTCGGGGAAGCCCACGGTTACCGGCTGGGACCCAGTGCGCATCGCGCGCGCCTGGGCGGTGCTGATGAAGCGCCTGGGATACACCCGCTACGTGGCGCAAGGCGGTGATTGGGGGAATGCGGTCACGGAGCAACTGGCCCTGCTGACGCCACCAGGGCTGCTTGGCATACACACCAACATGCCCGCTACGGTGCCGGCTGACGTAGCGAAGGCCCTGCAGTTCGGTACTCCCCCGCCCCGCTTCTCTGCCGAGGAGCAGGGCGCGTGGGATCAGCTCGACTCCTTCTACAAGCACGGCTTGGGCTATGCGCAGGAGATGGCGAATCGCCCGCAGACCCTGTACGGGCTTGCGGATTCGCCCGTTGGTTTGGCCGCTTGGATCCTGGACCATGACGCAAGCAGTGAAGCGCTCATTGCGCGGGTGTTCGACGGCCAGCCGGAAGGGCTCACGCGTGATGACATACTCGACAACATCACGCTCTACTGGTTGACGAATACCGCTGTGTCCTCGGCGCGCTTGTATTGGGAAAACAAGCTCGACTTCTTTGCCCCGAAACACGTCGCCCTCCCGGTCGCCGTGAGCGTGTTCCCGGATGAAATCTATGCTGCACCGCGGACCTGGACGCAAAAGGCGTATCCGAAGCTGATTCACTACAACCGGCTGCCCAAAGGCGGGCACTTCGCGGCCTGGGAGCAACCGGTGGCATTGACTGAAGAGCTGCGCGCTTCATTTCGATCGCTTCGCTGAACTAACGGGGAGCAAACGGTGAAGACTCCGGCGGGCCTGAGGGAACAACCCGTGTGGCGCCACGGCAAAGCGCTCGTCGAATTGTTCGCCGTAATGGCGCTGGCAGTTGAAACGGCGTTTCTCACCAGCTCTTTGATCGTGGCCATCTGCGCGTTGCTTGCGGGCTTGGATGTCGCGTTCGTGCTCGCGATCGCGTGGATGCGGCCAGTAGGCAGCCGCGAGCATCACCCCCCGATCGACAAGGTGCTGGATGACGCTGACCCGTGACACCACGTTGTCTGCCTCGAGCCCCGGTGCAGACATCGCGTTGTGCTTCAACGCTGGCCCAGATGGGAAGTGCGGCAGATCTAGGGTTTGATGGCGTGCGCGCGAGCCAGCCCTGCGAGTTCGGCGCTGCCTGCAGACAGCACCAGGCTACTTGGCAGCTCACACGCTGACCAATGCACGGTCCAGCTGAGCGATGCGCCGGGCAAGAGCACCTGCTCGGCCCCTTGCTCCTCGACTTCGAGCAGCTTGGGGTTCGCGGTGCCACTCGTCCAGAGTTGGATTTCTGCCTGATTCGTCGGCAGGCTGGCGTCGGGCGCGTCGACGAAGCTCTTCACGAACAGCACCGGGAGCAGGCTTTTTCCGAACTTATTGGCATGCGCCAGCCAACCCTCGGCGCCGTCGAACTCGGTCAGGTAGTTGTCCAAAGTCAGACTGAGGCTGGGGTAATTCAGCCATTCGATGCCGCCCGCCGCGGGGGGCGGAGGGAGCAAGCTCATCGGCAGTGGGTTTTGGCCTGAGTCTTCGGTGATGGTTCGGCCGCCCGGACCCTTGGGCGCGAAAGTGTAACCGCCCGCGCGCACGCGAGTCAGCTCCCAGGGCGCCCAGGCGGCGCTCAGCTGGGCTTCGTTGACCAGCTGATACTCGATGCTGACCACGCCGCTCGCCCGATTGACCCAGAAGCGTTTGTGCACGCTCAAACCGACGCTTTGGGCAATACTGCTGGTCAAGCTCACGGAAGTCCCATCCGCATGAGCAACGTAGGCCGCCGAGTCAATTTCTTCCGCTATTGGCCACGTCCAAGCCTGTTGTGGGCTCGGCCAAAACGTGGAGCCGGTACTCGGATCGAGCAAGTTGTTGCCGTCGATCGAAAATTCGATCACGCGCGCTCCACGCGCACCGGCCACCACGAAGCGGTAGCGCCCGAACGTGAAACTCCAGTTCCCAGCGCTGTCGACTTGAGGGGTGACACTCCCGTTCAGGTTCGGAAGCGAAACAGAGCCCGGAGCGGCCCAGCCCTGGCCGCAACGGCCATCGAAGTCAGTCAAGGCGTCGGCGCTGCCTGCGGCTCCGCCGTCGACGCTACCTCCGAAGCCGCCTCCGGGAACGCCGCCAACCTCACTCGCCCCGGCTGCGGACCCGCCACCGCCGGGGCTACTGGTCAGGCCGGCCCCAGCGGCACTCTGGCCGCCGCCAGCCTGGTTGCCCGCGGTCCCGCCAAGATCGACCGAGCTGCCGCCCGCGCCTGCTCGATCTTCGCCGCGGCCCGCCGAAGCCCCCGCGACCGCATCGACCGTTCCGGGCCCGGGTTTGGGCGAGCAGCTCCAGAGCGCTAGCCCCCCGGCGAAGCAAGCCGCCAAGCAGTGCCAGGATGGACTTCGGCGCATCCCTATAGACTGCCATAGACCCAAGTCGGTGACGAGTGTGTACGTGCTCCGCTCTGCTGCCCGGGTTGGAGCGCAGGTCCGAACGGCGCGGCAATTGTTCCTGAAGTAACCGTTTGACGACTAACTACGCTGAACGGGTTCCACGCGAGGCGCAAGATTCGCGCAGCGCGGCCAGCTGGATCGCCACCCGGAGCGCGGACCGTTCCCGAGAAGCCCCGCGCGAATCCCCGCCAAGACGCTGAACCTCACTGGGGTCGGCGCTCAGCGATGCTTCGGGGGTTAGACGTGCGGCGCTTTCAGACCCGTCCCCACGATGAACACTTCCGTACTCTGCTGGCGCGTGCCCTCGGGGCGAATCACTTGGCACTTCTCGTAGCGCTCGCCGGCAATCTTGCGCGCGATTTGGAAGTCGCCACTCATGAAGATTTTGGCCACGAAATGCGAGCCCACTTTACCGAGCGCGAGCGCCACATCCAAGGCGCGCAGACAAAGCTCCAAACTGCCGGCCTGATCGCGGATCTTCGAGCCCGAGGTGTTGGGCGCCATGTCGCTCAACACCACGTCATACGGAGCGAACGCTGACAGGCCGGCGTTCTCGAGCGTCAGTGCGTCGCCTTGCGCCACCTTCACGTTGGGCGGAAACGCCTGACGTATCTCTTGCAGATCGATGGCCAGCACTCGCCCGCCGGGTCCGACCTTCTGGCTTGCATACAGCGACCAAGAACCCGGCGCCGCGCCCAGATCGAGCACTTTCTGCCCGCCGTGGAAGAGCTTCACGCGGCGATCGATTTCCTCTAGCTTGAATACGCTGCGCGCGGGGAAACCCTGCGCCTTGGCCGCCTTGGTGCGGGCGTCCGGCTTCTCGTAGGCATTGCCCTTGCGACCGCTCATTTGACGCTAATTAGCACGCTCTTGGCCGGAGACGGTCCGCTCGGACCGGGCGGGCAATCGAGCGGCGAGGGCAGGTCCTTGAGCTGGCTGATTTCGCGTCCAGCAGCGCGCGCCGCGTCGTGCGCGATCTTGCGGAACGACTGGGGCGAGGTCTTTCGGTGGTTGGTCACGGCCAGCACGCGGCCGCCCGGCTCGAGCACGGCGAACACCCGCTCGAGAGCGCCTTGATAGCCATCCGCGACGCGGAACGTCTTGCCCTTGCCGGAGGTGGAGAAGCTCGGCGGGTCCAAGATCACGATCCCGAATTTTTCGCCGCGTTTGGCCGCGCGCACCAGCCATTCGAGCGCGTCCGTCTGCACGAACGAGTGCGCCGCTGGGTCCAGTCCGTTCAGCGTGAAGTTCTCACGTCCGCGCGCAAGTGCGTGGCCGGAGAGATCGACGCTCGTCACGTGCTCGGCTGAAGCCAGCGCTGCGTACACGCTGAAGGAGCAGGTGTAGCAGAACAAGTTCAAGACTCTTTGGCCGCCGCAAAACGCGGCCACGCGCGCGCGGTTGTCGCGCTGATCGAGGAACAGGCCGCAGGACAGGCCCTCGTCGAGCGTGATCCCGAAACGTGCCTGCCCCTCCTGCACCACGACCGGCTCGGTCGGCGCTTCACCCGCGACTGGCTCCTTCGGTGCCAGCTCTGCATGCGTCTCGCGACGCAAATCGGCGCGAGCGCGCTGCTTCAGATACACCCCGCGCGCGCCGAATTCGTGCAGCAAATCGGCTAGTTCTTGGCGACGATCACTGGCTTCGTCGCTGGACGAGGCCAGCACCGCAAAATCGCCGTAGCGATCGACACACACGCCGGGCAAGAAATCACCCCCATCATTGACCAGCCGAAACGTGTCGTTGGTAGCCAAAAGTGGCTCGCGCAAACAGCCGGCGTCCGCCAAGGCTTCGCGCACGCGTGCAGCCGAGCCGAGCTCTGGCACGCGTGCATGCAGCGCGTCCTCGAACGCCGCGGGCACCGCCGCGTGCGCACGGACGTCGGGACTCTTCAAAACCAGATCCCGCGCGTGCAAGAACAAGCGCTCGGCCGCTGCCCCTCCATATGAGGTATCGCCGACGATCGGCGCGCCGGCGTGACTCAAGTGGACGCGCAACTGATGGGTGCGTCCGGTCTCCGGGCGCAGCTCGAGCAGCGCCCGGCCCCGCACGCTGGCCAAGACACGGTAGCGCGTGAGCGCGCGCTGGCCGCCGCTCTTCACGACCCGCGTGCGCCCCTTCACTGTCTCCAGACGCTGCTCGATGATGCCGGAATCGCGCAGCGTGGCTTTGCCCGCAAAGGCCACCACCGCGACATACGTACGCTCGACCGCGTGCGCCTCCATCTGCTCGGCGATCATTGGATTGAGTGCAGCGTCGCGCGTGAATGCCAGCACCCCGGACGTGCCCAAATCCAGGCGCTGATGGACGCCGAGGTAGTCAGTGTCGCCGCGTGCGCGCAGCATGCGCTTCAAGCGGGAGACGAGGTCCGAAGCGTACTGCTCGTCACCGCCATGCACGACGATCCCGGGCGGCTTGTCGACGAACAACAAACCGCCCTGATCGTGCAGGATCCGCTGGGCGCGGAAAGCGGGAAACAGTGCCTCGAAAGCCATGCCGATGCAGAGCTTTCAAATGCGAATCAGGCCGCGCGGAACGCGGCGTGACGCGGCATCACTTGGCCGGCTTGCCGCCGCGCTTCTTGACCGCACCGCGCACGAACACGAGGCCGTTGCGCGCGCCGGGGATACCACCGTGGATCAGAATCAGGTTCTGCTCCGGGATCACTTTGACGACCTTTTGGCTGAGCACGCTGACCGTCTTGTTGCCGTGCTGACCCGGCATCTTCATGCCGAGCTTCACGCGACCCGGGGTCATGTTGGTACCGATCGAGCCACCGTGACGGCGGTACTCGTGAGTACCGTGCGTGCGGGTGCCACCCTTGAAGTTGTGGCGACGCATGACGCCGGAGAAACCGTTGCCCTTGGAGATGCCCTGCACGTCCACGAATTGACCGGCCTCGAACAATTGATCGACCTTGAGGTCCGAACCGATCTCCACGCTGGCGGCAAACTCAGCGGAGCAACGGAGCTCGCGCAGCTCGCGGCGCGGCGTCACGTTGGCTTTCTTGAACGCACCCGCGAGCGGCTTGTTGGTGTGCTTCTCTTTGCGCTCACCCGAGCCGACGATGACGGCATCGTAGCCGTCCTTTTCTTGGCTGCGCTTGCCGACCACGCTGACGTTGGATTCGACGACGGTGCACGGGACGACGCTGCCGTCTTCCGTGAAGATCTGAGTCATGCCGATTTTTCGGCCGATGACGCCGGGGAACTGATTCATAACGAGAGGACTTCCGTGGTAAGTGGCGAGGCCGTTACCCGGCTAGCAGCTGGGAACGGATTCGCGTTACATGCGATGCCGGTTGAGAAAAACGGCCCGCTTTTCGATTCAGGCCCGGCGGAGTAGCCCCCCAGGGGCGTCCCGTCAAGCGGAAGCCGACCGAGGATGGTGAACGCCAGCTCAGATTCGCTTGACGGCGGGTCCTCGGGATGCATAATCCCGCGCCCCTACCCCATTTTCTCAGGATCGGCACAGACACCATGGCGACGCTCTCGATTATCCAAGCCCTCGAATCTGCCGCGCTCCGCAAGGATCTGCCGGATTTTCGCGTCGGTGACACGGTCTCCGTGCACTACAAGATCGTCGAAGGCGACAAACTGCGCGTGCAGGTGTTCAAGGGCGTCGTGATCAAGCGCCACCGCGCCGGTCTGCAGTCTACCTTCACCGTCCGCAAGGTGAGCTTCAATATCGGCGTCGAACGCATGTTCCTCCTGCATTCACCGCGCATCGAGAAGCTGGAAGTGACCTCGCGCGGCGTCGTGCGCCGCGGCCGCCTCTATTATCTGCGTGACCTGACGGGCAAGGCTGCCCGCATCCAAGACGAAAAGGACCGCTGAAATCGCCAGTCGCCGCCGCCTGTGACGGGCTCCGCGGCGACTCATTCTGGCCGTCTCAGGTGCTCCCGACCCCGGGGCTGAATGCTCGGTTCAGCCCCGTTTTGCTGGTCGGGGCCGCTAGCTCGATTTCTTTCGCCGGGTGAACGCAAGGGGCCCACGCGTCGGAACGCATCCGACCCCCTTTAACTGCGTAATGATGCAGTAAAACAGGTATGCTCCCGGCGCTTGGCCACGCAAGTAAGCGGGGCATAGCTCGAGCTCGGGAGTTTTTCACATGATCGTGTGCACGCGGTGCGGCGCCTCGAACCAGCCCACCAGCAAGTTTTGCCTGTCCTGCGGCAACCCTTTGGCCGCCGCGGCAGCGCCCCCTCCCGGTCACGGCGCGCCTCCCCCCGCGCAGCAGCCGCAGCAGCCCCCACCCGCGCCAGCTTGGGCACAGTCGCCGCAGGCTCCGCCGCCGTACGGCGCGCCGCCACCGCCCTGGCAATCGCCAACCGGGCAACCGCCTCCAGTTCCCCCGAATCTCGGCTACGCTCCGCCGCCTGCGCCGGCTTGGAACAACCCGCCCCCCGCCGATCAGGGTGGCTTTGCCCCGGCACCCCCGGCTGATCGCGCGCGCTTCGGCTCACCCGAAGGCATGAATCCATTCGGAGCCACGGTCTCGCCCACGGCCGGTGGCCCGCCACCCGGTTACGGCGCGCCGCCGCAAGCCCCGCCCGCCGCCGCCTACGGCCCCGCGCCAGGCTACGGCGCGGCACCGGCGCCATATGCGCCGCCCCCGCCCGCAGCGTATGCGCCCCCGCCCGCAGCGTATGCGCCCCCGCCCGCATACGCTCCGGCGCCCCCGGCGTACCAGCAGCCACCTGCCGCGGTTCAGCCACCATGGTCTGCGCAGGTCGCGCCCGTTGCAATGCCCGCGCAAGCGCGGCTCAGCGCACCGTCGGGCCCGCATTCGCACGATCCGTCTGCGTTCGCCGCCACTTCGCCACCGCCGACGACGGACGAGCACGAGGCTCAGATCCGGCGCAGCCAGGCGCCCGTCGCTCACAGCCCTTCGGCCCCGCCCATCGCCCATTCTGCACCACCGCCGCCCGCCCCGGTCGCGCTCGGCCCGGGCCGTGATCCCGAGTTGATCGAGGCGGGCGCAATTCGCGCGCTCGCCGGCTTCCTCGTCAGCTACGACCAAAGCGAGTTCGGCGTATTTTGGCCGCTGTATCAGGGTCAGAACGTGCTCGGTCGCAAAGGCGCCGGCGCCGGTCTGGACATCGAAATCGACAGCCCAACGACGTCCTCGCGGCACGCGATCGTGTACGCATCCGCGCGTCCGGGCCGACTCAAAGTCGAGGACAGCGGCAGCACCAACGGCACGTTCATGAACGAAGCCCCGCTCGAGCGCGGCAAGAAGTTCGAGCTCCGCGACAACGACACGCTGCGCTTGGGTGGCTTCAGCGTCACCGTGAAGATCATTTAGTTTTCCCCGACGAACCCCCCGAAACGCGACCCAAAAGCACAACAGGGCAGTGATGCAGCATTCACTCAACTATCGGTCCCCGAGCCGCGCGGTGGTCGCGCTGGCTTCTCTGCTCGTCTGCTGGTTCGTGGCGCTTCCCACGCAAGCTTCGCCGGAGGCAAAGATCTTGCGCGTCGATCCGCGTGCAGCGCAGGACAACGGCAATCCGGTCTTGACCACGGTCGTGGAGGTGTCGCAGAGCAAGCGCGTCAGCGATGCCATCGCCGAGTGCGGCGCGCTGACCGGCAACGGCCAGTTCGACTGCATGAGCCAGAATCTGGAAAAGCCGTTCGCGCTCTACACGCCTTTCCCCTTTCCGGCGCAAAATGCGATCTTCACCGTGACGGTGGACGGCACCGACGTGCCCGCCAAGTTCGTCAGCGACGCAGCCTGGGGCGATAGCCTGCAGCAACCGGGCGTGGGCACTGCCTGGCTGATCTTGGTCGACGCCGATCGACGGATGGGCAAAAGCTTCACCGACGCGCGCCAGCTCGCGCAGCAGTTCGTGCTCAGCATGGGTGCGAACGACATCGTGAACGTGATGTTCTTCAACGACCGCCAAGTCGTGAAGGATTCCAAATGGGTCAGCGCGGCGCAGAAGGCGCGCGCGCAGAGCGTGATCAACGCCACCACGGACACTTTTCCGTCGTCCGGCCGCAATCGCTCGCTGCTCACGATCATCAAGACCGCTGCAACGGACGGCTTCGGCGCGCTCGGCAACGTCGGCGATGACGTCGCCATCCCGCTGCATCAAGCCATGATCGTCCTCTCCGACGGCTACGGCGGCGCGGATCCCTCGACGACCGGCCCCGGTGCACTGCAGCTCCAGCAATACCTGACTGGCGGTCGTTTCCCGGAAGACAACACAGCACTCCCCAAGGCCCCCGTACCCGTGATCAGCGTCTGGTACCCGCCAGGCGTGGTCGACGAGTTTCGCCAAAACTCGCTCGAGTTCATGCAGAACATGGCCAACACCGACATCGGTGGCTTCTTCACCGTCATGCGCGAAGGCGGGGGCTCGCGCTCGAACACCATCGTCAGCACGGTGCGTCAGCGCTTCTCGAAGATGCACATCGTCAAGTGGAAGGCTTCCTGCGTCGCCCCGACCGTGACGCAAAGCTTCAAGCTGGTGTTCAACAACGTCAAGCCGCCGATCTTGGGCGACAACACGTTCAAGGACGTGCCGGTTGGCATCGATCCTTCGACCTGGCCGCTGGACGTGAACGTGGTCTACACGCAGGACATGGCCAAATCGCAGGGCGGCGTGTATCCCGGCGGTTCGTTCAAGGTCTACGGAGATTTCTGCTGGGGCGGCGAAAAGGGCCGCGCGGAAGTGTATTTCCTACCTTCGGGCCAGCCCTTGCCGACCGCGCTCGCGGGCACCGACATCGACCAGGCCAAGCGCACGCAGCAACAACTGATCGCGATGGGCATGAAGGGCACCTCGCTCGAGGCCAGCGATACCTTTGCTCAGTTCGAAGCGCCGGACAAAGACAAGATCCTGGCCGGCTCCGGCGATCAAGCCGTGGTGCGCTTGGTGATCTACGACAACAAGGCGCACCGCACCAGTGGCGTCACGGGGGCCACCATCATTCAACTCAAGGGCACCACGCAGCCGCTGCCGTTGCTCTTGATCTTGAGCGCTTGCTTGGGGCTCGTGGTAATCGCCCTGTTGATCATCGTGATCGTGCGCAGCGGCGGGAAGAAGCGCGGGGGCGGCGGTGGCCCTCCGGCTCCGGTTGTCGGCGGCGGTGGCGGCGGTTACGGCGCGCCGCCTGGCGGATACGGAGGCGGCTATGGGGCGCCGCCTGGCCAAGGCTATGGATCTCCGCCCGGCTACGGTGGTCCGCCGCGTCAGGGCGCGCCGCTCGCGAGCGTCAGCCCCGAGCTGATGTACGGCGGCGCTCCGCCGGGTCAGGTCTACGGTGGGCAAGCCCCCTCACCCCAAGCGCCGCCGCCGAACCCCTATGGCGCGGACGCCTCGAGCGCGCTTCTGCAATGTTCGGCCGGAGTATTTACCGTGCTTTCCGGCCAAGAAATGCGCGCCGGCCGCGACGCCGCGCAATGCGGCATCGCCTTGGCCGAACCGCGCATCTCCGCCGTGCACGCCACGTTCAAACTCGAAAGTGGGCAACTGATGCTGCGCGACGAGCACAGCAACAACGGCACCCTGGTGAACAACAATCGTCTTTCGCCGGGCGTTTGGGCGCCGGTGCCCAACGGTTCCGTCGTGCGCTTGGGGCCGGTGGAATTTACGGCGCGAGTTCAGTAGCGACGCAGGCTGGCTCCTCCCTCTGGCAGCAAGCGCGCGGACTCCAATGCCAAAGCCGGAAGCGCCAGCTCCTAGCCCGCATCGCGCGAACAGACGAAGATCACACCGTCCTCTTCGCCGTCGCAGGACTGCTCGTCGACCGGCTCCAAAGAGTACGGCGTCAACGCCTGAATCTGCGAGAAGCCCGCGCGCGTGAGCAGCTCACGAAATGCCGAAAGCTCGTACAGCTTGAGCTCGAAATCTTCGAATTCCCGCGCCCAGAGCCGTCCCTCTTTCAGCAACTCATAACGATGCAGAGTGCTGGAGATGCCGCTCGGGGCGACGTATTGCGACAGCCAACTGAGGACGATCTTGGCGCCGTCCGGGCGAGTGACCCAGCGCCCGCCCCAGGTGCCGCTCAGCTCCGAACAACGAGTGCGATCGCGACGCTCGACCTCCACGATGAACCGGCCGTTTGGAACGAGCAACTCGCGCACGCGGACGAGTCCAGCGAAGGCTGCAGCCTCGTCCGTGATCAGGCAAAAGGAGCCAGAGGGAATGAAGATCAAAGCAAAGCGGCGGTCGTTGGTCAGCGCGTCGAGCCTCTCCTCCTTCAGCGCGGGCTCGAGGCCGAGCCGACGAGCATGCGCGCGACACGCGGCCAGCATGTGAGGTGAAGCGTCACTCCCCACGACGTCGAAGCCACGCGCCAAGAGCGGCAATAGGAAGCGACCACTGCCACACATCGGCTCGAGGATTGCGCCTCCGGCGCGCTCGGCTTGCGCCAAGTAGAAATCGAAAGCGTCCGGCGGCGGCTCGGGTTTGTCGATGTCGTAAAACTCCGTGCAAAGCTTGCCGTACGAGGACACGCCGGCAGCGTGCGCCGGGTCGGGCACAGCGGCAATCCGTGACGAGATCGATCGCGTCGCGCTCGTGCCCGCCGAAGGGGATGTGCATCGTGCTGAGAACCTCGGCCGCAAATCATTTGCAGGGCAGCCTTCGCACTGGTGCTGCTCATGGCCGCATTGGGGCTCGAGGCGATCGAACTGCCCCGCGGCCTCACCGTCCACCGACCCCTCATCAGGAGCGTTCGCACTGCATTCTTCTTGGCGAGCGAAAGTTCTGCAGCGCGCCAGGGGGCCATCAGGCGGCCGCGAGGCTGCTCTTTGCCGCAGGAAGAATGACAATTTTAACCTTTGGACGACAAGACTATCGGAGGAGCATGATGCCGCTGAAGCCGTTTCGCGGCGCTGGACGCTCACCGAGAGGGAACCCATGATGCATCGATTTCAAGGCTTTTTATCGACTAAAAGCGCGATCGGAGGCGCGGTGCTCATGCTTGCGGGCTGCAGTAGCAGTGGCAGTGGTGGGGGCAACACCGGCGGAACGCACGGGAGCTCCGGCGGCACCAGCGCCTCAGGCTCTGGCGGCACCGGTCTCTCAGGCTCGGGCGGCACCGGCATCTCAAGCTCGGGTGGCGCCGGCGTCTCGGGCTCAGGAGACCCCAGCGGAGGCACGGGCGGAGCGGCCGGCAGCACCGTTTCTGGCGGAACGACTGGCCGGGGAGGCGAAGCGGGAGGGATGGCTACGGGCGGCCAGCACGCTGGCACCGGAGGCGGATCCGCGGGAGCAGGAGTGGGTGGGCAAACCGCTGCGGGGGGCCAGGCCGGACAGTCATCGGGGAGCGGCGGCCGTCCAGCGGGCGGAGCGGCCGGGGTCGGCGGTGGTTCAGCGAGCAACTGCTCTGGCAAGGCCTGGCCCACAGCCGATCCCACGGTTGCAGGACCGTTCGCGATTACCGCCGACAAGAACGTCGGTCCACTGGCAGGCTACACCCCCGACCCGATCTATGGGGACACGCAACAGCGGTTCAACGTTTATCGGCCGAAAGACTTGGCGGACGGATACTGCCACCCTGTCCTGGTCTGGGCGAACGGTCACGGGGACAACCCCGAACAGAACCCGCCGCTGTGCGTCGTCGACTCCGGCGCCAACAAGTGGTGTGGAACCTATCCGGTGCTCATCAACCAGCTCGCCTCGCACGGCTTCGTGGTGGTTGCCTCGCTCAGTTCCACGACCTCGCGCGGCGAGCCGCTGCCGACCATCGTCGGTTTGAACTGGTTGCTCGAGCAGGCGGAGGTTTCGACTAGCCCGTACTACCATCACCTCGATACAGCCCACATCGGCGCTCTCGGCCACTCCGAGGGCGGCATGTCGACCTCCAAGGCCGCCGCGGATCCGCGCATCGTCGCGATCGGGACTGTGTCCGGAACGGCGACGATTACCAGCCTGCACGGCCCAGCGCTGTTTATCTGCGGTGGAAAAGACACGGTCGTCTCATGCGACAGCGTCGCGGCTACCTACAAGGCCGTGACGGATCAACCGGCCATGCTGATGAACAACCTGTCAGCGGACCACGGTGGCTGGGAGTACCAGAACGGCGCCAAGGGCCCCGATATCTTCGCGCTCACCGCATGGTTCAGGGTTCACCTGATGGGCGATACAGCGAACCGCAAGTACTTTTACGGGACGGGCTGCACCCTGTGCACCGACAGCCGCGTGACGGTCGAGAAGAACAGCCTCATGACCCAGTAGCTTCTCAACGTGCTCTTCATGGAGCATGTCAAGATTGCAGTCCGCAACGATTGATAACAAACCCATGGTATTCATTCGGGCAGAGCTGCCCGTCTGCATGTAGCTGCTCCCGCTCGCGTGTCATTCGACCTTCTGATGTAGCCTTCGGCGCTGTTTTCTTTCCCCGTTTGAACTAGTGTCGCCGGGGTCATGGGGCCCCGGCCCCAATCAGCTTCCGTAGGCTCCAACAGCTCATGCAAGTTACAATATGATTCCCGGCTTCGGCAAAGCGACGATCGTCATCGGTAGCGCTCCGCATTGCGACATCCGGCTGGGCGCGCCGGGCGTCGCGCCGGAGCATGCGCGGATCGAGCACCGCGGCGGCGGCAGCTTGGTTTTCGTCGACAACGGCGCGGGGCCTTCGTTTGCGGGCGGCGCGCCGCTCGCGCCGGGCGCGAGCGCGCCCTTCGATTTCCACACCGAGTTCGCGGTGGGTCAAGCGCCGGTGCCCAAGGCTCACCCGGCAATCACGCTGATGCTGCTCGAGCGCGGCAAGGCGCCGTTCACGCCAGGGCAACTCGTGTTCGGGCGCGACCCGGCGCGCACGAACATCGCCATCCATCATCCGAACGTCTCTAGCCATCACGCGACGTTCGCGCTCAATCCGCTCACGGTCACCGACCATAACTCGACCAGCGGCACCTGGCTGAATCAGCAACGCTTGCCGCCGAATCACGCCCAAGCGCTCGACCCGCGGGCGTTCGTGGCGCTCGGTCCGGTCGCGGTACCTATCGATCTGGTGCTGCACTTGGCCGGCTTGTTCGCCGCTGGCACACCGGGCACTTCCGCCGCCGCCGTCGCAGCCGGGCCACTGCCGGGCACCGCGCTCGCTCCACAGCACCCCGGTGAACCCGCGCCCGCCGAGCGCTCTTCGAATCCGACGCCGCGGCCCAAGCACAAGACCGTCGTTGGCCAAATCCGCGTCGCGGATCAGAGCGGCGGCACCAAGACCATCGGCCGAACGCCGGAAAACGACATTCAAATCCCGCATCCGCAAGTGTCGAGTCGGCACGCGGTGCTGCACGTCAGCGCTGGGCAGCTGTTCATCGAGGACAAGGGCAGCGCCAACGGCACCTACGTGCGCGGCCAACGCATCCCGGCCAACCAGCGCGTCCCCGTGCAAAACGGCGAGAAGGTG
>Ga0302322_100000015_pt1 | contig 89582 bp, 65 predicted proteins | sample Fen_T0_2_FD_203757 | JGI IMG/M metagenome (GOLD analysis project Ga0302322, IMG submission 203757) | Peat permafrost microbial communities from Stordalen Mire near Abisko, Sweden - Fen_T0_2 | ecosystem: Environmental > Terrestrial > Soil > Wetlands > Permafrost | place: Sweden: Abisko...
GATCTCAATGTTCAATCACGCAGAAAGAAACACTCAGTCGTACCTTAGAGCTTCAATTGGATCGAGGTAGGCAGCTTTTCTTGCTGGATAGTAGCCAAAACCGACGCCTACCAGCGCCGAGAAGAAGACGGCAAGCAGGACCGCTCCCGGCCCAACGGAGGTTGCCCAACCTGCCAGCTTTGAAATCAGGAAGGACGCACCAACGCCGATGAGTATTCCGATAAAACCACCCGCGACGGAGAGAGTAATCGCCTCTACTAAAAATTGCGTTAGGATGTCGCGGGTCTTCGCGCCCAGTGCCTGACGCAGTCCGATCTCCCGAGTCCTCTCCTGAACTGAAATCAGCATGATATTCATGATGCCGATCCCTCCGACCACCAAGGACACTGAGGCTACCGCCGCAAGCATCACGGCCATGATCTGCGAAGATGCTTCTTGCGCCGCGAAGAGTTCTTGCAGGTTACGAATTGAAAAGTCATTGTCATCGTTCCCTTGCAGATGATGGCGCTGTCTCAAGAGGGCTGTCGCCTCTTCTTGTGCGGCAGGAATCAGTGCGCCGGATTTTGCCTGCATCATGATCGTGTCTACTGCGTCTGCGTTGGCCTGCTTGACTCCAATGACTTTTCGCTTGGCCGTCGAAATTGGGAGCAGAATCACGTCGTCTTGATCCTGCCCGGCGGAAGACTGGCCCTTGCGAGTCAACACCCCGACTACAGTAAACGGAACGTTTTTGATGCGGATAGTCTGTCCAATCGGGTCGGCGCCATCAAAGAGATTGTCAACCGGCGTTTGTCCGAGCACAGCGACCTTATTGGCGCTATCCACATCCTGTTGCGCAAACTCCGAACCTTCGGCGACGGTAAGTTCGCGAATCGTCAGATAGTCCGGTGTGACACCCATGATACTTGTTGCCCAGTTATTGTTTCCATTTACCACCTGTGCTCCGCCCCGCACCATTGGCGCCGCGAGTGCAATGCTCGGACATTGCACTACCAGTTCTTTGGCGTCCGCTTCAGACAGTGTGACCTCATTGCCAGTGCCGAGCCGCACTCCTGAACTACTTCTGCTGCCAGGAATGATGATGATGATATTGCTGCCGATGCTGGCGATCTGCTGCTGGATTCGCTGTGTTGCTCCTGACCCGATGGCCACTGTTGCAATCACAGAGGCAACACCAATCACAATGCCCAGCATGGTCAGCGCAGAGCGAAGCTTGTTCATTCTTAACGCTCGAAATGCGATGCGCGTGGAAGAGAGAAGCTGTTTCATCCCGGCACCCCTACTTCGGCAGGTGGCGCTGCCACCTCCAGCGGTTCTTGTGCTTTTTTTGCAACCTTCGCATCTGCCACAATCAGGCCATCCCTAAAGCGAATGATGCGGCCTGCATATGTGGCGATCTCATCCGAGTGGGTCACCATCACGATCGTGATTCCCTTTGTCTGGTTCAGTGCCTGGAAGATATTCATGATCTCGGCGCCATTGTGCGAGTCAAGCGCCCCTGTCGGCTCGTCGGCTAAAAGTATCTCAGGGTCATTGATCAGCGCACGGGCTATGGCAACGCGCTGCTGCTGTCCGCCTGATAGCTGAGCAGGAAAGTTATGTTCCCGCCCCGTTAACCCTACGTCTGCTAGAGCGCGCCGGCCGAGTTCATCTTCGTTTGGAGTCTCGCTTCCCTTGTAAAGCAAAGGCAATTCCACGTTCTCCAATGCATCCATGCGCGGCAGCAGATTGAAGTTCTGAAAGACAAATCCTATCTTTCGATTGCGAATCTCCGCCAATTCATCGCGATTCATCGTCTCGACCGATGTGCCGCCCAGCAGGTAGCGCCCGGACGTGGGCCGGTCGAGGCATCCAAGCAGATTCAGCAGAGTCGACTTCCCCGAGCCGGACTCTCCCATGATGGCTACAAACGATCCGCGCTCAATCGAGAGCGTCACACCCTGGAGCGCGTTGACGACAACCTCACCCAGAAGGTAAGTCTTGCGTAGTTCGCGCACTTCGATCAGAGAGCTCACGATTGGATTCCTGCATTCTTTAGAGGCGAGGTGTGCGGCCCGTGCTGCCGCCAGGCGCCGAAGACTGAGCACTTGCGGAAGTTTTGGCCGCCGCTGAACTGAATCGCTGAACGATCTGATCTCCAGCCTGCAAACCGTTGGCAGAGACCGCAGTGTACTGCCCGTCTGAGATGCCGAATTCCACTGGAATCGCTTTCAGCTTTCCGTCTCGCAGAACAAAGATCTGCTGCTTGCCCGCCGGCGCAGCCGAAAGGCCAAACTTCTTCAGCACCGCGGCGGACGGATGAATCCGGAGTACGGCATTTGGCACTTTAAACGTGTCGTTAAGCTTCGCTGTCAGAATGCGTGCGTTAGCAGTCATCCCCGGAAAAAGTTTGAGATCGGGATTGGAGACCGCGATCACGACATCGTACGTTACGACGTTCGTGGTTATGATTGGAGCCTTGCGAACCGCTGTAACCTGCCCCCGAAATGTTGTTGTGGGATAGGCATCAACCGAAAATGTCGCGTTCTGGCCTACCTGTATGTCGCCCACATCGGACTCGTCCACATTGGTGTCGAGTTGCATCTTGGTCAGGTCTTGCGCGATTTCAAAGATGGTCGGCGCGGCAAACGATGCCGCAACAGTCTGGCCCACATCCATGCGACGCGCTATCACTGTGCCATCGACCGGAGCGGTGATGCGTGTGTGTGCGAGATTTAGATTTGCCTGGGCGAGCGATGCGCTTGCCTGACTCTCCACGCCCTTGGCAGAGCCAAGTTGTGTCTTGGTCACCGTGACTTGATCTTGTGCTGACTGAATCGTCTGCTTGGACTCGTCAACCAAAGCCTGATCGGCAGCCACCTGTGCTGTTGCTGCATCCGCGGTTGCCTTTGCCGCTTCATGGTCCTGCTTGGAAGTAATGCCATCCTTGAAGAGGCTATCGAGCCTCCCGTATTGGGCTTGCGCATTCACCGCAACAGCACGGTCCTTCGCCATCACCGAGGCCGCGCTTCTTGCTCCGGCCATGGTTCCCGAGAGATCCGAGTTCGCCTTCTGAACCTGTGCCGCCGCAGTGGCCACTGACGACAGCGCTGAACTGCGGGACGCCTGCGCCTGGTCCACCTGGGTCTGGAATACGGCCGGGTCAATCAGAGCGACCAATTGCCCCTTTGTGACTTTCGTATTGAAATCGGCGTAGAGCGCCTTGATATTGCCCGAAACCTGGCTGCCGACCTGCACATCGACCACAGCATTGACCGAGCCGGTCGCGGTGACACTTGCTTGCACTGTTCCCCGTTCCAGGGGCGCTGTTTGATAGGTGATTGCGTTCTGCACATGGGTACGCCAAACTTCCCACGCAATCGCGATCACAACGACTATACCGATGGCAATTGCCCACCGCACCCAGTGATGGTTACGCCAGCTAGGGAAAGGTTTGGCGGGAACAGCAATCGGGATAACTATTGGTGCCTTCTCGCGAATTGGGTCCACTGCGGTAGCCATAGATCACTCTTCCTTTCAGCCCGGCGCGCTGTTAGATTTCAGTTTGCTGGGAGGGGTCAGCAGCATCGCGAATACAGAGACAGTAGACGAACCGTGCTAAGAGCTCCGAATAGCTTTCGGTACTGCACGAGTTAGTGGGTCGCCAATTGGGCAAGGGTCCGCACCGAGAGGACATGTGTAGAATCGCCGATCTGCACAGATCGTGCTGAGCAATGTGGACCACCGGGTATGGTGAGAGCCATATGTACAATTAGCCCCACTTTACTCTGCAAAAACACCAGTCGATGCGATCGTGAACAATTCGGCACAGTCCATAACGTGCCCAAGCCGGGTTAGAAGCTGGCTACGGTCGTAAGCAGATCGGCGAGACCGTTCCCAGCAATCTGGACGCCAATGCAGAGAAGAATGAACGCTACGATCCGCAGTATCCCGTACGCGTTCGATGGAGGAATGACTTTGGTGATCTTCGGAGCATGGACATGAATCGCTAGAAAGATAACGTCGTTGATAGCAATCTTGCGCGCCAATTTTCGATGGACTCCTGGGTGCCTCGCCCGCCAACCCAAGAAAGAACAGAGCTACCCCAGGCGGATTGATTCGTGCAAAAGAATGCTAAAGGCAACCAGAAACGACTTTCAGAGAAGCAAGAGCATTCTCCTTGGCTGCGCAAGATTCTTCTGAAATGCCGCAAAGCCATTGATATGTTCTCTCAAAAAAACGGACGATTCCTCCGCAAAAACCTTTCGGGTCAAGGCCTTGGGCGCATTGTTCGATTCTTGATCAGCCGAAATAAAAGGACTGTATTCAATTGAACAGATGCGTTGCAGTTCGCGATGGGAGGATCATCTCTAGCATGCAGAAAAGTTTACTGATACGATCCAGACCTGCAGCGCGAATTCAAGATCTGGCGATGCATCGCCAGACCGATTCTGCTACGTAGATTCAGCAGTTCATGGCTAGTCTTACCGGCTTTGAGAAAGATGGAGAATACAATGTCTGCAACAAATTCAGTTGTCGCCATATATGAAACCCACGAGCAAGCGGAAAAGGCAATTAAGGCACTTCAAGAGGCTGGCGTCGACATGAAATGCCTCTCGATTGCAGGCCGCGGCACGCACACAGATGAGCATGTGGTTGGCTATTACAACGCAGGCGATCGGATGAAGTACTGGGGATCTGTTGGAGCATTCTGGGGCGGATTCTGGGGACTGTTGTTCGGGTCCGCCGCATTCGCCATACCGGGACTGGGACCGATTCTCGTGGCCGGCCCACTGGTTGGCTGGATCGTGGCAGGTCTTGAGGGAGCTGCCGTTGTTGGCGGAGTCAGTGCTCTCGGAGCTGGGCTCGTAAGTATTGGCATTCCAAAGGACAGCGTCATCAAGTATGAAGTTGCCCTGAAGACCGACAAGTATCTGCTAATCGTCCATGGCGCACAGGACACGGTGTATGGCGCACGATTGATCCTGGATGGGGCCTGTCCCGGTGATTACAGCTTTCACGGCCAGCCAATGCTGACTAGCTGAGACCGTCTGCAGACTCCGGCCGGGAATGGTCTAGTTCAGAGGCAGAATGATCGGGATGCTGTGGCAAAGCGCAGGGAACATTACCGGTGTAATTGTGCTAAACACAGCGGGAATGCAAAAAGGACAGAATGGCGTATCGAAGATTCAACACAACAGGTGATATACCCTTTGCGACACAAAAAAAGCAGGGTGAAAAGCAATCTCATCCAGATTTGAACCTTGCCGCAGACGGTTTCGACATTTGGTGGAACAAGACCTTTGCACAGCACACGGCTGTACTTGCGCAAGCATCTGCTCTCATGCATGCACATCGGCGCGTCAGCTCGACCGGGAAGAATTGGATCGGACCAGCCTTTTGATCACGAATGCATTCGTGTCGCGGTCGGCGAAGACATCATCCGCCTCCGCACCAGAATCAGACGGGACCAATCGCGATGCGCCTGAAGACGGGAGCCGTTCTACATGGGGCTCCCACGGCGGTTTATCACGTACGACTGCAAGATGCGTGCTCATGCTTCTCCTTGGTTGGCCCGGCTCGGTTGCCACTCCCTGCGAGGCGCTTTACCAGGAATTGGAAGCAATTCCTTGGATGCCGGAGCAGTTGCCGATCGATTGCATTCGATCACGTCTGCCGAAACACTCCCTGAACTCCATGGGGCGAACTTCGGTAACTGCCGGCAGAATGTCCAGGCAATGTATGAGTCGATCCACTATGCTCCCGCGTGGGTGCGCGAAGGGAAAGCAACACCTCAGGCGTTAGCCGTTATTTCTGCTCTGGAAGGCAGCCAAAAAAAGGGCTGAATCCGGAAGACTTATGATGCATCGCTGTGGCCTGCGCGCCTGACTGCTCTTACTGATCCGGCCCGAATGAGTGATTGATATTGGCGCAAGTTGCCTCCAATTCAGTCCCTCGCCCGGACCCGACAACTGTCAGGCGGAAACTGTCGATTCATTGTGCGATTGTGACCATTCTTTCAGATGCGCGTTGCTCGATGATCTCAATTGTGAATAGTCTAGTGTCCGGATAAATGTCCGGCGCTCTTGCGGACGCTCAAGCTAAATCATTTGACTTTGCTGTGGATCAGCAAGTTAGACAGAAGTGCTTTGGGCTATTGTCTTTGTTCTTCCGATGTTGCATATTCCCCGCTCAGCTTGATGCAGAGATCAATCCGGATTACCGCCTACCGAAAGACAGCCTGACTTCTTTCTCTCATCAGGTACAGTTTGAACTTCTCGATGTCTTCCATGCTACCAGGCCTGGTTTCAGTCACGACATAACGTTAGGAGATAGCAATGTCCACATCAAATAGGTTTGCAGGCTCTGGGAAAAATACGCTGATGACCATGGAACGAGCTTCCAACCGGTCAATTCCAACAAGGATAGCGGTCGTCGGAAACCATCTTCCGCGTCAATGTGGAATTGCAACCTTCACGACGGATTTGTGCAATGCTATTGCCGCCGAGTATAGATCTTCTGAATTGTCGGTCGTAGCCATCAACGACCCACAGTCGCCATACGCCTATCCAGCACGGGTGCGGTTTGAGATCACTGAAGGAGATATCTCATCCTATCGCGCGGCAGCCAGTTATCTTAACTCCAGAGATATTGATATCGTTTGTTTGCAACACGAATACGGGATTTATGGGGGAAGAGCCGGAAGCCATGTTCTGGAATTGCTAAAGCATCTCAGAATGCCCGTTGTGACAACACTGCATACGGTTCTTCGCGAGCCAGATGCAGATCAACGGCATGTTCTCCAGGAAATCGCAGCACGTTCGGAGCGTCTCGTCGTGATGAGCGAGCACTCGTCAAGATTCCTTCAAGACATATTTAGAGTTCCTGAAGGAAAGATCGATCAGATACACCATGGCATACCCGACTTGCCAATTACAGCGACCAGGGCTCGCAAGGGGTCTTCCGCAACCACAAGAAAGACCGTTCTGCTCACATTTGGCTTGTTGTCTCCCAACAAAGGATTCGAAAGTGTAATTCATGCACTTCCGAGTATTTTGTCTCGACATAGCGATGTCGTTTACATCATTGCGGGCGCCACACACCCTCATGTCAGGCTTGTCGAGGGCGATCAATACCGGTTTCAATTGCAAGCCCTGGCAAAGAAACTCGGAGTAGGGGAGAACGTGATCTTCTATAACCGCTTCGTGAGCCCGCAGGAGATGGCTTCACTGGTAACTTCGGCCGACATTTACGTTACACCCTATCGATACGAAGCGCAGGCTGTATCGGGAACACTTGCATACGCCCTTGGCGCTGGGAAGGCAATCATCTCAACTCCGTACTGGTATGCGACTGAACTGCTGGCCGATGGGCGTGGAACTCTGGTCCCCTTCGAGAACTCAGAGGCCATAGCAGATGCGACTATCGAACTTCTAGACAACGATACGGCTCGTGAGGCGATGTGCAAACGGGCTCACCTCTATGCACGCCGCATGGTTTGGAATCGAGTTGCACAATCTTATATGCGGAGCTTCACAAGCATTCAAGATAACTGCATACCAGCTGATCGCATTGGATTCTCGGTACGAACTGCTGAAAGAAGCAATATGCGCCGTCTTGCAAGTGCCTGAGAGCTTTCGCTTGTTTTCATTGAGGAAACCTATGGCCTCTGTTTCGACCGATCAAGTGAGGTCAGTTCTCCGGCCTAAGGCCGTTGTTGTCGTTGCCCATCCGGATGACGAGATCTTGTGGTGCGGCGGTTACATACTGAACCACCCGGAATTTCAATGGAGAATCGTAACTCTATGCAGGGCCGGGGATTCAGATCGCGCTCCAAAGTTCAACCGGGTCTTGCGCCAATTGGCTGCGGAGGGCGAGATGGCGGATCTCGATGATGGTCCCGACCAAACACCACTGCCAATCGACTTGGTACAGGCGACCATAACAAGGCTACTTGCAGGATTTAGCTATGACCGGATTCTGACTCACGGTCCGATGGGCGAGTACACACGTCACCGTCGGCATGAGGAATGCTGCAGGAGTGTCGTTGAGCTCTGGCGATCAGGCGCAATTGACACACAGCAACTATGGCTTTTTGCTTATGAAGATGGTGAGCGTGAGTACTTGCCTCGAGTCCGCGACGATGCGGATCGGCGGGACATGCTCACAGAGAGCGTCTGGCTCGAAAAGCACCGGTTGATCACCGATGTCTACGGATATAGAGCCGATAGTTGGGAAGCGCAGTGCACGCCACGAGAAGAAGGCTTTTGGTGTTTTGACTCGGCACGGGCAGCAACAGAACGCATGGCATTATGGGAGACCCAATCGTGAAAGTACTCGTGTTGAGCGAATATCCGGCACCGGCAGCTGGCTTGGCCCTGCAAGGTGAACTCTTGTGCAGAGGCCTCAGGGAATTGGGCGTGGAAGTTCACCCGGTTCATTTGGAATCGAACCTGGAAAAGGAATGGTACTTTCGCTGGTTCAAACCGGACGTCGTAGTCGGCGTGGGGTTCTGGGGCCATCTTCCAGATCTGGTCCTGCATTCGCACAAGTTTGGGATGACGGCCGTGCCGTGGCTCGTTGCCGATGGTTATATTGCGGAGCATCGTGACGTACTGAATGCTCTTCCGCTGATCCTGGTCACCTCCAACTGGGTCAAGGAGGTGTACGTCAGAGATGGCATCTGCGGAGACAATATCGTGGTGTTGCCGGTGGGTTGCGGCACGAACCGATACACGCCGCACAGCCAGAATGACGTGAAGGTCCAATCGATCCGCGAGGAGTTTGGAATAACGCCTGGCCAGTTGATGATCCTGACCGCCGGCGGCGATGGTGCATCAAAAGGCGCGCGAGAGGTCATGCGGGCGCTGGCCATGATCGATGCAGAAGCGCCTGACTGGAAGTATGTCTGCAAGGTTTGGCCTCAACCACGCACCGAACAGCAGAACGTGATCGATCTCAAACTTGCGGCAGATCTCGGCATCGGCGATAAGGTGATCTATTCCACCAATGTGGTCTCGCAGAATTTTATGCCTTACTTGCTGTCCGCCTGCGACATCTACGCTGCGCCTTCGCGGCTTGAGGGCTTTGGCATGATTCAGGTCGAGGCAAACGCCTGCGAAAAGCCAGTGATCGCAATCGATGCCATGGCATTTCGCGACACTATGGTCCAAGGTGAGACAGCATTTCTGGCGAAGGTAGCTGAGGAAAGAAAGGTCACCGAAGCGCTCTACGGCGAAGGTCACGACTACGAGACTGGTCATCGGATCGTGTTTCCAAATCCGCGTACAGTTGAATACAGGGCCAGTGTTCCCGACATCGCAAAGTATCTACTGCAACTGATGAAGGACAGCGCACTGCGAAAGCGCATGGGTGAAGCAGGTCGTAAACGTGTGGTCGAATTGTTCGATTATCGTCAGGTTGCCAAGCAATTCGTCGAAATCGTTTCCGACCGATTGGGTATCACGTAGAAGGTTTCAAGGCGCGTGTGCTCGTCTCCTCAACCCAGCACGACAACGAGGCGTCCATGTCTTTTGACGATAAGTCACGAATTGCTATTGAACAGGCAAAAGAGGCAGCTCTAAACACTCTGCTGCATAACGCACAGGGACCGTTTCAAGGACTGCCTCGAACCGCGGGCTGGGGATACCCGGAACCCTACACACGGGACCTGATGATTTCTGCACTCGGCTTTCTGGCAACTGGCAACGAGAAGCTAGCCGACGCTATCGAGCGCACACTGGTGGCGCTCGCAAACAATCAGTCGCCGCATGGCCACATTCCATCCCTCGCGCACGATTCAGCCAACCGAGGTTCCAGCGATTCAACGCCGCTCTTCCTCTTTGGCTTGGCTCTTTACAGGGTATCGACGAATCAGCCGCAGTTCCTTCATGAAGCAGCTGAGAAGGCTCTACGTTGGATGGAATACCAGAGTCCCGATGACAGGGTGATGGTTGCCCAGTTGCCAACCAGCGACTGGCGCGATGAGCAGTATGTCATGGGGTATGGGTTGTACGTGAACATGGTTGTTTACGCCTATCTTCGCCTTTACGGAGAACACGAATCTGCGGATCAGTTGCGTGGGTTGATGAGCCGCTTGGAAGTTAGCAGCGAAGAGAAGATCAGTTATGAGCAAGAAGCTCTCGTAGAACCGTCCGCGCCTTACTACGCGCTTTATTCGTACAAGATTATGACCAGCGACCGCTTCGATCTGTTAGGCAACAGTCTGGCGATCTTAACTGGAATTGCTTCACCGGACCGCGCATCGAAGATGCTGCTTTGGGTTGAAGCCGAGTGCGAAGCCATGCGGGGCCGCGGAGAACTTGCTGTGGATCTGCCGCCCTGTTTATTCCCTTACATATTGCCCCATCATGCGGATTGGCTGCCACGCTATGAGCGCTATAACCGGCCCGGAGATTATCACAACGGCGGCGTGTGGCCCTTTATCTGTGGCTTCTATATTGCGGCGTGCGTGGCGGCAGGGCAGATGGATCTTGCGGAGCGCAAGCTGTTAGCGCTGACGGAGCTGGTCAAGCCATGGCATGAAGACGCGGCGGAGTGGGGATTCAATGAGTGGATTCACGCGCAAACCGGTAAGCCAAGCGGACGGGATTGGCAGACATGGTCGGCAGCCATGTACCTCTATGCGGCTGAATGTGTCCAACAAAAGAGAACTCCTTTCTTTGACCTGCTACGCACAGGCCATACAGAATTGGCTGAATAACTCTTGCTTCGGCTGTCCGGATCGATCGTTACATCTCCAGAACCCCCTTGGAGTGATTTTTTGGCCGGTACTCGTCTACACGCGCATCATCGTCATGACTTTGGCGAAAAGTTGTAGAGGCCTAACTCTGGCGATAGATAGCAGATATTTCACATCAGCAGCCCGACCGCAATATTCTTCCAGAAGAATCCGACCGGCCAAGCCGTTGAGGCGACTGGCCTCGACGGCTGCTCATGAATATCGCGTGAGATTTCGTGCTGAAGCCACTGCTAATTCCTCATTCTTGAATACGTCGCCGGGCGTCGACACTGTTCGGTTTCGATCATATGGCGGAAGTATCGGTTTGAACTTTGCTATCGCGAACTCAGCGTTACCGAGCCGATCGGCCGGTTAGTGTAAGCCGAGGAAGTTGCGAATACACATCAGCGAACGTTGGCCGGCTTTCCGTTCTCTATTTGCTATCGATGAGCGCATTGGGGATTCATCATCGTTGATTTGATCCCCGCCGTGAACCTACTGATGCAATGAGAATCCGGGCGGCAAAGCTGCCTCAAGATTGATTTGTGCTCCCGTGATGGGGTGGTGCAATTTCAGAAATTGGGCGTGCAGCAAATATCCTCCATCGCCTGGAAGGCCGGGGAGATTTTCAAGAGGATGGCCGGTTAAGCCGTAAAGAGGATCGCCAACCAGGGGATGGCCGATGGATGCTAAATGGATTCTGATTTGATGTGGGCGACCCGAATGCAGGCTTACCTCAAATGTTGTGGTGCTTGTGGTTCGTGAGATCACCTTTGCCAATGACTTTGACGGTTTGCCACTTGGATTGGCGGCCCACACAGAACCGAGGCGCGGGTGCGGTACGAGGCCGATGGGTGTGAGGATTTCGTAGGTGTCGTGCTGTGCCATGTTTTGAGCCAGCGCCCGATAGATTTTTTGAATTTCGGGTGTGTTCCAGTTTGCCTCTAGATTAGCGGCCGCCTGTGGTGATTTGGCGAAGAGGACTATGCCGGAGGTGCCTCGACCCAATCGGTGGACGGGGTTTGCGTTGGGGAATTGCTTTTGCACCAGGCGCAGGAGAGTGTTTTCCAAGAAGCCGCCGCCGGGGAGGGTGGGCAGTCCGCTGGGTTTGTTAACAGCCAACAGATGGGGGTCATTCAACAGGACTTCGAAGTGCTGAGGGGCGTCTGGTTCGATCCAGGGTGGACGGTTCCAGACGAGGGTTTGGCCTGAAGTGAGCGATTCGTTTCCGGTGGCGGTGACGCCGTTGAGAGTGACTTCGCCGTTGTTCAGTTTTTGTTTCCAGGCTTGCGTTGTTGAGTGGGGATAAAGGCTTGCCAGGTGGGAGAGCAGGGTTTGTCCGTGGTATTTCCTACTGATGATTGTTGAGTAGGCATAGCCACGGTTGAGCATGTAGTTTGAGTGTAAGCTATGCGATCTGCGGCAGGAGTTGCCGGGGTTCAAGCGACACTGAATTTTGGCGGCGAGAGTACACTGCGCGCCTCGTCGAGATTTCCGATCTCACCCAGGGCAATCATCTGCACGCAGAGATTGCCGAGCGCCGAAGCCTCCACCGGTCCGTCTGAAACCGACAATGGGCAAACATTTGCGCACAGCTGATTGAGGAGATGATTTCTGGATCCGCCACCAACGATGCGAATCCGCGTGAGGCCTTGCCCGCGCAGAGACTCCAGTTCCTCTTTGACCAGGCGATAGGAAAGAGCAAGGCTTTCAAAGGCGCAGCGCTCTCCGGCAGTGGCTGCAGGGTTTCGCGGCAATAATTCACAACCGCCTGCTTCATCGAAGCCGGATTCAGAAAGCGCGGATCATTGGGATTTACCAGCGATCTCCAGGGAACCGCCGCAGAGGCCGCGGCAACCATCTGATCGATGGAAAGCTCGAACTCTTGGCAGATTCGCTGCACAATCCACAACCCCATGATGTTCTTGAGAACGCGCAAGCGGCACTCATATCCACGCCAAGGCTAGCCATCGGAACCAGGGAGAAAACATTTCTGATTCCCTTTTCGATCTGCGCGTAAATGCCGTCGACCGGCAGCAGAGATGACCGCGGGCTGAGTCTCTCTCAAAGGACGTTGGGAACCTGCTGGTTTCGCGCCAGCCGATGCGCCCCTCCGCGATCTGCCCCCGCAATGACTCGTCCGCTGCTTGCATCCAGATCGGCCGCCGCGAAGCACCTGCATTGCAGCTTCAGTTGAAATTCCTCACCCATGCCCAGTTCCTCACGTTGCGAGACCTCCGCGAGATGCATTGGTCCTCAACTTGCCGCCAGATAGTTTCCGTAACCGGCACTAGACGAGGACGAGCGCCTTGATCTGTTTATCAATCGTGCCGGCGTGGGCATAGTTGTTGAGCTTGATGAGGAGTGCTTGGGTAATGGTTTGCCCTTCCGGCACCACCAGCATTCCTGCGTGTGTGCGTATCTCCTGCTGCAGAATCATGCCAGTCGTGAGCTTTGACGCTGAAACCTTGCGAAGCTCCATCTTGGCGGCTTCCGGTTCAAGGTCCTTCAAGGCATCGACCAACTCCGACCCAAACTCGGCGCGCCGCTCGCGAAGCTTTTCAATCGCGTCTTCATCGGACAATCCCTTCATCCGGGTGTTATCCAGAACCACGGCGAGTTTCAAGATCTTCGCGCCCAATACGATGGCCTCATCGGGATGCGCCGGCACCTGGGGATTGCCATGCCCGGCGTCGGATGCAAACTGCTGGCCGATCATCCATGCGACTGACTCCAGCCGCGGAATATTTGCCAGGAACTCACTTGCCACCTTGGGATGAGCGGCAAACCGCACTCGATCTTCCGGGGAGAGATGCTCTCCTACATACGAAGCTTTGATAAGCTCCGGATCAAGCGTCACGCAACCCAACTGCGACAGCATGGCCGCGGCTTCAAATCGCCACGGGGAAGGAAGAGCGAATTTATCAACCAGATGCCGGACATAGTGCGCTATTCGCGTTGATCGCCCGAATGCCTCAGGGCTTGCCGCGCTCAGTACCTCTGTCAGCACCTTGATGCTTCCCATCAGTGTGTTTTCCAAAAGTTCTTTCTCGGCCATCACTAAGCGATACTGAGCCAATCCGGCGCTGATTGCACTGATCAAAATATCCTTATCGCACGGCTTGGTGAGAAAACGGAAGATATTCCCCTCGTTGACGGCGAGCATGGCCGCGTCAAGATCGGAATAGCCCGTCAGCAGCATTCGAACTGTTTCCGGAGTTCTCTGCCGAACCTGAGACAGGAACTGGGCACCATTCATGCCCGGCATGCGCATGTCTGAGATCACGACAGAGTACGGTCCCTGATCGCGAATCAGAGCCAGGCCCTGCTCCCCGCCCAATGCCGTATCCACATCGAACTCCCGATAGAGAATCCGTTTGTAGCCATCCAGAACGGATGGTTCATCGTCAACAAAGAGGATTCTGTCAGTCATCATGCCGCTCCTAACCGCATCATACTTCTGCACCACATGCCTCGCGTTCTTCCGTCGGACGATCAGCCGGGGTATCGCACACCAAGCTTGCGCGCCTCAACCCAACTCGCGCATGCTGTGCGATGCACGTGGAAACGAGAAAGCGCTACGGTCAGTCCATCGGCACTTGTGCTCAATAAATCCAGTCTTTGAGGGTCTCGCAGGCCGCTTGACTTCAATCTGGAGAGATACTTGAAGGCCCGCACGCGTTATGCCGATATACCCTTGAAAGGCAGATGACCGCTTGCCGCACAAGGCAATCATGAAAGCTTCGTCCGTTTCAATCCCGATCGCTGAGCGTCACGAGCAGGAACTGGATCTGCGCAACAGCGAAGAACCCTGTCATGTACCCGTTGAGAATGCGCCTTTTGGCATGTGTGTGACAGGAATGGACATGCGGCTTCAGCAGGCGAATGAAGCATTTGGTCTGATGCTTGGGTACTCCGCTGAGGAACTGCTTGGTGCTTCCTGGTCGACGCTCGTCCACCCGGATGATCTGGGACCATTGCAGGAGAGAATGAAGCGGTTGATAGTGGAACCGGCAGAGCAGGTCGAAGCGCAGATTCGCCTCATCCACCGAAACGGGGCCGAGGTGTTGGTGCAAGTGGTGGCCTCCCTGCTGCGAAGCGGGAACGGGACACCCTTGCTCTTTGTCGCACATATGAAGGACGTCACGAAACACAGACAGACCACTGCGGAATTGCGCGACAGTGAAGAGCGATTCAAGGCTATCGCCGATAATTGCCCTTCAATGATGTGGGAGTCCGACAGCGAGGGTAACATCCGGTTCCTGAACAGAGCATTCCGGAGATTTTGCGGCATCAGTCTCGATAAGGTAGAAAGCCGCGCGTGGCTGTCCGCCATCCATCTTAGCGATGCCCCTGCGTACATCACGGCATTCCAGCGCGCAATCAGAGAACAGGCTTCCTTCAGCGCCGAGGCGCGATTCCGCCGCACGGATGGCGAGTGGCGGCTTCTTGGTTCCCGCGCCGAACCCCGATTCTCCTCCAGCGGCGAGTTTTTGGGACACATCGGATTAAGCGCGGACATTACTGAACGAATCCAGGATGAGAAATCGCGCCAATTCGAACTTATGCTCAACCGAGCTATTCACGACGAAACGCTCGAGGGCATTCTGGTCGTCAATAATGCAGGAAGGGTGGTGTCGTACAACAAGAGGTTTCTGGAAATCTTTAGACTTCCGGATTCAGCCTCGCCAAGCCAATTGCCTGGCGACGGTACCGGTCCATCCGATCAGCCGCTTCTTCAAGCGGTCCTCAATCAAATTGAAAGTCAAGAGGCCGATGCAGAGCGAATTCGAGAACTGGAATCCCACCCCGAGGAAGAGGAACGAAGTGAAGTCAGGTTGAAAGACGGCAGGACGCTCGAACGGCATTCCACTGGCCTGCGGGATGAGCATGGGGATTATCTGGGGCGCGTGTGGTTCACCCGGGATATTACGGCTCATAAGCAGGCACAAGCCAGTCTAAAGAATGCAAAGGATTTGGCCGAAGAAGCCAATAGCCGCCTGCGGGATGAGCAAACGATTATCGAAAACGAGCGCAATATGCTGCACGCGCTGATCGACAATATCCCCGACTATATCTATGTAAAAGATTGCGAGAGCAGGTTTGTCCTGGCCAACTCTTCCGTTGCGCGCCTAATGGGAGCGGAAAAGCCTGAAACCCTGCTGGGGAAAACCGACTTCGATTTTTACCCGCCGGAGATAGCTCGCGGCTTCTACGAAGACGAACAGGAGATGATGCGCTCAGGTGAGCCTATTTTCAACCAGGAGGAAAGAAACGTCGACAGCACGGGACGCGAGTTTCACATCCTATCGACCAAGGTGCCACTGCGCGACGGCGAGGGCAGGATCATCGGCGTTGCAGGCATCGGGCGCGACATCACGATCCGCAAGCGAATGGAGAACGCGCTTCATGAGGCTGAACGGAACTATCGTGGGATCTTTGACAATGCCATCGTCGGCATTTTTCAAAGTACGCCATCCGGACGCTTCCTTACCGTGAATTCTTCCATGGCCTCCACTTGTGGCTATGACTCCCCAGACGAAATGATCGCAAGCATCACCGACATCGCCAGGCAGTTTTATGTCGACCCCAATCGGCGCAAGGAATTCATATCCTTGATGGACCAGCTCAGCGGCGTACTGAGTTTCGAGTGTGAGGCATTTCGCAAGGATGGCCGTAAAATCTGGCTTTCAATGAGTGTCCGCACGATCTTTCAGGACGGCGAAGTTGTCCGCTATGAAGGAATGTGCGAAGACATCACCGAGCGAAAGCAGTTGCGGGGACAGCTCCTCCAGGCGCAGAAACTCGAATCGGTTGGCCACCTTGCCGCTGGCATAGCTCACGAAATCAACACGCCAACCCAGTACATCGGGGACAATGTGCGTTTCATGAAGGATGCCTTCCAGGACATGAAGCACCTGCTTGCCCACTATGAACGGATGTTGATGCTAGCCAAGAGCGGCGCCTTGACCCCTGAGAGCATCTGGGAGATTGAGGAGGCGGTCAATCATGCCGATGCTGGCTATCTGCTTGCTGAGATCCCCAAAGCCGTTGACCAGACTCTCGAGGGCGTTGCCCGGGTCTCTACGATCGTCGGCGCCATGAAAGAGTTCTCCCATCCTGGAACCAAGGAAAAGATCCCAGTGGACTTGAACCATTCCATCGCAAGCACAATTACGGTCGCGCGAAACGAATGGAAATATGTTGCAGATCTGGAGACTGAGTTCGACCCGGCCTTGCCTCCGATCTTGTGCTTGCCCGGTGAATTGAATCAGGTCATCTTGAATCTGATCGTCAATGCAGCTCATGCAATCGCCGACGTCGTTCACCATGGAGGCCCGGAAAAGGGGATGATCCGAGTGCAGACGCTAAACCTTCCTGAGTGGGCCGAAATCAGAGTTCAGGACACGGGATCTGGCATTCCAGAAGAAATTCGAACCAAGATCTTCGATCCATTTTTCACCACCAAGGAGATCGGCAAGGGAAGCGGGCAAGGCCTGGCCATCGCGCACTCGGTAATCGTCGACAAGCATGCAGGGACGATCCACTTTGAAACAAAAACAGGAAGCGGCACAACTTTCATCATTCGTCTACCTTACGACGGAAAGTCCTTTGCACCAAAGGCGGTCGCAGCGTGAGATACATCCTCTTCGTGGACGATGACATAAATATCCTGGATGGCATCCGGCGCTCCCTCCATGCCGACCGGGACCGTTGGGATATGCAGTTTGTTGTCGGTGGTGAAGCAGCCCTGGAGGCATGTGAAGCAAAAAGTTTCGACGTGGTCATCTCTGACATGCGGATGCCGGGCATGGACGGTGCGACGCTGCTAGGACACATTCGCGATCGTTATCCCAACATGTCGCGAATTATCCTTTCCGGATTCTCCGATGCTGTTCTCGCGACACGCGCCGTCCCCGTGGCACACCGCTTTCTGGCTAAGCCGTGCAATGCGTCTGAGTTGCATTCAGCGATTGAGCGCGTTTGTGCGATGCAAGACCTGTTAAGTTCACCGGAGCTTCGCAAGATCGTAGGCGCGGTGGGTGAACTGCCTTCGCTGTCCGCCACGTACACTGACCTCACTCATGCGTTGAAGGACCCGAATACGTCGATCCAGCAAGTGGCTGAGATCGTTGAGCGTGACATCGCCATGTCCGCGAAGGTTCTGCAACTGGCCAACAGTGCATTCTTCGGGCTGGCCCGGAGAGTCAACAGCCTGCAGAGCGCCGTTTCATGCCTTGGAATGGAGACGATCAAAAATCTGGCTTTGACCTCTGAGGTCTTCAGGGTCTTTGTGCCTGACACGCGTGTGCCGCAATCGGTTTGTGACTCGATACAGCAACATGCGATTCGCACTGCTGCCATCGCCGGTGTACTCCCCGTGGAGCGTGGAACTCGCGATATTACAGCCGTGGCTGCACTCCTTCACGATATTGGGAGCCTCTTCCTGGCCAGCGCAATGCCCAAGGAGTTCTGCACGACCCTCGCGTATGCCAGCGAGCGCGGATGCAAGCACTTTGAAGCGGAAGAAGAACTGCTTGGAACCTCACATGCCGAGATAGGCGCTTACCTGCTTGGATTGTGGGGTATCCCGAATCTTGCTATTGAAGCGATCGCGCACCACCATCACCCAACTCGCATTCCACACACAGTATTTGATTGCTCGGCGGCAGTTTATGTTGCCGACCTGCTGGCCAACGAGTTGAATGATCATCCTGAGGGAACATCTGGAGTAGAGATCAAGGAGTCTGACCGGGCGAACCTGGAGGCATTGGGAGTGCTGGCTAAACTACCTGAGTTCCGTGAACTTGCGTTCCAGAGTTGCAACTGAATCCATCCGTCTCCGCTCCACAGCAACGCAGCGATTGGACGTGTCGCGCATCGCCCAAGTGCAGAGCAAACAGTTCACGGCAGCACGACCAACTGCGGAAGAGCATCACTCCCACGGGATGATTTGGACTCATCAGAGAGCGATTGCACTCCGCTGTGCAATCTCGTATATCGGCCTCCGGGACCATCACCAACCAACCTTCCCATCCTTTGAATTCTTCCGCGCAGGCAATGATTGCACTGCGTGGCATCCTCATCGACACAGGCTTTGCCCGGATAGATCTCATACATCTGCCGATAAGGCGCGGGCGTAAGAATGGGCATGAAGACATTGGCGCCGCTTTCGAGGCCGTGTTCGCGGCCATCGACGGTGTTGATGGTTGCCAAAGCTGTTGTCGCGGGCAGATTGGCTTCAGGGCAAACGATGCGGGTGAGCGCTACTGCCTTCAGAACCATCCATTCGCTGCTAGGCACCTGATCCTCAACAATGATCGACCTATCCGGCGCCCCGAGTGGAGTATCGGGGTGAGCTAGAAACGGTCCGATGCCAATCATATCGAGGTCCAACTCTTCAAACAACTCGATATCTCTGGCCAGCATCTCGTGAGTCTGCCCTGGAATTCCCGTCATCACTCCGCTGCCGATCTCGTAGCCGATTGCGCGCAACTGGCTGAGCAATGAAATGCGATCACTGACTGCCGCGCCGCGCCGGGGATGAATCGCCGCATAGAGAGCGGGGTCTGAGGTTTCAAAGCGCAACAGATAACGGTCCGCGCCTGCCTCGCGCCACAACTGCAACTCATCGGGAAGACGTTCACCCAAACTCAGCGTCACGGCGAGAGACGTCTCAGCTTTGATAGCGCGAATGACCTCAGCCAGCCACTTAGCTTCGATGCCGAAGTCTTCTCCGGCCTGCAGAACGACTGTACCGAAGCCGAGAAGCACGGCCTTGTGCACGCACTCCATAATCTCGCCATGGGTCATGCGGTAGCGCGGCATGGTGCGTGCGGCGCGCAGGCCGCAGTAGTGGCATTGGCGCACACAGTAGCTTGAGATCTCAATCAGTCCGCGCAGGTGAACATCATCGCCGACATGCTCGTGGCGCACCTGGTCTGCCCGCGCATACAATTCCACCAGCCTGGAGGGATCGGTCTCTCGCAGCCAGCCGAGAATTTCTGTGTGAGTGAGTCGCGGCATCTTATGGTTTCGCCTCTACACAAAAACATCGCGCTTGCCCGAGCGCACTTCATCCATCATGGGCGCGGCGATACTCTTCTGCTTTGCATCCATTGCTTCGATCTGTTGCAGGATATGCTGCTCGCCGGCCTCTTTTGTTGCCGGGCTGGCGTAGTCCTCAAGATACTCGGTGAAAGTGGAGAGCGCATTCGGCTCGCAGTGGTACTTGATTGCGCCCGGCTTGGCAACATCCATGAAGTCCACGCCGGTGCGGCCGGTACGATAGCAGGCCGTGCAAAAAGATGGCGTGAAGCCCATCTCGGCGATTTCGCGCACCACCACATCCAGCGGACGCGTGTCGCCGACAGCGAATTGGCTGCTCTGGAAATCGCCCTTCGCGTGCCCATAGCCGCCGGGATCGGTGCGGCTGCCGGCGGAGGTCTGCGAGATGCCGATCTGGAAGCACTTATGGCGCACTTCGGCCGACTCGCGCGTGGACATGATCATTCCGGTGTAAGGGACGGTGAGGCGCAGAATCGCGATGAGCTTGAGGAAATCGCTGTCGCTCACCTTCCACGGTGTGGTTGCGGTAAAGTCCGTTCCGGCGGCGGGCTCCAGGCGCGGAACGCTGATGGTGTGCGGGCCGCAATTGAAGCGCTCCTCAAGATGCCGGATGTGCTGCAGCATGGCCAGCAGTTCAAAGCGCCAATCGTAGATGCCAAAGAGCGGGCCGATGCCCACGTCGTCGATGCCTGCCTCCATGGCGCGATCCATCACGGTAGCGCGCCAGTCGTAGTCTGATTTCTTGCCACGGGTATGCACGCGCGCGTAGGTCTCGCGGTGATACGTCTCCTGGAAGCATTGATAGGTTCCAATGCCGGTGGCCTTGAGGTCTTTGAAGTCCGCCACCGAGAGTGGAGCGACGTTGACATTGACGCGGCGAATTTCGCCATTGCCACTGTGCGTGGCATAGACGGTTTCGACGGCCTTGTAGACATATTTCAGGCTGTTATGGTCCGGGTAAGATTCACCTGCGACCATTAGAATGCGCTTGTGGCCCTGCTCGATAATGACCTTCGTCTCGGCGGCAATCTGCTCCTGGGTCAGTACGATCCGGTTCAGATCGCGATTGCTCGCGCGATAGGCGCAGTAACTGCATTCATTGGCGCAGCGGTTGCTGATGTAGAGCGGCGCAAACATCACTAGCCGCGAGCCGTAGATCTCATCCTTGATGGCGCGGGCAGTCGCGAAAAGTTCTTCCATCAACTCAGGATCTTTGAGGGCGATCAGCGTTGCCGTCTCGTCGAAACTGAGCCCTTGCATGGCTTTGGCTTTTTCAAAGATAGCTCGCACACGGGCAGCCTCTGGCAGCGCAGTTTTGCTGAGGCAATCGAAGATGACCTGCTCGTCTATATAGGTAGCTTTTTCATAGGTAGCTTTTTCAACTGTTTCCGGCATCGAAACTCCTCCGGCAATGAATGGCGGCAATGCAATCGCTGACCTTGCGTCAGCTCATTCACAACCCTTGTTTGGCGCTCAATGACTGATGGGGAAGATGAGCGGCTCCATTCACAAAACTATTCCCCAAAAACGATAAATTCGGTGATCTGAATCACATTAAAAGGCTTTGAGATCCTTCTTCAGGTAAACTCCCTGGCGTCAAAACTTCTCCCAGTGCAGCACTTCGGCGAGCGCACGCTTTTCGATGACGGGCGATTCGGCGGGATATCCAAAGGAGACGATGGCGATGAGTTTGCGATCCTCAGGCGCTCCAAATGCCTTGGCCACCACCGGAGCGTAGGCTTGCTGCGTGCCTGCTACCCAGCACGAACCAAGGCCGTGCGCGGCGGCGGCGATGAGCAGATTTTCTGTGGCCGCAGAGCAATCTTCGACAAAATACTGGGTCTCGCGCGAGAGCACAAGAACTGCAAAAGCTGCGTTTGCAATGTACTCGGCGTGGCCCAGCATGGGCGGAATGCTGGCCAGCGCGGCTTTTTCGGTAATGACGACAAACTCCCAGGGCTGATCGTTCATGGCCGTCGGGGCCAGGCGAGCGCAATCGACAATCTCTTCGATAATCTTCCGTTCGACTGGCTGTGCCGTGTAGGTGCGAATACTGCGGCGAGTCTTCAACGCTTCAATGGCTTGCATTTATGCTCCTTGGGTGCGCAAAAAAAGAATGCGCCCTGGCTGCCTGGTCTCGTATTGCGAGAGCCGGTTCCATTTCCTCATCTTTCATGCTAAGCGCAACTTCCGCGCAGCGCTGCGACTTTGGTCACATCACTTCATTTGGTCTTTCACGCGCTGTCGATGGACAATAAGATGTGCAGAGAAGCGGAGTAGGAGCATGAACCAGCAACGAATCGAAAGAGATTCTCTCGGCGAACGTTCGCTGGCTGCGCAGGCCCTCTATGGCATTCACACGGCGCGGGCGATGGAGAATTTTCCGCTGGCCGGGCGAGCGGTGCATCCGGCGCTGGCGCGCGCCTTTGGCGACGTGAAGCTGGCCTGCGCGCAGACCAATCGCTCGCTGGGCGTGTGGGCTGAAGATTCCGCGAAGGCGGACGCAATCGAACGCGCCTGCCGCGAACTGAGCGAAGGGTTGCTCGATGCGCAAATCGTTGTAGATGCGCTGCAAGGCGGAGCCGGAACCAGCACCAATATGAATGTGAATGAGGTGCTGGCGAATCGGGCGCTTGAAATCCTTGGCGAGCCTCTGGGAAATTACCAAAGAATCTCGCCGCTCGACGACATCAATCTGCATCAATCGACGAACGATACCTATCCGACGGCGCTGCGGCTGGCAGCGATTCGATTGCTGCACACGCTGGAGCAAAACGTCGTCGCGCTGCAAGAATCTTTTCAACGCGCCGAGAAGAAATTCGCACATGTTGTGAAAGTAGGCCGCACGCAATATCAGGACGCGGTTTTGACGATACTGGGCCGCGAGATGAGCGCGTATGCCGAGGCGGTCAACCGCGACCGGTGGCGCATCTACAAATGTGAAGAGCGGTTGCGCGTGGTGAATCTGGGCGGAACGGCGATTGGCACGGGACTGGCGGCGCCGCGCGAGTTCATCTTTCAGGTTGTGGAACAGTTGCGCGCGCTCACTGGCATTGGTTTTGCACGCGCAGAAAATCTGGTCGAGGCCACGCAGAACACCGATGTCTTTGTCGAGGTCTCGGGAATTCTGAAGGCGCACGCGGTTTCTCTCATCAAGATCTCGACAGACTTGCGGCTGCTTTCCTCCGGCCCTGACGCTGGTTTGGGTGAGATTCGTCTGCCGGCGCGGCAGGCGGGTTCGTCGATCATGCCTGGCAAAGTCAATCCGGTAATTCCCGAAGCCGCGACACAAGCGGCGATGCTGGCGATGGGAAACGACAACGTGATCGGCGCGGCCTGCGCTGCTGGCAGCCTGGAGTTGAATGCGTTTCTGCCGCTGATTGCGCATTGTTTGCTTGAGAATCTGGAGATTCTGGCGCGCGCCGACGATCTGCTCTGCCGTTATTGCATCGATGGGATCGAGGCCGACGAGGCGCGTTGCCGGGCGCACGTCGATAACTCCACCGCCGCAGCCACGGCACTGGTTCCCGCGCTGGGCTATGAGCGGGCGGGCGAAGCTGCACGCAAAGCGAAAGAAGAGAGCAAGACACTTCGTGCAGTAGTCGTTGAGAACGGCTGGATGAGTGCCGATGAATTTGACGAAGCGATCAGCCCCGAGGCGGTTTGCCGGCTGGGATCAGCGAGTCAACAAAGAGAGTGATTGAATCTTCTGGAGAAGAGCGATGATGAATCGTACACTGCATCCCAAGCACTCCTCCGTTGCACAACACCGGACTGTCAGTGATGGAGTTAGGGAATACAATCAGTCTTTGCTAAAACTCGAAAGCGATGAAGAGGATGCCTTTCGGCTTAATGCAATCGCGGCGTCGAAAGGAATGCACGATGCCGTATTGGCTATGGGATGGTTCTATTTGAATGGTTGTGGTGTTGAAACTGATTTGGAAGAGGCCATATCCTGGTTCAAGAAATCCGCTCGACAGGGTGAACCGAGAGCGCTATTCAGCCTTGGACAAATTGCGTTCGACAGGGGCGATTTCGCAGAGGCTCTTCAATGGTTGAATATGGCGATTGCCAAGGGGCATAGTCGTTCCAAGTATTACCTCGGCAAGCTGTATTGGCGAGGTCAAGGAGTTGTACAGGATCGAAAGACTGCGCGGCGTCTCTTCTCAGAAGCGGCTGCCGACAATGTTCGTGCCGCGAAACGTGCCGAACGCTATCTGAGTTATTTGGGCTTGAGCAAATCCATAGCGCGTTAAACCTTTGTTTCAACCGAGGAATCTGAAGGATGACCAGTGCCCCAAAGGGAATGCGCTTGCACATAGGCTTCTTTGGCCGCCGCAACGTGGGCAAATCAAGCTTGCTGAATGCGATCACGCGGCAGCAGGTATCGATCGTCTCTGAAGTTGCAGGAACGACGACCGATCCAGTGGAGAAGCCGATGGAGTTGCTTCCGCTGGGGCCGGTGCTCTTTATTGATACGGCCGGCATCGACGAAGAGGGCAGCCTCGGCGCGCTGCGCGTGGAAAAGACGCGGAAGGCGCTGGAACGGACCGAGATTGCTGTGCTGGTCACCGAATCCGACGTTTGGGGTGAGTTTGAAGAAGGCTTGCTGAGCGACTTTGCCGCACAAAAGACGCCGACTGTCGTGGTCTTCAACAAGACAGATATTGCGCCGGTGAATGCGGAGTTGGTGGAGCGATTGCTCGAAGCCAAGCTGCATGTCGTGCAGGCTTCCGCAATGACAGGAAAGGGCTTGACGGAGTTGCGCGAGGCGCTGCTCGATCTTGCTCCGCCGGATTTCATTGACTCGCCGGCGATTGCCGGCGACCTGGTTGGACCGGGCGAGATGGCCATTCTCGTGGTGCCCATTGACAAGGAAGCGCCCAAGGGCAGGCTCATTCTGCCGCAGGTGCAGACGATTCGCGATCTGCTCGATTCCGATGCAATGTGCATGGTGGTGAAAGAGCGTGAGTTGCGTTCGGCTCTCGACCGGCTAAAGACACCGCCAAAACTGGTCGTCACTGACTCGCAGGCATTTTTGAAAGTCGCCGCCGACACGCCGCCTGAAGTGCCACTGACCAGCTTCTCGATTCTGATGGCGCGCTTCAAAGGCGATCTGGCAGCGCAAGTGGAAGGCACACTGGCGGTCGAGAAGCTGCACTCCGGCGATCGCGTTCTGATTGCCGAGGCTTGCACGCATCATCCGATCGGCGAAGATATTGGCCGGGTCAAGATTCCTCGCTGGCTGACGCAGTACACCGGCGTCAAGCTGGATTTTGTGCCCATGCAAGGCCGCGATTTTCCCGAGGATCTGGCCAGCTACAAGTTGGTGATTCACTGTGGCGCGTGCATGTGGAATCGCCGCCAGATGCTGAGCCGCATCCTTCAATGCCAGCAGGCCGGCGTGCCGATCACCAATTATGGTCTGACCATTGCATATAGTTTGGGCATCTTCGCGCGCGCGCTGGGACCGTTTCCCGCGGCGATGGCGCGATATCAAACACTTGCGCACATGCGGTAGAAGATCTGCTTACCGCATTGCGGTGCGTCTTGCATTGCGAAGTCGATAACTGGGTTTATGCCTATTTATTGGGTTTTTCTCATTTTTTCGGGCCTCGTCTCAACCTATCTGCAAACTACCGTGACAATTATCACTGCCTATGATGCAGCTACGCCGATAGAGTTCATACCAGAGGGCATTTTCCCTAAGAGCAGCTCCTCTGCTGCCAGCTAGAACGACAATCAGGGACGGATGCGTGGCTCGTACTCTCCCAAGGGCAGGAGACTCTATGCCCGGGAACTTTGGCCGATAGGATAAAAATGAGCACACCGATCGTTGCAACAACAGTGAAGGCCGCGGTGCCCAAACCCGCACCGGCGCCGAAGGACGAAATCGCCGTTCTGGCACAAAAGTGGAAGAAGAAGCGCGGCAGCCTCATCATGGCGCTCCACGATCTGCAGGGCCGCCTCGGCTATGTTCCGCGCGAGTCGGCAATGAAGCTAGGCCGCGCGATGGACGTGCCGCTGGCGCGCATCTATGAAGTGGTCACTTTCTACAACTACTTCAAGCTGGAAGCGCCGGGCAAGTACATCATCTCGGTTTGCACTGGAACGGCCTGCCACATCAAGGGCGCCGACCAACTTCTCAAGGGCCTGGAAAAGGAACTTGGCGTCAGTGAGGGCCAGAGCACTCCGGACAAGGAATACCATCTGCAGGCGGTTCGCTGCCTGGGCTGCTGCGGCCTGGCGCCTCTGGCCTCGGTCAATGGCAAGGTCTATGGCAAGCTGAACACCGCTGAGAGCCACTACGTCATTGAGCGCACCCAGATCGACAAGCCCATGGTCAACGCGCACGAAGAAGCGGCCGCCGAATAACCTTTCGCAACACAACTGAAGATACAGGAATGCTATGAAACCCGAAGAACTTGAAATCAAGGCTGCCGCGGAGATCGCCAAGCAGCAGGCATTCGATGCTCGCCTGGTTTGTTGCACCAGCACCGGCTGCCAGTCCTCCGGCGCATCGGAGATCGTCGCCGGCCTCAAGGCGGAACTGAAAGCCCGGCAGCTTGACACCAAGGTGCAAGTGACCGGTACCGGATGCATGGGTCTGTGCAGCAAGGGACCGCTGATCCGCATGACCGCCAAGAATCAGAAGGATGTTCTCTTCAGCGACATCAAGCCGGAGATGGCCAAAACGGTGATCGACAACGTGGTTGCCCCGGTTCTCGGCGGCGCCACGATCGAGCAGCCCACCGGCGATCTGGAAAAGCATTATCTCGATCTTGAAGAACCCTTCTTTGCTATGCAGGACCGCGTTGTTCTCGAGAACAACGGGCGCAGCGATCCGGAGAAGCTGGAGGAGTATCTCGCGCACGGCGGCTATCAGGGCCTGCGCAAGGCGCTCACGATGAGCGCCGAAGAGATCTGCAAGGATATGCTCGACTCCGGCCTGCGCGGCCGCGGCGGTGCGGGCTTCCCGACCGGCCTCAAGTGGGATTTGACGCGCAAGGTGCAGTCGGATGTGAAATATGTCATCTGCAATGGCGACGAAGGCGATCCCGGCGCATTCATGGATCGCTCGGTACTCGAAGGTGATCCGCACGCAGTCATTGAGGGCATGCTGATTGCCGCTCGCGCGATGAACGCGACCAACGGCGTCTTTTACATACGCGCCGAGTATCCGCTGGCTGTCGAGCGCATTGAGAAGGCTCTGCGCCAGGGTCGTGCCGCCGGACTGGTTGGGAAAAACATTCTGGACTCCGGCTGGGCCTTCGACTTTGAGATTCGACTCGGAGCCGGCGCCTTTGTTTGCGGAGAAGAGACGGCGCTGATCGCCTCAGTCGAAGGCAAACGAGGCACGCCGCGTCCGCGTCCGCCCTTCCCTGCCGTCAAGGGATTATGGGGAATGCCGACGTGCGTGAACAACGTCGAGACGCTGGCCAACGTCTCTCGCATCATGCTGCGCGGCGCCGAATGGTTCGCCAGCAAGGGAACGGAAAAGTCCAAAGGCACCAAGGTCTTCGCGCTCACGGGCAAGATCAAGAACAACGGCCTCGTTGAAGTTCCCATGGGGATCACCCTGCGCCAGATCGTTGAGACCATCGGCGGCGGCACTGGAACCGAGCGCAAGATCAAGGCGATTCAAACCGGCGGCCCTTCCGGCGGCATGATTCCCGAGCATCAGTTCGATACACCGGTCAGCTACGAACATCTGCAGAAGCTGGGTTCGATGATGGGCTCCGGCGGCCTGATCGTGATCGACGATAAGGACAGCGTCATCGAGTTGGCTCGCTTCTACCTGGATTTCTGCGTGGACGAATCTTGCGGAAAGTGCGCTCCCTGCCGTATAGGCGGCACGCAGATTCTGCGGATGCTCGATCTGATCGTGGAAGGCAAGGGAACCTCGGAGGACATTCGCAAAATCCGTAAGGTCGCCAAGGCCATGCAAAAGGCTTCGCTCTGCGCCTTGGGCCAGACGGCGCCCAACCCGATTCTCTCGGCTCTCAAGCACTTCGAGTCGGAGTTCACCGAGCGTTTGCAGCCGGCCGAGACTGCCAAGGCCTGAGCACTGGATTGACCACATCAATCGAAAGATTGATCGAGAGGGCTCAATATCAGGGCCCGAAAAACAGGAATTGAGAAGAAGCTGCCATGACCGAGAAAATTCAAGCCACGATTAACGGGTTGTCCGTTGAAGTCGAGCCCGGCGTCACCATTCTGGAAGCCGCAAGCAAGGTTCACGTGAAGATCCCCACGCTGTGCAAGCATCCCAATCTGGATGCTACCGCGGCCTGCGGCATCTGCGTCGTCCAGAATAAGAGCAACGGCAGAATGATGCGCGCCTGTTGCACGCCCATCGAAGACAAGATGGACATCCTCACCGAAACGCCGGAGATTGTTCAGGTCCGCCGCTCGGTGCTCAAGCTCACGCTCTCCCGCCATCCCAATGAGTGCCTCACCTGCCTGCGCAACCACAATTGCGAGTTGCAGAGCCTGTCGGCCGACTTTGGCTTGACCGGCAGCGGCCTCGACAACATCGTTCCCGATCTCGCGCTCGACGACTCGACGCACAGCATCGTGCTTGACCCGCGTAAGTGCATTCTGTGCGGACGCTGCATTCAGGTCTGCCAGCAGGATCAGAATGTCTGGGCGCTCAGCTTCCTCAATCGCGGCTTCGATACGCGCATCGCCGCGGCAGGCGATATTCCGCTGGCCGACTCGCCTTGCGTTCGTTGCGGTCAATGCTCGGCTCATTGCCCCACGGGAGCCATCACCGAGTACGACGAGTCGGTCACCGTCTGGGATAGGCTCGCAGACCCTGACGCTTTCTGCGTTGCCCAGATCGCACCGGCGGTCCGCGTGGCCATCGGAGAGGCCTTCGGATTCCCGATCGGCGAGAACCTCACCGGCAAGATCTACGCTGCGCTGCGCCGCATGGGCTTCAAGGCGGTCTTCGACACCAACTTCGGCGCCGACCTGACCATCATCGAAGAGGCCACCGAGTTCAAGGCGCGCTTCCTTGAAGGCAAGGGCGAACTGCCTCTCATCACCAGTTGCTGCCCCGGCTGGGTCTACTTTATGGAGAAGTTCCACGGCGACATGATCCAGCACTTCTCCAGTTGCAAGTCCCCGCACGCCATGGTTGGCGCACTGTCAAAGACCTACTACGCTGAAAAGCAAGGGATCGATCCCTCCAAGATCTTCATGGTCTCGATCATGCCCTGCACTGCGAAGAAGTCTGAGATCATCCGCAGCAAAGAGATGCGCTCCTCCGGCTATCAGGATGTGGATGTTTCGCTGACTACGCGCGAATTTGCACGCATGATCAAGCAGTCCGGTATCGATTTTGTCTCCGTTCCAGACGAGCAGCCCGATTGCATCCTGGGCGCATACACCGGAGCCGGCACCATCTTCGGCGCTACCGGCGGTGTGATGGAAGCCGCACTGCGCTCGGCAGTCTACTTCATCACCGGCAAGGATGCACCGCGAGTCGAATTCGAGGTCACGCGCGGAATGGCCGGCGTCAAGGAAGCATCAATTGAGGTTGCAGGCAAGACGGTGCGCATCGCCGTGGCCCACGGCCTGGCCAACGTCGAGCAGGTGATCGACAAGATTCGCGCGGCCAAGGCGGCGGGCGAAGAGACTCCCTATCACTTCGTTGAAGTAATGGCTTGCCCCGGCGGCTGCGTCGGCGGCGGCGGACAGCCTTACGGAGCAACCAACGAACTGTGTATCCAGCGCGCTGCTGGGCTCTATAGCGACGATCAGTCTGGCCTCTGGCGCTGCTCTCACCACAATCCCTACATCAAGCAGTTGTATGACGATTTCCTCGGCGAGCCTGCCAGCCACAAGGCCGAGCAGCTTCTGCATACCAGCTACCAGGTCCTCCCTGAGTACAAGCGATAGAGGTATTGTCAATCCGATTGATTCCAGGCACCGTTTAGCCGGTGCTTGGAATCAGTCGGCAATTTTGTTATCGTCCAGCCTTCAGGAGTCAGGCCTGAAACCTGTATCCGATCCCGGGTACGGTTAGGATAATCTCCGGCTTCTTCGGAAAATGCTCCAACTTCTGACGCAGACTTGCAACGTGTACATCCACGGTACGCGTGAAGGTTCCCAACTGCTGCCCCCAGACTCGCAGCAGCAGTTCATCCCGGGAGACGGTCATTCCCTGGTGCTCCGCAAAGTAGCGTAACAGGTGAAACTCGCGTGAAGTGAGATTGACCGGCTTGCCATTGTGGGTCACCTTCGTCCTCCTCACATCCAGAACAATCTGGCCGCAGTAATAGATTTCTGGGACATTGGAACTGCCATTTCCTGCCTTGCCAGGAACCCGGCGAAGTAGTGCTTCGACGCGAGCCATCAGTTCGAGAGTGTCAAAGGGCTTTGTTACATAGTCGTCCGCTCCCATCTTCAGGCCAACGACTTTGTCGATGGTTTGGCTTCGCGCAGTCAAAAGCAAGATGGGAGTGGACAATCCCGCGCGCCGAATCTCCGAGCAGAGGTCAAGCCCGCTGCGGACAGGAAGCATGATGTCCAGGATGATTAGATCGAATGGCAGGTTGGTAGCCTTCTCCAATCCATCCTGTCCATCGATTGCGATGTCTACGGCGTACCCTTCGCTTCGCAGCCGGTCTCCAAGAGTCATGCATAACTCTTGTTCGTCTTCAACGATGAGGATATTTCCGTTCATAGGCTTGAAGATGCAGAGAGCCCGGATGTCGCGACCATCTGCATCTGATCTCCTTTCGCAATTTGCAGGTGCAAGGTGAACGTACTGCCGACGGAGAGTTCGCTTGAAACGGAGACTCTTCCGCCCATCGATTCGGCAATTCTCTTGGCTAGAGACAAGCCGAGGCCGGTTCCGTGAATCTGCGCGGCATTGACTCGAGGACTGCGGTAAAACGGATCGAAGATGTGCTCGATCTCGGAGGAATCGATTCCTATGCCCCTGTCAATCACAGAGATGCGCACCTCCCGGCCCGACCAATAGTCAACAGGCGCAGAAAATGCGCGAAGGGCGATCCTCCGGTGATCTAAACTGTACTTTACGGCGTTGCTGATCAAGTTATGCAGGCACTGCGAGGTTCCCGAAGCATCTCCCAGCACGAGAGGAAGATCAGGCTCAATTTGCCGATCGAGCACGAAGCCGGCACCCGCAACCAATCCCGCCGTCTCAAGGACGATGGAGTCGACAATTCTAGTAACCTCTAGAGGCTGCAAAACATACTTATTGGTGCCGTCTTCGGTGGAGGCGAAAAGCAGGATCTCGTCCACCAAGTGCCCCATGCTGCGACTCTGGTGTTGAAGGATCGTGCCGTATTTCTTCATTGCGGACTTCCCCACAACCAGGCCGTCAGCGATATTGTCGGCGGCAGAATTCAGCACGGCCAGTGGCGTTCGTAACTCATGTGAAACTGAAGCAACAAACTCCATCTGTAGTTTCGCGAGTTGAATCGCGCTTAACATCCGGCTTCTCTGAATGGCCCAGATCGCCGCTCCTGAGAGGAGCAGTGTGAAACTGTGAATTGCGACCAGCTTCCAGCTAGAGCGGCGCGCTGAGACAACTAGATTTGCCTGGCTCCGGCCTGCATCTTCGCCATAGAGGCGCTTAACCTCGTTCAGGTCCTTCCGCACACGTTCGAAGGCCGGCACCCCCCCGCTGAGATCGAGACTTACAGCTTCTTTTGTGCTGCCCTCGAGAATCGACGAGAGAACTTCGTCACGGACTCCGAGATAACTCGTCCAGTCGCGGCTAAGACAATCGGCAAGTTCTGTTTCCTCGTGCCGCTTGGCATGACTGCCGTACTCGGCGATGCCATCCTTCACAAGCTGATCCGCGTTGCGGGACTGGTCGGCATATTCGACCTGCAGATTGCTGTCGCTGGTAGTCAGGGCGTAAAGAGTTGCACGGCGCGTCTCCTGCGCCTCATACTGCAACTCGCCGATCTGTTGCAGGCCACGGGCAATACTGGAATAGGTTCTCAGCGCTTCAGCATTTGCAGCCTGCAAATCACGAATCACAAAGGCGCCAATGACCGCGACGCCACAGCAGACGAGGAAAAGCAGGAAAGCTGCGTTATGACGCGAGGCGGCGGTCAGAACGCGGTCGAGAAACGGAACAAGTCCACGCTGTCTGCGATTGAACGCAAATTTGAGCTGTCTGGTCATGTCAGTTACCCGCCTGACTTAGCACGTGAAGTTTGTATCCCTTGTCCTCTGGGAGTAATTCGTCAATGCGAACAACCTTAATCGAGTCATCCAGGTCACTTATGCGCAAGTAGCCAATGGCGCCTGGAACATTAAAGATGAACTTGCGAACACCCGCGGGAGTGGAAAGAATCTTCGGCGACACCAGAATCTCACCGGTAAAAAGGCCGTGGAGAAAATGATTCTTGAACTGGTCTTCATTCATGCCGCACACATCGCGAAGAATCGTCTTCCGCTCGAGATCGCTTGGATCGCGCATGACGAGCGTGATGCGCCGGCCGTTTGCCCAGTGGCTCCGGCTTCCCAGAAAGATTTTGCGCAACTCGGCCTGCGATAGTTCGTTTACCGGATTCGAGCGATTCACGACGATCACCAGAGGTACAGTCGCCGTTCCCTGCTCGGCTGCAGCAGCCGAAGAGGAGCGAGCAGACGATCCCGCGGCCTCTGGCTGCGGCCAGACAGCTAGAGCTACGATTATCAAAATCGCGGTCAAACGTCGCAACATGCACCGGTCTCTCTAGAAGGTGAAGCCGATCTGCAGATTGAGCGCACTTACACCCGCCTGGCTTCGCAGGAAGGTGTAGTCGTATTGAAGCTTCAAGGCCACCGACTCACTGGCATCGAAGCGCAAGCCCACTGAAGGACCATGCCGCAACGCCACATCGGGAAATACCGGCTCATTCCTGGCAACGTTCACGTACTGATAGCGAAGGTAGGGCCGATAATCTCCAAATTGTTTTGAGACCTGCGAATAGAAGCCAGGGGTATTGAAGACTCTGGATGTTCCAGCCACAGCGTGGCGATCGAGCAAGGCTTCATTGAGCCACTCGTATCTCGGCCGGATAAGAACCGCGTGACCTGCAAGAATGGTCTCCCCAACCTTTGGAGCATTGGCTGGGGCGAGTACATTTCGGTAGACGGAAAAGCCAGCCTGAAGTCCAGGGATAGCCTCAGGTCTGGCGAATGCGGCGAAATTAAGCGCCTTATGATTCTGATCATCGATCTCGTTCTGGACCGGCTCTTCCACCAGCGGTGTTCGCGACGCCCGCCCATTGCCCACCTCAGCGACATAATGCAACCCCAATCGCCCCGAGGGAATGAACCCAGAGGCAGAGACTCCAACCGTGTGGATGGGGAGTATCCCCCCATGATCCTCAAAGTCAAATAGAAATGGGCGTCCAGTGGTTGTTTGCAGCCACGTGCTGTGATGATAGGCCGTGTTGTAATAGCCGATAGCTGTGTGTACTCTTCCCGCCGAAATATTAAAGTAATCATTGTGAGAATATTGCAGCAGATACCTCTCGACATCCACGCCAAACGTGTTAGCTGACCCGCTGGTTACGCCGTAATAGTTACTGGCTCCAGCTTCAAATACAATCTCACCGATAAACTTGAACCTATCGGAGACGTCAGATGTTACGAATAGATCAAGCTGTCCGAGCGAGAACGACGTGGTGTCACCTTTCCGCGTGTCGCCATGGAGAGAGATGTCTCCGAATCCACGGATACGGAGCAGGGTCTTGCTAATATCCATTCGATCGGACATCGCATTCTCAAATTGATTTTGTTCGGGCTCCTGAGCGTTGGAAGGAGGGGACATCGCAGCGGCAGTGGTCTGAGAAGTAGTGCTCTCTGGAACTGGTGTCGCTGCAGCGGATTCAGGAAGACTAGCCGCTGTATTTGGAGCCAATCCATTCTCAGTTATGGACCGCTGCCTCTCGGCCTCAAGTTGCCGCACCCTGGCTTCCAACTGATCGATCCGCGCCATCAGTAGTTGCAGCGTAGCCTTATCGACGACCTGCCCATCGCTTGCCTGCTGCGCGCGAAGAGTTGAGTTGAGCAGAATGATCAGGCAACTCATGAGCACAATTCTGCCTATGGATCTTCGCACAATCTGACGAGATAGGCGCATTGCATTCTCCTTGTGGGTGCGTACACGCTCGACGAAAAAACGGCCTTGCAGTCGTACAATCCGACAGATTACCTAATCCAGAGGACTTGCGCCTTGCTGTAGAGCAACTTTCTAGAACTTTCGCGAAGAAGAGCCAACTGCTCATTTGCTGCCCGCGCATTTTCCCGCGACGCCCTCTACCGTGTACACCTGTATTTGGATTTGGCTGCAATATTCATCAAACTTTACAAAGCTTTACGAAGGTCTTACAAGAGTTTACAGATTTATTGACATCTCACAAACGCTCATTAGTCAGATTGAGTGTACTGTTCATTTTGTAGGACAAGACTGGCAGCAGACTACCGGCGCATTTACGATAGGCTGTTTTGTGTTTTTGGCTGCCGCTTGATGAATCGTTGACGGATGACCTCATTTGATGTTGGCGAAGACAACAAGCAGTAGAACTGTCTTACTTTGAATTACAAAAGCCGTAGAAAACTAGACGGCGCAAGCACGAACACTACTGGAGCCAATCGCAAGACTTCGGACAATAGTACTGTCTGCATGGCACTCCTGTTGAGCTTCAAAGATGTGCCAAGAAGGAACGGAAAACATGACTTATCCTGTCGATACGAATGAAGGAGTTATCGAATGTGCTCAGTGCGCGGCCAAAGATCCGACCCTAGTTACAAGACGGTCGATTCTCGGCACTATTTTAGGCATTGCCTCATCGAGCATGGGAGCGATTCTAGGCGCGTCGATGCTTCGCTATGTCCTCTATCCGGTTTACGCAAAAGATACAGGCAAACAATGGTCCCATATCGGTAACGTTGGCGAGTTTAGCAACAGCAAAGAACCGGTGACCAAGGAGATCACTTTTTCTGTCCGCGACGGATGGCGCGAGGTGATTTCGACGCAATCGGTGTATGTCAGCCGAGCTGCCAATGGCCAGTTTCAAGTGCTCTCCGCAATCTGCCCTCACATGGGCTGCTCAGTTGGCTGGCAGGCCAGCCAGGGAAAGTTTGTCTGCCCGTGTCATGGCGGGCAGTTCGCGCCCGACGGAAGTCATCTTGCGGGTCCGCCGCCTCGTGGCTTGGACAATCTGCGCACGCAGGTTAAGGACGGAAAACTGCAAGTTCAATTTGAATACTTCCGCACAAATGTACCAGACCAGGAATCGCTGAGTTAGCAATTTTGAGGGGCAACCATGGACAGAGACACGGACTCAGGCGTTCCAGAAGACGCGGGATTTGCGCCGCGCATATTTCACTGGTTCGATCAGCGAACAGGGATACGGGACTTTGCGCGGAAGGTGCTTGACGAGCACATTCCCGGCGGTGCGCGATTTGCGTATGTCTTCGGTTCGGGCCTCCTCTTCATCTTTCTATTGCAGGCTGTGACTGGCGTATCACTCGCTCTCTATTACACTCCGACGGCAGAGACCGCGCATACCAGCGTTGCTTATATCACCAAGCAGGTAGCAGGTGGCGCATTTCTGCGCAGCCTTCACTCTTATGGATCGAGCGCGATGATCATCGTACTCGTGCTGCATTTTCTACAGACCTTCCTTTATGGTTCATTCAAAGGCCGTCGTGAGTTACTTTGGCTCTCTGGGGCTTTGCTTTCTTTTCTGGTGCTCGGCATGGGCTTCACAGGATACCTTCTTCCGTGGGACCAAAAAGCTTACTTTGCCACTGCAGTGGGCACCAATATCATGGGCCAGACGCCGCTGATAGGTAACTTGCTCACTCGGTTGGTTCGTGGCGGAGATACGATTGGCACACTAACTCTGTCGCGTTTCTATGTTGCTCATGTTTTTTTGATTCCCGCCACGATCTTCATGTTCATCGGCGCTCATATTCTCTTGTTTCGCAAGGCGGGCCCAGCCGGACCGGTTAAGGAACACCCGATTACTCCAAAGCTCCCTCCGGAGCACTTTTATCCTCGTCAGGTGCTGATGGACATGGCCTTCGTGCTGCTCATCATGGCATCTTTGGCAGGTCTTTCCTATTTTCATCCCACAACTCTCGGTCCTATCGCCAACCCCGCGGACACGCATTTCCTTCCCCGGCCGGAGTGGTATTACCTGCCGATGTTCGAGTGGCTCAAATTCTGGGAAGGTCCTTATGTAGTGGTTGGTGTCATGGCGTTGCCCGGCCTATTGGCAATGGTATTTTTCCTGATGCCATTCCTTGATCGCAGATTGGAACGCAGCCCATGGCGCAGGCCTATCCCTGTACTTGCTGTCGCATTTGTGTTTTTAGGAATGATTTTTCTTGGGATCAAGAGCCGCATCGACGACCGCCTTAGCCCGGATATTGCCGCTCAGCTCGATCTTCAGGAACAGCAGGAGAAAGCCTATAGCGCTGCGCCATTTGAACCCTATCTTGAGTCGCAGGACGGAATGGGAGCGGTGGTTTCCTCGGCAGCAGTTGCGGACCCGCAGCTCTCAATCGGCAAAGGCGTCTTCACAACCCGCGGATGTGTCGCATGCCATGGCAGCTCTGGCATGGGCACCGCGGCTGCACCGAGCCTGGTCGGCGTTACTCACAAATTTGCCGAGAGTGATCTGATTGCACTGCTTCACAATCCCAGCCCTAAGATGCGAGTTGGACGTATGCCCGCGGTGGACGCACCTCCCGCTGAGATGTCCGCACTCGTTTCGTATCTGGGTGTTCTTGGAACCAGCGCCGCCAACGTAACTCCGACCTACATCTCCCCGTCTTCCCCAACGACAGCGGGAGTCAAGCAAAACGTTTCGTTCGCCAGAGATGCAAATCAATCGACAGGCGGAGTGCGGCAAACCGTACTTGCGCCAATCTCCGCTTCTGCTGCTTCAGGGCAGCAATTGTTTCAAGAGCGTGCCTGCTTTGCCTGCCACGGCCCGGCTGGTGCCGGAGGTCGTGCGCCCGCACTCGCACCGTTCGTCGCAAAGCTATCCAATACTCAGATCGTGAATCTACTTCACGATCCAGATTCGAAGATGAGAGCCGGAGGAATGCCACCCGTGGAGGCATCGCCTGAACAGATCGCCGCGCTCATTTCCTACCTGCGTTCCCTGCCACTGCAGGAACCGGGCAGGCTGGCTGCGCCTGAGCACAGATTATCAAATGCGATGGTCAGACAGGATGCACACCCAACAGATTCAGTACTGGTTGCAACAAATTCTTCACCTGCAATGCTGAAGGACAACGCGATACCAGCAATGGTCGCTGACTCCGGCGGGAAGCCGGCAATGCCTCTCGTGCCCGCGCCGAATCCCGGCCGCCAGCTTTATGTTGGGCGTGGCTGCATCGCGTGCCATGGGCCAAAAGCGGAGGGAACCCGCATTGCTCCTTCGCTGATAGGTATCTCTGATAGATTTCCCGGCGACAAGTTATCGTATCTTCTGCACCACCCCACCGATAAGATGAGAGATGGCGGTATGCCTGCTGTTACAGTGAACGATGAACAGATGGCTGAGCTAATAGCCTATCTTTCCAGTTTGAAATAGGCATCTGTTGCACGCCGCAACACAAGCTATACAATAACTTCCATGTTACCGAAACGCGATCTGATCGGTGCAGTTCGCCGTCATTCAACCCAGACCGGCACATGAGCCAGTTGAACTTCCGCCAAGCTCGCTTACGGCCTCTCTGTTTCCGAATCAAAGATTGAACCGCTCGCGCGCCAACCCACCGCGCGCATGAATTAAGGCGGAATGCCGGCGCTGGATGAATCACTCGTCCTGAATGAAAAACCTTGGAAGCCCTGCAACGGTCCTGTAGCCTGTTAGCCAGCCCCGCATCAACTCACGATGCTGAGGATTCCCGACTATTAAAAGCGAAGTAACGCTTCTGTATCCAGAATGCGACATTGACCAATCCGATCAGTGCTGGCACTTCAATGAGCGGGCCGACAACGCCGACAAATGCCTCCCCCGAGTTGAGGCCAAAGACAGCTACAGCTACGGCAATAGCCAACTCGAAGTTATTGCCAGCCGCCGTAAACGACAGCGTCGCGGATTGCGCGTAATCCGCGCCGAGCCTTCTCCCCATCCAAAAGCTAACTAGAAACATGATGAGGAAGTAAACGACCAGCGGAACTGCAATGCGAATTACGTCGAATGGCAGACGCACAATTAGATCGCCCTTGAGTGAAAACATCACCAGGATCGTGAACAAAAGGGCAACCAACGTTAGTGGGCTAATGCGCGGAATAAATCGGGTGCGATACCACTCCTCACCTTTGATTCGAATCAGCACGAAACGCGTTAGGAAGCCTGAAACGAATGGAATCCCAAGGTAGATGGCAACGCTCTTGGCGATCTGACTTATGCTCACATCAACGATGCTCCCTTCAAGGCCCAGCCACTTGGGAAGCACGGTAATAAAGATCCACGCATAGAAGCTGTAAAAAAGCACCTGAAAGACGCTGTTGATGGCAACCAGGCCGGCAGCGTAGTCCGTGTCGCCGTCTGCCAGTTCGTTCCACACCAGCACCATGGCGATGCAGCGCGCAATGCCGATCAGAATGAGGCCTCGCATATAGGCCGGATCGCCGCGAAGAAACACAACAGCAAGAACGAACATCAGCATCGGACCGATAAGCCAGTTCTGCACGAGCGATAATCCAAGAACGCGCTTGTTGCGGAAGACATCATGCAACTTCTCGTATCGCACCTTCGCCAGCGGCGGATACATCATGATGATCAGTCCAATGGCGATCGGAATGTTCGTGGTCCCGCTTTGAAAATGATTGACGAAGCCAGCCGAGCCAGGAACGAAATGCCCGATGGAGACCCCGATGGCCATGGCAAGAAATATCCAGAGCGTGAGATAGTGGTCCAGAAAAGAGAGCTTCTTCCGCTGCAGCGGTGTGCACGTCTTACCTTGCGTATACGGACTGCTGGACATGATTACCTGGCCTTCCTTGTGCTTTGGAATATGACCGGAACAGGCGCGGGTGCGCTCTGGAGTGCAACGAACTTTGCCGGACTGCAGCAAGCCTTTGCCAGTCGCGCCCTGTCCGCCTGCATGGCCCGGTCTTCCTTGAGCCATGCCAGCGTCTGGCGCAGCAGTTGCGAGGCGCCGGCATTCTCCGGCATGAGGATTCGATAGTGCATCCACTTCCCTTCACGCCGTGCCTCGACAATTCCAGCGCGGCGCAGGTAAGCCAGATGGCGGGAGATTTTGGGCTGTCCCTGCTCCAGGATCTCAACGAAGTAACAGACGCAAATCTCCCGGTCTCCCATCAGATTGAGCAAGCGAAGGCGGGTCATGTCGCCCAGCGCCTGGAAAAATAGCTCCATATTAAACGAAATCGATTTCGCCGTCATAAATTATTTATACGCCTTGACGAATATGTTGGCAAGGGATATAGTTGTGTTTGCAAATATGTTTCTTGAGGTGAAGATCATGGCAGAAAGCATTTTGGAGTCGGTAAAATCGAAGTACGGCGCTGTGGCTGAGAGTGAACTGTCCAGCAACGATGCTGGCGTCAAGGCGGTCGCCGAGGCGTTCGGCTACACAGCAGAGCAGCTTACATCCATTCCTGCGGGAGCTAACATGGGCTTATCCTGCGGCAATCCCACAGCTACGGCACACATCAAACCCGGCGAAGTCGTCGTTGATCTCGGCTCAGGCGGAGGTCTCGATGTCTTTCTTGCCGCAAAAATGGTTGGCCCCGATGGCCGCGCCATCGGCATTGATATGACGCCAGCCATGATCGATCGGGCACGCGCCAACGCCAAAGCGGGCGGCTACACCAACGTCGAATTCTTCCAGTCCACAATCGACCGGATTCCGTTGCCGGATGCTTCGGTCGACTGCGTGATTTCAAACTGCGTGCTGAATCTCGCGCCGGACAAGCCTGCGGTCTTTCGCGAAATCGCTCGCGTTTTGAAGCCCGGCGGCCGCGTCGCGGTAAGTGACATCGCCTTAAAGAAGGAACTTCCCGAGGCGGTAGCGCAGAGCATCGCCGCCTACGTTGGCTGCATTGCTGGAGCTATTCTGATCGATGATTACCGGGCTGGACTGCTCGCTGCTGGATTTGAGCACGTTGAGATCGTCGATAGCCGCAAGGATCTCAATGCATACGCCAAGGTCGAAAATCAGTCCGGCTGCTGCTCGCCGAAGATGGACACTGCAAATCCGCTTCAGGTCATCGAGGCTTCTTGCTGCACGCCTGCACCCGCGAAATCCGCATCCGTTCACGACGAACTCAAGGCACTGCTTGCGCAGTACGACATCAATGCGGCAGCGGCCAGCGTAAAGGTGTACGCCATCAAGCCAAGCAAGAACTCGTAACCCTTCATCGGAGAGCGAAAGGACGTCGCAATGGCCCATTACAACGTGTTGTTTCTTTGTACGGGAAACTCCGCCCGCTCGATTATGGCTGAGGCGATCATGAATCGTAAGGGCGCGGCGAACTTCACCGCCTTCAGCGCGGGAAGCCATCCTACCGGAGTTGTGCGGCCAGAGGCCATTCACCAGCTCGAAAAGGCTAGGTTGAGTACCGCAAATCTCCGCAGCAAGTCCTGGGACGAGTTTGCAGTGCCCGACGCACCACAACTCCACTTCGTTTTTACTGTCTGTGACAAGGCTGCCAGTGAGGTCTGTCCTCTCTGGCCCGGCCAGCCGATGACGGCCCATTGGGGCGTCCCCGATCCTGCAGCAGTGCAGGGCACGCATGCGGAGATAGAGCGCGCTTTTGCCCAAGCCTTGTCTGTACTCGACCGCCGCATCAGCCTCTTCCTCTGCCTGCCGTTGGCAACACTGGAAACTTTTGCCCTGCAACGTGAGATCGACAACATCGGAAAGCAATAGGCAGATTCAAAAACCGATAGGAAGGGATCATGGTTAAAATCATTTTTGCCTGCATCCATAACGCCGGCCGTTCGCAGATGGCCGCAGCCTTCTTCAATCAACTCGCCGACCCGGCGAAGGCTATGGCCATATCGGCAGGAACAGATCCAGGCTTGCGTGTTCATCCTGAAGTTCTTACCGCCATGCAAGAGATTGGCATCGACCTCAGCAACTCCAAGCCTCAAAAATTGACAGACGAACTTGCGAGGGACGCGCAGTTGCTCATCACCATGGGTTGCGGCGACAGGTGCCCTTACGTCCCTGGCCTCCGCCGTGACGATTGGCCTCTCCGCGACCCCAAAGGGCAATCGATGGTCGAGGTCCGAGCCATCCGCGACGATATCAAGGCTAGAGTGAAGTCCCTGCTTAACCACGAGAGACTCATCGCCACCGCATCACTCTGAGCATTTTCAGACGGAATCTCCGTCGGCAAGCCGCATGAACGAATCGATACAGGACTCGACCTTCGGCAAAAGGACGAAAGCCAAAGGCAGCCAATCATCAACCGCCTTGTGACAAACATCACCAGAAAAACCTCAGTCTGTGGTAGACTCCTGTCATGCGGAGCGGTGTCTTCCAACGCGCAGCGGTGGCCATCCTCTTGATGGGTACGTTGCTTGTGCCCATGGGCATCTGCCTGCAACGGACACAGAACACGGCGCATAGTTGCTGCTCTCATCCGTCAGAACCCGCCAAGACTGCTCAAAAAAACTGCTGCATCGCCAGCGCTCCACTGCCAGCCGTTGTGGTTACGCCCGATCTTCCGGATGCTGCCTCGATCATGGTTGCGCAGGAGTTCGTCTCTTCCGATGAACCTTCGTTTTCGAGCGAGTTCCAGAGACTGTCAGTCATTCCACCCCAGTCTCCGCCGACCGGCGCATTCATCTTAAGAATCTGAATTTCAACTTCCGCAGCGGCTTTCCGGGGTGCGCATATCTGCGCCTCGGCATATCCATCTAGCTGAATTCAGCGGAGTTGAAGAGTGAAACCAATCCATGTTCTTGCGCCAATAATATTGACGTTTTCGATTGCCTGTTTGGGGCAAATTGAGCCGAGTCATGTAGTCGCCTCAGGCTTGAGTGTGCGCTCTTTATCGGTCGATGAGGTTGTTGCCGCCTCTGTTGAGCGTAGCCCTGAGATTCGCGCGGCTGTGCGGCGCCTGTCTCTTGCCAGGATGAAAACCAGTACCGCTCGCAGCCTCGACGATCCCATGCTGATGGTGCGCGACTGGAGTACACCGCTGACAAAGCCCTGGGATCTGAATCAGGCACAGATTATGATCGGGTTGCAGCAGACCTTTCCCAACCGTCAGAAGCGGGAGATGCGCGTCAGGCTGGCCGAGGATGACGTAAATGTAGAGGCCAGCAATCTGGAGTCTCTGCGCCAGGAAGTCTCCGCCGAGGCCCGGAAGCTCTGCTCCACCCTGATGCGCAACGCCGACGAGATGAAGCTGCATGAACGCCAAGCATCGCTGCTCAAGGAAGCCTTGGCCGTGGCGTTGGCGCAGTACACTTCGGGCAAAGTTCCCCAGGCCGATGTGCTCCGCGCGCAGATGGCGTTGACTCGTTTGAGCGAGCACCTGATCGAGCTCGATGAGGAACGGGATACAGCGCGTGCGCAGTTGAATGCTCTGATGGGACGGCGTCCTGACGAAGCGATCGAAATTGATGGCAGCTATTCAGTTCCCGCAGCTTTGCCCGCACTCGAAGAGCTGGAGTACGCGGCGATGGAACACCGGCCAGAGCTCGCCGGTTTGCGCTCGCAGATTGCCAAATCAAAAAACGAAGGAACGATGAGCCGACTGGGGATGAAGCCCGACTTCACGGTTGCGCTTGGCTACATGTTGATGCCCACTGGCTCAGTGGCACGCAGTGCCTACATGGCTGAAGGGTCGATGAATCTTCCCTGGCTCAATCGCGAACGCCATGAGAACGAGGCGAAGCAGACCGACGCGGCGACCGAACTCTCTCAGTCGGAACTGGAAGCGCGCGCGGCGGCTGTCTTCCTCGAAATCCGGCAGGCGCAAATCGCAGTGCTATCGGCCGAGAAGCGCGTCAAGCTCTATCGAGACACACTATTGCCGCAGGCGGACGCATCGTTCAAGGCCTCGACCGCCGCATACCAGAACAATCGTGCGGAGTTCATGAGTTTGATCGACGCACAGAATCTGCTGCTTGATATTCAGACCGCTTACTACAAAGCTTCGGCAGAAACCGACGCAGGCTTGGCGCAACTGGAACGCGCAATTGGCGCTCCGATTGCGAATGCAACGAACCGGGATGCAAAGAGGACAAACCAATGACATCGAAAGAAAAAAGAGTGTTTGCGCTCGGCGGCGGCGCAGGAATCCTGGTTGCTACGCTGGCTGCCGGAGTCTTCATTGCAAAGCAGATCCGCCCGGTTGTCGCTTCGCCCAAGTTGGAGATGCAAACTGCGACCGCTCGAACTGTCGCTGACCACGCTGCCAATCAGGGAACGGAGTCTGGCACGACCGTCGAACTCACTCCTGCCGAAATCACCGCGGCTGGCGTGCAGGTAGCCGAAGTGCGCACCGCTGCATTGAAGACCAGCATCGATGCCTTCGGCCGCGTCGAGCAGCCCGAGTCGCAATTAGCCGCAGTTAGTGCGTGGATTGGCGGCCGCGTGGACAAGCTTTACGTACAATACACCGGCGAACGTGTCCGGCATGGCCAGGCCGTTGCCGATCTATACAGCCCCGAGGTGGCAACAGCAATCGAGGAATACCGACTGGCGCAGGAGAATCGCAACCTGCTCCACCAGTCCGACGATGCATTCGCGAAGACGCAGGCCGACGCGCTGGTGAAGGCGAGCCAGCGCAGGCTCGAGTTGTGGGGAATCGCGGAGAAGCAGTTCAATGCGCCTGCGGCTGCAGGCGTTCCGCATGTCACCATCTACGCCAACACCGCCGGGAGTGTGGTGGAGCGCAAGGTGACGCAGGGACAATATGTGAACGCAGGCGAAACACTGCTCACCGTTGCCGACCTGAGCGAGGTGTGGATCAAGGCCGACGTATACGAAGAGCAGCTCGCGCAAATTCGCCAGGGCCAGGAAGTAGCCATCACCGCCGAAGCGCTGCCTGGCCAGATACTGCACGGCCATGTTCAATTCATCGAGCCTTCCGCCAATCCACAGACACGCACCGTGCCGGTTCATGTGCATCTCGCCAATCCAGGAATGCGCTTGTTGCCGGGCATGTTTGTAAGTGCGAGTTTTGTCAGCCACGGCACGCATCCCGGTGTGGTAGTTCCGCGTTCAGCGGTACTCGACACCGGCACGCGTAAGCTCGTCTATCTCGCGCGGCCTAACGGAGTCTTCGAAGCGCGAGAAGTGCAGGTTGGCGCACCTGCAGAGGATCTCTATCCAGTGTCGAGCGGTTTAGCGCCGGGCGACAAGGTCGTGCTCAATGGCAACTTCCTCATCGATTCGCAGGCGCATCTGAGTTCAGGCATGTCAGGCCTCTACGGCGGATCGAAGGAGTTTTCCGAAGCGCCTGCAACAGCCACTACGGCAAATTCGGCCACCAAAGCGAGTGCGGCGAAGATTGATTTTCAAGCGGATCCCAATCCACTGAAGGCCGGCGAAGACAATCAGTTCCGCGTGAATCTTGCCGACGCACAAGGCAAGCCCCTCGCCGGCGCAAGCGTCAACTTGAGACTCATCATGCCTGCAATGCCTGCGATGAACATGCCTGAAATGAAAAGCTCCATCGACCTTGCGTGGATGCCCGATCGGCAAATGTACATCGGCAAAGGCCAGGCGCCGATGGCGGGAACGTGGACCGTACTTGTCGAGGCCCGTAAAAATGGCGCGGCGATCGCAACTTTTCACACTCGCCTCAACGCAAGGTAAGGAAGAGCAATGATCAACCGCATCATCGAATTCTCCATGAAGAATCGTTGGCTGATCCTGGCCATCTATGCCGCGCTTGCGGTCTGGGGTTATTGGGCGCTCATTCATACGCCCATCGACGCGATCCCCGACCTGAGCGAAAACCAGGTCATTGTCTTCACCGAATGGGCCGGCCGCAGTCCGCAGGAGGTGGAAGATCAGATCACTTATCCACTCACTGTCAATCTGCAAGGGTTGCCACACGTGCGCACAGTCCGCTCATCGTCCGCCTTCGGTTTCTCGATGGTCAATGTCATCTTCGAGGACAAAGTCGATATCTACTTCGCGCGGACCCGCGTGCTTGAGCGGCTAAGCCTCGCCGGCAGTTTTTTGCCAGCGGGCGTAACGCCGATGATGGGGCCGGATGCGACCGGCGTAGGCCAGGTCTTCTGGTATACGGTCGAAGGGCCTTATGACAGCGGCACGCTCCACTCGCTGCAAGACTGGTTCATCAAGTATCAGCTCAACTCCGTGCCCGGCGTGGCAGAGGTCGCCAGCGTTGGTGGATTCGTAAAGCAATACCAGATCGATCTCGACCCGATCAAGATGCGAGCCTATAACGTCGCACTGAAAGATATTGTCGGTGCGGTTGAGCACAGCAACAACAACGTTGGCGCCAAGGTCATCGAGACCGGCGATACAGAGAACATGGTTCGCGGCATTGGTCTCATCGGCGGGCTCAAAGACATCGAGAACATATCGATCGGCGCATACAACGGAACGCCTGTCACCGTCGGCAACGTAGCCAGCGTGCAGTTAGGTCCCGAGTTCCGTCGCGGCGTTCTCGACAAAGACGGCAAGGAAGCAGTCGGCGGCGTTGTTGTGATTCGCTACGGCGCCAATGCCCGCGAGGTTATCGAGGCTGTCAAGAAGAAGATCGGCGAGATTCAACCCGGCCTTCCCACGGGCGTGAAAATCGTTCCTTTCTACGATCGCAGTGTCTTGATCGATCATGCTGTGGGCACGCTGCGCCACGCGCTGATTGAAGAGATCATTCTGGTCACGCTGGCGCATGTGCTTTTTCTCTGGCACTTCCGCAGCATTCTCGTCGTGACTATTCCGTTGCCTCTCGCTGTCCTCGGGTCATTTCTCTTGATGAATGGTGCGGGCATCTCGTCGAACATCATGTCGCTAGGAGGAATCGCGATTGCCATTGGCGTGCTTGTCGACGCAGGAATTGTGATGACTGAAAACGTGATTCGACAGGCAGAGCAATACGAACATGAGCACGGCAACTATCGCGAACACATCTGGGATATCACTTTCAACGCCGCGCGGTTAGTGGGCCGGCCGATCTCCTTTGCCATGGTCATCATTATTCTTGCCTTCGTTCCGGTCTTTGCTCTCACCGGCATGGAGGGCAAAATGTTTCATCCACTGGCCTTCACCAAGACCTTTGCCATGGTTGGTTCCACCATTCTTGCCATCACGCTCGTGCCGGTGCTGTGCACCTTTCTCATTCGCGGTAAGTTGCATCGCGAAGAAGAGAACCCAGTCATGCGGCTCTTGCGAGCAATTTACAAACCAATCTTGTCGTGGGCGCTTCGTCACCGGGCGATCACACTCGGCCTGGCTCTTACGCTCTTCTGCGCCGCCGTCTATACCGCCACAACCATTGGCTCTGAATTCATGCCGCCGCTCGACGAAGAGACAGCTCTCTTCATGCCCATCACAGATCCGCGCATCTCGCTCACCAAGGCCACAGAGATTCTTCGGCAGCAGGATCGAATCATCGCCGCCGATCCTGCGGTCGCCATGGTGGTCGGAAAAGTCGGACGTGCCGAGACCTCGACTGACCCAGCGCCCGTGAATATGAGCGAAACCACCATCACCTTCAAACCCAAAGATCAATGGCCCAAAGGACTCACCAAGGATGCAATTCTCGCAAGACTCGATGAGAAGCTGCAGATTCCCGGTGTAACCAACATCTGGACGCAGCCAATTCGAAATCGAATCGATATGCTATCCACCGGCATTCGCACGCAGATCGGCATCAAGGTCTTCGGCCCCGATTTAAATGTGATTGAACAAAAGTCGGCAGAGATCAAAGAGGCCGTCAGCAAGATACCCGGTGCAACCGATCTCTACGCCGAGCGTACGACAGGTTCTCCGTATTTAGAAATGACAGTTGATCGGCCGGCCGCCAGTCGCTATGGGTTGAATGTGGCGGATGTGGAAGACGCAATCGAGACAGCGGTTGGCGGCAAAAATCTGACCACGACTATCGAGGGCCGCCAGCGCTTCCCCGTCAGGGTCAGATATGCGCGCGACTTCCGCGAAAACACGCAGCAGCTTGGTGAAGTCCTTGTCGCTGGCAGCAACGGTGCGCAAGTACCTTTGAGCAAAGTCGTCACAATCAAGACGACGATGGGGCCCTCGATGATCAGCAGCGAAAACGGCCTTTTGCGCGGGTCCGTCTTGCTGAACGTGCGTGGACGCGACGTGGGACGTTTTGTCGAAGAGGCTCAGCGAGTCGTAACTCAACAGGTGAAGATGCCGCCGGGGTACTATGTTGAATGGAGCGGCCAATACGAGAATGAGATCAGCGCGCGCAAGCGTCTTGAGATGGTCATCCCGCTCGTGCTCGTCGTGATTTTTGTTTTGCTCTATCGCACCTACGGCTCGGCGAAGGAAGCGGCTCATGTGCTGTTGGCGGTGCCGTTTGCACTCACCGGCGGCGTGTTTCTGGTCAAGGCAATGGGACTCAACTTTTCGGTGGCGGTGTGGGTTGGTTTCATCGCCCTATTTGGAACTGCTGTACAAACCGGCGTGGTGATGGTCATCTATCTCGAAGAGGCGGTCGCGCGCCGCAAGGCCGCTGATGGACAGCTCACGCGTGCCACTCTGCATGAAGCTGTAATGGAGGGTGCACTCCTGCGGCTCCGTCCCAAGGTGATGACTGTCGCTACAGTGGTTGCCGGACTGTTGCCTCTGTTGTGGTCCACACGAACCGGCGCCGAATTCATGAAGCCGCTTGCAGCGCCTGTGCTGGGAGGAATGGTCAGCTCGCTGATCCACGTGTTGATTGTGACTCCCGTAATCTTCACATGGTTGCGTGAGCGGGAACTCAAGCGCATTTAGGAGTGATAAGCTAGCTCTTCAGCCAGCATCGTACGGCTCTGGCAATCATCTATCGCCTAGACGTACTGGATAATCACCCGTTTCATATGTTTGCTTTCAAGCAGCAGAGCGATGCGTTTCACGATGTTGCGGCGCAGATCAAGCTCGACCGGAATGTTGGGGTCTTGGTGCGCTTCATTGATGCGCGTGCCGACAGCGAACTTCACAATATCGCTGTCTAGCAGCATTGTTGCGAGCCGCACGGCCGCATTGGATTTCATATCCTCCGGCGCGAAGCCCTCCTCGAGAAGGCGTAGTACTTCACCCAGAGTCAGCGTTCCCTCTGTAACCAGATCGAAGCCATCCATCTTTGCGGACGGCGGCACCTTCGAGTGCAGTTGCTGCCGCATGTCGATTTGAATAGTGCGATTCAGTATCCGCGAAATGATGTTGGCTGTCGTTCCGCCGCAGATGACCTTGCGTCCTGAAGTGCGTTCGGCCAGCTTTGCGAGATCCTGGTCGTGTGCGCGATTGAATGGTGCCCCAGTGATCACCAGCAGTTGGCGCGGACTCCGGAAGTACACTACTCCGCAGGTAATATCGTCTTTAGCGCTGAGGCCGTCAACCTCCTCCGCCTTCTCGACCAATAGACGCGACAACTCGCGAGCCGATATATGCGGATGCCGGTCAATCTCCTCGCGAATGAACTTGTCGACGCTCTCCAATCCCCATCCAAGCGGCGTGCGGTACTCGCCCATCCCCGCCTGCGTGATGCCATCGGAAAAGAAAACAATGCGATCTTCACGCTGTACGCTAAAGGTGGAAAAGCTGATCACGCGGTCTTCCCACCGCTTAGGACGCACCTCGGTCTTCTCAACCCTCAACTCTCCGTTGGGCCGGATAAGCAGGAATGGAGGATTGCCGTGTTCAATGATGCGAGTCTCGCCGGTGCGAGCCATGTCGACGACAGTAAACGTCGAGTAGCTGATCTTTCGCACGCTGCAGATCGGCAGAGTGTCCATGATGATCTCCGCCGACTCGTACATATCCATCGGGCTGGCGGTGAATTTCAAAGCCATGGTTGCCGTCATCGAGGCCAGAACACTGGCCTTTACGCCGCTGCCTAGGCCGTCGGACAGAACGGAAATGATGCGGCCTTCCGGCTCAACCTTCCGCGACAAAAAAACGTCCCCAGAGATGAACTGGCCGTTCTTGGCCCGCTGGTAAGAATCGACCTCGATGAAGCTCTCTGTGCCGGTCACTTCTTCTCTCCGGCTTCACTTTCGTCAACTTCCTCGGGACTGAACGAGCGCACAATGGAGTTGAGAATGATCTCCGAATCGGCGGCATTTTCACCCAGGAGAAAAGCGATCTGTTGCACTGTCTTCAGGTTCTTCTGGATCACGTCGCGGGCGCGCCCAATAATCTGCTCTTTCTGGAAGATTGGCTTCGTGATGTCTTGGAAAATTCCGCACATCACCGACTGAGGCTCGATGGCAAAGATGCTCGTGTTGAGGATGTTCTTCTGGTAGCGAATATCGTGGCTCACAATATCTTCGCCCGATTCGAGCACGCGGCGGAAGAGATAGGAGAAAGGTATCACCGCGTCCAGAGCGCTGCCTTCCAACTCTTTCGACTGCTCAATATCTTCGGCAAACAGGTGAACAAAGTTCGCGTTGCATTCAATGATCTTCAGGTTGTCATCAACGATCACCACGGCGGACGGCATCCTTTGCAACAGAGCAATGGCCTTTTTCTGTGCTTTTTGCCGGGTGTAGGTGGCGCACATCATACGCTCGGCGTTGCCCGAAATTAGAGCGCGGGCAAAGTCGCGGCAAGTGTCATATCCGCAGCCCGCGCAATTCAACTCATCATCGACAGAGTGCTTCCCAACGGTGCGCAGCGCTTCGCTCAATTGCTGTTCGCTATATTCCTTGCGAACGATCGGCTCGGCCGCATAGTGCTCGGAGATATCAATCGCCAGCGCGCGCGGAAGCGCGTTCGCAGGCTTTGCATGTTGGACGACGTCGAACCGGCGTTGCGCGACAGATGTGTCACGTGAAGCTTTGGGTCCGTTGATGCAGGAACCGGCGCATGCGCTCATTTCAAAAAAAATGCCGCTTTCGGGCTTCCAGCTTGAAAGATCCTTCAGCGTCTGCTCGACATTTTCCATGCCGGAGACTGCCATGAATTTCAGATCCCCGAATTCGCTCTTCCCCACAAGTCCAGGAGCCATTCCGCCTTCGATCGGGAAGAGCGTTCCTTCCTGCGCCTCCTCCGGTTCAAAGTGATCTTCTGGCATCTCGGCGCTCTCTGCCAGATCAATCTTCGCTTCCGTCAGCCAATAACTCAGATCTTCAAAGGTAATAGCGACATCAAGGAGCCCGGGATGTTTTTCAGCCTCTTTCTTTTCCGCAATGCAAGGCCCGATTGAGACAATCGCAATGTCTTTGCCATAATTTGCGCGAAGCATCTTGCAATGAGCCAACAGTGGTGAAAAAACTTCACAAAGATAGGGCACGCATTCTGGATAATACATGCGGATATAGTCAACAACTCCCGGACAAGCCGAAGAGATCCAGATCCGATTCGGCTCTTTGCTCATCAAAGACAAGATGCTGCTTGAAACCTGCTGGACGCCAAGAGCGGTCTCCGACACTGCAAAGAAGCCCAGCTTCCTCAGCGCATGAATCAACTGCCGAGGCCGCACGCCAGGAAACTGCGCAACGTAAGAGGGTGCCAATGAAGCAATCACCGCGCGTTTGCTTTTCAATAGAGCTTGCACGCTGGGCAGGTCGTCGCACACCTGTTTGGCGTTGCTCGGGCAAGCCAGCACGCAATTACCGCAGAGAATGCAGAGTTCCGGCACAACCTGTGCACAGGTATCCTGCACCCGAATCGCCTTCACCGGGCATTCGCGGATGCACTTATTGCAATCCTGACATTCGCGCTTTCTGGTCTTGATGAAATCAGACTGTTCCATGATCTTCCCCCAACGGCTTGCCGAACGGCTCAAGCAGTTCGCGCAACCTCGCCGCGGTTACGCCATGGTAGGACTCTCCACCTATCGACACGTTCGGCCCCTGCTTGCACTGGTCCTGGCAAAGTTTACCCGTGAGGTGAATCGAATCGTTCAAGCCATGGCTTTTCACATGCTCATTGATGATCGCGAGATTCTCTGAGTTTCCTCGTGCGAAACAGGAACTCCCCAGACAAACCACAATCTCGACATTGCCATCATCGGAAGCCATGTTCCCCTCTCTATGCTTGCAACTGCACAAATCGCGACGAAACATCAGGAAAGACGCTCGCGAGCGTCTCAACCGCTCCGCGCCCGCCCTGCCCTTCGCCTGCAAAGCGGCCTAGCTCATGAATCTGGCCACGCAGGCTGTGGCTGCAATCTTCTGCGCTTTCATCGATGCAGGCTTTATCAGGATATATCCCGTACATGCAGCGGTATAGCGTTGGAGTGAGATCTGGCATCACGACATTCGCGCCAGCCTTGAGTCCCAGCTTTCGGCCGTTGACTCTGTTGATGGTTGCCAGAGCGGTTGTGCTGGGGATATTCGCGGTTGGACAGGCGATCCGAGTGAGAGCAATCATCTTGTACACCATCTCTTCGCTGTTCGGAACCTGGTCGGACGGCGGAATTGCCGGATGAAACGCGCCGGAACCGAGCGGAGTATCGGCATGCGCAATGTATGGGCCGATGCCGATCATGTCGAGATCCAGCTCTTGAAATGTCAAAATGTCGTCGGCCAGGCTCTCAAACGACTGGCCGGGAATGCCCACCATCACTCCGCCTCCCGCCTCGTATCCAAGGCGCTTGATCTGACGCAGCAGCGTCACGCGGTCAGACTGGCCTGGAAAACGATGGGGATGAATCACCCGAAACAGACTACTGTCCGAAGTCTCAAAGCGAAGCAGATAGCGGTCCGCGCCGGCTCTGCGCCACAGCTTGAGTTCATCCTGCGTGCGCTCGCCTAGGCTGAGCGTCACCGCCAGCGTCGTCTCACGCTTGATCCAAAAGATAATTTCCGTAATCCATTCGGCTGTGAGGAGATCGTCTTCGCCGGCCTGCATCACGATCGTGCCGTATCCCAGCCTCTCAGCTTGACGGGCACATTTCAGAATCTCGTTTCTCGTCATGCGGTAGCGCGGCAGAGCGCGATTTGCCTGCCGCAATCCGCAATACATGCATTGCCGCGCGCAGTGGCTGGAGATTTCGATCAATCCGCGCAAGTGAACGGCATCGCCGACATGCTCCTTGCGCACGCCGTCACCCCATGCATACAACTCTTGAAGGCGAGAAGGATGAACCTCGCGAAGCCATCGTGCAATCTCGTGTTTGCTGAATTCAGTCACGTCAAATTCACCAGACTCATCTCGATGGTGTCCCGGTTAGACAAGCTGCTGACTCCCACCGCTTCCTGTTGCTCCCGGCATGGCACTTTGCATATGCGGGTCTCCATTTCTAGATGAAGACATTGCGCGGAAGGAGCAGTAGCTGCACTCGTTCATGCACCGGTTGGAGATATAAAGTGGCGCAGAAAGCACCAGCCGCGTTCCGTAGATATCTTCCTTGATCTGCTTCGCTGTCGAGAATATTTCATCAAGTAGCTCCGGCGCTTCGACAAAAGACAAGCGGGAAACTTCGTTCATCGCGAGCCCGCGCATCTCGCGCGCTTTCACCAGCAGTTGGAGAACCTGTGCCGGCGCCGGCTCTGCCGCTGCGCCAGAATCCCTTCTATCTGCTGTTCGTTAATAAGATCTGCTCGTTCATGAGTAATCAAGATATTCTCCTCTCCAATCACTCAGTCGGCGCCAGGCGTGCAAGATCTGCGTCGGCTATTTTGCCGGTCTCTCGGTTTCAATGCGGTCGTTCAACTCTTCAATCGCCTTTGCGGCGGTGCAGTGATGCACGTGTTCGCCGTCGATCATTACGGTTGGGCCGCTCTCGCACTTCTCAAAGCAGAAACCTGCCCGGACATCGATGCGCCCCTCCAGCCCGCTCTGCTCGCAATGACGAAGCACTCCGTTCAACACATCCTGCGAGCCCTTCAGGAAGCAATTCGTTCCCAGGCAAACGCTCACTTTGAGCTTGTCGTTGCCCTGCGCCTGCGTCAGTGAAAGCGACTCATCCGCAATCCGCCGCCGGCTCTGGTAGCTGGTGTGCAGCAGATGGTGCGCCTTCTCACCGCCAATCTCTCCGAGAAATTTCGCGTAGCACTCGGTGATGAAGACGTTGTCCTGCGACTTATGCAGTTGCAGCATCTTGTCCGCGTGATACAGGCCCTTCGTTCTCAATGCGCGCGCGTCCGTTGAAGTCGTAACCGGCTGTCCTGCGCCGCCTACGCAGCCTCCAGGGCAGGCCATCACTTCAATCACGTCATAGCGGCTCTTGCCCGCTCTCACCTCTTCAGCAACCACGCGTGCATTTCTCAATCCATGCACAATGGCCAGCTTCAGTTCCGTGCCGTCGATCGTAACCGTCGCCTCGCGCAAACCGGAGTCACCGCGCACCTGCTGGAACTCGACATTATCCAGCTTCTTTCCCGTAACTTTTTCTGCAGCGTAGCGAAGAACTGCTTCCATCACGCCGCCCGAGTTGCCAAAGATCACTCCAGCGCCGGTGTAGAAGCCAAAAGGCATATCGAAGGATTCAGGTTGCAAGCTGTCAAAAATAATTCCGGCGGACTTGATCATCTGCGCCAGCTCTTGCGTGGTCAGCACATAGTCCACATCCGGGTCGCCATCGACGCCCATCTCAGGGCGCTGCGCTTCAAACTTCTTCGCCGTGCACGGCATGATGGCGACAACCTTGATATCGTTGCGTTCGATCTTCAACTGATCAGGAAGCATCGCCTTGACAAGCGATCCAAACATCGCCTGCGGCGAACGGCAGGTCGAGAGATTCGGCAGTAACTCCGGAAAATACTGCTCTGCGTACTTCACCCAGCCTGGGCAGCAGGAGGTGAACATCGGCAACGTTCCCGCCTTGGTCTTGCGTTCGAGAAACTCCGATCCCTCTTCGATCACGGTAAGATCGGCCGCGAAAGATGTGTCGTAAATCTGGTTGAAACCAAGCTGCTTCAATGCCGCAACGATTCGTCCAGTGGTGATCTCTCCTGGCTTCAGGCCAAACGACTCGCCCAGACCCACGCGCACGGCCGGCGCAATCTGCACGATGACCGTCTTCTTCTTGTCAGCAAGCAGATTCCAAACCTGTTCGACTTCGGACTTGATGGTCAGCGCACCGGTCGGGCAGACGCTGGCACATTGCCCGCAGTTGACGCACTCGACATCACCAAGCAGTTTGCCAAAGGCAGGCTGCACACTCACATCGTGTCCGCGATGAGCAAAATCAATCGCTCCGATGCCTTGAATCTCCGCGCACATCCGCACACAATCGCCGCAGAGAACGCACTTGTTTGGATCGCGCACCAGCGATGGTGACGACTCATCCAGCGGTGCGGGCTTGTGTACAGACTTGAAGCGCACCTTGTTCACGCCCAGCCGCAACGCTAAACTTTGCAACTGGCAGTTGGCGCTGCGCGAACACGTCGGGCAGCTTTGGTCGTGATTGGCCAGCAGCAGTTCTACCGCGATCTTGCGGATCTCGCGAATCTCCGGCGTCGAAGTTAGTACCTTCAACCCTGGCTCTGGCGGCGTCGAACACGCGCCCTGGATTCCGCGTCCTTCGATCTGCACCAGGCATAGCCGGCACGCGCCGTACACGCTGAGTTCGGAGTGATAGCAGAATGTCGGCAAGTCAATGTTGGCCTTGCGAACAAGCTCGAGAAGATTGCGTTCGCCTTCGATCGCTACCATCTTTCCATCGATCGTCAAAGTTGGCTGCGTGACCTTATTCATCTTGCTATATCCCTTCGACCGCATGTATTTTGCATGCTGTGGCACACGCGCCGCACTTGATGCACAGTTCAGGATTGATGTGGTGCGGCTCTTTCTTCTCTCCCGTGATAGCTCCAGTCGGGCAGGCCTTGATGCACAAACCGCAGCCTTTGCACTTCGTCTGATTGATCTCAGGACTCAGCAGCGCCTTGCATTGGCCCGTCCGGCAGCGCTTCTCAAAAACGTGCTCTTCGTACTCTTTGCGGAAGTAGCGCATCGTCGATAGCACCGGATTCGGTGCCGTCTTTCCCAGTCCGCACAACGAGCCGACCTGCACAGCGCGTCCCAGCTTGTCCAGCAAATCGAGCGTGTTCTGGTCGCCGCGTCCTTCGATCACATCGTCCAGCAGCGCCAGCAGTTGCCGCGTTCCCTCCCTGCACAGCACGCACTTGCCGCATGATTCGCGTTGCGTAAACTCCATGAAGAAGCGCGCAATGCTTACCATGCATGTGCCCTGATTCATTGCGACCAGTCCACCCGAGCCGACCATTGCTCCAACAGATCGTAGCGATTCATAGGCCAGCGGCAGATCGAGATGATCCTCAGTCAGGCATCCGCCGGAAGGACCGCCAATCTGCACAGCCTTGAAGCCGGTCTTCCAGATCTTGCTCGCGTCGTCCGTCACTCCGCCGCCGATGTTGTAGACGATCTCGCGCAGCGTCGTGCCAAACGGAACCTCAACCAGCCCTGTGTTGGCCACATGTCCAGTCAATGCAAAAGTCTTCGTGCCCGGGGATTCCTTGGTGCCGATTTGCTTGAAGACATCGGGGCCTTCGTTGAGAATGCGGCAAACATGAGCCAGCGTTTCAACGTTGTTGATAATCGTCGGCTTGCCCCACAATCCGCTCTGCGCAGGGAAGGGCGGTTTGGGCCGCGGCATACCGCGCTGGCCTTCGATCGATGCAATCATGGCCGTCTCTTCGCCGCAGACAAAGGCTCCTGCGCCTTCCATCACTTCGCACTTCATCGACAGGCCTGTGCCAAAAACATTCTTGCCCAGGATGCCTTCGCGTTCCGCATCGGCCACGGCGCGACGCATCCGCTCAACGGCCAGCGGATACTCTGCGCGAACATAGACCAATGTTTCATTGGCCCCAATCGCGCGTGCGGCAATCATCAGACCCTCAATTACGCTATGCGGATTGCCTTCCATCACCGAGCGATTCATGAACGCGCCGGGGTCGCCCTCGTCGCCGTTACAGATCACGTACTTCTTGGGTGAATTCTGAATTCGCGCCGCTTCCCACTTCCGGCCCGTCGGAAATCCGCCGCCGCCTCTGCCGCGCAGGCCAGAGTCCAGGATCGTTTTGCAGATCTCCTCGGGCGACATTTCGACAAATGCTTTTCTCGCCGCCTGATATCCGCCATGCAGCATGAATTCGTGAATATCTTCCGGATCGAGAAACCCACACTCGTGCAACACAAAGCGGCTCTGGCGCGCATAAAACGGATTGTCCTCGATTCCCTGGCAGCTCTTGCGCGTTGCCGGATCTTTGTAGAGAAGCCGATCGACAACCTTCCCCCCGGCCAGTGTCTGCTCAACAATCTCAGCCACGTCTTCTTTGTGCACCTTGGTGTAGAGGATGCCGTCCGGTACAACTGAAACCAGCGGCCCCATCTGGCAAAATCCCTGGCAGCCGCTCTTTGACAGGCGAATCTCATCGCTCGTGGCTTCGGCGCGCAGTTCCAAAATCACATGCAATCCGGCCCTTGCAATCTCGCTCTTGAACTGCTCGTAGACCTTCATGGCTCCATTAGCCATACATCCGGTTCCGGCACAGATAATCACTCGGCGCACCTGCGCGAGCGTCGAGATTCCATGCTTGCTTGCCGTGCTCGGTGTGACAGCTCCCGTGTTATCCATTCGCCACCCCGGCTGAGAGCTGCTCAGTCATTGAACCTGTTGCCAGCGCCGTCTCCTGCGCCTTGATCTCATCGATCAACGCCACCGCGCGCTCCGGTGTGATCTGCCCGTGCACCTGCTCGTCGACCACGATCACCGGAGCCAGTCCGCAAGCACCAAGGCAGGCCACCGTCTCCACTGTAAACATCATGTCGGCCGTCGTCTTGTTTTTTTCGCTCGTGCCCAGCTTCTCATGCAGCGCATTCAGCACCGGGATCGACTGCTTCACATGGCAAGCCGTTCCGTCGCAGATGCGGATGACGTGCTTGCCCTTTGGCTCCAGCGCAAAGTGCGCATAGAACGTCGCCACGCCATAAACGCGCGCCGGCGGAACATCCAGCGAGGTCGCCACATACGTGAGAATCTCTTCCGGCAGATATTGGTACTCGTGTTGAATCGCCTGCAGAATCGGAATCAATCCTGAAGGGCGGCGCGAGTGGCGATTGAGAATACTGACCACCTTCTCAAATTGCTCCGCGCGATCAACAGCAACAGGCATCGAAGCCATCTAAACAGCCTCCTTCTCTTGAATGGGCACCCTGAATCGTCTTGCCAGCTTCCAGGAAAGCGAGGCCAGCGAGTTATAAAGATCTTCGTTATGCACAATGATGTGCTCGGGAACATTGAGCTTCACGGGCGCAAAATTCCAGATGGCCTGGATGCCGACCCGAACCATCTCATCGGCAATCGCCTGCGCCGTTTCTGCGGGAGAGGTAATGATTCCCAAGTGAATGCTCATGCGCGGGGCAAGATCGGCAAGCTTTTCGAGCGGCAGCACTGCTTTCTCGTGAATCCATTTGCCGACCTTCGCGGGATCGGTGTCGAATGCCGCCACGATGTGCAGGCCAAACTTCGAAAAACGCTCATGGCCCAGCAGCGCAGTGCCAAGATTGCCCGCGCCCACAAGGAACGCTTCATTGATCTTGTTCCAGCCAAGGAAGGTCTCAATCGCCGCGATGAGTTCAGAGACCGAGTACCCTGTCTTCGGCTTGCCGATGATCCCCGTATATTGCAGGTCTTTGCGGACCTGCACGGCGACAAGCCCCAGATCATTGCCGATCACACTACAGGAGACTCTGGTAATCCCCTTGGTCTCTAGCTCGACCAGATAGTGATGATACTGGGGAAGGCGTCGCAAACTGGGCTGCGGAATCGACCGGGCTTCAGGTCGATCAATGGGCACAGGATTCGATAAATTCATATCGATAACCATGTACCGAGTCTAGGATCAGGTGGTTTGGCAGACTGTGATGACGATCACGAAGAGCCGGAAGACTGTATCTCAGCCTTTGAAACCTCATTCGCGGCCAAGAGAACTTTGAGCAGGGCTTGTTGTATTTGCAACCACCTTCGAATCAGCGTTTCTCACGGCTGCGAGATCACAAGCGTGTTCGGATAATAGTGGGAGAGAATCTCGCGAAAGCTGGCGCCGGCGGCCGCCATACCTGCCGCACCGTGCTGGCACATACCCACGCCATGACCCACGCTATGGCCCTCCAGCCGCCAGCCGGCGCCGTCTTCGGTCGCAGAAAAGTCGCTTCCGGGAACCGCACTCCAGCCCCACTGTCGCGCCTCGGCGATTCGCTGGCGTTCGCTGCCGGGCCTCGGCGTCTGCCCGCTCGCACCCACCCTGCTTCGCCAGGTAAAGGGATGCTGCCTGCACCATGCGCAAGGCACGGAATAGAAAGGGTACCCTTCTCCCGGATCAGCGCCGGCATCGCGCAGACTGCGCGTTTGGCCACCGCAGCGACTGGAGTACATTGCCGCCAGCGGCTTGCCGCCATAAACGATCACCAGTCCTTTCGTAGCCTCGACAGCTCGCCCGACGCGGCTCGCCGGCTCAGGCGGAGACTTGAGAAACTGACAATGTGTAGTGTCGCAGAAGTCGAAGTCCAAATGCCGTTGGCCTGCGGCCAAGAACGAGCGCGTCGCAACGGCCTGCGCCTTGAGCGCCTCCATCGGTGCGTTCTCCACCATCTCTGCTGCCACAATCGACGCCACCGCCGTCTCGCGATCCATGCTGACCACGGCCATCAGTTCACCGTTGCGGGACTGAAGGCTGAGCCGGCCCAGGTAGACGCGGTGTAGCTTGCCCGGCACTGTTAGTCGGTAGTAAGCCACTCCGCCACCCCGCGCCGTCACAGTAAAATCCGCCGCCGAACGCGAACCAGCAATCACATGGTCGCGCTCGGTGCGAAAAATGACTTGACGGTGTCCGGGATCGCCATTCAGCACCAGCGCCGGGCTCCCGGCTTCGTCTTGCGCAGCAATAGAGAGAACTTGTCCTCCCTCAGTCTCCAAGACAAGTTCCTTCGGATGAAAGAGCCCCAGCACTTTGAATCGAACCGGCTCTTGCGCCCCAGCCGGAACAGAAGAAAGCAGTAGAAATGGAAAGAACAGGAAGCCGCCGCGTTGAAGCCATCTTGCACGCTTGCGCAGTTGTATACCAACAGCACTTGAGATCGCCGGCATTGATGCGGTCCTCATCGCACTCCCGCTCCCAGCGCGCGCAGCATCGCACCGGCGGTCTTTGCGCTTTCAGCGCCCGTCACGCCATGCACACGGACCAGGAGCAATAGACGAGGCTGCGTGGCAGGATACAGGACCACTGTGAATCCGTCCGCAGCCCCGCGCGGCGTGTGCGAGCAGATCGCCGTGCCCGTCTTCGCAAGCGCCGCATCCTTGCCCAGGGCTGCGTTCACTTCGCGCGCCGTGCCGCGCGTTGCCGAGCCAAGCATTCCCTTCGCGATTCTTCCCTGGACCTCCGACCGCTGCTCCTTCTCAAGTTGCAGGTAGGCCTTGGCCAGCGCCAGAGGCGATTCTTGCCATGCGCCCCCCAGCCCCATCAAGCTCTCGCTTGCAGCCTCTGCCGGAGGGCCGGCAAGCCCATAGCGTGCAAATGTCTCAGCCGCGCGCCTGCGCTCCAGATCCGTCGCCAGCGCAAGAAAATAAGCGTTGCAGGATTGCGCAATCGCCTCTTCGATCCCCAGGTCCCCGTGACCAGCCGGCAGCCAGCATCGGCTCTCGGTGCCTATGCAGCGAACAGTTGGAAACTGACCGCCATGCTGCTCAGCGTAGGCAACGGCAAGAAATGGCTTGACGAGCGAGCCGGGAGAGACGAGCCGTTGCGAAGGCCATCGCATCGCCAGCACCTCTCCCGAGGAATCCAACAGCAGATAAGAGAGATTCGCGCTGGGGAAGCCGCGGTCCAACACTGCTTTTGCCGTTTGCGCAAGCAGTTGCGGAGCAGCCGCGTTCTGAGCCGGCGCCGAACCCGCCGCAAAGAGCAGTGATCCCGCCAGCATGATCCAGGCTTCCATCTTCCGCATCAAGCGCGCTGTGGTCAGCGAGCCCATTGATACGTGACCGTCTGTGTCACTGTAGCGCCGTGGTCGCGCTCCTCAATCCGCTCTGACGCCATTTTGGAGAAGGCGCGGCTGAAGCTTGCCGCATTCCCTGAGAAGAAGGCCGGGGGCTGACCTCCTCCACCCTCCGCCTGCTCGTCGGATTGGCCATGATGACCGGTGAGGTCCAGTTGCGCCATCAGCCGCTTAAAGTTCCCCTGCTCCTGTGCGTGGTGGAAGAGCGCAGCATAAGTCACCGCCTCTTTCCCCCCTGCCGCACCTGCCTTCTGGCTACGCGCCAGCAGCTTTTCCAGTAGCATCGAGTCGTTGGCCAGCAGCAGTTGCTTACCTCGCACTGCGGCGTAGAGCGGCACAGCGCCATCGAGCGCAAAGTACTCGCCGGCCGTCTGAGCGCTTGTCCGCTTCTCCCATTGCGCGCCAAGGCTGCCCGCCGTCAATCCCGGCAGCAACGCCTGCGTTAGCGCTTGATGTACTTGGTTTTCATCCCACGCTCGCGAGGCTGAGACAGCCATCGCCGTCTGCATCGAAACAAAGACGCCGTCGTTCGGAGCGCGTGTCGCATAGACTTCCAGCGCTGCATCCGGCTGCGCGGCGGTGAGAAGTGCGCGCAACGGCTGGAATGCATCCGCCTGCCGTACGGTCACCGGAGCCTTGTCGATGAGAGTCTCGAACTCCGACGCGCTGCCTGCCTCTTCCCCTACAACTGCCGAAGGCGCGCTTGTCCGCGAGCCTGCTCTGCGCCCTGGACCCTGTTCAAGCAGATTTTCTCGCAAGCTTGTCAGCAGATTCTCCGGCGCAGGCGAAGCCGCTGCTGCATAAAAGGCCACGTCCTCCGGAGCCAACGCACTCAGTGTTCTCACATCGCCTTGAGTCGGGGCGGTAGCCTCGGCGCGGCGCACAAGCACGCGCTCTTCGCGATAACTCTCCCGGCTTCGATACAAGTCGCTTACTGCCGAGGCATATTGCTTCATCTCGGTGATATTTTGCTGAATCCAATAACTGCGGAAGTAGGGCGACGGAACAATCTTATCGAGATTCAAGACCATGCGCAGATCGCCGCGCTCGGCCGGCGCCTGCTTCACGGCCGCGGCAAACCAGCCTTCATTCAAAAGGCTGTGCGAAGAGGCTCCCGCAAAGCGATCCAGTACGCCCGCTACCAGGTCTTCGCGAGTGCCGAGAATTAGCCATCCATCCTTGGCCGCAAAGGCCGCCGTGCGCGACGACTGCGCGTCCTTGTGCACGTAAAATGCGGTTCCTGCCTCCGTGCGCTGTTCAAACTTCCCCCGCGTCTGCCACAGCGGAGACTTCTCGATTCCCTGCTGATCGAGATGCGTGACGTAGACGAATTCGAGATTGCCAATGTCGTAGAGTCCCAGGCAGCTCTCCTTGCCCGCAACCTTTTCGAGCAGGCTTTCATCTGTGGGCAGTCCTGCGGCCGCCGAGAACTCGTCCTGCGCCTGCGAGAGGCGCGTGAAAAGCCGCGAGTTGCTGAAGGCCGAATGGTTGTCGCTCGTGAGCCATGCGCGCTGCTCCTCCGACGAGTTCCAATCCCGCAACAACCCGCCAAAGTCGCGCGCTTCAATCGAGAGCAATGCGCCCTCGGGCAGCAACGCCGGCAACTCGGGCTTGGCCTTCATCGCCTGCTGCAAAGCGCCGATGCCAAACACCAGCCCGCAGCCTGCGAGCGCCGCACCGACCGAAATCCAGACGCGTCGTTTCATTCCGCATCCCCCTCATTATTTGCCGCTTTTCTGGGAGTGAACGGCATGCCCGGCAGCAAGCGTGGGCGCACCACCCGGTCCTGATCCAGCTCCGCGTGTATCTTCGGAGCTCGCGCTTCGTTCTCCTGCCTGCGAGCCACGTCCGTTTCCAAGCGCTTCACTTCCTTTTCAAACGCAGCTCGCCGCGCCACGTCCTTCTCTGACGAGAACGCGCTGTGCAGCAGCGTCAACGCCTCATCCGGCTCATGGCGTTTCTCTCTCGCGTGAATCGCATACCAGTAGAACTTGACCGCATCCTCCGCCTTCATGCTGGCAAGAGAAAGAACGCGTTGCGCCGCATCATCCGAACTGCCGGCTTCGGACTCGTCCCCTTCGTAGTAACCCCGGCCGTAGTATTGTCCATTCTGCAAAATCGATTCGGCAGCCATGAGAGCCTTCGAGTCCATCCCCGAGCCAAACGCCGCCCACAGATACCCGATGCGTATCTCAGCATTGCCAGGCTCACTAGCGATCGCAGCGCTCAAAATCCGCTCCCGCGTCTTGTCGTCCGGCGCACATGCCGCAGCAGCTTTGCGTGCCTCCATGAAGAAGGGTTTGCCCGCCTCCTCCGCGCTGGGGCAGCCGCCGCGCACCAGCAGGTCAAGCTCCCCGCTGCCTGTTGCGGGATTCACCGCGTCGCGCCCCTTCAGTGCCTTGGCCGCCGCAAGCCGTTCCGCATACGTCGCCTTTGGATCGGCTGCGGCTGCCTTCAGCGTATCGAGTGCTTTCTGCGAATGCGCGTCTCCAGCCAGAGTCGCCACTGCAAGCCTGACCTTGTAGCCCGCATTCCACGGAGAGGACTGCGCCAGCGGCTCAAGAAATTGCATCGCCTCGGCATACTTGCCGTGCGTCTCCAGCAAACCGGCAGCCGAATCCGTATCGGCCCACGTATTGTCGCTGACCAGCGTCAAGCGCCTCAGCAGCGCTACCGCGCCAGGCATATCCTTTTCGTCGAGATCGATGCCCGCCAGGCCAAGGAAGTTCGGCGCGGTCAGTTCCCGCGCGTCGAGCGCCCGTTCGTAAACAAAGCGCATCACGATCCGTTTCGAAGGCTCGCTCAATCCGCGAACAGCGCGTCTCAGATCGCTCGAGGCAGGAGCGCCCTCCGGCTGCTTCTTCCACTGCGCGACCATCTGCGGCAAACTCGATTCGGCCTCCGCCAGGCGCAGCACCGCGTCAAGCCACTGCGAGGTGACTCGCTTCTCCTCGGGAATTCTCGCCAGCTCCGCCCGAGCCTCGGCCAGCTTCTTTTCGCTCAGCAGTGTATCGATCAGCTTCGACTCAGCCGACTCAAGCGCCCAGCCCATCTCACCCGGCTTCTCCTGCGCCTTGTGACGCTCCAGTTCCACAATGCGCGCAAGAAGCCTGCTCTCATGCTTCTTCTCAATCCAACTGCTCAGCCGCACCGTACTCAGCACATCGCCCGGATCGGTTGCCGCTGTCGTGATCTCGATCAGCCAATCCACCGAGTCGCCATGGGCGTGATAGCCGGCCTCGAGCAGCGGCTCGATGCGATAAACTCCATTGCGCGCCAAATAAATCCGCAGCATCGAATCCACCGGATCTTTGATTGCCGCATACTGGCCACGAGCGGAGACATCGCCCAGCACCTGCGCAAAGTCGCCCCAGAAACTCTCCGGCACATGCCGCGCATCCATCTCGGCAGCCAGTCGCTTCACAGCCAACTGCCACGCCGCCAGCGCATCGGCCTTCTTCCCCTGCTTCCATTCGATGACGGCGATCTTGTCGAGAACTGCCGGCTGATCGCTCTTCAGATCGAGAGAGTGCTGATAATCGGCCAACGCCGCATAGGCTCTTCCCGCCTCTTCCGAGTACTCCGCAAGCTCGGTATACGCACCTGCATGCTCCGGCGTGTGTTCCAACTCTGCTTCAAGATAACTCTCCGCCAACGCGTCCTTGTCGCCGTCGAGATATTCTCCGTAGCGCGAGCCATAGTAGAACCAAACCTCGCCGGCAAGTTGCTCGTTGCGATCGACAGGGTGGCCAATGCGTTCACCGATCGTAGCCTCCCCGCCGAGCGCGCCGTTGAAGCCCTCGCGCACCTGCGCCGTATGCTCGCGAAGATAGAGACCCGTCAATCCGGTGTAGGCCTTCTTCCACACTGCGGGTTGCCCGGCCGCACGCGCGGCAATGCCTGCAAAGACCAGATCGGGTTTAGCGTTTGCCACCAGGAACTGCGCCGCGTTATCTGCGGAGCTCTTTCGAGTACCCGACGCTCGTTTCACCAGGTCCTGAGGCCGCGCAGTGAGCAGCAATTGATAGTAGCGCGGTTGGTCGCCGGCCGACTGACCGCTCGCCGCCAGCTTGTCCAACGCACGCAGTTCACCCGCCATGTCGCCAACCGTGCGATACACATCCACTGCTTCTGACCAGATCGGTGCACGCCGATTGGCCGGAGTTGCTGCGGCCAGCGCCTCCAGCTTCGCGCCAACTCCCTCCCATTGCACGCGGTTCTTCTCCAGTTGCAGCCACTCGCTCAACTCGCCGTGGTCCTCCGTGCCGCGCTTCTCGGTGAACTTCCACAGCAGATCGGCTTCCATCTCCACAAGTCCCGCTGCCCTGATCGCCGGCAGATACACCGCCCGCAACTCGCTCCCATCGGTAGCCGTTGTCTCCTTGGCCTGCAGCCATGCTGCAAACTGTGCCTTCTCCTCCGGCGTGTAGAACTCATTCTCCACCGCGGCCATCGACTTCAGAGCCTGCGCAAAACCGGACCGAGCCTCTTCCCTGCGCTGCGTAATCCGCTGCTTCCGCCACTCATCGTCCGTCACCGCGCCAAGGCCTTCTTTCGCCACCTGCTGCGCCACCGTTGAGAGAGAAAGTTCCTCCGCCTTATGGCGGGCCACTGCCAGCCGTGCAAACGCCGCATCGCTCTGCCGCAGCCGCCCCATGATCCGCGCATAGACCGTAGCGCCCGACTGATTCATCGGGTCTACAAGCAACTCCGCGCCCGCGCTCTCCACGCCCTGCTCGGCGTATTTGCGCGCCTCATCCAGCACTCCCCACTGCTCCAGCCGCGTAGCCACGGCAAAATAGTTTCCGGCCTTCACCGGACGCCCCGTGATCCACGCCTCCTCAAGCGCCTTTACCGCATCCGCGTTGTGTCCCTGGCGAGCCCGTGCCTCGGCGGCCTTCACCATCCATTGCGGATCGCGGTAGCTCAGCTTGTAGAGCCGCTCGTAATCCGCCACCGCGTCGTCCAGCTTGTAGAGCCGCTCTTCCAGGTCGGCCTTTGATTGATACAGATCCTTCTGCTCGGGCCGCACGTGAATCGCCTTGCCGTACGCCTCGATCGCCGCCGGATAGTCCTCGAGCACCGTCTCCAGCCGCGCCAGCACAATGCTCCAGCGGGCGTCGCGCGGCGAGGCCTCAACCGTCTTGCGATAGAAGGCGACGAGCTTCTCACGCTGTCCGTGCGCGCCTGTTACCAGCGCCGCTTCCTGGGCCACTGCGGCATCGTCTGGATAGGCGTTGATCAACTCGATATACTGGTCCGCCACTTCGCCCCAGTTGCCCAGCAGCGACGCCGATGTGATCATGCCGCGACGCAACTGCGCCACTCGCGCCGTCTTCTCGCCACGTTCCAAAGCCGAGGCCTTCACCACGGCCAGTTGAGATTGATAGAACCCTTCCAGCCCCGCCTGATCGCCCGAGCGCGCGTAGTTCTCGGCCAGCGCCGCTTCTACACCCGCATCGAATGGCATCTGGCTCAGCAACGTTCCCAGCAATTGCTTGGCGCGCGGATACTCGCCCAGCTCCGTCAGCTTGCGTCCGGCCTCCAGTTGAAACTTCTGCTTGAGCTCCGGATACGATGCATCGGCCGAAGCCAACAGCACTGTCACGGCCTGCGCCTTGCGTTCATGCGCCCAGTCGTAGTCCACCATCGCGCGCACTACGCCAAGGACTTTGCTGTGCTCGCGGTAGATGGCATCTTCTTCCGCTGCTGCCGTCGTCGGATTGTGCTGCTGCAACAGATCCACCAGTTGATAACGCAACTCAAGGCTGCGCACCGGATCCTCAGTGAGCACAATCTGCCTTCGCAACGCCAGTTGCTCCACCTCCGGCAGGTTGTGCGCGCGGGCCACGCTGGTCAACGCGTCAAGCACGTCAAACGAGTCGGTTTGCGCAACCGTCTGGCCCAGTTCCTGCTTCATCTCCTCGCCGCGCCGCTGCACATCAAGTATCCGCACGCGCAGCTCAATCGCCGTAGCGTTCGGTGCCGATGCCTTCAGCAATCCCGCCGTCTCCGACTCCACAGCAGCGCGCAACTCCGGCCTGCGCGCCAGCGAAAGCAGCCGGCTGCGGCTCTCTTCAGACGCATCGCTCGCCAGCGAACTGGCAACATACTCCTTGATCGCGCCCGGCAGGTTGCCCTGGCTTTCTTCAATCGCGCCGGCCTGATAGCCAAACAGTGCCGGCTGCCCCAGCCGCTCACGCCCCTTGCGCATCTCGGCCGATGCGGATGCAAAATCAAAGTAATCCCAGAACACCGTCGCCGATTGCAGATAACCGTCGGCCACGCCCGGGTGCACCTCGGCCATCCGCGTCCAATACGGCGCAGCCTCGGCCATGCGTCCGCGATCGGCATAGATGTCCCCGATTCGAGCCAGCCGCTCCAGATCGTCTGGGAAAGCGCTCAGCAGCCGCTTCTCAATCTCCACGGCCTTGTCCGTATCTTCGGGATGAAAATACGCAAGCGAACGATGAAGCGACGAAGCCTGCCCGCCCAGCGTCTCATCGGCCGGATACTCGGCCGCCAGCGCATCGGCCGCGCCCACTCCGTCTTCAAAGTGCGATTGCCACAAACACGACTCCATCCAGAACCGCTCTGCCGCGGGATTCGTGCGCGCCAGCTCAGTCCACTCCGCCTTTGCAATCGACGGCTCCTGCTGTCGCAGCGCCTCGAGTTCTCTGTCCAGCCTGCCCGTGCTGTTGAGCATTTCAAATAACTGGTCGCGCAGATCTGCAGACTCCGCCCAATGCTCCCACAACAGCTTTTCTGCCTCTGCCGGCCGATAGTTCCGCTTGCTCCGGTATTGCGCCAGCAGATTGCGAACAAAGGTGAGATCGTGCGGAAACCGGTCGTGCGCATACCGATTCACTTCGAGCGCAAGCGAGCTATCCGGCGCCGGTGCCTGGCTCAGATACTCTTCTAGCTCCGTTCCAGAGAAGATCCCTGTCACCTTGCGCGAGAGAGCGTTGTAGTCCGTGTTACGTCTCTGGCGCAGATAGAATCGAGCCAGCTTCGCATACCAGCCTGCGCTGAAGCTCGTGTCCTGAAACTGCTCGATGGCCCGCTGATAGACCTCTTCCTGATGAGCATTCAGGCGGTTCTGTTCGAGAAAGGTCGCCAGTTTCTCATAGAGTCCTGGGTCCTGCGGATTGCGATCCAGTTCCCCGCGCAAGAGCTGCAGTGCATCCGGAAGCCTCTGCATCGCCACCAGCCGCGAAAGATACCGGTCAAGCACCTGCGCGTATTCGCTGGAACGTGCGCCACCGGCCGTGTGGGCATCTTGATGAGCCTTCGATTCGCCGCCCACCGGTTTGCTGTACGCCGCGCCCTCTGCACCCAGCGGAACACCGTCCGCTTTGGCCGCGAGTTCCTTCAGCATGCTCTGATAGAGCGCAAACTCCTTCTCCTCTTGTTTCGTCCTGCTATATACATCGCCCACTTGGAGCGCTACTTCCACCCTGCGCGCATCATTGGGAAACTGCGCCAGAAACAGCGTCCCCTCGCGAATCAGCGCATCGTTTTCGCCGTAGGCCGCATAAGCGTCCATCAGCCGCGCATGAAGCTCGGCTCGCTCAGCAGACTGAGTAAAGCGCCGGTCGATCTCCGCAACCAGCTCAGCCGCCTTGGCCCGATGAAAGTAAGGCACCGAGAGCGCGTCTTGCGACGTGTACTCCGAGGCCGGCTGTTGCGAATTGAAAAAAAGCGAGAGAATGCCGTTCAGATAGCCCGGCCCGCGATCCATCGTGGCAATACTTTTATAGAGCGCCAGGTTGCCCGCACCCACGCGCAGCGGCTGCTCCGGCGCAGTCAGCAAAATCCGAGCCAGCCCCGCCAGCCCCTTCAACTCTGCATCGGGAGTCTTCTTGTTCGCCGCCAGCGCATAGTAGTAGCGCGCAGCCTCTGGAAAATCCTGCACCGCTTCCAGCAGCCGGCCCAGCGTATATAACTCATCGAGTGACCACGCGGCTCCGCGGGCGTCTTTGCTCTCGCGATAAGAGGCCAGCACGGCCTTCGCCGCCTCAAGCTGTCCTTGCTGCTGATAGATGTAGAAGAGCTTGGCCGCGTCTTTCAATGTCTCGGCCCCGCCCTCCGGATGCGCCGCCAGCCTCGCCCGCAACGCGTCGCGCGTCCTAAGCGTCTGGTGACCGCTGTTCAGCAGGTCGTAGTAACTCTTCACTAACTCCGCCGGCCACAACGGCTCAAAGCTGCGATCGAAGACCGCAAGTCCGTCCTTCGCCGTTCCGCGCCCCGCGGCAACCTCCGCCTCGGCTCTCACAGGGAACATCGTGTCGCCAGATAACTCCTTGCGATAGCGAGCAATCAAACCCGTCGCGGCAGCGAAATCCTTGCCCGCCAGATCGAAGCTCAACTCACGTTCGTAGACGGCCTTTTCCTTCGGATAGCGCCGCTCCCAGCAGCCATACTCCCGCGCCGCCGCCGCGCGAGGCAGAGCAAACTTGTCCACCACGCTGAGCGTCTTCTCCCACGCCTTCCACGACTGCTGAGCCTCCGCCGCTGTCCACCGTTCACGAGGACTCGCGGCTGCCTGGCCCACCAACTCCAGTGCAGCAAGTTCCTCCTGCGGTTTCAACCTGCGTTCATAAAAATCCGCCAGATCCAGATTCGCAGCCGACTTATCGTCAGCCTTCTCAGCCCAACTCTTCCAGTCCCGCTCGGCAGCATCGAAGTCCAGCGCCTTTTCGTCTTCCATCGCACGTAACGAATAGAGCGCGGCACTGTTTCTGCTGCTATCAATGAGGCTCGTCAGCTCAGGCCGCGCCTCGCGCGGAGAACGCCTGTAGAGCGCCTCGCCGCCCGGCAGCTTCATCAACCTGTAGAGCGCTTTTTCAACGCCCGATCCAGCCTCCGCATTCTCCAGCCATCGCGAAAGCCCATTGCCCGCGCCAAGCAGCAATCCAGGACTCTGCCACGCCACAAGCGAGGCCGATGCGGTCAATGTCATCGCAGACAGAGCGATCACTCCAAATCCGACCTTGACTCCGGACTTGCCTGCCGCCGAATCACTCAATGAAGCCATTCTTTTGCGTTCAAGGAACCACTTCAATTCGCACCTCCGCGCTGCCCAGATTGTGCGCCATATCCTCTGCCGTCACCGCCACCACATACTCGCCCGCAGGCAACGCCTGCGGCAGCCAAACCTGCCCCACACTCGCACCCTGCTCTCGATTCCAGCGCAGACTCACAGGCGCCAGGCCTTCCACGCGCGCCGTCAGAGTTCGCGTACTCTCTGACGCGCTGACCTTCAGCGGGATCATTTCTCCGGCCCGGTAGCGCGTTCGTTCCAGCCGCACCTTCACCGTCGGCGGAGTCGAAGCAATCACAAAGCTCTTCTGCTCCCGATAGACCTGCCCATTCGTATCGCGCAGCACAAGCCGCACCGGATAACTCCCGTCCTTCATATCGTCGGGAGCAAGAAAGCGCGTCTGCCACACATCTTCGCCGGCCAGATAGCGCAACGGCTTCTCCAATCCAAATGGAAACAGCGCAATCACCGAAACGATCGCCTTGTCTGTATGCACCCGCAGCACAGGATCGCCCGGCCGGATCACACGAGGCCGCAGCAGAGCACGCGGCGCTGCCAAAAACGATGTGTAAGGCGTAACAAACTTGTATCTGCGCGCCAGGCGTATGATCTCGTTGATCGCGGCCTCCGTCTCTCCGTTGCGCTCGATCTCATCAAGCAGCGCCTGCACCCGCGCACCGGCCCAGAGCCTCGGCAACTGATCGTGCTCCATCGCGCGCTCGGGCAACTCGGCCTTGGCCTCCGTCTTCAGCGCGCGCCCATCCTGCTGGCCCTCTACGCTGAAGCTCACGCTCTTCTGCGGCTTCGTGTACTGGCCCACCCAGCGCGCCTCGCCACCGTCAAAGACCGCATCCTCCAGCGAATAGACCTTGTCCACAGCAGCCTGCGGAGATACGGTTAGCCGAAGATCGCCAATCGGCGTACGCCCCACCTTGCCAAGAAAAGCCGACAACTTGAAATCCACCGGCTCGGTCGACAGCACCTGTTCCATCACTCCGCCATTGCGGCTCAACATGCGCAGCAAAGGCAGATTCGCGTCATCGCCTACGGCAAAGACATCGGTCTTCGGCCGCCTGTCGGCTGGAATCTGCTTCCACTTCGACGCGTACCAATCCGCCAGCTTGCCGGTCTTGATCATCCCGCGCGTCGCCTCGCCGTCGCTCAGCAGCACCAGCGCCGTGCCGGACGATGTAGCCTCCGCTCCGCTCACCTGCGCAAGTCCCGCCTCCAGCGCCTTCTGCAAGTCGGTCCCGCCGCGCAGATGACTCTGCCGCAGCCATTCGATCGCAGCTTTTTTCGTCGCTAACTCCGCCTTCACCGAAGCGGGCCTGAAACTATCTACTTTCGTGTTATAGAGCAATAAGTTGAACTTATCTTCCGGCCCTAAGCTCTCCAGCAGCTTCGCCGCCGCCGCGTAACTCCGCTCCAGCTTCTCCCACTGCATCGAGAGCGACGTATCCATCAGAACAACCACCGTGCGGCCGCCTTGATTCGCTCCGGAAGCGTTAGCTGCAGTCGGCACGGATAACTGCGCCAGAGCCTCGAAAAATCCCGGCTCATCCGGCTTTTTCTGGCTGGCCTTGGAGTTAGTCGAAGTTACATCTCCGGCTAACTGTTCTGACAAGGAAGCTATAGGGTTCGGATCGCGGAAAGCTATAACTTCCAGAGCATTTCCCGTCTCGTTCACCGTCCAGACAGTGGATAAGTCCTCAGCCAGGTCGATGTTAGTCGCGTCTACTGTCGCTTTAACTAGATGTTCATCCTGCTGTTCGATATGAACGGGAAGCAGATGCCCCTGAAAAGCAAAATCCTTCATGCGCGCGGCCGAGTGCAGTTCAAACCGAAGACTGAACTTCTGCACATGCTGGCTCGCGTAAGCATCCGGCTTGAGCGGCAGCAGAAAGTAACTCTTGCGCGCCGCAACCGGAATCCGTTCGTGATACTCGATCTCCAGCCGCTTGGTTCCGTAAGCCGGAATGGGAACGATATGCGCGCTGAAGACTGCACTGCGCCGCGCGTCGTCCTCCGTACGTTCGCCCTGCTCGAGCAACCCGGGATCGATCGCCTGGCTCTTCAACTCCTGATAGATCGCCTTGGCCCGCTTCCGCTCCAGAATCACAGCAGGAATGCGCACCGGCCCATCCCAAACGGCAAAATCGGAAACCGTTGTCCCGCCCGGCAAGGCAAACAGATAATTGCCCTCCTGCGGATGCCCAGTGTGATTCGTGAAGACCTGACGCACCCAAACGCGCGCGTCGCCGTTATCCACGTGAATCTCCACCTGCATCTCGGTGAGTGAGACAATTGCCGGATCCGGTGCCTGCTTGTCGGTCGGAACCAGCACGCCTGTATCGGCCTGTGCCGGCGCCTGCATCAAGAGCAACAGCCCTAACATCCAACCCGCGCGTCGTATTGCTGAGCTTCCCATCGCGTTCCTCAGTTACAGCTTATCTTCCGGGATCTTTACTAACCCATTTTCAGTTCCCACGTAAACCACACCATTGTGAATCGCCACCGCCGTCACATTCAAAGAAGGCAGCCCCGCAGTGATCGTTCTCCATCGAATGCCTGTCGCATCGCTCACCATCAACCCGCGACCCAGCGTGCCAACCAGCACCATCCGCCCATCGGCCGCCAGTGCCGTAGGATTCACCACCACTCCCGGCAGCGTCGCATCGGTCGGCGCAACCGTGCCATCAGCCGCCAGGCGCATGACGCCCGCTCCATACGTGCCCACCAGCCACTCATTGCCCACTGTCACAAGACCTGTAATCCAGTTATGCTTCAGCCCAGAGGTCGCCACCGTTAAATTTCTGCGAACAACGCCGCCCGACAGTAGCGAAAGCCCGCCCAGCGTTCCGGCCACCAACTGATCTCCACTCGCGCCAAGAGCATAGACATGGTTGTTCACCAGCCCTTGAAATGCATACAGGCTGTGCGGTCCGCTCGCATCCAGAAAGGTGATTCCCGCCGGGGTGGCCAGCGCCATGCCGTCGCCGAGCAGAGCCACGTCCGTCACGTGATCGGCGATCAACCCTGCCTCGCGCCCCAGCACTTGCTTCTGCCGTCCATCGCGATCAAAGTTCACCAGCCCATTGGCTGTGGCTACGGCCACCGCGCCGTGCCGCGGATCTTCCACAATCCGGTTCACGCAGAAGACATGCTCGTTTTCCACGTGCTCGAGTTCCGTGCCAGTAGCAGAGAGAATGTCCAGGCCGCGGTCGAAATATCCCACCCACAAACGCCCATCGGCAGCCGGCAGTAGCGCCGTGATGTGCCGGTCTGCCAGTTGCGCGCCGCCATCCGTCAGAATCCTGCGCCACTCGCCGCCCGGTTCCTGACGCCGCAGCCCGTCGCTGGCCAGCGCGTAACGGCTCTCTCCTGCAGCCAGAAACTGCTCCACCGTGAAGGGTGCAGGAAGCTCTGTCCTGGCTCTGGAGGAATGCTTCCCGCTCATCCCGTCCGGCTCTCTGCCCAACTCTCCCGCGCCCCTCTGCGCCACAATCGGCCGTCTCGCCCTCACGTCGTTCTCCGCTCCGGTGAGCGAGACGCGCAGAACTCCGGCCTCCACCTGGCCCACCAGCAGCGAGTCTCCGTCCACCAGCACGGCATGGGCATATCTTCCCTTGGCCAGAACGCGCGCGATCTTTCCCCCGCGCACCTCGGCTACGCCCATCGGAGTGCCCACCCAGGCGCGCCCCTCGCCAAGCGCAATCTGCTCCACACGCCGGTCAGGCAGCCCCTGCTCTTCGCCGATCCGCTCAGTCTGACCGCCATGCCACCAGAGCACCCCATCGTTCAGCGTGCCCACCCACAGCTCGGCCTCCGAGCCGGCCAGCGCCGTCACATAAATGTTGTCTGTCGTAGGATGGAAGCGCTTCAGCGTCTTGCCGTCGTAGACCAGCAGACCAAGCTTCGCGGTTCCTATCAGCAACCGCCCCGAGGCCAGCGGCAGCACAGATGTCACAGCGCGCGCCTCCTCGTTCTTTCCAGCAATCTGCCGAAAGATCCGCCCGTCAAAGGCCAGCACGCCCGCGCCCTGGGTCGCAATCAGCAACTCCGCCTGGCGCGAGTTGGTCAGCATCCCCTCCGCTATCTGCCCCAACGGAGAAGCCGGCAGATCGATTCCCACGCGATATATATGAAGAAGTTCGCCGTCGGACGAATAGACCGAGAGCCCAGCCGGACCGGCCAGAACCAGGTTGCCTTGATACATTGCCGCGCTCTTGAAGACCGCCGGGGACGAAATCGCCTCGAAACCCGGATTCGGCTGCGCGCCCAGCACCCGCTCTTCAACACCCAGCAATTCCTTCTGCGCCGCGTCGCGCTTTGAAGCATTCAGCGCCCGCTCCACCCGCCAAGCCACGACTCCAAGCACCGCCAGAGACACGAGTGCCACCGCGATTCCAACAACCGCCACTCGCCGTGTTTTGACGTTCATGGGGAATTCTCAGTGTGAGGCAGGATCGCACTGACAATAACGCAGTTGCCGGGCAAACGCAAATCCCTGCGTGCACAAAAAAACGGCGCCGCCAGAGAAGGCAGCGCCGCTCCTTGTTTCTCCGGCTCTGAAGCCGGTTTCCTTCGCCCTAAAACAGGTTCCAGAGCGACTGATTATAGACCGAGTGGTGGAACTGCACCTCGGAGGCCTTGACGATCGTCCCCAGCTCGCGCGGAGAACGATTGGCCACGGCCTGCTTCAGTTCCGCGTAACGGCCCTGCACATCCTTGCCCAGAATCTTCGCAATCCATGCCGACGATTCAAAATCCGCAATCGCCTTCTGGATATTGTCGGGCAGGTAGCGTCCGCCGGCGCGCAGATCCTTCGCCTTTGAGATCTCCCCGTCCAGACCAGTTTTGAAGATGCTATACAGTGTCAGGTAAGGATTGGCATCCGGCGCCACGGCGCGCACCTCAGTCCTCATCGACCGGCTGTTGCCGATTGGCACACGAACCATTGCGCCGCGATCGGTAGCCGAGGCGCGAATCTGATTCGGAGCCTCAAAGTGCGGATCGAGCCGACGATAGGCGTTCACGCTGGAGTTGAAGACCAGGCAAAGATCCAGCGCACTGGTCAGAATGCGATCCATAAAGTTCCAGCCAAACTTCGCGAGCTGCTCTTCGCCCTTTTCGTCCCAGAAAAGGTTCGTCTTGCCCTTCGACACCGAGACGTTCGTGTGCATGCCGCTGCCGTTCACGCCGACCACAGGCTTGGGCAGATAGCAGGCCGTGTAGCCCATGTTGTTGGCGATCTGGCGGGTCAGCAGCTTGTAGAGCTGAATCTGATCCGCCGCACCCACTGCCTCAGCATAGCTATAGTTGATCTCGAACTGGCTGGGAGCGACTTCCGGGTGATCCTTCTCGTTCTGGAAGCCCATTGCCCGCTGCACTTCGGCAGACGTGTCGATGAACTGACGCAGCGGATCGAGCGGCAATGAGTGATAGTAGCCGCCGCTCGAGATGAACTCGAACTTGCCCGTCTGATGGTAGGTGCTCTCGGCGTCCTTGCCGGCAAACAGGAAGCCCTCGATCTCGGTGGCAGCGTTCAGCGTGTAGCCGTTCTTCTTGAACTGCTCGTCCGCGTAGGCCTTCAGCACGCCGCGCATGTCGCCAGAGTAGACGGTTCCGTCCTTGTCGATCACGTTGCCGAAAACCACCACCTTGCCGGTGCCAAAGACATCGGCCGGCACCCAGTAGAAGGCGCTCCAGTCGATGCCCAGCCTGAGATCGCTCTCTTTCTGCGCCGTGAATCCGCGAATCGAAGAGCCGTCGAAGGTCAGGTTCTCATACGAGTTGATCAGGAACTTCTTGTCGTAGTCGAGCAGGTGAAGGCGGCCCTCGAGGTCAGAGAACAGCACTGTCACCGCCTTGATCCGCTTCTCATCGGTCAGATACTTCAGCCGCTTCTCGCGAATCTCATTGGCCGCAACGCGATTGGAGCGGTCAGCCTTGGCTTGCAGGTTGAGTTCTTCCAGCTCGTCATACGACAAGGCTAGAAAATTGCGGAAATCAGTGGACATGGGTCTCCTTTTGAGCGCAACAAAGGTGGGATACTTCCGTTGCAACTCATTATAGAGTCCGGATTCAGAAAATTGGTGTGGATTTCAGAACGTACAACGCCGCTCGCCTCTCCGAGCCGCATCGATCGCCAAAGGCGGAGCCAGCCAGGATGCCGTTTTTTACTATGAAATCCCCGCCCATTGCGCGGAGAAATATCTATATAAAACCAGCTCGGGTGCCCCAGGTCCGGAGTCCCCACGGACAGGTCTTTGTCCGTGGGGTGGAGATCCCGATTTTGGAACCTGGGATACCGAAACAGCTCGAACTACGCGATCGGAACCGTCTTGATCGTCTTCAGAATCCGCGAGACGATCTGGTAAGGATCGGCTTCCGAGTTCGGACGGCGATCTTCCAGATAGCCCTTATAGCCATCGCGGATGAAGTTGACAGGCAGGCGGACTGAAGCGCCGCGATCCGACAGTCCATAGCTGAACTTGTCGATCGCCTGCGTCTCGTGCAGGCCGGTCAGGCGCAGGTGGTTGTCCGGGCCATAGACGGCGATGTGCTCGGGAATGTACTTCTCGAAGGCCGCCATCAGCTTTTCCAGGTAATCCTTGCCGCCCACTTCGCGGATGTGCTTGGTCGAGAAGTTGGTGTGCATGCCCGAACCATTCCAGTCGCCGCGAATCGGCTTGCAATGCAGCACAAAGTCGATTCCGTACTTCTCGCACAGTCTATACATCAGATAGCGCGCTACCCACAGGTCATCGGCAGCCTTGGCCGAGCCCTTGCCAAAGATCTGGAACTCCCACTGGCCCTTCGCCACTTCGGCGTTGATGCCCTCATGATTGATGCCAGCATACAAACAGAGATCCAGGTGCTCTTCAACGATCTGGCGGGCAATGTTGCCGACGTACTTGAAGCCTACGCCGCAATAGAACGGACCCTGGGGACCGGGATAGCCTTCCTTCGGGAAGCCCAGCGGACGGCCGTCCTGGTAAAAGAAATACTCTTGCTCGAAGCCAACCCAAAGGTCGGGGTCGTTCTCAATCGTGGCGCGCATATTCGTAGAATTCGGCGTGCCATCCGGATGCATCACTTCGCAAAGAACCAGGTAGCCGTCCTTGCGGCCGCCATCTGGATAAAGAGCCACCGGCTTCAACACGCAATCGGACTTGTGGCCATCGGCCTGCATCGTCGAGCTGCCGTCAAAACCCCACAGCGGAATATCCGCCAGCGTGGGCGGCTTCTCAAAGGACTTCAACTGCGTCTTGCCGCGAAGCTCAGGAATCGGTTGTTTGCCATCAAGCCAGATGTATTCCAGTTTGTATTTGGTCATGGGTCTCCTTTGGTTTTGTGGATGCAGGTTTATTGCTCAGAGCATTCCCCTAAATTATTGGTGAATGCCCATAAGGAACCCATGAAGAAATGGCGCTTAGCCGTCAACGTAAACGATATTTAGGTGCCGTGCCACGCGCCGTAGGTGCGCTGGTGATGAGCCCCGCGCTTCAATGTAGGATGGGCGCTAGCCCTGAAACGGCAAGATGCAAGGAGCATGCAAACCCAGTCGCTCCATGCGGCCAATCATCGGAAGGATTTTTGAAGGGAAGCTTATGCCGTAAGCCGTTCGAGCTGGTCAGGCTTGATGATCGTCAGGCTGGAGCCCTTGATCGTGATCCACTGGTCGCGCCGGAACTGATTGAGCAGCCGCGTAACCGTCTCGCGCGAAGTGCCCGCCATGTTGGCGATCTCTTCATGCGTCAGCGCCATGGTAAAGCGGATTTCCGGCTTGCCGTTGGCCGCAGCGCGGCCCCAGTCCAGCAACAGCCGAGCCAGCCGCCCCGCCGCCGAGCCGGACAGCGCCAGCCGCTTGGCATCATGAAAAACCGTTAAATATTCGCCGGAAAGCGATTGTGCCGCATGCATCGAGGCAATTCCGTGGCGGCCCAGAAAGTCGACAAACTCCTGTTTGCGAACCGTCTTGACCTGACATGGCTCGATCGCCTCGGCCGTAACCTCGTGCGGAACATTGGCCAGAACCGCGCTCAGTCCCATCACGTCGCCCGGCCCGGCAATCTTCAAGATCATCGTCTTGCCGTCGCGCGACGTTGAAGAGATCTTCACCTGCCCAAAGCAGATCACAAAAACATTCCGCGCTGGATCGCCCTCTGAGAACAGCTTCGCCCCGCGGGCATGGCTCATCATGATCCCGATTTGGTCATAATCTTGGAGCGCTTCCGGTGTGAGATTGCAGAACATCCGCAGATGGCGATGCTCACAATTAATACAATCTTCCGGGGGGTGATGGGGATGGAATGCCGACATGGGTTCGCCGCTGTGCAAGTTGAAGTATAGCGCACTTCGGCCCAATACAAGGCAGGGATTTTCTTACGGTCTCCACACACGTGCCTGCAAGGCACACCGCAAAGACCGTTCAAGACAACGAATTGACGCCCCGCCCAGCCTTTACGCCGCCGAGCGTCCCCGCCGCTGATACCCCACACGGCTCAGGCAGCAGGTGCAATAGGCGCGGGAAACCTCGCGGGCCAACTCCTCAAGCAGTTGCATCCGCAAGGGGGGATAGCTTTGAAATGCCTGATTCAGCGTTTCAATCGGCAGCAACAGCACTGATCCTGCCGTCTGTGCGGCAAGCGTATACGTATGAGGGCAATCTCCCAAAACGGCAGCCAGTTCCACCAGGTCCCCGGCACGGGCCGGCGAGAGCGCCAAATGCGCCTCCAGCCGCTCGGTCTTGCGCACAAACTGGCCTGCGATCGCAAGATAAAGCCCCCGGCAAACCTCTCCCTGGCGAAAAACGATCTCCCCCGCTGCAAGATTCATGTATTTGGCCGCGCCATTCAGAAGAAGCCCAATGGCCGAGGGGCACTCCAGCAACTCCGCTACCGGATGCGCTCGAACTGCTTCCAATCGCCTCGATCTCGTCTCACCTTGCATGCTTCCTTCTCCCCCGCTCGTTGCTCCAGGCCCAAATCTGGACCTCATCACGCCGCCATTCAATTCCGGTGAAAATCGATGCCAAGTCCCGTCTAGCATTTCCCTGCGCAGTTGCATGTACAGGCGCAGGCCCCAGGCTTTTCCACCGCAGCCTCCGGCGGCACGCACAGAACCGGCACCCGCGAACGGGCCAGCATCGCAAAGGCCGTCCCATGCGGCCCCGGCGTACCACTGGCGCGCTTCACCCCTGCCACCAGAATGCATGGATGATTCTCGGCAATTCCCTCGGCAACAGCCTCCACCGGATCGCCGTCCATCACCATGCAATGCACCGGGACTTGCTCTGTCGAATGGATGCCATATTCTTCCAGATTTGTCGTGGCGCAAGGATCAAGGGATGCCGCGGCCTCGGACGCCGTTCGTGCATGAAGCACCAGCAGAGGCCGTTCAAAAACTTTCGCCAGCGAGTACGCCGTGGCAGCAGCAGCGCCTGCAGCTTCGTTGCGCTCCATCGCCAGCAGCACCGGCCCGCCCGGAGTGGGACGAAATGCCCCGGCGTTCCAATCCGCGGCCACCGCCAGCACGGGGCATTGCGCCCCCCGCACCAGTTGCTCGGCGATCGCCCCCACAACAACCGGTCCGGCGCCTTCCATACCCTTGGTGCCGATCACAATCAGTCCGGCCTCATACTGCCGCGCCACATCCAGCAGCATCTGCGCCACCGCGCCCTGACGGAACTCCGAGTGACTGTGAATGCCCTCCCGCAGCAGATCGGCGGACAAACTCTCCAAGACCGTCCGCGCCTCCTCGGGAAGCCCCGTCAGCACGTGCCCCGGAACCTCGTCCACAGCGGCATATTCGATCGGGTCGACGCCATGCGCCAGCACAATGCGTGCGCCATACGCAGCAGCCAGCTTGCGGGCATACTCGAGAGCTGCCTCCGACCGTCCATTCAACTCCGTTGCCACGACGATCGTCTTCAAACCAGTTGCAAAGCTCATGGTGCCTCCCGGCGCCCGTTGGCGCCCCCATGGATTCCTGTCGATCAGGATTCAGAGTCTGCTCTCCCAAACAGAGCACCGGCAGTGACACGATTCACCCGGCCCTGTGACTTTCGTCACAAGCCGCCTCTCATAAAGAGCTTGGGAACGACTCTCCGCTCCTCCTCAAGAAGACGGCGAAATAGAACAAAAGCACTCAACTTAAGTGAAAATACCGAATTTCAATATGCGGTACCATGCCCCGCCCTGTGACCCCTGACACTGGCGAAAACTCCCGACTGGACGAGAATCAATCTGTAAGGCCTGCCAGCCATCCACGGCGCGGGCCGGGAGAGAATTTCAATGAGCGATCTTGCACCTTTGGCCGAATCCGTCACCGTTGACCCCCTGGTCGGCCATCCAGCCGACTTCCACGTCTTCCACCAGTTCCTCGAGCGCTGCAAGGAACTGCCCGCAATCACCACCGCCGTCGTCTGGCCCCTCTCCGACGTAGCCCTCAAGGGCACTGTTGAAGCCGCCGAAGCCAAGCTGATCGAGCCCACGCTCATCGGCGACGAAGCGGAACTGAAGGCGCTGGCCGCCAAGATCGGCGTCAATATCGCGCCCTACACCATCCTCCAGGCCGATACCGAGCGTAAGGCCGCCGAGCTCGGCGTGGCCATGTGCCGCAGCGGCAACGCCCAGGCCATGATGAAGGGCAGCCTGCACACCGACGAGCTGATGAAGGTGGCCATGAAGGCCGACACCGGCCTGCGCACCAACCGCCGCATCAGCCACGTCTTCGTCATGGACACGCCGGCCTATGCGCGCACCCTGCTGATCACAGACGCGGCCATCAATATCGAGCCCGAGCTTGAAGACAAGATTCACATCGTGCAGAACGCCATCGACCTGGCTCATGCCCTCGGCATCCCCAAGCCCAAGGTTGCCCTGCTCTCGGCCGTCGAGACCGTCAGCACCAAGATCAAGTCGACAATCGACGCCGCCGCCCTCTGCAAGATGGCCGACCGCGGCCAGATCACCGGCGGCATCCTCGACGGCCCCCTGGCCTTCGACACCGCCGTCAGCGTCAAGGCAGCCAAGATCAAGGGACTGGTCTCGCCCGTCACCGGCCTGGCCGACATCCTCGTCGTCCCCGATCTCGAGAGCGGCAACATGCTCGCCAAGCAGCTCGAATACCTCGGCGGCGCGCAGTTGGCCGGCATCGTCCTCGGCGCCCGCGTTCCCACCATCCTCACCAGCCGCGCCGACTCGGCCGCAACCCGCCTGACCAGTTGCGCCGTCGCCGTACTGCTTCACTACGCCAGCCATCCGCTGGGCTCTTAATTTTTCTTCGAGTCGGATTCAGGACTGACTCCGGGCGCCGCTCTCATCGAGGCCGGCGCCCAACTTTTTCCCGTCCACTCTTCTGATCTCATCTGCCAAGCTGCCAACTCGCCAACTCCGCGCAGCGGAGGCTCACTCGCCGCAGTTGAATCAACACACCTTTCCGGGCGCCTCATTCTCGGCCCAATCAACAAGAACCCTTCGCCACACGTCCGCATCCTATCTGTTGCGCGGGGCGCGCAGTCAGGGACTTCCCTCCGATCCTCCCTGCCCTGCTCCCTGCCCAAGGAGGTTACATGCCCAACCATACCCGCGAAAAAGAATCGAAAACAACACGCCTGCAAACGCCCGACGGATTCTCCCCCGAAGCCGTCAAGAATCTCTCCAGCGTCCTCAATGCCCTGCTGGCCGACACCTTCGCCCTTTATCTCAAAACAAAGAACTTTCACTGGCACATGAGCGGACCGCACTTCCGCGACTTTCATCTGTTGCTCGACGAGCAGGCCACCCAGATCTTCGACATCACTGACGCCATCGCCGAACGCGTTCGCAAGATCGGCGGCACAACCATCCGCTCCATCGGCCACATCGCCCGCCTCCAGCGCATCCAGGATAGCGACGACGAGTTCGTCGGCCCCATCGAGATGCTCAAAGAACTCCACAGCGACAACAAAACCCTCGTCGAGAGCCTGCGAGCTGCCCACGAAGTCATCAGCAAGGCCGGCGACTACGCCACCACCAGCCTGATCGAGGTCTGGATCGATGAGGCCGAGCGCCGCGCCTGGTTCCTCTTCGAAGTAACCCAATAACTCATATCGAGTCCGCCGGCCAACCGCTGCACCCAACAGCCTCCCGCGCCCCGCGACCAACCGGGCGCAGGGGCTGTGCGGCCTAAATTCAAGCAACTAAAGACTTTCTAGAACCACCCTATCGCAAGACGGACCGATTCTGGCTTCAGGCTTATCTTTCCATATATTTAACTATGAGGAAAATAATACCTCTACAACTCTCGATTTTTGGTGTATAGAAATGGAAGGAGAATACCAACTTTTTACCATTTTGAAGAAATAGCCGATATAGTTCAAGACTGCATTCTCAAGCTGCGCGTTTCAGCCAGAACGACATGAACATGCCCCGGAGCCGATAAAGGTCGAAATGCAAATTCAAGCAGAAGCCAACCTCTCGGCCTTGATCGAAAGCACAGACGCCCTCATTTCGTCGGTTGACCTCGAAGACCGCCTGGTGACCTTCAACGGCGCGTTCTGTCATCATTTCGAAGCGACATTTGGCATCCAGCCCACGGTTGGCATGGTCCCTAGCGACATGCTTCCGCCCGAGCAGGCAATCCTCATCCGTTCGCTCTTTGAGCGTGCCCGCACAAAAGGCTCGTTTAGGGTCGAATTTCCACTCGACGACGGTCGAACCCTGGATCTGGCTTTGAACCCTATCTTCGTCGATGGCAAGCTGACGGGCGCTTCCGTCTTCGGCAAAGACATCACCACGCAAAAGGCGGCGGAGCTTGCCCTCCGAGAGGCTGAAAGGAAGTACCGGGACATCTTCGACAATGCACTCGAAGGCATGTTTCAAACCTCGCCGGCAGGTGAGCCTCTCGCTGTCAATCCGGCGATGGCAAAGATGCTTGGCTACGAATCGCGGGCCGAGTTTCTTTCCAAGGTTCGTAATCTCGGTCAAGATGTATGGGCTGATCGGGACCAACGCGCCTTGTGCCTGCGGCAAGTCGAGGAGCACGGAGCCGTCCTGGGTTTCGAGTGCCAGTTCAAGCGCAAAGACAAAACGCTCATTCAGGTCTCGGTGAATGCCCGCCGAGTATGCCAGGCCAACGGACAGTTGCGCCACTACGAAGGCTTCGTCATCGACATCACTGAACGCAAGCAGGCCGAGTTGGACCACCAGGAGGGCCTCAACACTCTCAGAGAGACAGAACTCGTTGGCGCACTTGGCAGCTATGTCCTCGACATTCCAACCGGCACATGGACTAGTTCCGATGGCTTGAATGAGTTCTTCGGGATCGGTAAGGAATATGTCCGCGATGTAGCTGGATGGACTGTCCTGGTTCACCCCGATGACCGCAAGCAGATGACCGCCTATTTAACAGAGGAAGTCCTCGGCAAGGCAAAGCCCTTCGACAGGGAATACCGCATCCTGCGCCAGACCGACGGATCAGAACACTGGGTGCACGGAATGGGCCGGCTCGACTTCGATGCCCAGGGAAAACCCCGTAAGATGCGCGGCATCATCAAAGACATCACCGATCACAAACAGGCGGAAATTCAACTCCGCGATAGCGAAGAACGCTACCGGGTGGCATTCCAGACCAGCCTCGATTGCGTCAATATCAATCGACTCGACGATGGAGCGTATATCGAGGTCAACCGAGCGTTCGTCGAACTCATCGGATACAAACGCCACGAGTTGATTGGGCACTCATCGCTCGAACTCGACATCTGGGCGGACCCTCGCGATCGTCGAAAACTAGTCGAAGAACTGCGCAGGAATTCGGTCGTCCGCAACCTGGAGGCTCAGTTCCGAAGGAAGAACGGCACCCTGCTCTGGGGGTTGATGTCGGCCTCTGTGATCGAGCTCAACGGCCTTCCCTGCGTCCTCTCCGTCACCCGCGACATCACCGAAGCCAAAGCCGCCGAGGCACGCCTTGCCGCCGCTGCCGCTGCGCTGCGGCTCAGCGAAGAGCGCTACCGAACCGTGTTTCAAACCTGTCCCGACTCCGTCCAGATCTCTCGCATGCGCGATGGAGCGATCCTCGACATGAATCAGGCCTTTCTAGACATTGCTGGATTTCAACGCGATGAGGTGATCGGGCGCACATCACAGCAGCTTGGCATCTGGGTGGATGACTCTGACCGGGCGCAGATGATCGATGCCCTCAAGCGCGGCGAATCGGTTCGCGACGTGGAGATTCGATCAAAAAGAAAGAATGGAGAGATCTACTGGATTCGGTTGTCGGCATCCCAGATTGAAATTGATGGCGAGCCATGCCGGCTGACCTTCGCACGAGAGATCTCCGAGGTCAAAGCTGCCGAAGAGCGCCTGGCCTCGGCCAACGATGCCCTGCGGACCAGCGAAGAACGCTACAGAACCGTCTTCCATACCAGTCTCGACTGCATCGCGCTGACTCACCTCAATGACGGGGAATTCATTGATGTCAACAAGGCATTCCTCGATCTGATCGGGCTCGAACACGACGAGATCATAGGTAGAACCTCGACCGAGCTCGGCATCTGGGCCCATCCTGAGGCGCGAGCGGAGTTTGTCGAGATATTGCGCTCAAATTCAACCGTCCGTGATTTTCAGAGCGAGTTCGTCAAAAAATGCGGAGAAAAATTCTCCGTGCTGATCTCAGCCGCCATCATCGAGATTGGAGCCATTCCCTGCCTCGTTACGGTGATCCGGGATATCTCCAGCGTCAAAGCTGCGGAGAGCACCATCCAGAGTCTCGCCCTGTACGACCCGCTCACCGGTCTGCCCAACCGCCGTCTCCTCTTCGAACGACTGGGCCAGACACTGACCGACACCCCCGCAAACGGCCGGTTGAAAGCCCTCCTGCTGATCGATGTCGACAACCTCAAAACAATCAATGACACGCTCGGCCATCGCACCGGCGATCTGCTCCTTCAGGAGGTTGCGCGGCGCACCACTGCCTGTGCGCACGACGCCGACACCGTCGGCCGTCTCGGCGGCGACGAGTTCGTCGTGATCCTCGACGATCTAAGCCACGTCCCTGAAGAAGCCGCCGCAGAGGCCAAAGACGCCGGCGAAAAGATCCTGGCCTCCATTTGCCAGCCATTTTCGCTCGACGGCCGCGAGTGCCTCTCAGCATCCAGCATGGGCATTACCGTCTTTGGCGAGCAGAAAAAAACCGCCGAAGACATCCTGCAACAAGCCGATATTGCCCTACACATGGCCAAGACCGCCGGCCGCAAGACGCTGCGCTTCTTCGCTCCCGCCCTGCAGGCTGCCGTCAACGCCCGCGCCTCGCTCGAGGACGGACTCCGCCAGGCCATCAAGTCAAATCAGTTCCTGCTTTACTACCAACCCCAGATCGAGCGCGGCCGCCTGGCCGGCGCCGAAGCCCTCATCCGCTGGAATCATCCTCAACGCGGCATCGTGCAGCCCGGTGAGTTCATCCCCCTCGCCGAGGAGTCGCACTTGATTCTTCCCCTGGGAGATTGGGTGCTCGAAACCGCCTGCAAGCAAATCGCGGCATGGGCCAAACGGCCAGAAGCAGCCCATCTCACCGTTTCAGTCAATATCAGTGCCCTGCAATTCCGCAAGCAGGAGTTCGTCGAACAAGTGCTGGCAACTCTCGCCCGCACCGGGGCCAACCCCAAGTGCCTCAAACTCGAACTCACTGAGAGCATGCTGGTGGAGAACTTCGAGGATGTCATCGCCAAGATGACCGAACTTAAATCCCATGGCTTGAGCTTCGCCTTGGACGACTTTGGAACCGGCTACTCCTCACTGGCCTACCTCAAGCGCCTTCCCCTCGACCAGCTCAAGATCGACCGCGCCTTCGTGCGCGACATCCTGGTCGACATCACCAGCGGCGCCATTGCGCAGACCATCCTGTCGCTCGGCCGTGCCATGGGACTGTCGGTGGTTGCCGAAGGCGTCGAAACCGAAGAGCAGAGAGGCTTCCTCGCCGGCCTCGGCTGTCACAACTTCCAGGGATACCTCTTCAGCCGTCCACTCCCGCTCGATGAGTTCCAGGCTCTACTCTAGGCGCCGACTCAAACACCGCAGTTTAACTGCAACCGCCAGTCAGCCGCTCCCTATTCCCTAGTCCCTAGTCCCTGTCTTTATCAATCCATCGACATGCTAAGCTGGTGCCGCACATCGGCCCCGCGAACCCAGAAAATCACGTCCGTAGCGATATTCGAGGCGTGATCTGCAATCCGCTCCAGGTGCTTCGCCACCAGAATCGCACTCACTGCCTGCTGCGTAAACTGCGGTTTTTCCTGGATCAGGGCAAGCAGGTCGGCGTGGGCTCTGCGGTTCATGCGGTCGATCTCGTCGTCCATCTCGCGCACCGATTCCGCCAGTTGCGCGTCGCCCTCCAGCAGCGCATGGAGCGCCGACCGGATCATCCGCCCGGCAAACTCGCCCATCGCCGCAAAGTCCACCGGCAGATCGACCTCGTCCCGTTTCAGCGCCTCTTTGGTGCGCCGGGCAATCCCCATCGCCTGGTCGCCCACCCGCTCCAGATCGCCGTTGATCTTGATTACCGCCAAAATAAAACGCAGATCGATGGCCATCGGCTGCTCTTTGGCCAGCAGGTCATAGGCCATCTCGTCCAGCTCCCGCTGCGCCGTATCGATCGCCGCCTCGTTCTGCTTAACGTACTTGCACAGCCCTTTGTCCCGCTGCAGATAGGCATCTACCGCGGACTCGACCGCCTGCTGCGACAGCGCCGCCATGGCCAGCAGCTTGTCCTTGAGCTCGGCGAGTTGGATTTGAAAATGAATACGCGGCATGACAGACCTCTCCATCCATCATTGTGCATCGGAAATGTTACGGTCGTGAGAATTTCCCCCGTTTGCACCACAACGGTCACACGCCGGGTGGGAAACCACGCCCCCGCCCCACACGCACAGGGTAGGGGAATGTTCTAGGCTATCACTATGGACGCAGCCCGTACTCCCCAATCTTCGATGCTCACTTTCAACCCCGCCGACCGCCAGCCGATTGAGATCTACAAGCTGATGACCGGGCTCATCGTGCCGCGCCCGGTTGCCTTGGTCTCGACGATGAGCCGCGAAGGCGTGGCCAATCTCGCACCGTTCAGCTTTTTCTCCGGAGTGGGAGCCGTGCCACCCACGGTCCTCTTCTGCCCTGCCCTGCGCCCCGTCGCTCCGGCAGCGCCTGGAGAAACCGAGTCCGCCGAGCGCAAAGACACCCTGCGCAACGTCGAAGAGACCGGTGAATTCGTCATCAATCTGGTCAACGAAGCCATCGCCGATGCTGCCAACGCCACGTCGGCCGAGGTCGCTTTTGGCGTCGACGAATTCGCGCTCTCCGGCCTTACGCCCATCCCCAGCGAAGCTGTCCGCCCGCCCCGCGTCGCCGAATCCCCTGCCCAGATGGAGTGCAAGCTCCTTCAAGTCATCTACACCGGCCACGAGGCCCGCAGCGGCGTCATCGTCCTTGGAGAAATCCTCCGTTTCCATCTCCGCGAAGATCTTTTTGAGAATTTCCGCATCGACCCCGCCGCCCTCGACGCCGTAGGCCGCATGGCCGGCAACACATGGTCCCGCACCAGAGACCTCATCGAGCTGATCCGGCCGAAGTAGAACGAGACGGCAGATGGCGTCCCTACGATCCATCTGTCCTTCCTCCCAAAAAGGCAAATCTCCGCAGCTCATTTCTCGGCCGGAGGGGCTAGAGAAGTTGAAGAAAACGTGCGCAAAAGGTTCTTCTTAGACGAATAGGTTTTTTTGCAAAAAACTGGGCAAAAAGGATGCGGGGTGGGCATTTGTCCAGGAGGTTTTTGGGGAGTTGCGGCTATGCCCTGGCTTTTCTCAGCCTCACGCCGCCGTCATCTCCCGCCCCTTGGCCTCGCGCCCCAGCATCGCCAGCCCGGCCAGCGCCAGCGCCACCACGATCACCGTAACCGCCAGCACCAGCGGATAGTTGCCCGTCTTCTCAGCGGCCAGTGCCTGCGCCTTGCCGTTCCATGAAGTGATCAGCGCGCCCAACTGGTAGGCCAGCCCCGGAGCCGTAGCCCGCACCGGAGCCGGCGACAACTCCGTCAGATAGGCCGGCACTACGCCCCACGCCCCCTGGACCATGAACTGCATCAGCACCGCCCCCACGCCCAGCGAAAACGCCGAGTGCCCATAGGCATAGAGCGGAATCACCGGAATCGCCAGCAGAGCTGCGGCCACGATCGCCCTCTTACGGCCCCACTTTTCAGACAACGCCCCAAAGACAAATCCGCCGCCAATCGAGCCAATTCCGTAAAGAACTCCAATCAGCCCCACCGTCTGCGGTGAGAGGTGGGCTTGCGTCGCAAGGAAGGTCGGATACACGTCCTGCGTGCCGTGCGAGAAGCTCGTGAATGCGGTCATCAGCAGCACCAGAAAGAGAAACGTCGGCAGAAAGGCCATCAGATTCGCAAACTCACCAGCCTTGGCGCGCCGTGCATCTCCTGCCGATCTTCCCTGCCGGTTCTTCTTCCCTTCCAGCCAGACCGGCGACTCCTCGACCCGCGACTGCACATAAAAGACCAGCAGCGCAGGCATGGCGCCCACGATGAACAGCCCCCGCCAGCCAATCGCATGGAAAAACAGCGCAAAGGCGCCCGCGGCCAAGATCGAGCCCATCGCGTAGCCTTCCTGCAGTATCCCAGAGAAGACGCCGCGGCCCTCGGCGGGCAGCGTCTCAAACGTCAGCGCCGCACCGACACCCCACTCGCCGCCCATGGCAAAGCCAAAGAGCGCGCGCAGCACCAAGAGCGTTCCCAGCGTAGGTGCAAAGCCGCAGGCCAGCTCAATCACTGAAAAGCTGAGAATGTTCACCATCAGCACCGGCCGCCGTCCATATCGATCGGCCAGCATCCCAAAGACAATTGCCCCCACCGGCCTGAATGCCTGCGTCAAAAAGATCGCGCCCATCACCGCCGAGGGCTCGCTGTGAAACTCCGCTGCAATGGCCTTGGCGCAGAAGACCAGCAGGAAAAAATCGAGTGAATCCATCGTCCAGCCCAGAAATGCGGCCAGGAAGGTATGCCGCTGAGAGCGTGTCAGACGGCGAAAGTCGTTGAACACAGACATAAACGGGAGCATAACAGGACAAGCAATCCGAAAAAAGCAAATCGGGTTGAGATTGAATAATATTTGTTGCAACGAACAGATTCGCAGAGCATCTTAACAGCATCAAAGGATTCAGCGGCACCGCGAGTCTCGCCCCGGTCCCGCGCACAGCAGGCGGTTTCGTTCGCCTCTTCCCCACCCCGAACAGCGGCCCAACGGCCCGGCAATGAAAGGAACTTTTTTATGATGAAGCGTTTGGCTCTTCTGACTGGTATCTTGGCGCTGGCGGCTCCCCTCGCCGTGGCGCAGTACTCCACATGGACCGCCGACCCGGCCCACAGCGTCGTCGAATTCAGCGTCAGGCACGGCGGCGTCTCTAACGTCCATGGACGTTTCGGCAAAGTGGTAGCCACCCTTGTCTACAACGAAGCCGACGTCACCAAGTCCACCGTGACAGCCACCATCGACGTCAGCACCGTCGACACCGGCGAGTCACCCCGCGACTCCCACCTCAAGACCGACGCGTTCTTTGATGTGGCCAAGTTCCCCACTGCTACCTTCACCAGCACCAGCGTGGTGAAGAACGGCAGCAAGCTCACGGTCAGTGGCAACTTCACCCTGCACGGCGTCACCAAGCCCATTGTGCTGGATGTTGAGGGCCCCGCCACCCCGGTCGAAAACGGCATGGACCACAAGCCCCACTCAGGTTTTTCAGCCACCACAACCATCAACCGGACAGCCTACGGCATCGGAACCGGATTCGCCTCGGCACTGGTGGGCGACGATGTAAAACTGACCATCGAGCTGGAGATCGTCAAGCAGGAAGTCAAGCCGTAATCGGTCCGGATCGCCGGCCCACGATCAACGCCGCCAGAAGGATACGGACGACCTCCAGGTCTCTGACCGCATGATTTCGCAGCTTCTGGTTCCCGGTTTCCCACCCATTCGCTAGAAAAAAGCGAATGGATGGGGCACGGTGCAGGTACGAGAACAAACGGTCAGAGACCTAGTATCCTTCTGGCAACAGCTCTCACTGCGACATGTTTGATATTTTTGGAAGACCGCCCATGGCAGGATTGAAACTGGAAATCGTGCAGGAACGCCCCTTTGCAAGCCTTGAGGAAGAGGCTCTGCTCAACCTGTTTCGCACCTCAGACTACCTTAATCGCGCCTTTCACCTCAAAACCCGCGACTGGGGCGTGACCTCGACGCAATACAACGTGCTCAGAATTTTGCGCGGGGCTCATCCCAAGGGGCTGACCTGCGCCGCCATCCGCAGCCGCATGATCACCGCCGAGCCGGACATCACGCGCCTGCTGGCGCGGCTCAAGGCCCTCAAGCTCATCCGCCAGCGGCGCGATGCGCACGACAGGCGTTCGGTGTGTACTGAGATCTCGGAGTCGGGCCTTGCACTGCTCAAGCAGATGGACCCAATGATCCTGGCAACTCCGGCTGAGTTGCTGGGAGGCCTGAACAAGGCGGAACTGGCGGAGTTGATTCGCCTGCTCGAGCAGCTCCGCAACAGCAACGACCCGCCGTCCACGCCGCAATAGCGCAGGAGTGACCCAGGC
>Ga0302322_100000018_pt1 | contig 88199 bp, 75 predicted proteins | sample Fen_T0_2_FD_203757 | JGI IMG/M metagenome (GOLD analysis project Ga0302322, IMG submission 203757) | Peat permafrost microbial communities from Stordalen Mire near Abisko, Sweden - Fen_T0_2 | ecosystem: Environmental > Terrestrial > Soil > Wetlands > Permafrost | place: Sweden: Abisko...
GCCTTCGCATTGCAGATGCGTACCGTACAGAGCAGCACAGCCACCAGGGGGAAAAACTTCAGTCGCATTTTCATTGACTACTCCTGTTCCTTACGTGGGACCGTCTCAGTCATTACGATCAGGGTCAAGTAGGCGGGGAGGGGCGGTTGGAGCATGTTACGGGCCCTTGCGCCTGAAGTTCTGGATGGCAGAGTAAGAGAAAAGACGAAGTGATCACTACCGGACAATCGCATCAGTCTCGGCTCCATCCCTTGTTCGTTACCCGCCCAATGCCTTCGCGCAGGGTGACCAACTCGTCTGCGGGCAGGCCCTTGTGAACTTCGTACAGACCACTTGGCCAGAATACTTCGAGGTCAATTGAGAGAACGGAGCCAAGCCCAAAATGTAACCGAGGATCATTGCACGAGTAATAGCTGGACTGACTGACAACTGCCTGCACCTGCTTCTTCCCGCCGTAGTGCGCGATCACGCGGGCGCCGATGGCGCTGCGATTGGACTTCACGCCTTCCAGTTTCACTTTGATCCAATGTTGTTTCGCGTCCACGTCATTGCGCAACAACGAGGGCGGCTCATTCATGTTCACAATTAGGATGTCCATGTCGCCGTCGTTATCAAAGTCCCCGAAGGCGCAGCCACGACTGCTGCAAGGGGTTGTGATCGCCGGCCCTGCCTGCGTCTGCAATTCTTCAAATGTCCCGTCGCCCAAGTTGCGAAATACGACTCGGGGTGTCTTGTAGGGGTATTGAGGAAGTTTCCGCTCGACTTCCGGGTACACACTTCCGGTCACAATGAAGAGGTCCGGATGTCCGTCGTTATCGAGATCTACGATTCCGGTGCCCCAGCTTATATACCGGGTTTCCACACCTACTTTCGCCTGGCGCGTAACGTCTTCGAACTCACCGAGTCCGTCCCCGCGATAGAGGACCGCGGTATCGCCGCTAAAATGCGTTTTGAAAAGATCGAGGTGGCCGTCGAGATCGTAATCGCCGAGGCCCACTCCCATCCCGGCTTGTTCCATGCCGTCGCCGCTCAGCGCGACGCCGCGCATGACCCCTTCCTCGCGAAACGTTCCGTCACGGTTGTTCACGTAGAGAAGGCTCGGAGTCGAATCCGAAGCGACGAAGATGTCGGTCCAGCCATCTTCGTCAAAGTCCGCCGCTACCACCGTCATGCCATAGCCTTCCATTGCACTGGCGATTCCGGCTCGCTTGGTCACGTCGGTGAATGTCCCGTCACCATTGTTGTGATAGAGCAGGTGTCTGCCGGTGGGGAGTCCTCTTGGACCGCAGTTGACTGGAACGCCCTTCCAAACACACGTCGAGTTCTGACCAGGCACAGGAGTGTGCTGCAGGTCAAGACTGATGTAGTTCGAGACAAAAAGATCGAGATGGCCGTCACGGTCGTAGTCGAGGAACGCGCAGCCCGTATTCCACCGGGGCGGACCTTCCTGCAAAAGGCCGGCCTGCTTGGTCACCTCGGTGAACGTCCCATCGCCATTGTTGCGATAGAGACGGTTCTGTCCAAAATAGGTGCAGAAGATATCGTCGAACCCGTCGTTGTTATAGTCGGCGATGCACACACCATTGGCCCACCCTGCAGCTCTTAGGCCGGCTTTGTCGGTGACGTCGGTGAAGGTGCCGTCGCGGTTGTTCTTGTATAGCCGATTCGTTGCCCCGCGTGGGTTTCCGTCGAGGCGGGTGCCGGAGAGCAGAAAGATGTCCATCCAGCCGTCATTATCGTAGTCAATGAAAGCGCAGCCGCATCCGTTGGCTTCCAGAATGTACTTTTTGCTTTCTATCTCGCCATAGATCACAGGCAAGCGGAGACCAGCGGCTTCGGCAATATCTTCGAAGCGGGCATGAAATGGTCGTCCCGATGCCACGGGAGCGGCCTGTGATTTTACATCGCGAGAAGCTATGCCCTGTGCGAAAGGACGCTGTGCGGCGGCACAAAGAGAAGCCAAAACGAATGAGCGACGAGTGATCGACATGACGGGCCAGTCAACTTCCCAAACTCTTCTCATTCCGACGCGGGACGGGAGCAGAACCACGTGGTACAGCCGAACGCCACATCATTTGAAAAGCGAAGGCCATTCTATCCCGAGACTAGGCAAGCCATGTGCGGCCGCGGAAACTCAACACGCAAGTCCCCATCTGCGACCATGACCTTGATGCCGAGGCTCGTCGGGTAGATGAGCTTGGCATTGGCGGACGCCCACGGAACCTTCGTGACCGCCGCGCCGTCAATCCTCCAGACACCCGCTACTGTCATTTCTGGAGATCGCATTCCTAAAGCAACGGGTACTTTGCGATTGGTGACGTCCGATGTCCCGAGAGGATAGAAAGGTATCCACGCGGGAATATGTTTGCGGAGAACTTCCTTGTAAACCCGAATGCCCTCGGCGACCTGCGCCAGTACCTGCGGCGCAATGGAATCGAGCCGCCCGCTTTGGTGAATACGGCACAGCATGGCTGTGACCATGTTGAAACTGGCTTGGTCTGCGTCGGCATTGGCAAGAGGGTAGGTCCAGATCCCGAGCTGCTCCGGCAGTACCGCCGCGGATGCACCCGCCAAGATCGACGGCACCTTTAAGTAGTTTTCCTGATCTGTCATGGACTGCATCTGAAGGCGGCTGAGCATGGCGTAATCCATACGTCCGCCTCCGCTGCCGCAGTTCTCGATGATCAGGTCGGGATATTTCTTGACGATCTCCTCCAACCACGCCAAGTGCGCGCGATTATGCTCGAGCAGGCCTTGCCCGAAGCTGTCGGCATTGATCTCGGTTCCCTGAAGCGAGTCAACGTTATAGTCCATCTTGATGTAGCCGACGCCGTAGTCATCTACGAGTCTTGTCATTACCTGATCGAGGTATTCACGTACCTCTAGATTGCGGAAATCCAGCTGGAGCCGGGAATTCTTGAACACTCGCTTGCCGTGACGCGTCAGGAACCAATTGTCCGGCTTTTGCGCCAGCACCGACTTTGCTCCCGCTACCTCCGGCTCTAGCCACACACCCGGAACCATGCCTGCCAACTTGATCTGATCAAGCAGAAACTTGAAACCGTGCGGCCAGCGGGTGGTCGAAGGCTGCCATGCGCCGATGGTCTGACTCCAGTCTTCGCTCAACTCAGCGTACCATCCCGCATCAATGACAAAATATTCGCAACCCACCTTGGCCGCGGCGGCGATGAGCGGCAGTTCCTTGGCTTCTGTCGGATTGCCCCATAGACAATTCATGTAGTCGTTGAAGATCACTGGGCATCGCGAGTTGACCTTGTGAGGCTTGACACAGGCCGCGCGCCGATAACGGGTCAAAGCCGGGACCGCATCGCCAAACTCTCCGTGTACGCATCCGATTGCCACCGGAATCGTTTCGTAAGTTTCTCCGGGCTTCAGATTCTTCCAGGCCGCCGAGTGCAAATCATCCGGACCACCGAGATAGGCGTAAACATCATCCGCATAATCGTCGCGGGCCGATACATTGGAGATTTCCCAATACCAGGAGCCGTTGTGTTCAATCTGCCAGAACCAGGTCAGGCCGAGCTTCGTGTTCTCCACCATCGCCATGGGCAGGTATCGTTCGCTGGACCAACTTCCAACGCTGCCTGCCTGCGCTTGCGACCAACTGGTACGCTCGTTTTCCACGAATCCCATTTCCGACGGACGGAGCGTATGCCATTGTCCTTCAGCCATCCAGCTGTTCACGGCATTGTGGATACGGAGTTCACTGTCGAAATTCTGTGGATCAGCGAGTCCGTGGAGCATAGCCGAGCTGAGGAATTCGATGCCTACCGCAGAGGTCCCGGCATTGTTGACCCTCGTGAAGCGCCGTATCGCCGGAACCCCATCAAAAGACTCGTAAACAGACTCCACATTCAGTCGTAGAACCGGGTCGGTATGCATGAATACCAAGCGCTTGCCAGTCGTAGTAGATTCTTCATGTTTACTCACAAACAGCAACCGGATGCCGGGTTGCCCTGTTCCCGATTTCATTCCCTGGTCGGGAGAGTTCTCTCCACTGCAGTGAAGTGCAGTTTCAACTCCGAAGGAATTGGCGGATTTTGCCATTGTGGTGCCGACCGGGAAGAGACGCCCTTGGCGCAACTTCCCAGCGACCACATCGAACGAAAACACCAAGTCAGTGGTCTGCCACAAAAATGGGCCGGGGGGACTCACAGGACTAGAAGAAGGGTCAGAGCCATAAAGTCGCGGAGCAAGTGCGCCCAATGCAACCACGCCAGTGGAGAGGATAAACGTCCGTCTATCGAAAGACATCGCGCCTCTAGTTAGCGATAACTGCAACGGGATGTCAAGTCAAAGCTGCGGCTTGCCCATCGTGCCTTCCGAACAGAGTGTCGGCACATTCCCTTTGGCCGACGACGCGCAAACTCGTTGGGTCGGGTTCGCCTGAGGCGCTAGATCTGCGCTCCAGCTTTTCCTCTGGCGTGCTTAGCAGCGACCCGCCGTGTCGATCCCCGCGTGACTAATTCTGGTTGTAGTACGACGCTCTCGGGGGCCGGCGGCACTTTGGACGTGAGAATTCCCAGAGCGATGCGCGCTGCTTCCTCCCCGATGCGGCGGCTGTGTTGATCGATACTCGAAAGTGGAACACGGAGCGAGTCGTCGTAGTGAAGATTTCCGCAACCAATGACGGCGATGTCCTCGGGAATCCGAATTCCGTGGTCCAGCGCGTAGTTCATGGCACCCATTGCTAGTGGATCGTTGAAGCAGAAGACCCCGTCGGGCTTTTCCTTAAGATGGAGGAGTCGGCTCATCGCTTCTGCACCGCGTTGCTTGGTTTCCACATCGCCCTTGTGTTCGCGGATGACATAATCGTCCTTGATCTTCAGGCCAGCTTGCGCCAGGGCTCGTTTGTATCCTTCCAATCTGCGGATACCCGGGCTGGTTTCCGGGCCCCGAATATGCGCGATTCTCTTGCACCCGACATCGATCAAGTGCTTCGTTGCGAGCATCCCGACGGCTTCATCATCTACCCCAACAAAGTTCGCTGAAAGCCCGGGCAAGGTGCGATCGATTAAGACATAAGGCGTCTTTTGCCTCTCAATCCGGAAGAAAAGGTCCACCGTAGGCCGACAAGTCGCAATGATTAGAGTATCGAGGCGACGCGCCAGGAGTTGATCGATCTCCTGCTCTTCAAGCACCGGATCTTCCTCGGATGACGAAACGATCAGATAGTAACCATTCGCTCTCAGGACCTCGGATATGGACTTGGCAATCTCGGCGAAGAACGGGTGAAGAAGGTCGGGAACAACCAGGCCAACTAAATACGTGCGCCCGGTCACCAGGCTGCGAGCTGCCAGGTTCGGGCGATAATCCAGTTCCTTAACGCGGGCCAGAACTCGCTCGCGGGTTTCGTCGCCGACGTCGGGATGATTGCGGAGAACCTTTGAGATTGTAACTACCGACACCCCAAGGTCTCGGGCGATGTCTTTCATCCGTGTGGTCATACGACGGCAGTATACAGAAGGCTTGAAAGTTGTAGGTGAGCGGCAGCTGTTTCCGACTTCTTCGCATCTCTCCACAAGCTGTTGACATCGGTTACTTTAGCGATTATCTTTGATCCGCAATCATTGAAATTCCGATCGAGGCTTCAAGGCCAAAGGCAGTCACACGACATGACAACGACGCAAGACCGGAGGCAGGCGGTAACGAAAGATCTGCCGATGAAGGAAGACGATCTGATCGTAATCACGGGCGCTGGCGGTTTCATTGCCGGCAACCTCGTTCTCTATTTCAAAAAGAAGGGCTTCGTCAATATTCGAGCGGTAGACAAGAAGCCGATATACGACTGGTACTTACGCGTTCCCGGTGTGGAGAATCTCTGTCTCGACGTGAGTCACGAGGCCAATTGCCACCGGGTCTGCGAAGGGGCCAAAGAGGTTTACAACCTTGCCGCAGATATGGGAGGTATGGGCTTCATCGAGCGCTTTCGCATCGAATGCCTGCGCTCTGTGCTAATCAACACACACATGACCGAGGCGGCCTATCGGGCGGGTGCGCGGCGCTATTTCTTTTCGAGTTCAGCGTGCGCGTATAACACGCTGCTTCAGGAGGACCCGAACGTTCGAGCCCTAAAAGAGTCTGATGCCTATCCCGCGATGGCCGAACGCGGATACGGGTGGGAGAAATTGATTTCCGAGATGGTCTGCCAGGAATACTGGCACGAGCGCGGAATGAAGACTTTCATTGCCCGCTTCCACAATGTCTATGGACCGCACGGCACCTGGGACGGAGGCCGCGAGAAAGCCCCTGCGGCGATTTCCCGCAAGATGATTGAGGCGATCGACAACAACGACTTCAAGATCACGATCTGGGGTGACGGCAAGCAGACGCGCAGCTTCATGTACGTTGACGATTGTGTGCACGGCATTGACAAGATCATGCATTGCGACGACCTGATCGCGACACCAATCAACCTTGGTTCCAGCGAACTCGTGTCTATCGATACATTGGTCAGCAAGGTTGAGAAGATCGCGGGCAAGCAGTTGAAGCGCAGCTATGACCTCGAAGCGCCCCGAGGCGTCGCGGGTCGGAACTCCGACAACAGCTTCATTAAGAGAGTTCTTGGCTGGGAGCCGGGTACGCCGTTGGATGACGGCCTGGCCATTACGTACAACTGGATCAGAGACCAATACGAGAGGCGCAAAGCGGGAGAGCACGTCGGCGTCGGCTAATGAGCATGAAAGCGCCCTCATCGTTTCGAACGGCATTTGGCTCCCTTCCCAACCGATTGCAGCTTGCAGGCGGCTGGATTGATCAGCCCTTTGTCTCGCAACTGAATCCGCGACCGCCGGGTGCGATGGTAGTCGTTCAGATCGAGCCGAATTTCCGGCCGATGGATCGTTCGGGTCTCGCCAGTGGTACCCGCGCCGTCGCTGATCGTTTGTGGAAAGGAAAACTACCGAAGCGCTCCCTCGACGAACTCGTGCGTGAGCTGTACGAAGCGGAGAACGAGGGTAAGGCGGAGCCCAGCGGTTCGCAGGACATGATCGGCTTGATCTATCCCGGCGTAAACCGTCTTGACTACGACTATGCCGCGAATGGAGGCGTATTTCCGACACGCATTGAGTCGATCACGTCGAAAAGGCACGCTCGCTGGCTCGAGAAGGTACTGCACCTGCTGCCCATCGAGCCGCGGCCGCATGGTTATAACCCTCTTGGCGTAAAGCGGCTGGAACCCAAATGGGTAGAGTGCCTGGGGCGCAGCGGCAGAGACTGCTTCGATGCAATCAAGGAAATGGATGTAGATGCGCTTGGTGCATCACTCAACGCAACGATGCGGTGCTGGGAAAAACTGTTGCCGCACGTTGTCGCTCATCCATTGATCAAGATTGATCTCAAGGCGATTTTGCGAACGTACCAGCGCTGCTTCTCAGGCGCAATGTTCTCCGGATGTGGCGGAGGATACCTGATTGTCGTTTCGGACAGGCCAGTTCCAGGCGCGTCTAAGATCAACGTTCGCACAACCGACGCAAAACGCCCTTGATCCAATCGCCGACACAAGTCGTGGCCAGTGGGGGATTTGACGACGTCACGTCGCGTGATGTTCGTTTTCTCGAAGAGGCCGCTAAGCTTGGCGAACTGACCGTCCTGGCCTGGCCGGATGCACTTGTAGAACAGATGACAGGAGAGCCACCAAAGTTTTCGCTCGCGGAAAGATGTTATTTCCTCAGCGCTGTGCGTTACATCAGCAAAGTGGTGACGGCAGACGCGTCCATGGATTGCGATTCTCTACCGACAAATCGGTCTGTCGATGTCTGGGCGGACTATCAGCCGACAGCAAATTCTGCGCGTGAACGATATGCCAGGGAGAGAGGGTTCTCGTACCGCACTTTTTCGTGTGATAGCCTGAGCAGCTTCCCGGAGGCGCCACCGACACTCATGGCAGCCGAGGGAAAGAAAGTGGTCGTCACCGGCTGTTATGACTGGATGCACTCTGGCCATGTGCGTTTCTTCGAAGAGGCGAGTACCTACGGCGAGCTTTACGTTATTGTGGGTCACGATGCGAATATCCGGTTGCTCAAGGGCGAAGGTCATCCGCTCTTGCCGCAAGAGGAACGCCGGTATATGGTCGGCGCCATCAAGTACGTAAAAAGGGCCCTGGTTACGAGCGGAGACGGTTGGCTGGACGCCGATCCGGAGATCCGCAAATTGAGGCCCGACATCTACGCCGTGAATGAGGACGGTGACACGGGCGGCAAGCGCGAATACTGTTCGGCGCTGGGAATCGAATATCTCGTTCTCAAGCGAACGCCGGCGCCAGGTTTGCCTCAACGAACGAGCACCGATTTGCGCGGGTTTTAGATCGGCTTAAGGCACTGCATTATGATCATGCACGGAATATTGAACCCCCAGATCAACTCACTTATCAGCCGCGTACGCCACACGAATACGCTGGTCATTGCCGATCGCGGCTTCCCATTCTGGCCGGAAGTTGAAACCGTAGATATTTCGCTCGTCGACGATGTGCCGACCGTCATCGAGGTCCTGCGAGCGATTCGGTCCAATTTCGTTATCGGCAGAGCGTGGATGGCGCGGGAGTTCATCAAGTCCAACAGCCCTAAAACCCGCTCAGCATTTGCCGAGGCGCTGCACGGAATTGAAGTGAAGTATGAACCTCATGTGCAGTTCAAACGGCGAGTGCCTGGGGCCATCGGTCTGATTCGCACCGGCGACACAATTCCGTACGCGAACACCATTCTGGAGAGCGCCTAGAAAGTGAGTACGATGAAAGCAGATGCGCGAGAATCATCAGTCCCTGGGAGTTCCCGTGCTGGCGGCAGCTTGTTTCGTACCGCCGATGGCAGGAACATGGTCGTTCCCTTTGTCTTGATCACTTCGCTGTTCCTGCTGTGGGGCTTCTGCAACGGCATGATTGACATCCTGAATAAACACTTTCAGGACACGTTGCGGATCAACAAGGAACAGTCGGGACTGGTGCAGGCGGCAAATTATCTGGCCTACTTCTTGATGGCCATCCCGGCTGGTTTGATGGCGAAAAAGTTCGGGTACAAAGGGGGCATCCTGGTCGGGCTGTCCTTGATTGCCGCCGGCGCCTTTTGGTTTATTTCTGCCGTCAACATTGGCAGCTACTGGGCATTTCTCCTCGGCTTGTTTGTCATCGCCGCGGGCATGACGTGCCTGGAAACCATTGCCAATCCTTACGCGACGGTACTAGGGCCGCCTGAAAGTGGGCCGACGCGCATCAACATCGCGCAGACCACCAACGGCTTGGGCTGGATTCTGGGGCCATACGTGGGCGGGTACTTTGTTTTCTCTGGCTCCCACGGGGCCAATGCCAATGCCGGCCTTACCACGCCGTACATCGGTATTGGCGTATTTGTCGCCTTGTTGCTGGTGGTGTTTGCTGTATCGAACATCCCGGACCTCCACGCCGAGGATGAGAGCCGCGCAGCAGCAGCCGGGATCACTCGGCTCAAACCGACAGGTGCACAACAGGCTGGGATCGCAATCCTTTTGGCAGCGGTGTGCGGGTTGTTGTACTTCTTCATCGTGCCGATCATGCAGTTGTTGTGGACCTTGCTGCATATGAACCAGGTCCTGTTCCGGCCAGTGAAGTACGGACTGCTTTTCGCCGCCTACGTGGCTGCTTTCCTGACGGTCTCAAGAAATTGGGACCTGTTTCGGCGCAAGCATTTCACCCTGGGCGTGGCTGCACAGTTTCTCTATGTTGCGGCGCAAACCGGCATTTTCAGCTTCTTCGTCAACTACGTTCTGGAGAATGACCCGGGCGTGACCCGCATGCAGGCCGCGCGCTGGCTGGGGCTGATTGGATTTGTCCTGTTCATGGTCGGGCGCATGTGTGGCAGCGCCGTGATCAGTCAGTTCAAGCCGGAGCGCGTGCTCGCGGCGTACTCAGTCATGAATGTGGTGCTGGTCGCAATTACCATGGGCGGTGGAAAAGCTGGAATGTATGCGATGTTCGCGTCATTCTTCTTCATGTCGGTGGGTTTCCCGACCATCTTCGCACTTGGCATCCGAGGGTTGGGCGAGCACACTAAGTTCGGCTCGTCGCTGATCGTGATGTCCATCGTCGGCGGCGCCATTAGCCCGCCCTTCATGGGCCACATCGCAGACCTGCATTCCATGCGCATTGGCTTCGTGGTACCGCTAGTCTGTTTTGTGTTCGTGGCTCTCTACGGCGCCACATGGGCACGGCTCAGCAGGCAGGACGCAACTGGTGGCATCAATGCTTCATAGGCTCAAACCGTCAGCACGATTGTGACGGCGATCTTTTGATCGGAGGAAAGACGTCATGTCTCACCATTCTCTCTTATCGCAATCCATTCGTGGACTTGCTGTCATCGTGCTGGGATTATCCGCGTTCTCCAGTCTGCACGCACAGAACGCCACGGCTCCAACCGCGTCGCAGGATCCGGCCCTCATTGATCAGGCGTGGCAAAAAGCTAGCAGCAAATATGATTCTGCCCGCGCGTCCCTGTTGAAGGATGTCGACAGCGCTAATGCCCAGGGGCCGTTCCGGGCGGACTGGGAATCGCTTCAGAAGTTTGAAGTGCCCGATTGGTACAGGGATGCGAAGTTCGGCATCTTCATCCACTGGGGAGCGTATTCCGTGCCGGCGTTCGGCAGCGAATGGTATCCACGCCTGATGTACGAACAGGGAACGCCAGAATTCAAGCACCACGTCGAAACCTACGGCCCTCAGGACAAGTTCGGATATAAGGACATCATTCCGAAGTTCAAAGCCGAGCACTTTGAACCCGCCGCCTGGGCCGAATTGTTCAAGAAGTCGGGCGCAAAATATGTGGTTCCTGTTGCGGAGCATCACGATGGCTTTGCGATGTACGACAGCGGAGTGAGCGACTGGACTGCCGCGAAGATGGGACCGCACCGCGATGTTATCGGGGACCTGTCGAAAGCAGTGCGGGCAGCAGGGCTGCACTTCGGCGTGTCATCCCATCGCGTAGAGCACAATTTCTTCCTCGGGGTTGGCCGTACCTTTTCTTCCGACATCAACGATCCGCAAAATGCAGCATTCTACGGCCCCGCTCACAACTGGCTGACTAACAAGTGGGGAACTCCTCTCGATGGAGACTTTACCTATGTTTCGCAGCAGTGGGCTGACGACTGGCTGGCGCGAGGGGCGGAACTGGTTGAGAAATACCATCCGGATGTCGTGTACTTCGACTGGTGGATCGGGCAGGCCTCGATTCGCCCGAACCTCACGCGCTTTGCCGCCTTCTACTACAACAGTTCGCTGAAGTATGGAGATCACGTCGGAGTGATCAACTACAAGGACTACGCCGTGCACGAGCACGCGGGAGTACTTGACGTGGAACGCGGCCAACTCAGCGAGATTCGCCCTCTCCCTTGGCAGACCGACACCTCCGTAAGCAACAAGTCCTGGGGCTTCATTCAGAACGACACCTTCAAGTCGCCGCAGTTCGTGATTAACCAACTTGTCGATATCGTGAGCAAGAATGGCAATCTCCTGCTGAACATCGGGCCCCGCTCCGACGGGACCATCCCGGAGGAAGTGCAGCGGGTGCTGCTGGATGTCGGCGAGTGGCTGAATACGAACGGAGAGGCCATCTACGGCACTCGCCCCTGGAGGACGTACGGCGAGGGCCCGACCAAAGTCGCAGCTGGCTCGTTTCACGACACCGACACGGCGAATTACACAGGCGAAGATTTCCGCTTCACGACCAAGGGCGATACCTTGTACGCGATCGGACTCGCTTGGCCCGGTACCGGAGAAGCAGTGATTCATTCGCTCGGGTTAACGCTGGGTGGCAAGCGCGTGCAATCGGTATCCCTGGTGGGCAGCGAGACCAAGGTGCAGTTTCGCCAACTTCCGGACGGACTGCGGGTTGTTCTGCCCGCCCAGGCTCCAGCAAAGTACGCTTATGCACTCCGCGTGAAGTTCGAGTAATAAAGTACGGCAGCCTGAAATCCAGACCGTGAGCCTCGGCCAAAGGCTCTGCTCTACGATGAGGTGAGAATCGTCAGGTTCGGTAAGGATAGGGTCACGCGACGACGGGTTTCCGTTCAAAATCTCGCTGCCTACCAGTAGTGGACCGCGACCACAGTCGCTGAACTCGGAATGTTATTCACGACATTCGTGTGGAGCACGATCTGCACGTTCTTTCCGCTCCAGTCCTTGGGTGCTTGCTTGACGAGGTCGGCGATCAGTTGCGGATCCGTGACGAAGTCACCTGCGGCTCGAGTGCCAGTGTGATCAAGCCCCGCGATCGTCACGAGAACACTTCCCGTTTTCGAGTCCAGGATACGGGAAATGATGGCGTAATCCTCGCTGAACTTTCCCCCGGAAACTTTGGGCCACCACGACCGTGATGCATCGAATCTGTCTCGAATATGCATTTCAGCCGTGTCACCAGCCTCGAAGACGAACCGAAGACTGTCCGTCATATTGAGCGTCCAGATATTGTTAAACGCCCCAATCAAGACTGCCGACCCCTCGCGCAAATCGCCAAAGGAGAGATCGCTTCCGAAACGCAGGTCGTAGGGATGATGACGCGAAGTCAATAGCGATGAGATCCGCGCCGTGGTTGAGGCGTCGCCGATGGTCAGATAGGTGTCCTTCATGGGTACGAAATCTTCCGCTACGAATTTCTTCAGGTCTTCCCTCGGAACAAGCACTTCCAGGTTTGGAGTGCCATCTTCCGCGAGGGGGTGAATCTTTCGATAGCGGTTTCGCGCTTCCTGGGACAACACGTAAACCCGATTGCTACCTGTGCAGACGAGCACCGGCCTTGAAGTTTTTAGAACCGGTCCCCAGAACAGGTCGAACGGGCTCGGAGTGGGAGACGCGGTTCGAAACAGAGGCAGGCTGGCCAATGCCGCGGCAAGGCACACGGTGAGAATTGCCGCCCCCCAGAGGAACTTGCGTTTAGGTACACCGGCGTCCGCGCCCAGAGTGGGTACCTGACGGGAGCTAGGGGCTTCGGTTTGCGGCTCAACTAACCTCGTCGGTACGGGAAACTGAGGCAATGGAATTTCTGGGGGATGGAACTGCGCTCGGTACGACCCTGTGGGAATCTCAATCTTCCATTGGCCGGATTCATTCTTCGCCTGGTAATACTGGGCTAGTCTCTTCCTGACGTCGGCTGCCCGAAGCCGGACGACCGGGTCGTCCGCAGTGTCGTAATCCGGTGCCCGCCCGAACACTTCAATTCCGATGATACGTTCCCGCAACGAGCCATCGGAGGCGGCAATGCTATGCTCGACGATGTAGCGAAACAAGTCCTGGCACTGGCGGCTCGTTCGGAAAGGCGCACTCCCCAGAACATCTTCCAGCAATCCTTCGATTTGGGCCCGAGCGGGAAGTGGAACAGGATCGAGCAGCGAGTTGTGTTGAGTGGCCATAAAAGAACCCACTAACTCTTTTCCGTTTGCGGCAAGAAGCGACAGTATGTTACCGCTAAAGGTAACGATTTTCCAGTCTTTATGAAAATTCGTAATTGATTGTAAACAAATGGTTTGCTCGGCTGGACCCCGGTAGCCTACCGCAGGCAACCTAGACAACCCGAGAAATTCAGCATATCCGTGACACTCCGACGCCCTGAAGCGCCTGAGCAGCTCTGTCCGCTGCGTGAACTTGCAAGCGCTCCAGGGGCGGCAATCAAGGAGCCCTCGCAATGTCCAAAGTTCGGAGCCTTTCCCTGCTTCTGTTGGTGGTTGTTTCGGCGTTCGTGATCGGCACGGTCGTGCCCTTTGTTCAGGGTCAGACGCTGGCTTCGACGGCCGCTCTTTCAGGGTCCGTTTCGGACCCCTCCGGGGCGCGTGTCAGCAATGCCACGGTTACCTTGACCAGTCCCGAAAGAGGGATCACCCGTGTCTTCAAGACTGATGCGGAAGGGAACTTCTCCTTTGCGCTTTTGCCTCCTGGTGATTACACCCTGGCGATTGCGGCTCAAGGTTTCAAGACCTTCAAACAAGAAGGCTTCGCGCTTGCGGTCGGCCAGTCCGCGAACCAGAGCGTGACCTTGACGATAGGAGAGTCCCAGCAAATCGACGTGGTTGCTGTTGCGCCCTTACTCAAGGTCGAGAACGCCAATGTCGGCGACGAAATCTCCTCAAAGCAAGTGACCGAATTGCCTCTGAACCTGCGCAACGTGTTCAACTTTGTACAGCTGAACTCGTCGGTCAACAATCAATCCCAGCAACAGGTTCTTCAGGGCGGCGGCGAACAGGGTACGTCTGATCAGGACGTCTCGTTCTTCAACTTTGGCGGAGGTTTCTTTGGAACTACCGCCTTCCTGCTCGATGGCGCTTGGGATTCCATTGGCAGCTGGGGCGGGGTCATTTACGTTCCTTCCCCGGACAACGTGCAGGAATTCAAGGTCCAGCAGAATTCGTTCACCTCACAGTATGGTTGGAGCACCGGCAACGTCATCAACGTAGTTACGAAGTCCGGCGGCAGCGGGCTGCACGGAGACGCCTATTACTACCTCCGCAACGGTGCACTGGACGCGAACAACTACTTCAATAATCTTCAGGGACACCCGAAGCCGAATTCGCACCGCAATCAATTCGGCTTTGCCGTGGGCGGCCCGGTGTACATCCCCGGAATCTATGAGCAGCGCAACAAGACGTTCTTCTTCTTCAACTACGAGAGTCATCGGCAGAACGACCCGCTGAGCGCGCCTCTTAACACCGTGCCGACCTCCGCTTTCCGTGGCGGTGACTTCTCGGCGCTGCTGGGTGGCAACATTGGCACCGATGAATTGTGCCGGCCCATCCTCGCGGGACAAATTTATGATCCGTTCACCACTCGCCAGGTTACGGCGACCTGCGGACCAAACACGGGGAGTACGGTGTGGATTCGCGATCCCCTCGCCGGCAATGATCTCGCGAACGCCATCAATGGAATTGATCCGGTGGGACAGCAATTGGTCAATTTCTACCCGACGCCCATCAACGACCAGTTGACGGGAAACTGGAGCGCAGCCGGTCTTGGTGGCAACAATTCGGACGAGTATAGCGCCCGTATTGACCACAACCTCAGCGACAACACCCGGCTCTATGGGCGGTACTCGTACAAGAAGGAATTCAAAGACGTATCGCCCGCCTATTTTGGCGCCAGCAATCCAGCCGGCCCGGGGCAGAGGAACCCCAACAATCGCTACAACATCGCTCTTGGCCTCAGCCACGTTTTTGCTCCGACTTTCACGATGAGCGCCAACTTGGGCCTGATGCACTGGGTTGAAGGAAACGACGTGCAGAGCAACGGGTTCAAGCTTTCGTCTCTGGGTCTTCCGTCCTTCCTGGACCCGGTTTCACCGGAATACCCGGTGGTCGCTCCGTCCGGGTACCTGGGACAAGGGCCGCAGCAAGGAGCGGCGCAGGGTGCATTCCCTCGCGACGCAGCCAGCGGTTCTCTGGACCTGGTCAAGATCGTGAGGAAACACCAATTGTCCTTTGGATACATGGGGGTTGCTCTTGACGAGAACGGCGGACGTTTCCATACCACCAACTTCAATTTTGACGATACGTTCACTGCTGGTCCGGATCCCACCAGTATTACTCCGAATACAGGCAATTCGATCGCTTCGTTGATGTTGGGCACGCCTGCCAGCGGGGGTACGGGAATCGCAGTTTCCCAGATTTCCCGCGCCTGGATGCACGGCTTGTATCTCCAGGACGACTGGAAGGTAACTCAAAAGCTCACCCTGAATCTGGGGATTCGTTGGGAGTTGGAGAACCCCGTCACAGACCGGCATGACCGCCTGTCGACCTTTAACTATCGTGCTGTGAACCCGATCAGTGCCGAGGTGGGCCAAGACTATCTGGGCCAGGTCGAATTTGCGGGTTCTAGCAGGCGCGGCCAGTACGCTTCGAGTTACAAACACTTCGCACCGCGACTCGGATTTGCCTACCAGTTGAGGCCGAAGTTGGTTCTGCGGGGAGGCTATGGCATTTTCTTCCCCCGCCAATACCCGGGGGTCCCCGTGATCCAGGGGTACACCTCCGAGACGCCCTACGTTGCATCTACCAACGGCGTGGGACCGTGTGACGGGTGTATGTTGCGCAATGCATTCTCGGATGGTCTGGTGCCTGTGGTTGGGAATTCGTCGGGTGGCCTGACCAACGTCGGGTTCGATACTTCTGCGGTCTCGCGCACCCGCAAGACTTACTATGACCAGCAATGGATGTTTGGATTTCAGTACGCGCCCACTCCGAGCGATGTGCTTGACCTGACTTACGTGGGAAATCATAGTGTCCACGTTGTTACCAGCGGGCTGAACCTCAATCAGCTGGATCCGAAGTACTTTTCGATGGGTGATGCATTGGATACTCTGGTGCCCAACCCATTCTTCGACCACATCACGTCGAGCGGTTGCGGCCTCGCCAATCCGACGGTTCAGCAGGGCCAACTGCTCAAACCCTATCCCGAGTTCTGCAGTGTCAATGAGCAAAACGTTCCGGCAGGAGACGGGCGTTACAACGCTCTGGATGTGAACTACACCCACCGAGTATCCCGCGGCCTGACCTTGCTGGCGTCTTACACGTTCTCGAAATTTCTTAACAACGTGGGCGGACCGACTACCTGGGCGAGCGCATCTTCGAACTTCTCTGAGAACATTCGCAACGTCTACAACCTGGCTGCCGAGAAATCAGTAGACTCCGGCGACATCACGCATAGTTTTGTTCTCAGCTATGTGTACGAGATTCCGGTTGGCAAGGGCAGGAAGGTCGGAGGTGGAATGAACCGGGTGTTGAACGCCGTTATTGGTGATTGGCAAACCTCCGGCGTGGCAACATTCAAAGGCGGGTTCCCGCTGAGGATTAACGTAAACAATCGGAATGAATTCGGCCCCGGCCAGAACGTGAACGTGGTGGGCCCATACCATGTTTCAGATCCAGGACGGACTCAATGGTTTAACACGGCGGCTTTCGCCCAGGCCGACAAGTGGGACCTGGGGAATGCTCCGCGGTATTTCTCTGATCTCCGCTCTCCGGGTTACAACAACTGGGACATCAGTATTCAAAAGTATTTCCCGGTCCGTGAGAGTGTGCGTTTCCAGTTCCGTCTGGATATGTTCAACGCTTTTAACCATACCAACTTCTACAAGCCGGATACCACTTTTGGATCCGGCACATTTGGGACACTTACCGGAGCCTTTAGTCCGCGGACCATGCAGGCAGCTCTCAAGCTTTACTGGTGAAGCGTGAAGACAATCAGGGCTGTTGCTTTGGTCTGCTGTTTTGTGTGTGGCTTGCCGGGGAGCGCATCCCCGCAACAACCCGAACGATTTGAATCGCTTCTGGCCTCGGCGCAAGCTGCCCAGGCCAGGGGTGATTTTCAAGCCGCAGCCGACTTCTATCGCCAAGCGGTTGCCTTCCATCCTGAAATCCCTGAACTCAAGGCCAACCTTGGGCTGATGTACTACCAGACAGGCAAGGACGAACAGGCCAGGGATGCTTTTCGCCAAGCCCTTCGTCTCAAGCCAGGTTTGTTTGTCCCGAATCTGTTCCTTGGCCTCGAATACGTCAAAGAGAAGCGGTTCAGCGAGGCGGTCCCGTTTTTGAAGCAAGCTGAGCGGGCAAAACCCGGCGATGTTCAGGTGCAACTTGGCTTGGGTCAAGCGTATGCAGGCAACGGAAAGACGCGGCTGGCTAGTGCCACATACGCCCGAGCGGCCCAAATCGATTCCGGAAACGCAGATGCCTGGTATCACCTCGGCGTGAGCTACCTGGAGCAAGTGGAAGCCGATGCTCGCATTCTGCTGACCCGGCACAAGGACTCTGCTCACGTGCAGTTGCTCCTCGGGGAGACGTTTGCCGAGCAGCATGCGTTTGTCCAGGCAGACGACGCGTACAGGAAAGTATTGGCACTTCCCAAACCCATTGCGAATGCACACGCAGGCTACGCTTTCGTTCTGCTGAATCGGCACGACCTTTCCGCTGCGGAACGCGAGTTGAAGGCCGAAATTGCGCTGAATCATGGTTCTCTTATGGCCAAATTGGGTGCAGCACGGCTGCATCTGGAACAGGGTGCAACCGCGCAGCCTGCGAGGGAAATCGGAGAGATCGAAAGGACAGATGCAGGTTTTCTTCGAGCTAACGCGGCATTGTTCAGCGCAGGTATTTCTCGATCGAACCGAGCGGAGCTGCAGGGTGCGCTGGAACAAGGGCTAGCTTCCGGGGAGATCACGCAAGGGGTTGTGACTTTGTTCCGAGACCTTGCGCTGGGCGGGCCGTCTCCGGGTCCGACACCAGAGCGGGCAACAGGTAAGAGCGCGAGCCTGGATGCGAAGGCTCCGACTGGTGATCCCGCCAAGCTCTATGCCAAAGGTAGTTATGGCGAATGCGATAACGTGCTGGCGTCCCGGCTGCAACGGCTGTCGGCAAAGGATGTTCAGTTACTGGCCGCGTGCGCTTACCTCACTGGCGACTATCCGAGTGCGCAGAAAGCTGCAGCGAACCTGGCTGCGACTCCTTCAACCGAGGCGGAGGGACTGTATTGGGAAACAAAATCGGCCCAGAGGCTGGCGGCACAAGCTCTTGCCCGAGCCAGCGCGGCGGATCCCTCTTCCCCCAAGCTGCATGTCTTGCTGGGAGACATCTACCGTCAACAGAAAGCGTTTCCCGATGCGGAACAGGAATACCGCAAAGCATTGGTCTTGCGGCCTGAGGACAATGGTGCCCTGTTTGGGTTGTCATTGGCGCTGCTTGCCGACGGCCAGAATGATGAGGCCCTGAGCACTGCTAAAGCAGCGCTGGAAAAAAATTCCGACGATCCGGAACTCAACGCCGTCATGGGAGAAATCCTTTGTGTCCGTGACGATTTTCTCGGGGCAGAACCCTACCTGAAGAAGAGCCTGAATACCAAGCCGGAATTTGTCTCGCGAGTTCACGCGTTGCTCGGCAACGTCTACGCCAAGACCGGCCGCACGCAGCAGGCGATTGCGGAGCTAAAGCTCGGTCTCGCGAGCGACAAGGACGGCAGCCTGCATTACCAGATTGCGCGTCTCTATTTGAAGGTTGGAGACCGTGATTCGGCCAAGCAGGCCTTTGAACTGTCAAAGGAACTGCAGCAGCAAGGATTGATGCATGCAACCGTTGCCATGCAGCAGGGGGAGAGCGACAGCGAGTCCCAGTAGAGGTGTACTGCCCCGCATGCGACGGCGATGCGGCAACGTTGCCAACATTTCTTCAAGGTACGAAAGGACCCAGTACTGCGAACCCATATGACCAAAACGTACGGCATTGTTCTGTTCTTACTCTATTTCATGGCAGCAGCGTGGGCTGCAGAGCCCCAATTTTCCATCACGGAATCCCAAAAAGATTCAGAGGGCGTTACCTTCAAAACCACTGCTGGAAGCATGCGCATCGAGGCCTGTGGTGACCGCATCATCCACGTGGTGGCCAGCCCAACCGCTGAAATTCCCACACCCAAGGTCCCCGTGGCAGCGCAACCGTGCCGCGTCGGCCAGGTTGTTGTCAAAGTTGGAACGAAGGAAGTGCAGCTGACGACGACAGCGGTGAAGGTTACGGTTAATGCGACGACAGGCGCGGTGAGTTTTCTTTCCATAGACGGAAAACCCATACTTGCCGAACCCAAAGACGGGGGCAAAGCCTTCGACGTGCCCGCCATTGCCGAGATGAAGACATGGCAGCTTCAGCAGACATTTCAATCGCCTGGCGATGAGGCACAGTACGGCCTCGGCCAGCATCAGGAAGGAATCTTCAACGTTCGGGGAGTTCCGATCCGCCTGCATCAGGCGAACACCAACATTTCCGTTCCGTTCCTGCTGTCGAGCAAGGGATACGGCCTGCTTTGGAACAATCCGTCCCTGACCGACTTCAACCCTGCCGATCAGGCCATTTCTATCGATCCTGCTACGGGCAAAGGCAAGTTCACCACCGGAGCGAAAGGCAGTTACGGCTTCCTGCTGGCCAGCGATAACAAAGATCAACTCGTGGTCGATGTGAATGGGAAGCATGTGATTGATCTAGTGAACATGTGGACTCCCAGTTCCGCATCCGGAGTGGTGGACTTGGAGGCCAACAAGGAGTACGAGGTTTTTGCCAAAGGTGGCCCGGGCGGTATCCAGTTATCGGCCCGCCCGCCCCAGGGCACAACCACCTTTCGATCACAGGTGGGCCAAGCGATTGACTACTACTTTTTCTATGGCCCGGAGTTGAACCAGGTCATCGCAGACTACCGCCAACTTACAGGGGAATCACCGATGTTTCCCAAGTGGGTGTATGGATTCTGGCAGTGCCGGGAGCGCTATCACACCCAGAAAGAGATCCTGGACGTTGGAGCGGAATTCCGCAAACGCAAGCTCCCGGTTGATGCCTTGGTGCAAGACTGGCAGTACTGGGGTAAGCACGGTTGGAATGCCATGAAGTTCGAAGAGGCCAACTATCCTGACCCAAAGGGCATGATGGAGCAGTTCCATGCCATGGATGTGCATGTCCCAATTTCGGTGTGGTCGAGGTTTGGCGAAGATTCGGATATCTACAAACGGATGAGCGCTAAATCCTTGCTGGTTCCTGGGACCGTCTGGGCGGATTTTTTCAATCCGGAAACACAAAAGACCTTCTGGTCGGAACTCAAGACAGGTATTTTCGATTACGGACTGGATGGCTGGTGGATGGACGCGTCCGAGCCGGAATTCGACATTCTCAAAGGCCGCCAGACGTTTCTGGGCAGCGGCGAGTCGGTGCGCAACGCCTATCCTTTATATGTCACAAAGGCCATTTACGAGGGACAGCGTGCGACCACCGACCGCAAGCGGGTGGTGATCTTCACCCGTTCTGCTTACACGGGACAGCAGAAATATGCGGCGATCTCATGGTCGGGAGATATCTCCGCTAATTGGACTACGTTCCAACGCCAGATCCCAGCGGGCCTAAGCTTCAGCATGTCCGGGCTGCCCTACTGGACTACCGACGGCGGTGGCTTCTTCCGGCCGGAAGACCAATATACAAACGTTGCCTACCACGAACTGCTGACGCGATGGTTCCAGTACGCCGCGTTCTCCCCCATCTTCCGTGTCCACGGATGGATTTCAAATGCCGAAATCTGGAACTACGGGCCGCAGTTCCTGGACGTCGCCACCCAGTACGACGAGCTGCGCTATCACCTGCTGCCGTACATCTACTCTGCCGCCTGGGCTGTAACAAATAACGGTGAAACCTTGATGCGAGCGCTGCCGCTGGAGTTCTCCTCCGATCCACGAGCTCGAGCCGTGTCCGACCAGTTCATGTTTGGCTCCGCACTACTGATCAATCCCGTCACCACGGAAGGGGCTAAGCAGCGGACGGTCTACCTTCCGGCGGGCAACAACTGGATCGACTTCTGGACCGGCAAGAAGGTGAACGGCGGTCAGAGCATCTCAGCGGACGCTCCTCTGGATAGAATCCCGATCTACTCCAAAGCCGGCTCAATTATTCCTTACGGACCGCGCGTGGAATCGGCTGCCGGGACCCCGGACCCGATTGATCTTCGGGTTTACGCCGGCGCCAATGGCAACTTCTCTTTCTACGAAGATGAAGGCGACAACTACGACTACGAGCACGGTGCCCGTGCGGTCATTCCAATTCACTGGGACGACAAGTCCTCAACCTTGACTGTCGGACCCCGCGAAGGGAGCTTTCCGGGAATGCTGGAACACAGAACGTTCCGCGTTGTGATCGTCAGGGACGGACGTGGGACCGGAATTGCGAACAGCGCGGAGCCTGACGCTACCATCGCGTATGATGGCAAGGCTGCCTTGGTTCGCATTCACCCGAAGTTGTAGAGGAACGTCCGGCGACCTGACTTTCAGAAAGGCGAATCAGGAACAACCTGCGTTCCCGATTTTTCCCCGTGTTGGGCGACACTCGCTTTACCGGTCACGCAGGCGGAACTGACAACGTCGGCGGCTGGGGTGCTTGCGCGGCTGTAGGAAAACCTCAAGAAAATGAAACTCATTCGATTTGGTGAAGTAGGACAAGAAAGGCCGGGTGTACTCCTCGGAAATGGAGCGCGCATCGACGTCTCCAACTTTGTCTCCGACTACGATGAAGCGTTCTTTGGAACCGGAAAACTGGAACAGTTGCGTAATTGGCTCGAGGTGAACGTTTCTTCCGCTCCGCAGATTGCGCTCTCGGTGCGCCTCGGGCCACCGATCTGCCGGCCCAGCAAGATTGTCTGTATCGGGCTCAATTTCCGCGATCATGCCGCCGAAAGCAAGATGGAGCTTCCCAAGGAGCCGGTGATCTTCTTCAAGTCAACCACCTCGCTGACGGGCCCGAACGATCCCCTCGTCATTCCGAAGAATGCGACGAAGGTGGACTGGGAGGTCGAACTTGCGGTCGTCATCGGGAAGCGGGCTCTTTACGTTCCCAAAGAGCAAGCGCTCGACTTCGTGGCCGGATACGTCCTGCACAACGATTATTCCGAACGCAGCTTTCAGCTGGAACGCGGTGGGCAGTGGGTCAAGGGCAAGAGCGCGGACACTTTCGCCCCCTTGGGCCCTTTTCTCGCCACTCCCGACGAAATCTCGAACCCGAACAGTTTACGAATGTGGTTAAAGGTTAACGGGGAATCCCGGCAGAGCAGCTCGACCGCGAATATGATCTTCGACGTGGCGACGTTGGTTTCCTATGTCAGCGAGTTTATGACGTTGCTTCCCGGAGATGTGATCAGTACCGGTACGCCGGCTGGCGTGGGATTGGGGATGAAGCCGCCGCAGTATCTGAAGGCCGGAGACGTAGTGGAACTTGGAATTGACGGTTTGGGCGAGTCGCGGCAACAGGTAGTGAACTGGCAACGTTAGCGACCCATGCGCATTGATGCTCATCAGCACTTCTGGAACTACGACCCGGACGAGTATGGATGGATCGATGACTCGATAGCTGGCCTGCGGCGTGATTTTCTTCCTGAAGATCTGAAGCCCGAGCTCGAACGCTGTGGGTTCACGGGCGCTGTTGCCGTTCAGGCGCGGCAGAGTCTGGAAGAAACCCAATGGCTTCTGGAACTCGCTGCAAGTGCTCCCTTCATCGTGGGCGTGGTTGGATGGGTCGATTTGCGCTCGCCGCAGGTACGTTCGCAACTGAAATCGTTTGCCGGGAACCCGAAGCTGGTTGGAATTCGACACATTGTGCAGAGTGAGCCAGACGACGGTTTCCTCTTGCAGCCGGATTTTCTCCGGGGAATATCCGTCCTGGCAGATTTCGATCTCGCCTACGATATCCTGATTTATCCCCGGCATCTTGCAGTGGCGGCCGAGTTCGCGAGGCGTTTTCCTGGCCAGCGCTTTGTTTTGGACCACATGGCCAAGCCGTCGATCAAGAGTGGAGAAATTCACTCTTGGGCGCAAGGCATCCGGGAACTCGGGGCCCAGGAGAATGTTTTCTGTAAGCTGTCTGGTCTGGTGACGGAGGCCGATTGGCAGCACTGGAAGGCCGAACAGATTCGCCCGTACCTGGACATTGCTTTTGAACACTTCGGACCAGATCGCCTCATGATCGGATCCGACTGGCCCGTGTGCACGGTGGCTGCTTCGTATGGTCAGGTCATCGAAGTGGTGGAAGACTATCTCACCCAGCACACGGCAGACGTGCGTGAGGCGCTGCTTGGGAGAAATGCGGCACGGTTTTGGAGACTGGGTGGTTAACGAGAACGGCTTTCCATGGAAAACAAAGTCCTGCAAATCGACTCGAAAGACAATGTCCTGATCGCGCTTGCGGACCTGTATCAAGGCGAACAGGTCGAGTATGGAAATCACCGGTACGAGTTGGTGTCCGACGTTCCCGCAAAACACAAATTTGCTACGGTCGACCTCGGAGTCGGAGCGAAGATCGTCATGTACGGCGTGCTGGTCGGCAAGGCCGTGCAGTCCATCCGCAGGGGCGAACGCCTGACCACGACGAATACTCGACATCAGGCAGGTGACTTCCAGGAACAATCGGTCGAGTATCAGTGGGAACCGCCGGATGCCTCCCGCTGGAGAGAACGAACGTTCCTCGGATATCGCAGGCCTGACGGCCAGGTCGGCACCCGCAATTACTGGCTGGTCGTTCCTCTCGTCTTCTGTGAGAACAGAAACATCGGCGTTCTCAAGCAGGCCTTTGAAGAGGAACTGGGTTTCGCTGCGCCTCAGCCGTATCGCCAGCAAGTGTCGCATTTAGCGCAACTCTATCGTGAAGGAAGAGGGGAAGAGCTCAAAGCTGGTCCTCTGTCTGGGCAAGCAGGGAGCCCCGCGCGCACGAAGCTGTTCGATCACATAGATGGCATAAAGTTCTTGCTCCACGAAGGCGGGTGCGGCGGAACTCGTGAGGACTCCAACAATCTCTGCGGGTTGATTGCCGGCTACATTCACCATCCCAACGTAGCTGGGGCTACGGTTCTCAGCCTGGGTTGCCAGCACGCGCAGATTGAGATCCTCCGCCAGCAACTCCACCAGCGCAATCCGAACTTCGATAAGCCGCTCATTATGTTGGAGCAACAGCAGAGCGGTACGGAGTTTGCGATGCTCTCGGAAGCCATCCAAAAGACGTTTCGTGGATTGGTCGAAGCCAACAAGTGCAGGCGTGAGCCGGTGCCGCTTTCTCAGCTGTGTGTTGGGTTGAAATGTGGAGGCTCAGATGGATTCTCCGGCATTTCGGCAAATCCGGCGATCGGTCACACCGCCGATCTGTTAGTCGCGCTTGGCGGAAGAACCATTCTGTCGGAGTTCCCTGAGTTGTGCGGAGTGGAGCAGGAACTCATGAACCGGAGCACGCGCAGGGAAGTTGCGAACCGGTTCGCGCAACTCATGCGCAGCTACAACGCCCGGGCCGAGGCGGTGGGGTCTGGTTTCGAGATGAACCCGTGTCCGGGAAACATCCGGGATGGGCTGATTACGGACGCGATGAAGTCGGCGGGTGCGGCCAAGAAAGGCGGCACGTCGCCGGTGACCGCGGTTCTCGACTATCCCGAGTACTCCGCGGAGCCGGGATTGCACCTGCAGTGCACTCCGGGTAACGATGTGGAATGCGTTACGGCGCAAGTGGGGGCCGGGGCGAGCGTGGTGTTGTTTACGACTGGCCTGGGTACGCCGACCGGGAATCCGATTGCTCCCGTCGTGAAGCTGTCCACCAACACGACTCTGGCGCGGCGCATGGGAGACATTATCGACATCGATACGGGTGGAATCATCTCGGGCGCAGATACCATTGAGCAGATGGGAGAGGAGATTCTGGAACTCGTCATCAAGGTGGCCAGTGGCGACGTTCGGACAAAAGCCGAGCTCAACGCTCAGAACGATTTCATTCCCTGGAAGCGAGGTATTTCCCTCTGATTCAAAATAGCGATCGTTTAAATTCGAGTCTCGACGGGCGAGTTGCGGTTGTCACCGGCGGCGGCAGCGGGATTGGCCGAGCGATCGCGCAGAAGTTCGCGGAGCACGGAGCATCAGTCCGCGTCCTGGATATCAGTCTCAGCGATGCCGAAGCAACCTGCCAGCAAATCGCCTCCAGCGGCGGCAGCGCAGCCGCGTTCCGCTGTGACGTTGGCGATCAAGTGCAAGTGAAGGATCTGTTCCAGCAGCTTTGCGAGCGGGAACGGTTGGCCATTCTTGTCAACAACGCTGGCGTCTCTCACATTGGGACGGTCGAGAGCACGACCGAGGAGGACTTCGACCGTGTTCTTCGGGTGAACGTGAAGGGGTTCTACAACTGCATGCAAGCCTGCGTCGGACACATGAAGGCCCAGGCCGGCGGAGTAATCTTGAACATGGCTTCCATCGCCGGTTCCGCGGGGCTTCCCGACCGGTTTGCCTACTCGATGAGCAAAGGGGCTGTGATCGCGATGACCTATTCTGTCGCCCGCGACTACCTGAACGACAACGTCCGTTGTAACTGCATTTCGCCGGCCCGCGTTCACACGCCGTTCGTGGACGGCTTTTTGCGGAAGACTTATCCCGGGAGGGAAACGGAAATGTTCGAGAAGCTGTCGAAGGCACAGCCTATCGGAAGAATGGCGGAGCCGGGGGAAGTTGCCTCTCTCGCCTTGTTTTTGTGTTCGGACGAAGCGAAGTTCATAACAGGACTGGATTGCCCGCTGGATGGCGGATTTTTCAACCTGCGAGGCTAAAGGCATGGACCTGCAGCTGAAGGGGAAGGTCATCATAGTAACCGGCGGCGCAAAGGGTATCGGCGCGGCCATTGTGCACGCCTGCGCAGGTGAGGGTGCGATTCCGGTGATTGTCGGGCGGGACGCGGCGGCAGGTCAGCAGTTGCAGAACGAACTGCAAACCGGTGGCGCGTCCTGTGGTCTGATCACAGTTGATCTGTCCACGCCCGAGATTTGTCTACAAGCGGTCGAACAAACGCTGAAGGACTTTGGTCGCATCGACTCGCTGGTGAACAACGCAGGACGAAACGACAACGTCGGACTTGAACATGGAAGCCCGGCGGAATATATAGCATCCCTGAAGCAGAACCTCGTACATTACTACAGTCTGGCTCACTACGCGTTGCCTCACCTGAAGCGATCACGCGGAACCATCGTCAATATCGGATCCAAAACCGCGGTCACTGGACAGGGGAACACATCGGGGTATGCGTCCTCAAAGGGTGCAATTATGGCCCTGACCCGGGAGTGGGCCGCGGAGTTGTTGCCCTACGGCATTCGCGTGAATACAGTTATTCCGGCGGAGGTCATGACGCCGCTCTACCGCCAGTGGCTCGATACGTTTCCGAATCCCGAAGAGAAACTCCGCACAGTGCTCTCAAAAATACCTCTGGAGAAACGGATGACTACGGCAGAGGAAATTGCAGCCATGACGGTCTTCCTGATTTCGAGTAAATCTGCGCATACCACGGGGCAACACATTTTCGTGGACGGAGGGTATGTTCACTTGGATCGCGCTCTCAACTAGACATGTCCAATTCGCTCCGATCACTGTCCTATGGACACTGAACGCGTTCCCGTGCACTCGTCAAGGCTAGGACATAGGGCCCCTCGGGGATCACGGCTACAGTAGCGTCATCGGACAGTCCCTGAAGCAGCGCACGAATTGCCTCGTCCGCGGAAGAGTGGATGTTGCCCCAAGCTGAGGCACGCTGGGCCGCCGGCAGTCCCGGTACATAGTAGTGGACTTCTGCTTTGGTGGTCGCCAGTGCAAGCTTCTCCAGTTGCCATTGGTCCACGGTGACAGGACTCCCGGCGATCTGCGTAAGAAACTCGCGATCGGTACAAGTGCGCGACAACATCTGGCTGAACTCGTGACCGCCACCACCTTCTTCACAGGCGGCTAGCAGCAGGATTCTGCCTCCAGGCTTCACGATGTGAGCCGCTGCTGTGACCCCTTTAATCGCCTGGTAGAAAGTCAAATCCAGCGGGTATCCGGCCGAGGTAGTAATCACGGCGTCCACTGGGTTTTCCAGGATGCGGAGCATGGCTTGGGAAACAAATTGAACCCCGCTCTGGTGCGCCTGTACCGGATCCCCCGCGAATACGGCCGCAATGGGGCGTGGTTCTGGACCCTCGCTGCGCGCCAGTGCCACATCCACCATGAAGTCATGGCGCGCCATGCCCGCGATTTCCAGCAGTTCCCGGTGGAGTGGATTGTCTTCGGTCGAGCCCTCCACTGCCCGTTCGTCACGCATGAACTTAGGGCTATGTAGGACTTTAATCGTCGTCTCCGCTGCCAGCCCGGGCGCAACCAGTTTGCGACCGCCAGAGAACCCCAGCATGAGATGAGGTTCGATGAACCCTAGCGTGATGTGCAGGTCGGCGGCGAGAAAGCGCTCGTCGACATAGACAGGCGTGCCGGATTGAGTGGCGCCGAGGAACCTGTGCTCTCCGAGTTCGCGCGCGTGGTGATTGACCACATGGTAGTCTCTGGCAACAACGTCTCCGCAAATTTCTGCGATCTCCGCATCTGTGGCCGGACGATGAAGTCCGGTGGCAATCAGGATTGTGATCGCATTGCGACGAATGCCAGCATCTTCGAGCTTACGCAGGAGAATCGGAAGTATCTGCCAGTTGGGAACTGGCCGCGTGATATCGCACACCGAGATGGCCGCTGACTTCTTGTTCTTCGCCAAAGTCGCCAGAGGAGGACAGCCAATCGGTGCGTCCAGAGCTCGTTCGATGGCTGCCTCAGGCTCAGCCAGAGGCGTGGCATATCTGGCATCGAGCACCTCATAGCGGAAGGGTCCGCGAAGGTCGAGAGTCAGCCCATTTCTGCCGAAAGCGAAGTTGATTCGCATTTTGCAATTCTACCCGTAGCGCCGCGCGATCAGTCGGATACACGTTTCGGCCTGCGTTTCGTGCAGCCCAGACCGAAGCGAGGCTGGCGGTAAGTGGGAACGTTTCAAGAGAAAGGGACGAAGGAACTCCCGCGCGTTCCGGTTTTGGGCCTGCGACCGGTTTTCTCTTCACCGGGGGTCATTGACGACTATTTATCGATGGTTGTCGAAACCGCTTAGGTGTGGCTGTAATTGTGGCTATACATTGCAAGTAATGGCGAACGTTTCAAGCATTTGGAGCCGGTTCTCTGTGCGCGCAAGACTCTTGTAAGTTATTGGTTTAATGTGAGTTGCTAGAGCATGGATGGCAGAGCCTTACCTGACTCTTAATCACTAGGTTGAAGGTTCGATTCCTTCCGCGCTCACCAACTAATCAGTGGCTTGTTCGTCAGTAATTCATTTTTTCTACCTTCAGCTCCGCCTGTGTCGAAGTGTGCCTCTTATTGGCTTGCGACTTCGTCTCCTCCATCCCACCACGAAACGATTTGACGCAAAGTACCGATCGCCAATGCTGCAGCGTCAGCAAGGGGGCCTCGCTCTCTTATACTGATCCTGACGAAGATTATGACAGGCGTCCGAATGGATCTCTGGCTCTGGGCCTCGCGTTTCTTCAAGACACGTGCCTTGGCCAAGAAGGCTTGCGAACTCGGCAGAATTCAGTCGAATGGGCAGCCGGCAAAACCGGCGCGTGAAGTTCGCGTGGGCGATTTGCTGCGCATCACGAATGAGGGCGGAGACTTTCAGGTGGAAGTTCTGCTCTTGAGTGACGTTCGCGGCCCGGCATTGGTTGCTCAGACTCTCTATCGCGAAACTGACGCGAGCCGCGAGATGCGCAAGAAGGTGGCTGAAGAACGAAAAGCCATGCAGCACTTCACGCCCGCACCGGTGGGCAGACCCTCGAAACGCGACCGCCGGAGAATCATTCAGTTTCGGAGCGGGATGTAGCGGCATCACGCCGCTATTTTGACGCGCGGTGTGCTCGCGAGCGGCTCGGCGAAACCTTCACTTGTTTCGTTGACCAACGTCCAAGCCGGAACGTTTTCGCATAGCCCGTGGACTTGTTCGAGATCGCAACTGCAAGATTGCCGCTGCTGTCACATGTGTAGGTTTCTTCGATAACCAAACTCTTCATCGCGGGCGTGCGCACTACGGGCACGGAACTAAGGTCGTTCCGATCTTGCAGGGCTGGATCGAAAGGAAAACGGATCTCGTCCCAATCCGTGATTTCACCGATGGGGTGGCCGTCCGATGCCACGCGCGCACACTCCAGATAGCGGAAATGCCCGACGTTGTGAGCGGGTTGATACGAGCGCACACTACGGAGTGCTGGTTGCTTCGGCGCAGGCAGCGCAGTGCCTCGAGGAAAAACAAGATCGAAGGTGATGCTGTGCCCTCCTTCGGTCTCGCGCCACAACCCAAAATTCCGCATGAACTGGTCGCGCAGTACGAAACCGGAGTGCGCGTCGGCGCGGATGGCTAAACCGATTGCGGTAGCAGACCGCATGTAGGCAGATCGGCACACGCGCTTGCCGAATTCTTCGCGCAGAATGCGCGCCACGGGCGGCAACTCGGAGCCTCCGCCAGTCACGTAAAGGGCGTCAATGGGACGCTCGGGATGCTCGACGAGTAATTTCTCAACCACGTCGCGAGTAGATTCGATCAGCGGCCGGCACTCTTCATAGAAAGCGGCCGTGGCGACCGAGATGTCATCCCAATCGGAACGCACTCGGCCCATGTCGATGGTGATCTTCCGCGTGTTGGGAGTGAGAGCTTCTTTCTTCTCGCGGCATTCTTCGAGGAGCGTAAACCACTCGGCCGCGGAGAGACTGTCGGCGGACATTCCGGCGGCAGTGAGCGCAAACCCAGCCAGAGTTTCGTCAAAGTCGTCTCCGCCAACAGTGGGCACACCGTCGGAAGCAACAATCGAGTGCGAGTCATCGCCCAATTCGATGAGTGAAGCATCAAAGGTTCCGCCGCCGAGGTCATAGACCATGAGCCAGCCATCGGAGCGCGACTTCTGGTTGCGATTCCGGTGTGCAAATTCAACTCCGGCGGCCGACGGCTCATTCAACAATCCGAGAACTTCGAATCCCGCTTCGCGCGCCGCTTCGGTGGTCAAGAATCGCTGATTGCTGTTGGCGTTGGCAGGGACGCCCAGCATGACTTCCATCGGGCCGATCTTGCTCTCAGGCAGGGAAGAGTGCTCCCGCAGTTGGTCGCGGAGTGCCTCCATCAATTCGCGCATCAGTTGCCGGATTTCAAACGACTGGCCCCCGATTTCGACGCGAGTCTCTGGCCCGGCCTCACGCAGCAGGCGTTTCAGGGAACGCACTGCGGTCCAACCCGGTTGGCCTTGTACCTGCCATGCTTCCCAGCCGTAGAGGCGTTTGTCATTCTGGATGGCAATCAATGGAGGGAACCAATCGCGGACGCGACCGTCCGGCGCATCGAAGTTGACGAGCGGATAGTTGCCGCGGTCCACGGCCGCGACTACGATGCGAGTTGTTCCAAAATCAAGGCCGAACTTCACAGACTACGGGCTCCTTCAGATTTCTATTCTAGAACACATCAGGAAGGCCGGCCCCCGCATTTGGGAAGTTCGATGCGGGGGCAGCCGGTGTCTTCACCAGAAGGCACAACGAAATGCAGGACAATTTCACTCGCTCCGTCGGTTCCTTATTTGGTTGAAAGGATGAAGGAGTCCACTCGCAGGCCGACCGGCAATGATGCGCTTTCGTCGAGTTGAATCAGTGTCTCGAGGATCTTGGTATCCACACGCTCGGTCGGCTCGTCGGTGCGGATATTCTTGCGTCCGAGCTCTTGTCCGATGCGCACAACGTGGCCATAGAATTTCCTGTCGCCGAACGCATCTGCCGTGACATATGCCTTCTGGCCCAAGACCAGTTTGCTGACGTCGGTCTCATCCACATCCACGCGGATGCGCAGCATATGCGTGTCGCCGAGAGTGAAAACCGGATCGGGAACGGTGGAACCATTTGAAACGCTTTCGCCGGTGCGGTGATGTTTTCGAAGAACGATGCCGTTGATAGGGCTGCGGACGAACGTCTTGGCATATTGTGCTCGCGCGGATTCGAGCCTGGCTGTTGCGGCTTCGAGATTCGCTTGCGCCATGGCGCGGTCTTCTTCGCGAGCGGCTTCATCGATCAGAGCGTGGCTTTGGATTTTCTGGTTGTACTGCGCCTTAGCGACTTCGTATTCTTTGTCGTAGCGATCCGCTTCCTGTTGCGAAATCACGCCAGCTTCGAAGAGTTTTTGATGGCGCTGCTTTTCGGAGTCGGCATTAGCCATGACCGCCTGGGCTTCGGCGACGGACGAGAGAGCCTCTCTCCGCTGCTCCAGACGTGCGCCATTGACGACCTTGCGGAATTCGGCCTCCTTTTGCCGGACTTCGGCTTCTGCCGACACAACTTGTGCGCGATGGTCTTCGTTTACCAATTCCGCGAGCACCTGGTCGGCATGCACCGTATCGCCTTCCTCGACAAAAACACGCTTCAATCGGCCGCTCAGTTCCGCGCCGAGCTTGATGTCTTCGGAGGATGGTTCGACCCGGCCCGGGCCGGAGACGAGCCAGTCTCTTGTCGGAGAGGTTGCCGAGCGGGAATTTGACAGGCTGTTGGCGCCCGCCATCGAGTTTGCCGAGGCGGTGTGTCCCCAGATGAGCGATGCCGTCAAACCGACAACAATCAGTGATGCGATGGCGATGAGGATTTTGTTTTTCATAGCGGTCTCTCTAAATATCAGGCTCTAATTGCAGGTGGAATCGAAGATTCAATGAAGGAGTGTGGCGGAATCTTTGCGATCGGCGTACCAGCGTGTCCTTGACCCGATACGATCTTGCCGTCCTCCATATGCACAATGCGATCCCCGAATTCGAGAACGCGACTGTCATGCGTCACGACCACGACGGCGCGACCGTGCTTGTGAGCCAGGTCGTGCATTGTCTGCATGACGTTGCGTCCGGTGTGTCCGTCGAGAGCCGCAGTCGGTTCGTCGGCGAGAATCACGCTCGGCGATCCGGCAAGCGCGCGGGCCACCGCGACACGCTGTTTCTGCCCGCCACTCAGATCGCTGGGGAACGTGTTGTATTTCTCCACCAGTAGAACCAGGGCCAGAAGACGGCGAGCTTCTTCCTTTGCTTTCGAGCCACGGATCCCCTTCAAATCGAGCGCCAGTTCTACGTTTTCGCCCACCGTCAGAGTAGGAAAGAGGTTGAAGCCTTGGAAGATGAAGCCGATATGGCCGAGGCGAATTGCCGGCAGTTCCTTCTCGCTGAGTTGGTTGGTTTCAATCCCCGCGACTCGAACGCTGCCCGAACTCGCGCGCAGAATGCACCCCATCACCGAGAGCAGCGTCGTCTTGCCGCTTCCCGATGGACCCATCAGCAGCATCACTTCTCCGGGGAAGACATCCAAGTCAACACCCTGCAATGCGGGTACCCGGCTCGCACCTTCTTCGTAGGTCTTCGTAACGTTTTGAACTGAAATTGCACTTTGCATAGTCTTGCCCCTCCCCCCATTTGAACCAGGAGTCTGCCGGTTCAACCTTTGAAAACCATCGCCGGATCCAGATGCGTGACCTTGTTGATCGAGACCACGGCCGCGCCAATGCACATGAGGAGCGACAGAAAGAAGATGCCAACCGCCATCGGCCACGGGAGCAGGATCGCAGCGCCCCCGCTCTGGCTGGCGTGTACGATGAAGGCACTTACTACCATGGCCATCGAGTATCCGAGGACTGCGCTGATCGCAGCCTGCGTGATGATTACCCGATAGATGTAGATGTTGGCGGCGCCCATTGCCTTGAGCGTCCCAAATTCACGGATGTGATCCATCGTGGTTGCGTAAATCGTTTGCGCAACCACCACCACTCCCACGACCAAGCCGAGCACAGCTGCGATCAGTACTGCAATTCCCGCGCCAGTGGTAAACATCCAGTAAACCCGCGTCATGCGACTGAACTGTGCGCTCGTCAAAACGTCCACGTCCGTTACGCGTGCGCTCAGATCCGCTTGCAACCGCTTCATGTTCGTTCCCGGTACCGCGCGAACAAGAATGAAAAGCGTCTGGTTCTGCGCAACATCGGCATATCCCTGCGCATTCTTGAAACTGGTAAATACATAAGGAGTCGTTGTGAAAGCGCGGATCCCACGCGTGAATCCGACAATGCGGGCGCGTCTTCCATTTACCTCGAATACTTCGCCAATCCGCGTGACGCCCAGTTTCTCTTTGTAGATTTCGTCCACAATGATGGCGTCAGGTTTCTGTAGTTCCCCGGCATCGCCCGCCACTACGTCCCAGGGCCCGCCGATCGTGGAATGCGGGTTGAATCCGACCACCTGAATGCCACGCTCGGATCCATCCGGGGATTTCCAGTAAGAGAAGCGGACAATGTGCTTTTCCGCGGCGGCTACCCCTGGCGTCGCGAGCACCTGATATAGCTTGCGTTCAGAGAATGGCGAACCTTGTTCGATGTAGGGAGTGCCACGCGACACGATCCAGAGGTCAGCATTTGAGCGGTCAATAATGCTTGAGGTCGTGAGCGTGAAGCCGACGAACAATCCCAACTCAACCACGATTAGCACCACGGAGAACACGATGCCCGTCAGTGTGACCGTTAGCCGGATCTTGTCGTGAAACAGATTGCGTCGTGCCAGAGGAGGCATCGCATTATCCTCGCTTGAGAAGGCCGCTCAACATGCCTTCGATTGCAGAGTCGGCACGTTGCTGGAAGGACCGCCACGGGACCCAAGGGTCCTCGCACTTTGCAATCTGCAAAGACACAACGCCATGCACGCTGGCCCACAGGGTCTGCGCAATCAGGTCCGCGTCTTTGAGTTCCGGCCGGAATGCCTCGTCACGCAGCGCCTCCTGCACGGTCTGTTGCAGAAACGCGTAGGCGTCCTCTTCTGGGTTGCCCTTGCCCATCTCTTTTTCAATGCCATCCGGGATCGGAGGGTGAGAGGTCATGAACATCATGCGGTAGTGGTTCGGATTTTCCAGCCCAAACTGCATATATGCATGGCCAATCCGGCGCAACCGCTCGACGGGATCGGGGACCAGCGCTAGTTGTCCAAAGGACTCCGCCAACCGGCGAAAATCGCTGTGACAAAGCTCCAGGAAGAGCTGCTCTTTGTCTTGGAAATGCACGTAGATTGCGGTGGGGGAGTACTCGATCTTCTGCGCAACCTTGCGCATCGAGACTCCTTCGTAACCCTCGTTGACGAACAGTTCCCGCGCTGCGTCGAGAATCTTGTCGCGGGTTTCCAGTTTTTCCCGCTCTCTACGTTCAATTATTCCCATAACGGTGTTTCTATTAATAACGGTGTTAAGTTAACATCGTTAAATTAACGTACATCGTTACGTTTGTCAAACGAAAATCTTCCGAGAGCCTTCTCAAGCGATTCGCCCCGCGACTGGGCCGTTACGTCCGGGTAGCGGCAGCGAATCGAACGATGGAGCAAGGGCTTGTTTTTGCCGATATTTGCAGAGTACCCACCGAGATAAGGGGTTGTTCCATTTCGATGTGTGGCCCAGGCATTTCGACAATATGATCAATGGGTTGATCCCCCCGGATTTCACCGACCGCTGCCCGAGGCGGTCGAGCAAGCGCTTGCATTCTGAGCAATCAAAGCTGGAGGTCCAGTTTCATGCGAGTCTTGTTAGTTGACGACTCTGCGGTTTATCGCAAGCTGATCGGCGATCAACTAAAGAGTTGGGGCTTCGATGTGACAATTGCCGAAACGGGCGACGCGGCGTGGCGCGTGCTCGAACAACCGGACTCACCAAAGCTTGTTCTTCTCGACTGGGTATTGCCCGATCAAGACGGAACCGAACTTTGCCAGCGTATTCGCAAAGCCGATCCGACGGGTTCTTATGTTTACGTCATCCTTCTGACCAGCAAAGAAGGTCGCGAGAATATGCTCAACGCGATGGAAGCTGGTGTAGACGATTACCTGGTCAAGCCGTTTGACGAATCCGAACTGAAAGCTCGGTTGTTGGTCGGAAAGAGGATTCTCAATCTACAGGATGAATTGGTGGCGGCGCGTGAATCCATGCGCCACGCTGCGACATACGACTCGCTTACGGGACTTCTGAATCGCGGGGAAATTCTAGCTATGTTGAACCGCGAGCTGGAACGTTCGCGGCGGGAACAAAAACCTCTGGCAGTGATTCTGGCCGATATCGACCACTTCAAGAAGGTGAATGACACCTTTGGGCATTTGTTCGGCGACGAAGCACTGCGTGAAATTGCGAGAAGGCTGCATGCCAATCTCCGCGTTTACGATGGAGTGGGGCGATATGGCGGTGAGGAGTTCCTGCTGGTCTTGCCTTCTTGTGATCTGGAAGGTGCCATCCAGCGCGCGAATGAACTGCGTCAAATGGTTGTCGCCACTCCTGTCACTTCCGTTTCCAACGAAAAAACCATCAGCATGAGTATGGGAATCGCGGTTGCAGAGTGTCTCGGAACTAGAGAAGTTGAAACCCTGCTGAACCAGGCAGACTCTGCCCTTTACGTGGCCAAGGCCAATGGCCGGAATCGGGTAGAACACCACCATCCCTCGAGCAAAGAAGCCGGAATACCACAGAAGTAGACGCCTTCAAACAGACAATCGGCTTTACCATGCTCCCGACATCAGATATTCGTGAATGCCTTTCGCGGCCCTTCGTCCGGCGCCCATGGCTAAGATGACGGTAGCGCCGCCAGTGACGATATCGCCACCCGCAAATACTCCTTTGCGCGATGTTCTTTGTGTGTTCTCGTCGGCTTGAATGTAGCCCCGCTTGGTGGTGTTCAATCCCGGCGTTGTGCTTTGCACAATCGGATTCGCCGTAGTGCCGATGGCGATGACTGCAACCGACAATGGAACGACATATTCGGAACCTTCGATCGGCACCGGGCGACGTCGGCCCGAGGAATCTGGTTCACCAAGTTCCATTTTCTGACAACGAGCGCCAGCCAGCCAGCCTTTGCCATCGTCGAGGAATTCGAGTGGCGCGGTCAGAACTTGGAACTCAATGCCCTCCTGCCTGGCGTGTTTGACTTCCTCGATGCGCGCCGGCATTTCGGCCTCGCTGCGACGATAGAGAATGAACGCCTTGCCCGCGCCCAGTCGTAACGCCGAGCGAATGGCATCCAGCGCCGTATTCCCGCCGCCGATGACGGCCACGTTCTTGCCGCGGAAGTCTACGATTGGTTCGTCGTACTTGGGAAATTCGTAGGAGTGCATAAGGTTGATGCGCGTCAGAAACTCGTTCGCAGAATAAACTCCGTTCAGGTGCTCGCCCGGGATGCCCATAAACTGGGGCAGGCCTGCGCCCGTGCCGATAAATACAGCGTCGAAGCCCTCCTCCTCCAGCAATTCATCGATGGTGACCGTTCGGCCGACGACAACGTCGGTTTCAAACTCCACACCCATGGCGCGCATGATGTCCACTTGCTCGCGGATGATTTTTTTCGGCAGGCGAAATTCCGGGATGCCATAGACCAGCACGCCGCCGACTTCGTGCAGTGCTTCGAAGACGTGCACGTGATGACCTTTCTGTACCAGATCGCCTGCTGCTGTTAGACCGGATGGTCCGCTACCCACGATCGCAATCTTCTTGCCCGTTGGCGGAGCTTTCACAATATTCTTCGCGTCGAAATGCTGTTGCTCATAGTCGGCGACGAAGCGTTCGAGGTAGCCGATGCCGAGCGACTCGCCCTTCTTGCAAAGCAGGCAAGCGCCTTCGCAGTGATCCTCTTGCGGGCAGACGCGTCCCGTGATTGCCGGCAGCACGTTGTCTTCGCGTATCTTCGCGGCGGCGGCCATGAAGTCGCCGTCCACAATAAGTTGGACGAAATCCTTGACCTTCACGCCAACGGGACAATCTCTTGTGCAAGTGGGTTTCGCGCACTCCAGGCAGCGCAGTGCCTCCTGGCGCGCTAGTTCCGCCGAGTAACCCAGATTGACCTCGGTGAACTTGTGGGCTCGAATCTGTGGCAGTTGTTCCGGCATGTGCTGCCGCGGCATCTTGATGCGTTCTTTATTGGGAACCGGGTTACTCGATTTCCTGGTCGGAGGTGTGGGCGTACTCATCTCTTTCCCTCCAGTGCGCACGCGACTTCTTCGGCGGGATTTGGAGTTTGCTTCTGCTCAACTTCGCGTTTGTATTCTTCCAGCGAGCGCTTCTCGGCATCGCGGTACATCGTGTTACGCTGCACCAATATTGCGAAGTCCACGCGGTGAGCGTCAAATTCGGGCCCATCCACGCAGGCGAACTCGCTCTTGCCTTCGACCAGCACGCGGCAACCGCCGCACATGCCGGTGCCGTCAATCATGATCGGATTCAGGCTGACGAGCGTGCGGATGTGCTCCTTACGGGTCATGTCGGCCACGGCGCGCATCATGGGGATCGGGCCGACTGCCAGTACCAGGTCGATACGCGTCCCGTTTTCCAGAAGCTGACGGAGTCTGTCCGTGACCAGTCCCTTGTCTCCGGAACTGCCATCGTCAGTGGTGACGAAAACCGTGTCGCTGACTTCCCGCATCTCGGGTTCGAGGATGACGAGGTCTTTGTTGCGACCGCCGATGATCGTGATCACGCGATTGCCGGCTTGCTTTAGTGCCGACGCGGTCGGATAAGCCATCGCCGTGCCGACGCCACCCCCCATCACGACTACGGTGCCGAAGTTTTCAATCTCAGATGGCTTGCCGAGCGGTCCAACTATGTCGAGGATGGTGCCGCCGGTTTCAAGAGAGTTCAGCAGGTTCGTGGTCTTTCCGATGGATTGCACAACGATGTTGACCGTGCCCTTTTCCGGGTCGGATTTCTCGATGGTGAGCGGAATCCGCTCGCCTTTTTCGTTGACCCGGACGATGACGAATTGCCCGGGACGCTGCTTGCGCGCGATCCGTGGCGCTTCGATCACAAAGCGCTTAATCCCTGGCGCGATGAATTGGGCGTGGACGATTTTGAACACGACGGTACCCTCGAACTGAGGATCAATTGTCACGTGTGCTTGTAACGAGGGGATGTGACGGGCATCACGAGCCAGTGGTTGGTGAGACCCTGAACCCGCGAGGTGGTAGCATTTTCTGGGGCTTTTCGTTAAATGACCGATCTCTGGGCTGACTACCCGCGCCGTATCAAGGACTTCGCTCGCGAGGCCGGCTTCGAGCTCTGCGGTATTGCCGCGGTCGGTCAGTTTAAAGAACTGGAAGCCTTTCCCGATTGGATCAGGGAAGGCTGCCACGGCGAGATGAAGTACATGGCTGCTCTGGACGATGCGGGTGTCCTCAAGCGGGCGTCTCTAGCCCGAGTCGTCCCGTGGGCCCGTAGCGTGATCGTGTGTGCGATCAACTACAACACCGCTCATCCGTATTCCACGCAAACTGGAGATGCATGCCATGGCTGGATTTCTCGCTACGCCTGGAGTCGCGAGGATTATCACGATGCCGTGTTGCGACGCCTCCGCGTGGTGGAAAATCGACTCGGGGAACTTGCAGGGTCCGCAGCCAAACTAGAGACCCGCGCCTACGTAGATACCGGCCCACTTGTCGAGCGGGTGTACGCGAAGTACGCGGGAGTCGGTTGGATCGGCAAGAATACGTGCATCATTAACCAAGGGCTGGGTTCGTGGTTGTTTCTGGGCGTGATTCTGACGTCACTTGATCTCGCTCCCGACGTGCCCGCCCCAGATCGTTGCGGCACCTGCACGCGCTGCATCACGGCCTGTCCGACGCAGGCGATTGTTGCTCCCGGGAAGTTGGACGCACGGTTATGCATTTCCTATCTCACCATTGAAAAGCGCGGCGAAATCCCGGAGGCATTACGGGAAGGCATAGGACGCCATGTTTTCGGCTGTGACATCTGCCAGGATGTCTGCCCGTGGAATCGCAGAGCGCCGGCGACGAACGCCGAGGAATTTCAGCCGCGGGAAAATTTGGTCAACCCAGCCCTCGAATGGCTGGCGGAAATGAACGCTGACAGATTTCTAGCAGTCTTTCGCGATTCGCCCGTGCGCCGGGCGAAATTGTCGGGCCTCCGACGCAATGCGGTTGTCGCGATGGGAAATAGCGGCGATGCCAAGTTTCTACCGACTTTGAAATGCCTAACCGACGATTCCGATCTCATCGTTGCGGATCACGCCCAATGGGCCCTCTCGAAATTGCAAGAACGAAATTCGAATTAGTCCATATTTCACACAAGAGACGAATCCGGTTCTCCCTTATAGAATCCCCGTATGTTTCAACCCGACCTTCTTCTGGAAAAGCGCATCCTCATTACCGGCGGCGGTACCGGCCTCGGCAAAGCCGCAGCTCAGCGTTTCCTCGAACTCGGCGCAGAAGTTTACATCTGTGGACGGCGTGAAGAAGTTCTGGCTGCGACCGAGACGGAACTGCATGAGCGCACCGGCGGACACATTCATGCGCTGCGCTGCGATGTGCGCGACCCAATGGCTGTCGAGGAATTGGTGGAAACGATCTGGAAAGATGGCGCGCTCGATATCCTGATGAACAACGCGGCAGGAAATTTTCTGGCGCGCACCGAAGATCTGTCCCTCGGAGCGTTCCAGTCCGTCATCGGGATTGTGTTGATGGGTTCGCTGCATACAACAATGGCCTGCGGACGCCGCTGGCTTGCTGCAAAGCGAAGCGGCGTAGTGCTCAATATCACTACCACCTATACGACCTCCGGTTCGGCCTACGTGGTGCCCTCAGCTGTCGCCAAAGCAGGAGTGCAAGCGCTGACTCGAAGCCTTGCCGTGGAGTGGGGTGATCGCGGGATCCGCATGAATGCAATTGCTCCAGGCCCGATCCCGACTGAGGGCGCCTTTTCGCGCCTATTGCCACGTCCGGAACTTGAGCAGGCGGCGAAGGACCGCAACCCGCTGGGGCGTTTTGGCACGGTCGAGGAATTTGCTAATTTGGCCGCGTTTCTGGTGAGTGACGGTTCGGGCTTCATTAACGGGGAAGTTGTCACCATGGACGGCGGCGAATGGCTACAAGGAGCCGGTGAATTTACAGAGCTGGGTCGGGAACTGACGGAAGACGAGTGGCACCGGATGAAGCCGAACAAAAAATGACCGAATCTGGGGCGTGCGATGCGGCTCGTCTCCGCCAAGGAATCAGCGAAATGCCATGTCCAGAGCGCCTTGTGGGTGATTTCGTCGCATCTCTCCTTACACTGGTAACGCGAGATTGGTTACTCATAAAGTGCAGATGGTTGCACCTGGCGGCGTTCACGTTCGTTGCATTTCCGGCCTAACCGCTTCTCCTGTAAACACTTACGCATGCTCGAGGAAATGGGTTTCTGGATGCATTCCACTAAGCGAGCCTCCGAAGCAGTTGGGGGCGCGTTTGGGGGCATCCTTTGACCGTCGTCTATAGCGCCGAATGTAAAGCTGCTCAGAAGACAAGCCGCTCGGCCGCCATGCTGCCGATTCTCGTCGTGCTGTTCGTTCTCTCGTATGTCATTTTGGCCATGCTTGTTTTCGAACAAGGCCAGACCATCGAATCGCAGCGCGGGTTAATCCGGGAGATGCTGAAGGACAGCTCTCAACTAGCTTCCATCAAGGGCAAACTGGCACGGGACGAAAGCCAACGTTCTCAGGAAAAGGCGTCCACATCGGCGCCGGCGTCCAGCCAGCCACAAAAAGACCCAGCACCCAAAGCTCCTCTTAAGGACCCTCGGAACCCTGGCAAGTCCGCGCGCACAATGAGGCAAGCGCCCGGAAAGCCGGCATCGGACTTGGAAGATGTTCGGCGTTCGACACGGGTGATCTAGCAACGTCGTAAACGTAGAAACCGTTCTGTGATAATTCCGGCCCTATTGAAGGCCGAGAATGAGTGAGACCCTAGAATGAAGGTCCTGGCCCTAGCCTTACTGATGTCGATCCCCGTCCCCAGGTTAGTCCCACCCGCCCAACTCTCGCCGACTTCCGCAGAAGTGCCGGCTAAGAAAAAGGGTGGCCGCTGGTATTTCGCGGCAACCGGACATGCAGTGTATTGTTATGGCCCGGTGCGGAGCCTGCCCCAAGCCCAAGGCACTCCTGTCAAAGTTGCAACTTTTTGCCGTGGCGATCAAATTATTGTGCCACTGAAGGACTGAGCCCAATTTATTTATGATCACCTCTTGACACTGAATAACAACTCCACCAGAATGCTCACAACGTAATTTGCCAGGATGGCAATCCCGTAGTTCCCCCCGTTTTCCCTGACGGCACTCAGGGGCCTTTCAAATCTTTCAGGAGCTAACCGAACGTATGAACAAGCGTATCTCTGTGGTTGTTTGTGCTGCGCTCATCATGCTGGCGTGCGCCAGCTTTGCCGTCGCCCAGGAACAATATCCGGATGTTCAAAATGCTAAACCCATGTTCGTTGCTGGGCCGAACCACATGGAACTGGCTCCGAAGCGTCCTGCTGCGAACCTAACGCAATGGAATGGCACGTTCACTGATCTTACCCACCGAACGATTAACTTCACCATGGTAGGAAATGACCCGGCCACGGGCGTTGCCTCCACCATTCCCGTGTACATCATTCCGATCAAGATGGTGTACCCCGCCAATAACGGAAACAAAACGTTCGATCCAGCTACGGCGACTGTGCAAAACGGCCTGACCGTGGTCAACAACATCATTGCCTCGCCTATCTTCAATTCGGGGGTGAACTTCACTCAGGGTAACGTCAACCTTGGTACCACGCAGTACATCGATGCGTACCAGCGCGGCAACTTCTGGAAGTTCGTGAAAAAGAAAGCCAACCGGAACTATCACGTCCTTCTCGGCACTCCGACGGTGCTGGCCGAGCAGACGATTACTGTCAACCAGGGGCAAGGTTCGGTCGTGAACAATCCTTTCGCTAGCGGTTTGGTGGGTACTTACGACATCAACCTGTTTGACTCGAACTTGCAGAAGTTTATGAAGAGCTTCAGCCAGATCAACCCTGGCGTCCTGCCGCTATTTGTCACCTACGACGTGTTCTTGACGTCAGGCGGATGCTGTATCGGCGGCTACCACAATGCCAATGGAGCCCAGCCCGGCGGCCAGACCTACTCGCACGCCACCTACGTGGATCAGCCTGGCTCATTCTCGCAGGACGTGTCCGCGCTTTCTCACGAGATCGGCGAGTGGATGGATGATCCATTTGTCGACAACCGGGTGAACTGCAACGACAACAGCATCATGGAAAACGGCGACCCGCTCGAAGGACGCAGCAACTACGGGGGTTTCCCGTACTCGCTGAACGGGTTCACCTACAACCTGCAATCTCTTGTGTTTATCGGCTACTTCGGCGGGCCGAAAGCGGACTCGGTTCACAAGTGGCTCTCGTTCCAGAACGACGAGTCTCACGTTTGTCCCGGCCAATAAATCGACCAGCAATTGTTTTGGTCCGTTCGCCCGTCCCTTCGGGGGCGGGCTTTTTCTTGTTGTAGTTGCTTCTGTTCTCAGGCTTTGCCCGGGTGGACGTTTTTCGTTTTAGATACAAAAATGAGGACGGCCAACTCTCCGTCCTCATGGTTTAACCTCCGCGCCTAAAAAAGGCGAGCAGAGCTATTTGCCGTCGCCGTCGTGGTCTCCGCCCACGCTCGACAAGGTCACCTTGTCTTGCGGCAATGAGGTGCTCTGTTGCGGTTTCGGCTGTGGAACGGCCGGTTGGGACAGTTGGTTGGTGTAGGCTGCGTACTGGCTGCTGATGGGATTGATCATATAGAGAAATCAGATCGGCATTCCATCGAGATCCTTGAGTCCGATCACCATCGCTAACCGAACGTTTGTAACGGTTACTCTCCGCTTCGCCGTGTCAGTTGAACGTCGAAGTGTGTCTTGAGTCTCACTCGTCGGTGACCGATGTCACAGGATCGCCGCTTCCTTCTGCATACGAACGACTTAGCTGCCTAAAAATCCTGTCTTTCAGGGAGATTCTCACCTCCTTAATGGATTCCTACTAATGATTCGTTTTGGGAATGATTCATACAATGGCTCCGCCCATGGACCCTAAGTGGAACGGTCAGTTCTCCTGTTTCGATCTCGTCGCCAGGACTGCAAATAGATGTCGTAGCGTCGTGCGCGTGCAGGACTTCGAGATCGGCGGTGACGAGGTTGTCATCATGGCGGGGCCCTGTGCCGTCGAGTCCGAACGTCAAGTTCTCGAAACTGCCGAAGCCGTTGCCGAAGCCGGTGCGCGTGTGTTGCGCGGTGGCGCCTACAAGCCCAGGTCTTCTCCCTACGCTTTTCAGGGTTTAGGTGTTGCTGGTCTGAAAATTCTGAGTAAGGCCCGCCACGAAACCGGTCTCGCAATCGTGACCGAAGTGATGAGCGAGCAAGACGTCGATGTCATCGCCGAGTACGCGGACATCATGCAGGTCGGCACAAGGAGCATGGAGAATTATTCCCTGCTGGAAGCGCTGGGGAAATGCGGGCGTCCGGTGCTTCTAAAGCGTGGCATGGTTGCGACCCTCGAAGACCTGTTGCGGTCAGCCCAAGTCATCGCTCTGGCCGGGAATCCAAACATCATTTTGTGTGAGCGTGGGATACGCACCTTTGAAACGGCGACTCGTAACACGCTGGACATTGCTGCCGTCCCTGTATTGAAGGCCGTCTCACACCTGCCTGTAATCGTGGATCCCAGTCATGCGGCGGGTGTTCGCTGCCTGGTACCCGTCTTGTCTCAGGCTTCCATTGCAGTAGGCGCGGATGGACTCATTGTCGAGGTGCACCCGGCTCCTGAGCGCGCGATGAGTGACGGCAACCAATCGCTTAACTTCCAGGAATTTCGCGGCATGATGAACGACATTCAACCTTATCTGGCGCTCCAGCAGGAAGCCAGGCGGCTTCGTCCGCAACTTGCAGTTGCGGGATGAGCCGACCCATGCCAACTCGCGTCCTGTTCGCTGTACTGCTTCTGCTCATTCTCGCTGGACTACTGCGTCCGGAGTCGAAAGTGGCTGCCGGTCCCGAGCAACTTTCGTTTCTGTACACCGCAGCCAAGATCTATGCCCCGCTTCCCTGGATGGGGGGTGGCGAGCGTTATCCCTCGGGCGCGATTCTCATGCTCCACGACTCTCTTGGCGAGCACGTGTTGGTTCCCCATTTCGCGGCCTCGGCAGATCCAGTCGTTTCGTTCGATGCGCAGCGAGTCTTGTTCGCTGGCAAATTGAAGGCTGAAGATCCCTGGCAGATTTGGGAAAAGACGTTGGTGGGCGGAGAGCCACGGCGGATTACTTCGGGCACGGAAGATTGCATTCGACCGTTCTACCTTCCCGAAGATCGCATCTCGTATGCGCGCAAAACTGCGGGGCACTTTGCAATCGAGATCGCAAGCCTCTCCGGTGGAAAGCCGCCGCTTGTCCTCACTTACGGCCCCGCGGACTATCTGCCGACAGACATTCTCCTAGATGGCCGAATCCTGTTTGAAGCCGCCCAACCTCTGGGAGACAAGGTAACTCCTGAACTCTATACCGTTTACTCCGACGGCAGCGGCGTCGAGTCCTATCGGTGCGATCACGGTCACGCTCGGTACTCCGGTAAGCAAGTCAGTTCCGGAGATATCGTGTTTGCCACTGGCTCTGGTTTAGGCAGATTCACTTCTACGCAAGCCTATGAAGTTCCCATCGCAACTCCGGCGGGAGAATACGCCGGCGAAGTCGCGGAAACATCTTTGGGCGAGTGGCTCGTGTCCTGGCGTGCGCATGCCAACGAGCCGTTTCGATTGATGCTTTGGAAGCCGGGTGCTCCCTCTCTCCTTCCAGTCCTCACCGGACAAACCGGCAATGCACTCCAGCCCACGATAATTCGCGAGCGCCGAGTTCCCAATCGCCATCCCTCCGGGCTTCATGACTGGGACAACGCAAACCTGCTTGCTCTGAACGCCTACACGTCGAAATACAAGTTTGCCAACGACTCGATCCGCTCCGTGCGCTTCTACACCCGTGACGTCGCAGGCAACACGAAGTTATTGGGAACCGCCCCCGTTGAGCGCGATGGGTCGTTCTTCGTCCACGTCCCTACAGAGCAACCGCTGCAAATCGAACTTCTCGACAACTCGGGCCAAACCCTAAAACGCGAATCCGGATTCTTCTGGATGCGCCGCGGCGAACAGCGCGTCTGCGTGGGATGCCACGCCGGTCCCGAAACCGCACCGGAAAACGCAGCCCCGAGGATTTTGCTTAAGTCCACAACGCCAACCGACCTGACCGGCGCCTTAGCCCAACATGCCAGCGGAGGCCATTGATGCCGCAACGTAGAAGACCAACTCGTGCCGGGGACATAAAGCACATAACCGCGATTGCCGCCGCTCTGCTGCTGCTCGCCTCCACCCTATTCGGCCAAACGACCCCCATCCGGTTCGAGGACGCGACCGCCAAATCCGGCATCCAGTTCACCCACAACTTTGGCTCGCAAAAGCTGGGCTCTCTTCTTGAAAGCACGGGCGCTGGCTGCGTTTGGTTTGACTACAACAATGACGGCTTCCAGGATCTCTACGTGCTCAGCGGAAAGCCTCTCGGCGAGGGCATTCATCCTTACCCTCTAAAAACGCCGCCTGCCTCTTCGCCGCACAATCATCTTTACAAAAATAACGGGGATGGTACCTTCACCGACGTTACCGACACAGCCGGGGTCGCCGCCAACATCTACGGCATGGCCGCCATCGCTGCCGACTTTGATAACGACGGCTTCACCGATCTCTTCGTCACGAGCTATGGCAAAGCCATTCTCTATCGCAACCAGGGTGACGGCACGTTCGAAGACGTGACTGTGAAGGCGGGCATCAATGTTGATGGCTGGTCGATCAGTTCGGCGTGGCTCGACTACGATCGCGACGGCTGCGTCGATCTGTTCGTAGGGCGGTACGTGAAGTTCGACCCAACATACCGCAACTACTACGCCGCCGACAACTATCCGGGGCCGCTCGACTACGCTGGAGACACGAATCGCCTTTATCGCAACAACTGCAACGGCACGTTCACGGACGTGACCGACAAGTCGGGTATCGGGGCGTTCAAGGGCCGCACGATGGGTGTAACGGCTGCCGACTACGATGGCGACGGGTATCCCGATATCTATGTCGCCAACGACAAGACTGAGAACTTTCTCTTTCACAACAAGCGCAACGGCACCTTCGAAGAAGTTGCAGGCGATCTCGGTGTCGCGTACGGACAGAACGGCGAGAGCACATCGGCGATGGGTCCGGTGTTCGCCGATATCGATGGTGACGGCCGCGTGGATCTGTGGGTTACGGATTCCAAGTACAACCGGCTGATGCGGAATGCTGGGCCGACTGGCTTCGAGGATCTAGGCGCGAGTTCGGGCATTTCACAGGCGAACGCGCAGTACACGAGTTGGGGAAGCGGTGTTTACGACTACGACAATGACGGGGTACTCGACATTCTGATCTTCCACGGTGGGTTGGCGCATCTTGTGCCGCAAGAGCAGTCACTGTTCCGCGGCCTCGGCAATGGCAAGTTCGCGGACGTTTCGCGCGACGCCGGGCCGGTGCTCGACGTGAAAACGACTTCCCGAGGCGCCTGCTTCGCGGATTACGACAACGACGGAAAGATGGACGCTTTCGTTGTGAATCTGGGCGCACCTGCCACACTGCTCCACAACGTGACGCAAAACAACAATCACTGGCTGACCGTGAAGCTGGTGGGGAAGAAGAGTAATCGTGACGGTATTGGTTCACACCTGGAGTTGATTGCTGGAGGACGGAAGCAGATCGCAGAGCGATTTGCCGGGTCGAGCTACTTGTCACAAGACGATGGGCGTGTGCACTTCGGACTCGGCACTGCTACGAAGGCTGACAAGCTGACGATTCACTGGCCGAGCGGACGCGATCAGGTGCTGGAGAACGTGGTTGGCGATCGCGTGTTGACCGTGGAGGAGCCGTAGATGCGGCGTGAGACGGGAATTCGGGAGCACGCGAAGGTGGTGGCTAAACTTGCTTCGATCCTTGCGCTCGTGCTTGCCAGTAGCCTGATGCGTCCGAGTGCCAAGGCTTCGAATTCCCCGACTGCGGAACGTTACTTGTCTCCGATTGAAATGGCGCTCTCGGCGGACGGTCGTCTGATTTATGTGGTTTGCCAGTCGAGCAATGAGTTGCGCGTCGTCGATGCAGCCTCGAACAAGGTCGTCAGCGCGGTGGGGCTTGGCCGTTCGCCGCGTGGCATCGCGCTTTCACCCGGTGGCAGGGAAATATACGTCAGCAATGCGAATGACGACACCGTGTCGGTTGTCGATGCTTCCACGCTGAAAGTTGTGCGTATGCTGTCGACCGGATTCGAACCGGCTGGTCTAATCGCTGATCGCACTGGTGAAACTCTCTATGTAGCCAACCGCCTGAGCAACGACATTTCCGTGATCGACTTGAAGACGGGAGCGGAGTCCAAGCGGCTTCTCGCGGGGCGCGGAGCAAGCTATCTGGCACTCTCGCCGGATGGCAAGCTTATTTACACAACACATATTTATCCGAACCCTGGAACGTGGCGCACGTCGCCGAAATCCGAGCTCACGATCATTGATACAACGCGTCAGGCCGTAGTGGAACGCCGCCCGATGCACAACGTCGCCGGCGTGTTCCATGTCACCCTCTCCAACGACGGCAAACTCGGTGTAGCCGCGCAGCTTCGCCCCAAGAATTTGATTCCTCTAGCACACGTGGAGCATGGCGCGGTTTTCGGCAATTCGCTCACGTTGTTCGGAGACGATGTGGGCGGGATGGTGCAGGTGCCCATCGATGAACTGGATCGGTACTATTCGCTGCCGTGGGGCGTAGTCATCGCGCCCGATAAGTCGCGTCTGTTTGTGACCACCGGGACTTCCGAGAGCGTGACGGTCATAGACATTCCCAAGCTTCTTGGCTATGTGCACGTGCGCCGCGAGCCCTTCGTCAACGATCTCTCAGCGTCAGCCAACTATGTCGTAGCCCGCATCGCGGTGGGACACAATCCGCGCGGCGTATTGCTGTCGAAGGATGCGAAGAAGCTTTACGTAGCAAACCGCCTTGACGACAACATCAGTGTGATTGATACGCAAACGAACCGCGTCGTCTCGACAATCGACCTGGGCGGTCCGAAAACGGTCAACGCTCTTCGGCGTGGCGAGCGGTTGTTCTACACCGCCAATTTTTCTTTTCAGGGACAGTTTGGATGCGCCAACTGTCATCTCGATTCCACTATCGATGGCCTGCAATGGGATCTTGAGCCCGATGGCTTCGGCAAAGACATCGTGGATAACCGACTGCTCGAGAACCTTGCGGGGACAGAGCCCTTTAAGTGGAACGGCGGCAATCCCGATATGCCGACGGAGTGTGGCCCGCGCACGGAGAAATTCTTCTTCCGTTCGCAGAGCTTTACCGACAACCAACTCACCGATCTGGTGACCTATGTTTACTCGCTGCCGAATCGCCCCAATCGCCATCGGCCGGCCAATGCGGAACTTACGTCCGCACAGGAACGAGGCAAGGCGATCTTTGAGCGCACGAGGGCCAAGAATCGCAAGCCGATTGCCGAAGAGAATCAGTGCGGATACTGCCACAGCGGACCGAAATATACGAACCAGAAGCAAATTGATGTGGGCACGGGCAAGCCCACGGACCGCTCACCCGTCATCGATGTCCCGCAGTTAGTCGGTATCTCCGACTCCGCGCCCTATCTGCACGATGGTTCCGCGCAATCGCTCGAAGAAATCTGGACCGTTTACAACCCCCAAGACCGGCACGGCGTCACCAACGACTTAACCAAAGACGAACTCAACGACTTGATTGAGTACTTAAAGACATTATGAAATCGAGAATCTGGTTCGCAGCGCTTGCATTGTTTGTCACGGTGTCGCTGGCCGCGTCGGCCGCAGTCGCAGCGATCGACGATCTGCCGCGCTTCCGCTGGGAGAATTTCACCACCGCCAATGGCTTACCCGACAATCACGTCTTCTGCGTCCTGGTCGATGGTAATCGCATCTGGGCGGGCACGGACAACGGGCTGGGCCTCTACGAAAATGGCGCGTGGAAGACTCTCCGTCCTGCGACTTCTCCAGACCAGCAGGGGATCGCGCACCAGGCAGTGCTCTCGCTCGCGCTCGACAAGAGCACAGGCGACGTCTGGGCCGGAACCATGGGAGGGCTGAGCCGGGTCTCCGCGGGCCGCATCGACAACTTCACCCAACTTAACTCCGGCCTCAGCAACGACATCGTGTACGGTGTCGGAGTTCTCGGAGATTTTGTCTGGACTGCCACTGCCGCCGGTGCCAGTCGCTACAACACGCGCACGGGCCAGTGGTCGCTTTTCAACGAGCGCAATACGCCAATGTACGAGATCTGGACTTACGCCGTCAGCCCTGCCCCTGACAAGGTTTACTATGCCGTCTGGGGCGGCGGTGTACTCGAGTACGACCAGGTCACCACGCGCTGGAAGGACTACAACGATCCCGACGGCGAGACCGAAATGGTCCTCATGAAAGATCAGGGCCTGATCCACGAGATCACAACCTCGGTCAGTTACGTGGACAAGATTCTCTGGATCGCAACGTACTTCGGCGCTAGCCGTTACGACGGGCGTTACTGGCACAACTTTTTGCAGAAAGACAGCGGCCTTCCCAGTAACTTCCTCAGCCAGATTAAGGGCGTGGACGCAGATCGTGCATGGTTTTCCACCGACAAGGGATTAGCCTACTACGACGGCGCGAACTGGGCCGTCTATCGCCCCGCGCTCGACACCCACAAACCCGAGATGCTGGTACGCGACGCCGAGGGCAAAGTTACGCTAATCCCCGTGGACAGCGCCCCATCTCACAACTACATCCTAGGAGTTGATTTTCAAGGCGACGATCTTTGGGTCGCCACTGCACATGGTTTGAGCCACGGCATTCGTCAAACAACATCGACACAAGTAAGCAAGAAATAAATACTCAAGGAGTCTTACCTATGAACGTAGCAGAGTTACTAACAGAAGTTGCAACCGGCCCCGTCACCAAGCGCGCCATCACCAACCACAACGCACTCAACGAAGCCTATGACTACGGCAGCGCCTTCTCACGCGGCATGCGCATCGACCTCAAGGGAGTCACCATCCTTCTGATCTCGGGCACCGCCAGCATCGACGATAAGGGCAACACCGTGCATGTCGGTGATCTCCGCGCCCAGTTACGCCGCACGTTCGACAACATCACCCAGTTGCTTGCCTCTGAACGCGCAACCTGGCACGACATCGTGCGTACGACTTGCTATCTGCGCGACATCGAACGCGACTACGCTGCTTTCAACGAAGAGCGCGCTGCGTTCTATAAAGAGCAGCAACTCGACCCGTTGCCCGCTTCGACCGGCATCCAGGCCATTCTGTGCCGGCCCGATTTGCTCATCGAAATCGAAGCGATAGCCATGTTCCGCCGCGAATCGCCTACGGAGTAACTTATGCGCCGCTTGCTGGTAGTTGTGGTCGCTGTCGTGTTCATGTCGATGGCGTGGGCTCAGGCACCGTGGCAGTGTAGTTGCGGCGTCAATCCTCCGGGCCGCCCTGCGCCCCGTTCGCTGAAGCCCTATGCCAACGCACCCGAGGATCTGCGACCGTTCTCGAAGTTCACGACTCCCTACTTTGAGTACTACCAGGACCTCGTCGAATACAACGGCGCGGCACGTGAAATCCCCGATCCGAATCTCAAAGACCTCAACGAGATTCGTATTGGTTTTCTAGCGCCGCTCTACGATCACCCCGATCAGGTTCTCGGCAATCGCATGCTGAACGGCGCAAAGATGGCTCTAGACGAGGCCAACACCGGAGGTGGCTATGGCGGCAAGCCTTTCCGCATCATTAGCCACAACGACTATGACAACTGGCAAATGGCTCGCCCTTCCGACCTCGGGGTTTCGAAAGATTCCGCCATCTGGGGTTCGGCGTCCAACGATGCAGTGCGCATGATCTATGACGACAAGGTGTGGGCGATGTTCGGCTCGATCAGCGCCGAATCTACCCACATCGCGCTTCGCCTGACCCTAAAGGCGGAAACGCCGCTCGTGAATAGCGCTTCAACCGACCCAACGATTCCGGAAACGATTATTCCGTGGTACTTCACGGACATTCAGGATGACCGCGTCCAAGGGTACACACTGGCTCGCCACATCTATACGGGGCTTGGACTGAAGCGCGTGGCGATTTTGCGCCTGAATGATCGCTACGGGCGATTTGGAGTGATCAAGTTTAAAGATGCGTCGCGACGGCTGGGGCACCCGGTGGTGATCGAACAGAAATTCATGCGCGGCGATACGGATTTCCGCCGCCAACTTGCCGTCATTGCGGACTCCCGCGTGGACGCCATCGTGCTCTGGACCGACGTTGCCCCGGCCGCCGGAATCCTGCAGCAGATGCAGGAGCTCGGCATGAAGCAGCGCGTATTCGGCAGTCATCGCACGCTTGGCGATGAACTGGTGAAGCGGGCTGGCGCGGCGGCGGAGGGGTTTGAGGCGGTGTATCCCTACGATCCGACACGGTCCGATCCGCGCTGGATTGATTTTGTGGCGCGCTATGAAGCCCGCTTCCATGAGAAGCCCGATCACTTCGCCGCGCTAGCCTATGACCAGATGCAGATTCTGCTGCGAGCTATTTGTCGCGCGGGATTGAATCGGGGACGCATTCGCGATGCGCTGACCGCCGTTGAGAGCTACAAGGGCGTTACGGGCGACATGGTGTTCGATCCAAACTCCAAGAACATAGCGCCGCTCTATTTGGGCGCGGTGCACAAGGGGAGTATCGAATACCGGCGGATCACGATGGAAAAGGCCGGAATTATTCCAGAGAAGGCGAATCCTTCTGCGGAGAAGCCGGGTAGTGCGGCGATTACTCCTTACGCGCGCGTCGGCGAAGATGGAGTCAGCTACCTGGGCCCCGCGCTTTCTGATCAGCCTACGGGCGATCTTCGTATCGGAGTCTTCGGTCCGCATGCCGAAGACATCGTGAAATCGGATGAGATCGTGCGCGCGCTAAGCGAAATCGGTGGCGCCGGTCGCTGGCTTACGCTGGTGCCGATCTCTTCGCAACTTTCGTGGGGGAAGGCATCGAGTGAACTGGTCAAGTCGGTATATGACGATCACGTGCTCGCCGTGATTGCTTTGGATCGCAACTCCAGCCATCTGGCCGAGCAAGTGGGAGTGAAAGCATTTGTGCCGGTCATCGCGATTGCGTCCGATAGGACGCTGACTTCGACGAATATTCCCTGGATCTTCCGCCTGCCAACGGGGACTCGACTTCTGCAGGCGCTACGCTGCCTGGGCGCTGCTATTGAACAGGCCGGATCGAACCGTGCCGGTATTCGGGAAGCGCTGGCGTCAGGAAAAATGATGGCCGGTGTGCGGTTCGAATCAACTGGCGAACCAGCGAAATAGACGGTACGGCTACTGCATCTGGGTCAGTTATTGTAATCATGGTTACAACAGAAATGCTGCGGGAACCTTATCACACTCGTCGGTGTCTCCATTGATGTCAGAGTCAGGTCGTTTTTCTGCGTTATTGAGGGAGCGGAAAAAAATGGGAACCCTTCGAGGTTTGAAAGGTCTCGTCTTTTGCATTCCCCTGTCACTTCTTGCTTTTGCTCAATCAAGCCCTTTCGTGGGAACTTGGGAAACCCATGAGTCATTGGCGAACGCTAGAGCAGCCATAACCCTGGTAATCGTCCAGAACGGCGAGGTACTCGCGGGAACCGTCTACCTCGCACATTTCCACGACAGCGGTTCCGATAGACTGAATTCAGCGATTCCTCTCAAAAAGGGGCTACTCTTTCGTTCAAGACACCGGTGGAACCCGCAAATGGGGAAGACTGGCATTGGTCCCTGACTGTCAATAAGGACGGAAAGAAGGGTGTCTTGAAGGGCAGCTATCACGAAATGCTCATCGACAACAAAGTCAGGAAGCGATAGCTCGCGGAACAAGATCGTGATAGCGGTGTCCGGACTGTATGCTGGAAGCGAAATGTGCATTTGGCCTAGTGGCGCGCTGTTCGGACTGACGAAACGACGGCTTCGTGCTTTTGTCTTTGTAATCACGGGCATTTTAGGCACAAGCCTTATTTTGTATGGTGCAGCGCGCTTGTTCCTACTCGTCGAAGCTCGACGCGCCGCTTCCTTTCTCACCCAACTGAATAGCGTAAGACTTGGCGATGAACGCAACGCCGTGCTCCCCCTTCTTCGCAAATACGAGGACGTGTGGTTTGAGCGTCAAATTGGAGCAGATCGGGGCAACTATGTTCTGCGCGTCGATCCTTGGCACTTTTACCGTCCTCTTGCCGGACCGCACTGGGTCGATATTTCCTTTCGAGGAGCGATCGACAAACTTAGCTCTCTACGGCGGCAGTTGGGCCTGCGGGCTTGGGTAGTCAACGGTGGCGTGCGACTAAACAGCGAAAGCGTCGAGTCGGTTTGGGCAGATGTAGTTGTCGAAGGTGCAAATGAGTGGCTTATGGCGGATTGGCGCTATGGTAGTGCTGTTCCTCCGCACGAAACGGAGTTGTACAAGGAAGGCGGCAAGTACCGTCCTGAGATGGACCAATATTTCGTCAGCTGGACTCATTTGCACATGGGCATGGAAAGCGGCGAGGGAATTAGGAACTGGGTCACTCCGCTAGGGGACAGCGACCAGCAACGAGCCGCCAGAACCATTAACCTCCAGTGCTTAACCAGCGCAACGGGTTGTCACTCTCTGTGCGACTTGATGCCCGATGCCGCCCAGTACAGGCATCAACATGACTACCCTTGGGGCTGGAACTCAGGAAGTTGGGCACTCCAAGACCATGCCTGCGAATAGTGTGCGGCTAGTTTGTTGAAATGTCATTACACCAACAACCTTGCGTGGGCCCTAGAGTTGGAAGGCCACCCCGGAGACGTCGCGACCGAAAGGCGCTTCAACACCTCTCCCCGCGCGATGCTAAGCCAGCCCGCTCTTCCGCGCAAATTTTAGCGCCTCAATGGCCGCGCCTCGCGCACCGGCAGTATCTCCATTCGGCATTACGTGGATTGGGATGTTGGCCTGCTCTTCCCGCTGCGTTGGCATTCCCACGCGAATTTCTGCCAGGAACCAGCGCTGGAATGCCTTGCTGGTCTCGAGCACCCCGCCGCCAACGATCAAGGCATCGGGGTCGAAGGTGTTGATCATTTCGTCGAAGAAGAGTCCCAAGGCATGAGCCTGAACGCGGAAAATGTCTTTGCACATGGGATCGCCTTTGTCCGCGAGGCCGCGTACTGCTTTGGCTGCCTGGTGACGATCCTGCTTTCCTAAATCATGGCCCGGGTACCGCGCCAGAAAGAAGGGAAGAAGAGTCTTCTCGATCGCGGTGAGGGAACAGAGCGACTCGAGGTCTCCGATGCGCCCACAGTTGCATTGCGGCTTGATGCCTTCGATGCCGGCGATGCTCTGGTAGGGGATCAGGACGTGGCCAAGTTCTCCACCGAATCCGTTCTTGCCCTTCACTACATTGCCGTCGAGGATGATGCCTCCGCCATTGCCGGTGCCGACTACGTCGGAGACGGAAGTCTCGCGACTAGTGGCGCCGAAGATGGCATAGTGCCCCCAGAGCGCGGCCGCGTTGGCATCGTTGAGGTACGTCACAGGCTTACCGATCTTGTGTGCGAGGCCCTCGCGAATATCGAATCCGGCCCACTTGGGATGCACGAAGTTGGTAGAACCTCGCGCGCTGAGCTGCCCAGCAGCACTGGCCGGTCCGGGAGTATCGAGGCCGATGGCCACGACGTCTTCGAGAGCAACGTTTGCCTGGGTGGCGGCGATCTTCAGACCGTCTGCGATCTGCTGGAGACAGACGTCTGGGCCTTGTTTTGAAAGTGCGGGATGCTCGCACAGGCCCTCGATGAGAAACTTTTCTTCCCGATTCACTAACGTGTAATTGATGGCGGTTCCGCCAAGATCCACTCCGGCTATGACTTGCACAGTTTTGTCCTCTGAGATGAATGTCCGCACCGTCAGCGTAGCAGAATTGCATCCTGAGCCGCAGTGCTGCCATCCCTGTTTACGCGAAAGGTGACGATGCTACCCTATGAATCGGTTGAATTATACTGCTCAATAGTGGGCCCGTAGCTCAAGTGGATAGAGCATCGGATTTCTAATCCGAGGGTTGGGGGTTCGATTCCCTCCGGGCCTACCAGATCCTTCCAACATCATCCCAAAGCGGCGTGGAGTGTGTTGAGCAGGGAAGCTTTTGTGAAAGGCTTTTCCAGCAGCGGGGTTCCCGAACCGATCTCTCCCGCTTGAGCAATTAGATCTCCTGTATAGCCCGACATGTAGACCACTTTGATCGCTGGCTGTAGCATCAGCAGTTGTAAAGCTAGTTCTGGCCCATTCATGCCTCGCATCACCACGTCGGTCAGGGCTACATCAATTTCTCGGGACGCGGATCTTACGTGATTGAGTGCCTCCGATCCCTCTCCGGCTTCCATTACCGCATAGCCGTGTTCCTCCAGCATCTGGCGGGTCAGAGATCGCAGTAGCAAATCGTCTTCGACGAGCAGAACCGTCTTCCCTTTTGCCCGCGGCGGGAGTGCCTCTACCGCTCTTGCGGGTAGGCCCAATTTGTGTTCCGCAGAAGGTAAATAGACCTTGACCGTGGTTCCTCGTCCAACCTCGCTGTAAATCCAAATGTAGCCGCCACTCTGTTTCACGATTCCATACACCGTCGCCAGACCCAGGCCTGTTCCTTTGCCCAATTCCTTGGTCGTGAAGAAGGGCTCAAAGACGTGCGAAAGAGTCTCCGGGTCCATCCCGGTCCCAGTGTCGCTAATGCTTAGCACAACGTAACTTCCCACGTTCATCGGAGGATGCCGCTGGGCGAAATCTTCATCCGCGTCTTGCAGCGAAGTTTCCAGGATCAGCTTGCCCCCATTCGGCATGGCATCTCTCGCGTTGATTGCAACGTTCAAAACAATCTGGTCGAGCTGTCCGGAATCCGCTTCGATGACGGCTGCGTCTTCAGTCTGGCGGAGGGTAATCTGAAAGTTGTCGCCCATTAGCGGCCGCAAGAGTTTTACAACTTCCCGGACAGATTCGTTGAGATCGAGAATTCTTGGCTGCTGGTTAAATTGCTTGCGGCTGAAGGTAAGCAACTGACGGGTTAGGGAAGCTCCCCGCTTGGATGCTTCGCGGATATTGTCGATGTACTGTGAGTGCCCATTCGGTTCCAGGTGCGAACGCAGCAACTCGCAGCTTGCACTAACGATCCCGAGAACATTGTTGAAGTCGTGCGCCACTCCGCCAGCCAAGCGCCCGATCGCTTCCATCTTTTGCGCTTGGCGCAGCAGTTCCTCGGCTCGTCTTTGTCCCGTGATGTCGCGGGCGATTGCCGACGCCCCGACGACCTCTCCTCGTGCGTTCCGAATCGGTGAAACTGCAATGGATACGTGCAGGGACTGCCCATCTTTTCGCACTCGTACGGTCTCAAAGTACTCAACGGGTTCGCCACGCCGGATCTTTTCCAGAATCCCTGGAATTTCGTCGGGACGATCCGTGGGCGCGAGAATCGAAATCGGCCGTCCGATCATTTCTTCTGCCGTATACCCGTAAATGTGCTTAGCCGCCTCATTCCAATGTGTGATCGTGCCGTCGAGTGCCTTGCCGATAATTGCATCTTGCGACGAGTTGACGATGGCTGCGAGCAGATTTTGAGACTCCAGCAGTTGCCGGCCTTTGCTTGCGGCAATTTCCTCCTGCGCCTTGCGAAGTTGCTCCTCAATCCGACGGCGATCGCTGACGTCGCGGATTGCACTCAGCACCATCATGCCGTCGCGCGTCGGCACAGGCGACAGGCTGATTTCTACCGGGAATTCCGAGCCGTCTTTCCGTCTGCCGCGGAGATCCATCGCGGCGCCCATATTGCGGGTTGCCGGTTGCTGATGGAACTTGTCGCGGTGCTTTTGATGTGACTCGCGCTGGCTTGCCGGAACCAGTATCTCGATCTTTTGGCCGACCAACTCGTCAGCAGCGTATCCAAAAAGACGCACCGTATGGGAGTTCACCTGAACAATGACGCCGTGGCCATCGACTGCCACCATTGCGTCCGGGACAGCTTCAAAGAACACGGGAGAGAGGAGTCGTTCGATCGCGCTGCCGTCCAGGTGCGGACGCTTCTTCTTCGAGCCCTGCAACTGCGACATGCTTACCCCACAAGTGTCACCAATATACCGGAGAAATAGGCCGAGGCAAACTGAGGCGGCGAAAGTGCCGCTTGCGAAAGTGACGGACAGAAGAGGAAAGACGGTAGCCTCGGGGCACGTTTTGCTTGACACGAACTTATATTTCTGCAAATATCGAAATATGGTTAGCGCGACTGCGAAGAAAAACGCTGAGCAAGCCGCCCGTTACGCTGACATGTTTTCTGCCTTGGGGACCGAAGCGCGGTTGCGCATCATGCAACTATTGCTCTCTGCGCACCCAGAAGGCTTGGTCGTCGGCGAGATCCAGGACGAGCTGGAAATTCCGAACTCCACTCTGTCTCATCATTTGGACAAACTTCGTAACGAGGGTCTAGTCGAAGTTCGTCGAGAGGCTACGTTTCTCCGCTACACCGCAAACACCGAAGTTCTCCGCGAAATCCTGCAGTTCCTTTACGCCGAGTGCTGCACTCGGAACCGCGCCGTCAAGCCGCAAGAGATCATTCAACTTTGTAAATAGGAGACTCCACAAATGTCTGATTCCGCCATTAAAGATGTTGTCAAAGAGAAGTACGGTCAAGCTGCCCTGCGAGTAACTACTGGTGGCAGTTCTTGTTGCGGTGCCACCAGCGCTACCGGATCGTGCGACCCCATCACATCGAATCTCTACGACTCGGCGCAGGCTGGCGAGATTCCCGCGGAAGCGCTCCAGGCGTCCCTTGGATGCGGCAATCCCACTTTGCTCGCTCAACTGCATCCCGGAGAGACCGTTCTGGATCTCGGCTCAGGAGGAGGCATCGACGTTCTCCTTTCCGCGAGACGCGTCGGTCCCACCGGCAAGGCGTATGGCCTAGACATGACCGATGAAATGCTGGCGCTCGCGAACGAAAACAAGCGCAGGGCTGGTGCCGAGAACGTCGAATTCCTCAAGGGAGAAATCGAACATATTCCGCTGCCCGATAATTCCGTGGATGTGATCATCTCGAACTGCGTCATTAATCTCTCTGCCGATAAGGATCGTGTGTTGAGGGAGGCTTTCCGTGTGCTGCGTCCCGGTGGACGCTTTGCCGTTTCCGACGTCGTCACACGCGGCGAGATCTTGCCTGAGATCCGCAAGAGTGTTTTGGCTTGGGTTGGGTGTCTCGCGGGCGCGCTGGACGAAAGCGACTACCTCGCCAAGTTAGCAGCTGCTGGTTTCGAGCATGTAGAAGTCGAGACAACGCGGATGTACAAGGCCGCAGACGCGCGTGAGTTTCTTGCTTCAGCCGGTATTGACGCGGATGCGCTCGCTCCTCAGGTGGATGGAAAGTTCCTGAGCGCCTTCATCCGTGCGACAAAGCCAGCTACAACCGCCGCACCGTCGGCGGAAAAGTCCTGCTGTGGCCCAACCTGTTGCAACTGAAGCCTGACGCTGCTCAGCCTGAAAGGAAGATGGCTCCGTGTCCACCCACTACAACGTCCTGTTTCTCTGCACCGGAAACTCAGCCCGCTCGATCCTGGCAGAGGGCATCATGAACAGCCGGGGCAAACCGACCTTTACCGCATTCAGTGCCGGCAGTCGCCCGACTGGGGCCGTTCGTCCCGAGGCTTTGAAGCAGCTTGAGGCCGCTCGAATTCCCACTACCGATCTGCGCAGCAAGAGCTGGGAAGAATTTTCCCGTCCTGGTGCGCCTCAATTGCATTTTGTGTTCACGGTTTGCGATAACGCGGCCAATGAAGTCTGTCCGGTTTGGCCCGGTCAGCCGATGACCGCACACTGGGGAATCCCCGACCCGGCTGCGGTTCGCGGTGATGCTGCCGAAATCGAGCGAGCCTTCCGGGATGCGTTTTTCCTACTCGATCGCCGAATCAGTCTTTTTCTGTCGCTGCCGTTGGCCACTCTCGATCGTCTCGCGCTCAAGAAAGCCGTGGACGACATCGGGCAACAAAAATGAAAACAACCAGCCGACTAAGCTTTCTCGATCGCTACTTGACGCTCTGGATCTTTGCGGCGATGGCCTTTGGAGTCAGTCTCGGCTGGCTGGTTCCCGGAGTCGTACCTTTTCTCAATCGCTTCAGCATCGGCACGACATCGATTCCGATCGCGGCCGGACTGATCGTCATGATGTATCCGCCCTTTACCAAGGTGCGGTACGAGGAACTGCACGAAGTCTTTCGCAACAAACGGGTGCTCGGCCTCTCGCTCGTCCAAAACTGGGTGATCGGGCCGATCCTCATGTTCGTCCTCGCCGTGATTTTTCTGCGCGGATATCCGGAATATATGGCGGGCCTTATCATGATCGGCCTCGCTCGTTGTATCGCCATGGTGATCGTGTGGAACGAACTAGCCAAGGGCGATACTGAGTACGCCGCTGGTCTGGTCGCTTTCAACTCGGTGTTTCAGGTACTTTTCTATTCCCTCTACGCTTGGATTTTCATCACCGTTCTTCCCGCTAAACTCGGCCTTCGCGGAGCTGTAGTCCAGATTTCAATGGCCGAGATCGCGAAGAGCGTCTTTATCTATCTCGGCGTCCCGTTCGCTGCCGGATTGCTTACCCGCTGGGTCCTTTTGCGACTGAAGAATAGGCCATGGTATGACCACGAATTTATCCCCCGTGTGAGCCCGCTGACTCTCATCGCTCTCCTCTTCACAATCGTCGTCATGTTCTCGCTGAAAGGCGAGTACATTGTTCGGTTGCCCCTGGATGTCTTGCGCATCGCCTTGCCTCTGCTGATCTACTTCGTCGTGATGTTCCTTGTGTCTTTCTACATGGGGCGGCGTCTCGGCGCGGATTACTCTAAGACTGCAACACTCGCCTTCACAGCGGCGTCGAATAATTTTGAACTCGCAATTGCCGTGGCCGTATCGGTATTCGGCATCAACTCTGGAGCAGCTTTCGCCGCCGTCATTGGCCCTTTGGTCGAAGTGCCTGTGATGATCGGGTTGGTCAACGTCGCATTCTATTTCCAGAGGAAATATTTCTCGAGCCCGGCGTTCATTTAGGGCAAGCCAGTTCTGCTGTTCTCGGGAGTCGGCGAAACCTTTCCATCCCTGGACATGGCCACTGATTCCGCTGCGTTACAATCATCCCGCAACTCCTTACCTGTGAGGAAATCTATGCGCTCTACTTTGCTCGCCATCGCTCTCGCTCTTTGTTTCTCGAACTATTCCGCTGCGCAACTCGACGACCTGCTGAAGAAAGCCGAAGACACGCTGGGCAATCGCAGCACGGCCGGACTCAGCGACGACAAGATTATTTCTGGCCTTAAGGAGGCGCTTCAGGTCAGCACTGGCAAAGCCGTAGCCGTGACTGGAAAGCCTGATGGTTTCCTCAAGAACGAAGCCATCAAGATCCTGCTTCCCCCGAAGTTGGAGACCGTCGGCAGAGGCATGCGCATGCTCGGAATGGGTGCAAAAGTGGATGAACTCGAAGTCGGCATGAACCGCGCCGCGGAACAAGCTACGCCCCAGGCCAAGCAGATCTTTCTTGCGACGTTGAAGAAGATGACGTTCGACGATGCCCGCCATATCCTAACCGGTGGCGACACGGCGGCGACTGACTACTTCAAGCGGGCCAGCACCGGCGATCTGACGACCGCCTTCTCGCCGATCGTCCATCGCTCCATGCTCAAGGTCGGCGTCGTGCAACAGTACAACCAGGTTCTCAAAAGCGCTCCTGGTGGCAGCGCGCTCGCTGGGCAATTCGATCTCGATAAGTACGTTGTGGGCAAGACTTTGGACGGCCTGTTCCACATGCTTGGCGAGGAAGAAACGAAGATCAGGAAAAACCCTGCCGCCCAGACGACGGCGCTGCTGAAGGAAGTGTTCGGCAGAAAATAACTCACGCGGGCTGCGCACCGCCCCGTACATTGGCCAGAAGCGTCACGGGTATCGTCACGAGCTTTTCGAGTGCAACGTATCCTCCGCCGATCTTCGCCCACCGTGCCCGGTGGGGACGAATGTCCACGTGTAGAAATCCACTGTCATAAACCCCAATACCGCCGTGAAAAAAAGCTGGAATCTGAAGAGCCAATTCAAAGAATTGTTGCAACGTTAGCCCATGGACGGAAATATCGGCGGCCAAGCCTCGAGTATGTTCGCTGTTGGCGGCGCCACCTACCGCCTTGTTGTGGCCGGGACACCGAAAACCATCGTGCACAACGATGGACCGATCGGCGAGTTCGTGCAGTCGTTCCAGTGCGTCAATGAGTCCATGGTCGAGCCTGAGTTGGCCGCAACAGTGGCAGGCAAACTCAACTCGCGAAAAATGCTCGCTCAGGTCGCCGCCAGCGATGGCCTCGACTCTCTTTAGCAGCGCGGAGATTTTTGCCATGAAATCCTCTTCGTCCTCTCCTCAATGTGACAGGAAGACGAGCGGGTGAATGTGAGTGCGGTCACTCCGAAATTGTTCAGTTTTTCCAAGCTCCTATCGGATGGGTGGTTTACCATGAACGCCCGGAGGCTCGCGACAAGGAATTCGTTGCTAGCCTGGATCGTAAGCCGCGAGAGCGGATCGTTTTCTTGACTGAACCCGGGAGGGTGACATGGACTTTAACGGACGCCGTAGTTTTCTTCGCAATGCAGCGGGAGCCGCTGCTCTAACCCTTACTTCACACGCGTCCTCATTCGGGCGGACGCACAAGTTACGTATCGAAGCAGCCCTGGGAACCGTGGGTGCAAATCTGCCAGACCGCCTTCCTCCCGACTGGTATCGGCGCAAGATTGCCCAGGTCCAGCAGGAAATGGCCAAGCGCAAACTTGACGCGATGGTGCTGCTTCACGCTGTCAACGTGATCTATACGACTGGCTACTTCCATCTTTCGACCGAGCGGCCCCTCGCCGCATTAATCCCAAAGACCGGCGACCCGGCTCTCTTCGTTCCCGGACTCGAGTCGGACCAGGTGAAGCTCTGGTGGGTGAAGGATTTCGAATCCTATTTTGATTTTCCCGGACCTATGAACCGTGTGCGCTGGATTTTCGAGCGTGTCGCGAAGCGTGGATTCGGCAAGGCGCGCATCGGTGTCGAAGAAGCCACGCCCAGCCGCTTGAAGCAGATCAAACTGGGTGCACCCGACGCCGAGATCGTGGATGCGGGCGACTTGATTGAAGAGATGCGCTACGTGAAGGATGAAGACGAAATCAACATCATGCGGCGCAGCATGTACTTCACAGAGTTCTCGATCCAAGCTGGACGAGAGTTTGTGCAATCGCACGGTGCAGTCACAGAAAACGAAATTCTGAAAGCCGCCGACGATGCTTTAGCCGACAAGATGGGTGTCGAATTGAAGGACGTAGTAGGCGTTTACATCGAGCCGCCATTCGGCAGTCTGGTTCCATTTGGCAAACGTTCCGCATTCCCTCACGCTGTTCCGAGCAAAGATCGTCTCAAGAAAGGCGACGCCCTTATCCTGAGTTATGGTTGTCAGGTTGGAGGCTATGCCGTCGAGTGCGAGCGCTCCTTTGTCGTTGGCAAACCCACGGATTATGCCAAGCGGTTGTTCGATGCCATGTTGGCGGCCCATGATACGGGAGTGGACAATCTGAAAGAAGGAGCCATCGCCGAAGAAGTTGATAAGAAGAGTCTTGATCAGATTCGCAAGGCAGGCTTCGAAAAATTCTTGCGTCATCGCACCGGGCACGGTATCGGCTTGGAAGGTCATGAATCACCGTGGATCGCCGAAGGCGATAAGACGATCCTCAAACAGGGAATGACCTTCAGTTGCGAACCGGGAGTGTACGATCCGGAATGGGGCGGCTTCCGGCATTCGGATACGGTAGTGGTAAGGAAGGATCGGGGCGAGGTCATCAATACCTATCCGACGCGGCTAGAGGACATGATTATCGAAATCTAGTCCGTTGTTCGTAGGACAGATGCGGTTGGCATGCTGGTCAAAAGCGCAGGATCCTGCACGTTCGCAGGATCCCGCGCTTCGTTTTTTTAACACCCCCGACTGCGTTGAGAGGGTTGCGGTTTAAAAGTTACTGGGGTGTGGCAACGAAGCCGTTGTTGGTCGGTGCTGTCCCAGAGAAACCAACCAGGACACCCTTGTCATTGAGGCCGTTAACAATGGTCGAGCCGATCCCGGCGGGATCATCAACCGACTGCCATGTGCCGGAGCTCACGGTGTAAACAAAACCGTGGGTGTTGCCCGAGGCGTCGGCGTAAAAACCAACCACCTGCCCGCTGTTGTTCAGACCCAAAGCCTGCGTTGTGCCAACCGCATCTGGTTCATCGAGGATGGTGAAGTGTCCCTGCATTCGCAGCCAGCCGTGCGTATCGCCGGCGCTGTCGATAGTGAATCCGCAGACATCGCCGGAGTTGTTGATGCCGGTTGCCTGCGCGCTCACGGAATTCGGGATGACGAACAGTTCGAAAACGCCACCGAACTCGTCATACACATAGGCATGATCGGGACCTGAGCCATCAGCTTTTGTGCTGTAGTAGCCGGCGGCCTGACCGTGATCGTTTTGGCTGAGCAACTGGTTGAATGGGGTCTTCGGGAAATTGATGGTGGTAAAAGTTCCTTGGTAGTCAGTAAATCCCTGCGTTTTGCCCGATTTCAAGACATAGAAGCCGGAGGTCTTGAAGGGCTCGTTGTTAATGCCGATGACCTGGGTCATGGCGGACTTGGGATAGTTCTCGGTTGTAAAAGCCTTGTTCTTTGTACTGTAGGTGAAACCTTGATTGACGTCGGCGCCGTGATATCCGGCGATGTCGCCCGAGTTATTGATGCCAAGCAACTGGGTGAAGGTGTCACTGGGGTAGTTCAGAGTCTGGAAGCTGTAGTTGGTTTGGGCGAAAGCCGAGGTGATGCACAGCATCAGGGCAAGGCTGAAGAGGGAGAGGTGTTTGCGGTTCATGGTAATTCCTTTCACTGATTGATCCGTTAGGATCGAAAATTGGTGTAGTGGCTGGACCCGAGGTTGGTAACGGAGGCCGTTCCCACTTCGCGGACTCCATGCAGGCTCGGCGAGGGGGTTTATAATGACCACCCATGTGGGTGGCTACCCGCAGCCATAATCTGCTCTCAACTTGTAAAGCGACGTTCTGAGTCGAATTCCCTCATGGACCGCAAAAAAGTCGGGAATCGGCGAAGAAAACTGTCAAATGGGGCCGAAGTCGCTCCGGAATTCTAGAAGGCCAGAAAATGTCCGCAGATCGACAGTTCGTCACCCAACTTCTTCAGCAGTGGGGAAGCGGCAATAAGGAGGCACTCGACCAGTTGATGCCGTTGGTTTACGAGCAATTGCGCAAGCTGGCGTCGAATTGTCTCCGGTCGGAACGGCCGGACCACACCCTGCGAGCAACTGCCTTGGTGCATGAAGCGTACGTGCGCCTCGTGGATTCCGATGTGACGTTCCAGGACCGGGTGCATTTCTACGCGGTGTCGGCGAGAGTTCTACGGCGCATCTTGGTGGACTACGCGCGGTCGCAGAATCGCCAGAAGCGCGGGGGCGAGTTCGAGAAGGTTCCGTTGGATGATGCCATTATGGTCGGACCGAAGGCGGATCGGGGAATCATCGAGCTCGATGACGCGATGCAGCGTCTGGCCACGCAGGACCAACGGAAAAGCGAGTTGATTGAACTGTTGTTCTTCGGCGGACTTACCTATGACGAGGCGGCTGCGGCCCTCAAGATTTCTCCTGCCACAGTGCATCGGGAGTTGACGCTGGCGAAGGCGTGGCTCTTCCGGGAATTGGATCGGACTGGGCAGGGAACCGCAGAACAGAACATTTCTTAGCAGAATCCTTAGAGACCAACCATGGCCGCCTCCCCAGGCAATCGCTGGCATCGGATCGAAGAACTGTTCTACGCCGCTATGGAACTGCCGCCCGCAGACCGGTCGGCCTTCCTTGATCAAGCATGTGCCGGAGATGCTTCACTTAGAAATGAAGTTCAGTCGCTCCTGGACGCTTCCGATAAAACCCTGAGTTTTCTCGAAAAGCCGGTGCAGGAAGCTGCCCGCTCCATGGATGCCGACAATGTCATCGAGGGCCGTCAAGTCGGGGCGTATCGGTTGCTGCGCGTACTTGGGGAAGGGGGGATGGGGAGGGTGTATCTCGCGTCTCGCGCTGACGACCTCTACCACCAGCAAGTTGCCATCAAGCTGATGCATGCCGGTTTCGCGCAGACTCAGCGCATGCTGCTGCGTTTTGGCGCCGAGCGCCAGATTCTCGCCAATCTTAACCACCCCAACATTGCGCGGCTTTTGGATGGTGGCGTTCACGAAGGCGTGCCATACCTCGTGATGGAGTACGTGGACGGTGCTCCAATCGACCAATACTGCAGAGCGAACAAGTTGGGGACAGAAGCCCGGTTGCGCCTGTTCTCATCAGTCTGCGACGCGGTGGAGTACGCACACAAGAATCTAGTCGTACATCGCGACATTAAGCCGGGCAACATTCTGGTGACCGCGGACGGTTCTCCAAAGTTGCTGGATTTCGGGATCGCGAAGCTGTTGGCGCCTGACTGCTCGGAAGCGCTTCAAACCCGCACGACCGAGCGCATGATGACGCCGGAGTATGCCAGCCCGGAGCAAGTACGCGGCGAAAACATCACGACCTCCACCGATGTGTACGCCCTCGGTGTGCTGCTTTACGAATTGCTTTCGGGGAAACGGCCTTTCCATCTGGACACAAGCACTCCTTTCGAAGTCGTGCGAATGATCTGCGAGCAGACGCCGACCGCACCGAGCCGGGTATGGCACACAGCGCCTGGTCTGGCGCCGCCGGATGCGGCACGCAAGCTGAAAGGTGAACTCGACAACATCGTTTTGATGGCGATGCGCAAGGAGCCTGCACGGCGCTACGTCTCAGTGGGCCAGTTATCAGAAGATGTGGAAGCCTTTCTTGATGGGTATCCGATCCGCGCGCGGACGGACACCTGGAGCTACCGCTCCGGCAAGTTCATCCAGCGCCACAAGGCAGCGGTTGTCGCGACTGTGGTAGTGGCCATTGCTCTGGTGGCTTTCGGCATCGGAATGGCCCTCTTGGCGCGCAAAGAACAAAGAGAGCGTCAGAGTGCGGAACGCGAGGCGCAGTTTCTCAACAGCATCTTTCAATCCACGACTCCCGAGCAGGCGCGCGGCAAGCAGATTACTGGCCGCGAGCTTCTCGACGAAGGCGCGAAGCGCGTAGAGACCGAATTCGCCGGGGAGCCGAAGTTGCAGGCCACATTGTTCGACAACATCGGGCACGCCTACATCGGATTAGGGCTTTACGACAAAGCGGAGCCGTTGATGGAGCGCGCGTACGATCTGCGCCGACGGAACCTGGGAGAGTCGAATCTCGATACCGCAGCCACACTCAGTGGCCTGGCCAGCACGATCCGCTTAAAGGGTGACTACCGGCGGGCAGAGCCATTGTTCCGCAAAGCGCTTGCAATTCGGCAGGCGAAGCTAGAGCCGACCGATGCGCGGGTCGGAGAAAGCAAGACCGCACTTGGCGAATGTTTGTACCTGCTCGAGAAGAACGACGAGGCAGAAGCTATTTTGCGGCCTGCACTAGAGGTCCAACGCCAGCAGCATCAGGATGATCTGGTAAGCGGCACGGACAACTATCTGGCGCTGGTTCTCGAAAGGAAGGGAGCCTTTGCCGAGGCGTCGCAGTTGCTTCGGGAATCGGTCGATATTACGGCAAGAATCAGCGGCTCCGACAGCCCAGACTCCGCGATCAGCTTACACAATCTGGCAGGTGCCCTCATCGATGCGGGGGATTTAGGGGGCGCTGAGAAGGTGGATCGTCAGGTGTTGGAGATACGACGAAAGATCAATGGTCCCGGACATCCCGACCTCGGATATCCCCTGAACAACCTGGGTTTCATCTTTCTGGAAAAAGGGGATTGGGCTTCAGCGGAGCCGCTTCTGAAAGAGAATCTGGAAGTGCGCGGGTGGCCTAATAAGAAGGAAGTATCCGCCGCAGGTGCGCTGAACAACTGGGCGCGAATGCTGCAGGAAAAGGGCGACTATAAGGGCGCCGATGAGTCCTATCAGCAGGCCATCAACATGATGCGCGAGCTGAAGGGTGCGCAGAGCTGGGCCTTGGCAAAGATGCTGGCCAATCAAGGTCTTCTACGCGCCGACGAAGGCAACTATCTCGAGGCCGAACAACTGGAACGGCAGGCACTCGCGATGCGGGAAGAACTCGGGGGCGATGAAAGCCCGGATTTGGCGGCGTCCCAGATCAATCTGGCGCTGATCCTATCTTTTGAACATGATTCTGCCGGTGCCGAGTCGCTGCTTCGGCGGGCGCTCGAAATTCGGCAGAAGGAATTGTCTGCCGGACATCCCTCGATTGTTGCGGCCAAGGTCCGTCTAGGAGAAGTTTTGGTCGACGAGGGAAAAGCGGCTGAGGCCGAGCCCCTGTTGCGGTCCGCGGTAACGGAGATTCATGCCGTTCCGTTTCCCGTGACAGCATGGCAGGTAGCAGAGGTGGAGATTGCTCTGGGAGCGGCGCTAGCGGCGAGCGGACATCGTGCTGATGCCGAGAAGTTGCTGCGTGATCCGGAGGCGCGATTGAAGGGATACTCGGAAGCGGCAGTTCTGCGGAGGATTGTTGCGCGAGCCGAGGCGGCAAAGAGCGGCAAGGCTTTGAAGTAGGCCGGAGACGTTAGAAAAAACGAAGGCGGAACCGGAGTGAGTTCCGCCTGGGCGCGAACGACGGAGATCCCCTGTCGTCGTCGCGCAAGCCTGGAAACATTCGCGCTGCTACGAGTCCCCCGACCCGCTTCCCCGCGCCAAGTGTCCATGTTGTTCTGCGCTCACTTATAGAAGCGATATTGAGAGGTGGATTCCCTCACTCGAGGCTGATTTTTCTGTCGAGAAGACGGGGATACCGCGGCGCTTAGTGTCTCTTGGCGAGGTTTTGATTCAAAACCGCCTCGAAGTGCGACTTTTTGGCCCTCCGTGCATCTTACTTTTGGAGATCAATATGACTGACAAGGTGACCGAAAACACCCCGAAAATTCAGAAGACCGACAATGAGTGGAAGCAGCAGCTTACGCCTGAGCAGTTCCAGGTAGCCCGCCAGTGCGGTACGGAGCCTGCGTTTACTGGGAAGTACTGGAACAAGCACGACGACGGCGCTTACCACTGTGTCTGTTGTGGCGCAAAGCTATTCGGCTCGGAGACGAAGTTTGATTCCGGCACCGGCTGGCCGAGCTTTTATAACGCCGCCGACAAGGCCAATATCACCGAGCTCACTGATTCCAGCTATGGCATGAGACGCACTGAAGTACGTTGCGCTCACTGTGACGCGCATCTGGGACACCTGTTTCCAGATGGTCCGCGGCCAACCGGGATGCGCTACTGCATCAACTCGGCCGCGCTGGACTTTAAGCCAAAGGGCTGAGTCTTCCTGGACTCAAAAGCAAAGGGACGGGCAAATGCCCGTCCCTCTTTTTGTCGGTTCCGAATCGTCGGTTAACGCATTCGATGCCGAAAACTTATGTCGCCCGAGTGTGTCAGAGCCCAAAGCCTAGAGCCCAAAGCCCAGACTAAGCGTTTCCAGCAGTCGCGGCCATGGCCTTAGGCGCCTCGGCGGGTTTCTGCTGATTCTGCTGGTTCTTCTGATTCTTTCCTTCGGGGTTGCGAACTTCCACGCCACCCTTCAGGATCGCGCCTTCTTCGACGCTGATGCGATGAGTGATAACATCGCCGGAGAGTTGGCCTTCGCTCCGGATGTCGAGACGGTCGGAGCATTCAACGTTGCCTTGCACCTTACCCATAATTACGACTTCCTTGGCAACGATGCTAGCGGCAACATTTCCGTTGCGGCCGATCGTAACGCGATTTTCGGGGAAGCTGATCGTGCCTTCGATGCGCCCGTCAACGAACAGTGATTCGGCGCCCGAGACTTCGCCCTTAATGACGAGCGAGCGGCCGATGTGAGCCTGATCCATGGGCGAGGTTGCCGGCTTGACTGGGGTGTAGTTGGTTGCTGGGGTCGCGGCTGGCGTGTACTTGGGTTCCGGAGACTGCAACATGAATAACCTCACTTGAGATCCGCGACCGCAGAGTGGGTTGGCTCTGCGGTCCCGGTAGATGGGCTTCCTTAACGGCAAATGAAGAATCGCACGAAGGGCCGTATTACGGGTAGTTACCGAGGTACTGGAACGTTGGCTGCCTCAAGGATGGTGCAACGCGCTTGGGCCGATGGGCCGGCCGTACAAGGCAGGATGGGAAAATACTGGAGCAAAAAAGCGGGACACCCCACCACAGGGTGTCCCATACCTACCAGCAACTTGACTTACTTATTTCTCGTTGGCGCCAAACTCCTTGCGCGCAATTACTGGACGCGCCGCTCGCGCAGAAGCGACAGCTGGCATTGCGGCAGCAGCTCCGTAGCGCTCAAGCAGCACTGGAACCATCGCACCTTCGGCTTCCTTGACGAATGTCATCTTGTCGTCGCCAAGCATGTCAACGCGAATGAAGTCCCCCAGCTTCACCTGCCCCGTGGAAACAAGGTTGGCCAGCGGATACACAAGGTGACGCTCAATGGCGCGCTTCAAGTGACGTGCGCCGTATTTCGGATCCGTGCCTTCCTGCAGCAGATACTGTTTGACCTTGGGCGTGCAATTGAACACAAACTGATGCGCGCCGGAAGCCATGAGAACTCGCTGTTGCACCATGCCGAGTTCGATTTCCAGAATCTGTTCCAAATGCTCGGGCCGCAGCGTCTTGAAGACCACGACCTTGTCGATGCGGTTCATGAACTCAGGCGTGAACTTACGTCGGGCAGCGTCCACGGCCGTGCGGTTGATCTTCTCGTCGAGCGAGTTATCGACCTGCACCGGTTTCGGAGCAAAGCCCAAGCCAGCTTCGACCAGACCGTTCATCTCAGCCGCGCCGAGGTTCGACGTCATGATGATGATGCAGTTCGAAAGATCCACGCGGCGGTTGTCGCCTAGGGTCAGCGTGGCCTTATCGAGAATGCCAAGCAGCAACTGCCAGAGCGAGTCGGAAGCCTTCTCGATTTCGTCGAACAGCAGGATCGAGAGCTTGAGTTTCTCGGTGTGCCACTGGTTGAGCGCTTCCTGCGTCAGCAGGGGATGCGTCTCGCGATGGCCCAGGTATCCCGGAGGCGAGCCGATCAGCTTCGCGATTTCATGCGAGTGCTGGAACTCGGCGCAGTCAATCTTGATGCAGGCTTTGGCATCGCCGAAAAGGCTCTCGGCGACAGCTTCCACAACGCGCGTCTTGCCTGATCCCGTGGGTCCCAGGAACAGGAGGTTGCCTACCGGACGGCTAGGAGCATTCATGCCAGCCATAAACATCTGGTAGATTTCCGAGACTTTCTCGAGAGCCTGATCCTGGCCGACTACTTTGCGGCGGAGGCTCCCTTCGAAATCGCGGGCGTCGTTGCTGCGGCGGTTCGTATCCAGCACGGTAGCAAGGTTCGTTCTCATCACTTCAGGCCCTTGTTTCCTTTCCGGGAAATTCGGTTTCTCTGCAAAACTGCTCATTTTTGTTACTCCGGGGAGTGCTACAGTTCGCCTCACCCGCTACCCTCTTGTGCAAGCCATTCGCCAACCTGCGCGCTCTCGGTATTTGGCTGTTTCTCATCGGTTTAGATGCTTCTAGCTAGAATGGCGCCCGGGACGCACAGTCCCGCACAGTCTACCGATGAGAAATTGTTTGCAGTCTGCTGGAATTTCCCGAGCGTCCAACCTCTGAAATGCCGCCTCCGACCGCCCATGTCCAGTAACTAGCACTCTAGTGACCGGACGTAACTGGCAAGCTCGGTTACCCCCATACCACAATTAAAACGAACTTTTCACCCTGGAGAAACCCTTGTCCCGATTCCTGAACTTGAGCCCTGCCGGCCTGCTTGTGCGTGTGCTGATGACCGCCTTTGGATTTTTCCTGCCGACCGCCGCCGCCGTCCAAAATCCTCATGTTGCTCAGTTGATCCAGGCCAAAGCCGACGCCGGCAAAAAGCTTACCGTTCCGGGAAGTCTTCCTGCCCCTCCACTCGTTGCCCCGCCGGGCAGCGAAGTGTACCAGGCACAGCGCGGCGACAGTATTCCTCTCGTTGCCCGCCGCTACTTGAAGAAGACCAAGTACCTGACCTCTGCCGAAGTGGCCGAAGCAATCCGTTCCGCGAATCCAAATCACCAGGGAATTTTTCTCAAGTCCGGAGAACAAATCCTAATCCCCGGAATTCTGGAATCGCCTATTGTAGAGAAGTCAGTGCCAGTTGCAAGAGATTTCGAAGCTCGCGCGATTTATTTGACGGGCGTCATGGCAGGAAGTGAACACGGCCAGCGCATTATCCGACATTGGCGCGAAGTCGGCGGAAACTCAGTTGTATTCGATATCAAGGATAGCGACGGCATCGTCAACATTGCTTTCGATCATCCGTTGGCGAGCGGCCAAAAGCACTACATTCCCGATCTGCCCAAGTTCGTACGCTTCCTGCACTCCCAAAACATGCACGCGATCGCTCGCATCGCCATCTTCCGCGACGAGCATCTCGTGACCACCCATTCGGAACTCGCCGTCAAGTCGCATCGTACCGGCCAACCGTGGCGCGAGAACGGCAAACTCGTCTGGACCGATCCATCCAATTCCAAGGTGCAGGAATACGACATCGCCCTGGCAAAGTTCGTAGCCCAATCCGGCGCCGATGAAGTTCAGTTCGACTACGTAAGGTTCCCCGCCGAAGGCGACCAGAAAGACGCCGCCTTCATGTTCCAATCGGAACGTCCCGAGTCTCCTTGTAGAGACGGGGCTTGCCCCGTCTCCGACAGTGGCGACCAAACCGCCAGCAAGAATCCTAAAACGAAAGAAATCCAGCGCTCAGAAGTAATTGCCGACTTCTTGAAGCGCGCTTACGCCGAAATTCACCCGACGGGCGTGTTGCTTTCGCTCGACGTGTTCGGCGTGATGGCGTGGCAGCGCTCCGTAGATCTCTCGCACACGGGGCAGGACATCGTCGCCATGTCCAAACACTGCGACGTGCTCTCGCCCATGATCTACCCCTCGCACTTCTTCGGCATGGACGGCATCGCCCGCCCCGGCGACGCCCCCGAGCACTTCATCGGCGAGTCCATGGACCGCTTCAAACTGATCACCAAGGGCAGCGAGGTGGTGATTCGTCCGTGGCTGCAAGCTTTCGCCTGGCGCACGAAAACCTATTCGCCGAAGTATGTTGAAGTCCAGGTCGAGGTCGCAAAACAAAAGGGCGGCATCGGCTTCCTCTTCTGGAACGCCAACAACGATTACTCAAAACCCTACACCGCAATGCCCGAAATGCGTGCGGCCAAAGGCCAGTATTTCCGCGGCGATGAAGTTGGCGTGAAGTCGGTGGCAGGCGTGGCTGGTGTTGGGCAGGCGGCGGGTTCCGTTAAGAGTGGGACGCCGTAATAGCGAATTGTCACTTAGAGCAATCGCCTTGATAACAACACTGGCCTTGGCATTGCCAGAGAGGCGATTTCTTAACGGTTGAGATACGGCATTGACATCGGTCCATTGTGACTGCCGTAACCCCCACCAGTAGTTGCAGCGGTGTCTAATATCGCCATGAGGACCTTCTCTTGGCGCTGGGCTTTACCGCTGCAGCAGATCGCATTGGCAACTGCCGCCCTTGTCTACGCGCCGTCCGAGTGGAAAGCTCGCCCGCACCTCATCGGCGATTGCACTGGGGTAGGTCGCCGTGCAACTTGGCCACCGCCGCTTCTGCGGATATCGTACGCTCTCAATTTTCCAGCTTTGACGGCGGCTTATCCCGCGCAATTCGCAAGTTGGTCCGACAATCGCGTCTTTTATCGTCGCGAGCCGTTCATCTGGTTGTCAGCGCAAGACAGCCTGTTCTTACTGGCCATCGGTGCCCTGTGGTATTGGCTAGGCGCGATGCTAGATGGTCTGCGCGGTCGCCGGAGCAGCGTCCAGCGCTCAAAATCGATGACTATTGCTCGACAGGCGATAGGATGCGTCTTCGCTGTCGGAGTTGTAGCCCTTGGAACGTATTATTCCACCCTCAGCAACGCGGATCGACCCTATCGGCAAATAGGGCCATTCGGCCTCATCTGGGGTGTGACCTTATTTTGCTATTTCGTATGGAGACTCGTGGCCATCTTGAGTCCGCCGACGGTAGAAAGATGGGTCTCGATTCACAGACCCTCCGCCAAGCTCATACGGGGTGCTGTGAGCATTGTTCTGCTCATTGTGACTGCACTGTTCTTCTGGATACACTTTCAAGCTTCCGTAATTCCGCCTGAACAGCTGAACTCTTGGCGGCAGTTACCGCCGCCAGTGCCGCCACCGCCGCCGTCACCATGAGAAGCTCAACGCTGGAAGAAGCGGTTTAGCGAAAATCCGTGGGGTTACTACGTGAGACGACGCACGATGAAATTCACTTCGTTTTAACCGTCACCACAATCTGCTTGTAGTAGTCGCCGCGATTTTCCAGGCTGTACCAAACGTTCCCCTTGTGCGCCGTGATCCGTTCCGGGTTCGATTCGTAGTCGATCTGGAATCCAGCCTGTTTGAGCGAGTCTTCGATATTGCGAAAAACCTCGCTATCGCCGATGCCATCCCGCGTGACATAGCCCCAGGACTGGTAGTCTCCCTCTAGCGTCCTATCGACGACCCCTTTACCTTTGCGGACCGAAACAGTCGCCTGGCCCGATTTCTGATGTCCACACTTGTCCAGAGTGCTGCCCGGCACGCGCGCAATCACGGGAGAGTCCTTGCATCCTTCCGCATCCGCAGCCAGAAGGATGACCGGTAAGGAGAGCACCAGCGCAAAGCAGAAGCTAGCCGACCGAACAAACCTCAGACCCATCGAATTCCCCAGCCCTCAAAATCGTTTCCGAAATCGGCACCGATCTTACACCCGCCAGATCGTAGCGCCGGCGTCCCGCCGGCTGTCGCGAGGGCATCTTGCCCTCGTCCTTGGTGCAGCCAGCGACGATAAAGTGTCGTAAGCCGGTTCTCACCCCGCCCCCTCACGCTATAATTTCCTATTCACCGAAGGAGTCCTATGCCTATTACGAAGACAGAAAAAATCTGGCACAACGGCAAATTCATTGCCTGGGACGATGCCAACATCCACGTCATGTCGCACGTGGTGCACTACGGCTCTTCGGTGTTCGAAGGCATTCGCTGCTATGCGCTGCCCAGCGGTCCCGCCATTTTTCGCGCACAGGAACACATGCAGCGCCTGATTGACTCGGCACGTATTTACCGCACCGAGGTTCCCTTCACGCGCGACGAAATCACGGCTGGGATGCTCGAACTTGTAAAGAAGAACGGTGTGTGGCCGTGTTACATTCGGCCTGTCGTTTTTCGCGGATACGGCGAAGCCGGCGTCAATCCATTCAACTCGCCGGTCGAGGTCTATATCTGCAACTACCCGTGGGGGAAATATCTGGGTCACGACGATCCCAGCGAAGGCGTGGATGTGTGCGTTTCATCGTGGACACGCATTGCCCCGAACACTTTGCCGGCCATGGCGAAGTCCGGTGCGAATTACATGAACTCGCAGCTCATCAAGATGGAAGCTATCGTTAATGGTTACTCGGAGGGCATCGCACTCGACGCCAACGGTTCAGTGAGCGAAGGCTCCGGCGAAAATCTTTTCCTCGTCCGCAACGGTGTGTTATTGACAGCTCCCCTAGGCAACTCGGTGCTCCCCGGCATCACTCGCGACTCGGTGTTGCAGATTGCGCGTGATTTGAAAATACCCATCGTCGAGCAACAGATTCCCCGCGAGTTGCTCTACATCGCGGATGAGGTCTTCTTCACAGGCACGGCAGCCGAAGTCACCCCGATTCGATCCGTGGACAAGATCATGGTAGGCAAAGGCAAAATGGGCCCCATCACAAAAGCTCTGCAGCAGGAGTTCTACGCCATCGTCCGCGGCGAAAAGGCAGACCGGTACAACTGGCTGACTCCGGTACCGGTGAGCGCGAAACAGCCTGTTGCTGTCTAGTCCTGTCGAGAAATGCGAATTCATCAGATTTTTATCGAACACGCTTGATTTTCGCTTTTTGTTCGAATAAAGTACGGGTCGCTCCAATTTAGGAACGAGTTCCCCTCGTTCTCTTACCACCCCTAACCCGAAGGAGAAACCTTTATGTCCAGCCACGGACCCACACCAGAGTTCGCAGCCACCTATTGCGCCATGATGCTTGATGGCGTTGCTCGCGAAATGGAAACTACCAAGAAAGTCATCGCCGCGATCCCTGATGCCAAGCGTGACCACCGCCCCGATCCAAATGCCCGCACCGCATGGGACCTGGCTTGGCATCTCGCCAACAGCGATGTGCAATTTCTGGACGGCATTGCCGACATGAAATTTGACATGTCACCGCGTAATGAGAAACCCGGCAACGTCGCGGAGTTGGTTACCTGGTACGACCGTGAAATGAAGCGCGGAATCGAGCGCGTTCGCGCCATGGCTCCCGCGCAACTACTGACCCCGGTTGATTTCCTGGGTGCATTCAACATGCCGGCCGCGTTCTATCTCGCCTTCCTCAATAATCACAGCATTCACCACCGCGGCGAACTGGCAACCTATCTGCGTCCAATGGGCGCGAAAGTGCCGTCCATCTACGGAGGCAGCTTCGACGAGCCCTTCAAGATGCCAGAGCCGAAAACCAGCGCTGCGTGATCGCCGTCGGGGTCAGACCCGACTGATACGAAAAGCCGCCCGGAAGCGATTGGCTGAGGCGGCTTTCTTATTTTCCTGCCCAGAGGATTTCAACGGGATATTGCTCGATCGCGCGATCTGCCGTCACCAGAATCAACTCCTCCAGTTTGGCTTGGGCCACAAGTAGGCGGTCGAATGGGTCACGGTGATGGGGCGGCAATCCAAACACCGCCAAGGCGTGTGGGTGCGAAACGGGAAGAGGGCGGAGTTTTTGATCCGCCATGCGACGCGGAATGTACGAAGTTGGCGGCTCGGGCAAGGTTAGTTTTCCGGCGGCAGCCTTGATGGCGACCTCCCACGAAGTCACCGCCGAAAGAAATATCTCATTCGATACGTCAGAAATCGATTCTCGAGCTTTTCGAGAGAGCCGCTCCGGTTCGAATAGGCTCCAGAGCCACACCCCGGTATCCAGGAGGTATCTCAAGCCTTCCTCTTACCCTTCTTCCGCGGGACGGTGTCGGTCCGCTGGGGCGTATGCTTCGCGGAGAAATCAACGTCCGGAGCATCGGCATAAAACAGAGCCTCGAATTCGGGCATCGGAGCGTCAAAATCGTCGGCGATCCAGATCTTTCCCTCGTCCATCCCCATGGGCCGCGAGGTGCCAGCAGGTGTGACCGCGATCAGTTTGGCCACCGGCACACCCGCTCGCGCAATGGTGATTTCCTCACCTTCCGCGACCCGTCGCAGGAGCCGCGAGAGTTGCGTCTTCGCTTCATGAATATTGACTTCCATAAGATAAGGTTAGCTAACCCAGTGGACTAAGTCAATCAAAACAAGAAAAGGCTGGTTCCAAGCGACGAGCGGGCTCCGATGAAGAGAGGGCTGCTGAAAGGCAGCAGCCAATAGCCAGATGGTACAAGCCAAAGTCCCATTACTTCCGTCATCTCGTACCCAGCCTCGGTTCGGTTCATGATAACCACGTGGCTGGAGTCCTGTCCGAATGAATATTGATGATCTCTTACGCATCGCCATGGAGCGGCGCGCCTCCGACTTGCACCTCAAGGTTGGGAACTATCCCCACCTACGTATTGACGGGGAACTGATCCCGTTGACGGACCAGCCGCGCGTCTCTGCCGAGGACATGTTGAACATGGCGTTCAGCATGATGTCCGCCCGGCAAAAGCAGAAGTTCAAAGAGACCACCGAAATAGATATGGCGTATGGCGTTGCCGGACTGGGACGCTTCCGTGTGAACGTGTTCCAGCAGCGCGGCAATGTGGGACTGGTGCTCCGCGTCATTCCCACGAAGATTCGCGCCTTGGACGAACTGTTTCTACCCAAGGTGGTAGAGCAGATTTGCGACATGCCTCGTGGTTTGGTGCTCGTGACAGGTGTTACCGGTTCCGGTAAATCAACAACGCTGGCAGCCATGGTGGATCGCATCAACTCCACCCGCGCCGAGCACATCATCACGATTGAAGACCCCATCGAATTCTTGCATCGCGACAAGAAGGGCTACGTCAACCAGCGCGAAGTCGAAGTAGACACGCCGTCGTTCGGCGCGGCATTGCGCGCCAGTTTGCGTCAGGATCCGGACGTGATCCTGGTCGGCGAAATGCGAGACTTGGAAACGATTGGAACCGCGCTCCACGCGGCTGAAACCGGCCACATGGTGTTCTCCACGTTGCACACCCTGGACGCGGTTGAAAGCATCAACCGTATCATTGCCATTTTCCCACCTCCCGAGCAGAAGCAGATTCGTTTGCAACTTGCGGCCGTATTGCGTGCGATCGTCAGTCAACGGCTGGTTCGCCGTTCCGACTCTGAAGGCCGCGTGCCTGCTGTCGAAGTAATGATCACTACGGCCTACATTCGCGAGTGCATTCTCGTGCCCGAGAAAACGCGGGCCGTCCGCGACGCAATCTCCTCAGGTACGTCGCAGTACGGAATGCAGACTTTTGACCAGTCGCTCTGGGATCTATTCCAGGCCGGGCTGGTGAATTACGAAACCGCTCTCGAGAGCGCGTCGAACGCAGACGAGTTCAAACTCCGGATGCAGGGTATTGCGTCCACAGCGGACATTTCGCGGCAGGCGATGCAGTCGGCTGGGTTCGGGCGGTAATAGCGAGTTTGTCCTGCTGAACCTCATTGCTCGTGAAGAGTGGTTCCTCCTTGATGCTTGGGCGCACTTCGGTGCGCCCGTTTTTGTTGCGTGCAGGATACCCGCCAGTGGCACCGCGAGTCGCGACTAGAGCAGCGTCCGGGCGTCAGTCAAACGCGTCGCGATTGGATTTGGAGGTCTTCAGAATGCAGCGGAAGGGCTTCGAGCATTGCCGGTCACTCGAAGTTTGGTAGTGCCGGGGGAATAGGGAATAACTAACGTGCAGGACGACGAGTCAAACTGGCCAGACCTTGACGGCAATCCTGCCTAGTTTGGTTTCCGGTACCGGCTGTCCGCTAGATAACGCAGCATGATGGCATCCGTCGCGCTCTGGAACTGCTGCTCCGCCTCAGTTGGATGGGGCATCTTGTCCTGCCGCACAGTCTGGCGAAACTTCTCGCCCATCTCCGAGTCGCTGGTTACGACCTGCATGTAGAACCACAGGAAGTGCCGCATCTGGTCGAGGGCGCCCTTGAGCACGCTCAGGGATTCCATTTGCGAAGTCTCTGCCAGCGCTTCCATCAGCTCAGGGTCAGTGGGGGCCTGCATGGCTGAGCAATTCAGCTCGCTCTGAATGACACGTAAGTCGTCGGTGACTCGCAGAATACGGAGGTGAACTTCCTCCATGCTCTCCCTGTGATCGCGATCCATGGTGGTCCTTTCTGTCCCGCCTGACCAATCTTGACTGATCCAGACTCGCATCCCGGAGCACAAGCGCAAAGATTCCCCGTGTGCATGAGCTTCGGTAATTGAAGTTACTTTCGGGCCGGAACAGGCTCTGGACGCGCGTTTTACGCGGTTTGACGAGAGGGCTCGGAGGCCGCAACCATGCGGGCCGCGCGGATTTCGGGCACTTCCATGACACGCGGTCCTTGCGCGGGAGATTCCACTGCTTCCACTAGTGCTAATACCATCTGCTGCAATGTTACTAATCCCAACCGCCGGGCTCCCTCTCGTGTAAAGGGCAGCCACTCACACACCTTGTAGAAGGGCAGAAGCAGATAAGGCCAACGGTGGTTCGGACCCAGCACATACCACGGGCGAAGAACGGTCGCTTTCAACCCGCGATCCTGAATCATCTGCTCGCATTCCGTGCGCACCGCGATGTAGGCCTGCATCATTGGCGCCGGATGGGCCACACTCACATAGATAAAATGCGCGACATTGAGTTCGGCTGCTACAGAGATGGCTTCCCGTGCGGAAACCAGATCAATGGCCCGAAACGCCTCCGCCTTCGATGGCGAAGGATGGGGAACTCCAACGAGATGGATGAATGTGTCGCAAGGGCGGACCAACTGGCGGTAGGTATTGCCGTCCAGGGCATTCCCGGAAACCACTTCGCATCCGGCGGGCAATTTCCCTCTTGAGTTTGGCCGGATCAGCGCCCGCACCTGGTGTCCGCGCTCGATTAGAACGGGAATCAGACTGTTGCCAAGATAGCCGGTCCCACCCGTGACGAAGACCCGTCGCGCATTTGGCGCTTTGGGCAGAACTCTGACCTTCAGCAGTACTCTAATGTCGGAAATCGATGCTGCCACGCAGTCACTACGCTCCACAGGCTCGTCTCAGGGGCCTACCACCCAGACCAGAAGTTTAATTCATTACCCGCATTTAGTGTGATACAAACAGTGCGAAATGACCTCGCCGCGGACTGGCCTGGTGCGGGCGCTCGGCCGTTGGAGCCTGGCTGCACTGGCGGTGAATTCGGTGATTGGCAGTGGCATCTTTGGGCTGCCTTCGACAATTGCAGGCTTTCTCGGCAAGCGCAGCACGGTGGCTGTCTTGATTGCGGGGGCGGCGATCGGCATCATCATGGCTTGCTTCGCCGAAGTTGCCTCTCAGTTTTCCGAAGCCGGCGGACCCTACCTCTACGCCCGTAAAGCCTTCGGCCGCCTGACTGGCATCCTCGTAGGCTGGACTCTGTATCTTGCTCAAACCGCCGCTCCCGCCGCGAACGCCAATCTGTTCGTGGTATATCTGGCTGAATTCTGGCCACATGCTAAAGACCCCTGGCCGCGCTTCTTCATACTCACCCTGCTGGTCTGGGTTTTGGCGTTCGTCAACGCCCGAGGCGCCCGGCAAGGCGCCGTCGTCAGCAACATCTTCACGGTAGCCAAACTTCTGCCGCTCGCCATGGTCATCCTGGCCGGTGCGGCGGTAACCAGCATTAACCACGTGCCGTGGAGTGGCACGGGACACTACCCATCCTCCGACTGGATCAAGGCAATTTTCCTCATGATTTTTGCCTACGGAGGATTCGAGTCAGCCATGACTCCGGCTGGCGAAGCCAAGAACCCGGTCCGCGACACCGTTTTCGCGTTATTCGTGGCCCTGATTTCCTGCACCGCCATCTATGCCCTCATCCAGTTAGTCGTAGTCGGAGTGCTAGGCCCCAGCACTAGCGATCGCCCGTTGGCTGAGGTCGCTCGTATCACCATGGGCAATCGCGGGGCTCAACTCGTGGCCATTGGTGCGTTGGTTTCTGTTTACGGATATCTCAGCGCCAAACTCCTCGGCATGCCGCGGGTGACCTACGCGCTTGCCGAACAGGGCGACCTCCCGGGCATTTTCGCCGTCGTCAGCCGCAAATTTCATACCCCCTGGTTTTCCATCATGGTGTACTCCTCGGCTGTTTGGGGGCTGGCACTGGTTGGAAACTTTGCATGGAACGTTACGCTTTCAGTGATTGCCCGCCTGTTCTACTACGCCGTCGTATGTGCGGCGCTGATCGTTCTTCGCCGGAAACCGGGCCAGACAGCGGCCTTCCGCCTACCCGGAGGCCCTATCTGGGCGGTCCTCGGCATCTTGATCTCCCTATCGCTGGCGACCCAAGCCGACCTCAGCAAGTCGGCGATTCTAGGCGTAACAGTGGCCGCAGCCTTGTTGAATTGGTTCTGGGCTCGGCGGCGCACGGCTGCCTGATTGCGGTCGCAACGAGTATTCTTTCTCCTGAGACGTAACAACGTTCATTGCGAGCTACTCGATTCGGGTGGCTGGCGCTTGCGATCACGCGGCTAGCGGGTCTTCCTCGCTAAGGTTTGGAGAAACTGTCTATGTCCCGTACTCTTATTTCGCTTCTACTAATCTCTGTCGCCTGCTTTGCCCAACGCGAGCCAGTTCTTAAGCAGATCGACCTCCCGCACGCTTACTACTTTCGCGAAATGTACTTGCCGCAACTCACCACCGGCCCAAGCGCCGTAGCTTGGGCGCCGGATTCGAAGAGCCTTGTCTATTCCATGGCAGGTTCGTTGTGGCGGCAAGATCTGGGAAGCACCAAAGCGCAACAGCTCACCGCAGGTCCCGGCTACGACTACCAACCCGATTGTTCCAGCAACGGCCGCTGGGTCATTTTCGCGCGCTACGACCACGACGCCGTCGAACTCTGGTCGTTGGACTTAATAACCGGCCAGACAAGGCAGTTGACCTCCGCAGGCGCAGTGAATGTTGAACCGCGTTTCTCACCCGATGGCACTCGTGTGGCCTTCGTTTCCACTTCAGATAAGGGCCACTTCCACATCTTTATCGCGAAATTTGGTGACGGCCTGCTCGGCGACGTCCGCCAACTGACGCAAGAAAATGTCAGCTCGCTCCCCCGGTACTACTACAGCAAGGTGGATCACGAAATCAGCCCCGTATGGTCTCGAGATGGCGCGGAGATTCTGTTCGTCTCCAATCGCGGCCATATTCACGGTACCGGCGGCTTTTGGCGGATGAAGGCTGAACCCGGGGCCGAGGCGCGCGAGATTCACTACGAAGAGACGAATTGGAAGACGCGCCCTGATTTTTCCCCGGACGGCAAGCGTATGGTCTACGCATCGTATTTAGGTCAAGCCTGGCATCAGCTGTGGGTCATGCCTGCCGGCGGAGGCGATGCTTTCCCCATTTCTTACGGCGATTACGACAACACCAACCCACGCTGGTCGCCGGACGGCTCCAAGATCGCTTTCATTTCGAATCGTGACGGCAATACTTCGCTGTGGGTAGAAACCATCCCTGGTGGCGCGCAGTCAGAAATCGTCGCCCGCGATCGTGAGTACCTGAAGCCGATGGGTCACATCTCTGTGAAAGTTGTGGACTCCCGCGGAAAGCCGCTCCCGGCACGTATTTTCGTCACCGCCGAAGACGGACGCGCGTACGCTCCCGACAACGCCTGGATGCAAGCCGACGACAGTTTCACCCGATCCGAGCGTCCTTTCGAGGCCCACTACTTCGCCACAAACGGAGCCGCCGACATAACCGTGCCCGCCGGAAAAGTCCAAGTGGACGTGATGCGCGGCTTTGAATACGCCTTCGAGCAGAAAAGCGTCGAAGTAAAGCCCGGCTCAACCATTAACCTAACGGTTCGCCCGCACCTTATCCTGCCGTACGAACCGGCAGAATGGATCAGCGGCGACGTACACGTGCACATGAACTACGCGGGCACCTACCACAATACGCCCAAGCATCTAGTCGAACAAGCGGCCGCCGAAAACCTGACGATCGTCGAAAATCTCATCGTCAACAAAGAACAGCGCATACCCAACATTGACCACTTCATGCCGCATCCCGACCCTGAATCCACTGGCCAGCAATTACTTCTGCACGGCCAGGAATTCCACACCAGCTATTGGGGACATCTGGGGCTGCTGCATCTCAACGACAATTTCCTGCTCCCCGGCTACGCGGCCTATCCGAATACCGCTGCCGCCAGCCTCTTCCCAACCAATGCCAATGTCGCGGACATGGCGCACCAGCAAGGCGCTCTGGTCGGGTATGTGCATCCTTTCGATACTTTTCCAGATCCCGCGAAGGACCAGAGCCTGACCAATGAGCTGCCTGCTGATGTGGCCCTAGGCAAAGTAGATTACATCGAGGTCGTCGGCTTCTCCGATCACAAATCAACCGCCGAAGTCTGGTTCAAGCTGCTCAACTGTGGGTTCCGGCTGCCCACGGCCGCGGGCACCGATTTCATGGGCAACTACGCTTCCCTACGCGGACCCATTGGTCTGAACCGCGTCTACGCCGAAGTCAAGCCGAGCGCCGCCGGCGAGCCTCTCAAAATCGAACCATGGCTGGCCGCAATCAAAGCAGGACACACGTTCGCAACCAATGGCCCCTTGCTCAAGTTCTCATTGGGCGGACAGCCAATTGGAGGCGAAGTGAAGTTGCCGAAGAAGCAGGAAGTTCCATTCAAGGCCGACCTATCGTCAATCGTTCCGGTAGAGCACCTGCAAATCGTCTGCAACGGTAAAGTGGCCCAAGAATTGAAACTCGATGCCACTCGCACTAGCGCGCACGTCCAAGGATCAATCCCGCTGGAATCCAGCGGTTGGTGCGTTCTTCGCGCTTTCAGCGATCAGGCGGAATATCCCATCCTGGATCTCTATCCCTATGCGACCACGAGCCCCGTTTATGTCGACGTGGCCGGGGTCCCTCTTCATAGCTCAACCGACGCAGCATATTTTGTGGCATGGATTAATCGGCTGATTACGGCTGCGCAGAGTAACACGTCATGGAACACAGAAGTCGAGAAGCGGTCTGTGCTCTCGATGCTCGAACAGGCGAAGAAGAAATACGAAGCTTTGAAATGAAGAAGGGCCGTTGTATCGGATCCGCTATTTGATTTCCGGGACGACCTCGACGGGGAAGTTTACGGAATTCGCGATGAAACAATAGTGATGGGCCTCCTCGTGAAGCGCGACGGCTTTGGCCTTGTCATCACCGGTGGCTATAGTCACAACTGGCCGCAGTTGCACGCGAACGAACCTGCCTGAGCCATCGCCGGTTTCCTCCATCACTCCGGAAGCAGCGTCATGATAGGCGACGACAGTTATCTTGTTCGTCGAACAAAGGTGTAAATACCAGAGCATGTGGCAACTGGAAAGACTTGCGACTAGGAGATCTTCCGGGTTGTAACGCCCATGGTCGCCACGAAAATTGGGGTCACTCGATCCCGGAATCACGGGCTTTCCCGCAACTGCGATCGTGTGATCGCGACGGTAAGCCTTGTAGGACTTCGTTCCTTGTCCGTCGTTGCCCGTCCAGTCGATGCGAACCTCGTAGGTGTGCTCTTTCAAAATATTCTCCCGACAAATTCCGCTAGACCAATTTGGCGCTTTGCCTCCGAGCTACGAATTTTCACGCGTCCACGCTTCTGAGACCACTCGTCCCTTCTCCATGTCATCCACAACCAAAATCATTTGATGATCGTGGTCGCTGTAAAGCACTTCGATATTGACGCCTGCATCTGCCATTCGACGCGTGAGCAGGCCAAGTTGCCCCGGTCGAGACTGGTTGAGTCGCTGCACAAGCACATCGCGCACGGCGACAACATGAATGCCAGCGTCTTCAAGGGCAGCGCGAGCGGCTTCTCCGTCCGCAAACAGGAAGTGTGCCACGCCCTGGCCATTGACGACGAACGCCCCTCCCCCTTCTATGCTCACTCCGCGACGCCCCAAGGCATCGCCCATTCTGGCGAGAGCCCCGGGCTGGTTTTCCAGTGCAATTGTCAGATCCTGCATCAGGTGTGCGTCTCCTTTTCCATTTCGAGCAACTGCTCTTTCCGCTCCACTCCCCAGCGATACCCACCTAACTCTCCGCCCTCTCGGACCACGCGATGACAAGGAATTGCCACCGCCACCGGATTCGTCGCGCAGGCACGAGCCACGGCCCGCGTTGCCTTGGGCATCCCGATCTTCTTTGCGACCGCGCTGTAAGACCGAGTCTCTCCACGAGGAATTTTCTGCAGACACTCCCAGACCCGCCGTTGAAATGCTGTCGCGCGAATATCGAGCGGCAGCGAAGGAGGGGCTTCCTGCCCATTGATCAGTCGCGCCAAACTCGTCTTCCATTCGACGAGCGCCGCATCGTCGCGCCGACGCACAGCGAAAGGGAACTCGCGCATTAAGCCTTGTTGCAGTTCGCCATCGGAATCCGCGAACTGGATCGAGCAGATGCCTTTCTCGGTCGCGGCAATCAGCATCCGTCCCAGCGGAGACGCCGACGTCGTAAATCGCACAACCGCTGCTACCGCGCCGCGCCGGTATTTCTCCGGCGTCATCCCCAGTTGCGTTGCCGTCCGCTCATAAAGTCGGCTGCTGGAGCCGTATCCGGCGGCATACAGCGAAGTCGTCACATCATGTCCGGCTTGCAAGTTCTGTTTCACCTGGCGCAAGCGGCATGCATCCATATAAGCCTTCGGCGAAACCCCGAGCACCGCCTTGAACGTCCTCTGCAAGTGAAAAGGACTGCGACGAAATTCCTTCGCCAGTCCACTGAGCGTGAGCCGATCCTCAATATGCTGTTCGATATACCGGCAAACCGAGCGCACCATCGCCGATTGTGGGTTCCCATCCAGCGCTTTTGGACGGCACCGCAGGCATGCGCGGAATCCAGCCTTTTCGGCGGCAGTCGTGTGCTCGAAAAAACGAACGTTCTCGCGCCGTGGCCGCCTTGATGGGCACGACGGCCGGCAGAAGATACCAGTGCTCGAAACGCCAAACACAAACGTGCCGTCGAGCGCACCATCGCGCTCAACTACAGCCTGCCAGCGGCGCTCCACGGTGGATGTCATCACTGCTTCCTCGGAAAGTATCGCATTAGTCGCCATGCAGGTAACATAGGCCAGACCCGCTGCACGGACTATCCGAATGTTGCGGTCAAACTAATTCCGTGTCATAAGCGCGGAATCCGGAAGCGCAGGAAACTCTCACCACACTATGCGAACTCTACCGATTGCGGTACTTTGCTTCTTGACGCAAATGCTTATGGCCCAGGCAAACACTCCGTGCTCTCCGGTGACTTCGACTATTTCTGCTGTTCGAGTCACACGTGAAATCCGCCTCGACGCACGCCATCCTGCGTCAGAATGGGCGAAGAGTGAGGCGGTCACTTTTTGTGCCGATTGGCAGGGCCAAAATGCCGATCCATCTCGCCGGACCGAGGTCCGAATTCTGTGGACTCCGGCGACCCTCTACCTGCGCTACGTGTGCCGCTATCGTGGACTCTTTGTCTTCGAAGATTCCGATCCCAACGGCCGCCGCGACCACCTTTGGGACCGCGATGTCGCTGAGGCTTTCCTGCAGCCTGATCCTTCGCGCCCCCGCTATTACAAGGAATTTGAAGTCAGTCCGAATGGTATGTGGATTGACCTCGACATTTTCCCGATTGCCCCCACCGAGAGTCCGAAAGACCTCAAAAGCGGTATGCAGCGCTCGGTCTGGCTTGACGCCGAGCATCATACCTGGACCGCAGAACTCGCGATTCCCATGAAGGCCCTAACAGAGCACTTCGATGCCGCCGCTGTCTGGCATGCCAACTTTTATCGCGTCGAAGGCCCTCGCGAGCCGCGTTTCTATTCGGCATGGCAGCCCACTAAGACGCCCGAGCCTAGTTTTCACGTTCCTCAGGCGTTCGGCAAGTTGATGTTTTCGGACGCGAACACGAAATGAGAGTTGACGCCAAGTTCGGCAGTCACGGAAAGATTTTGTAGATCAGTGTAGGATGACGACCTTCCACCATTCACAATCGAATCCAAGGTTCACAAGAGGAGCATCATGAAACAAAATCGCAAAATGATGTGGTTTGCGGCAGTCACGATCGCTTTGACGGCACTGGCCTCAACTCCCGCGGGAGCCCAGGTGCTCACCGCCGAGCAGTTGAAGAAAACGATTCCAAGCGCCTACTTTTTTGCCGGTCAGAGCGCAACCGTGCAAGTGCGGAATTCCGCCGGATTCAAGAACGCGGCTGGTAAACTGGTTCTCGCCGGTTTCGTGGACACATCTGGGTACTCAACGGGCATCGCGGAACGCTATCAGGGTTTCCTGATCACCGAAGCCAAGATTTCCATCGAAGGCTCAACTCTCGAACCGGGCCAGTATGGCTTCGGATTCCGCGAAGGCAAATTCACGGTCATGAATATCGCTGCCACCGACTTGCTCTCCGTCGCGCATCAGAACGACGAGCAACTCAAGCACCCGGTACCGCTAGTGTTCGAAAAGGCTGACGCGGGTTTCAAGTTTTATACAGGCCGGAAATTCGTGACAATAAAAGCGGAGTAGGCTCGCAAGAACCTCGGATCTGCGCAAGCAAGGGAGTGCATCTGAGAAAGGGGCACGAGTTTAGAGGTTGTGGAAGAACGTAATTCTGTATCAGGGTATCGCTTCAGCGATACCGCAAGTCCTTCGAAACCAATCGCCCCTTTAGGGGCTGACGCGGCGCTTAGGACTTTTCCGCAGCCTCTTTACTCGTGCCTTTTGATTTTGAAATGGTCCTCGCGCTCTCGGTGTTGGGACACAAACTAGCGCGGACCTAGTGCGTGCTGATTCCAGCCCGCTTCCGCAATTCCGTCAACAAGGCCCCAGCCGCATTGATGTAGGTCTTGTTTGGGTCGGACGTGTCGGCCCACACCGCCTCATAAACAATCTTGCCCGCGTCCTTCACATCCATGTGGAGGGCCGCTTCCATGTGGTCGGCCTGCTGGCGCAATTCTCCATAACAGGAGTGACATACTGCTGCAGGCTCTGTCCCGCCATCGTGATTTTGATCGAGGGCGCAGCGAAAAGTCGCGGCGCCGACTTGTGGATGGGATGCGTAAATCTGAGACTTCAGTTCGCGTAACCGCTCGCGTTCTTCCGCCAAAGTCGCTTCGGCTGCTTGCGGTGCGGCAGACGTCGTGGGCAATGGTGGGACGGCAGTAGGAGACATACGTCCCCGCGACTTGCAGATAGGACAAGCTTGCATATCCGCAGGATAGTAAGCCCGGCATTTCGCGCACGGCATCCCATAACCAATCGAGCGCGGCATAATGTCGGAATCAAACATCGTTCGCGCACCAGCAGGTGCTGCGCTGGACGCGGCTTTTCCCGCTACCGCCGGATTGACTGCCTTTTCTCGTGCTTGCTTGGCCGCCGTGCCTTCCATGTCGTTTTCACCTGGCGGCCACTGAGGCCGCAGCGTTCGCCTTCATTTTAGGACGCTCTCCTCCACAAAGGCGACACACGTGAGTGCATACAAAGGCAATGCCCCCTCGTACAGGTGGCATGCGTTACTTCGAGGTCGTGATCATCCGCGCCGCTTCCTGCATCCGT